>Ga0164241_10000285_pt1 | contig 107904 bp, 96 predicted proteins | sample OricomyardsoilBY_FD_108780 | JGI IMG/M metagenome (GOLD analysis project Ga0164241, IMG submission 108780) | Backyard soil microbial communities from Emeryville, California, USA - Original compost - Back yard soil (BY) | ecosystem: Environmental > Terrestrial > Soil > Unclassified | place... | reverse complement strand
GCAACGCTTGCGACAATGACGGTAACCCGTGTGCCACCGACGCCTCCATCACCTGTCTCGCGCGGAACACCGACTCGAAAAACTGCGGAACCTGTGGCCACGCTTGTTCGGCCGGCGAGATCTGTTTTGCCGGCGTCTGTGCCTCTCCGCCAGCCGCTTGTGGGACCAACTCCGTGTTTGCCGTACCGCCCCCTTTGGCAGGCGGAAATTTGCCGCTGGGCCTCGTTATCGGCGACTGGAACGGCGACCGCATCAACGACCTCGCGTCGGCGAATTCGACCGACGGTTCCGTGAGCGTGTTTCTTGGATGTGGGAGCGGAACGTTTGCGCCGCGAGTAGACTACGGGGTCGCGGCGCCGGCCGGATCCAACGTAATTCCTGGGGTCAAGCTCACGAGCTGTGACGTGAACGCTGACGGGAAAGCCGACTTAATTACCGCCGGCTACGCGGACCACGCAGTGACAGTACTCCTCGGCGGAGGCGACGGAACTTTCATGGTCTCGGGAACTTCGGCATTCACTAGTCCTGGCGCCATTGCTTGCGCCGACTTGAGCGGGGATGGAAACGGAGACGTTGCCGTCTGCGATATTGCCGGCGCCAGTACCTACGGCGTGAGCGTGCTACTCAGTGCGGGCGACGGGACGCTGAAACCCAGAGTCGACTTTCCGACCAAGTACGAGCCTCTCGCTGTCGCGGTTGGAGATCTCAACGAAGATGGAAAGGCAGACCTCGTGGTGGGAAGCGGCGCGAGTGTGACGCCGCTCCTCGGCAATGGTGACGGAACCTTCCAGCAACTCACGGAACAAACACACTTCAACGGCTCCTCGAATGACTATGCCATTGCCGATCTGAACGGCGATGGTCACTTGGACTTGGGCGTCGGTGACACACAACCGAGGGGCGGACCGAAAGGCGGTCTCGGCATCATCGCGGGCCGGGGGGACGGCACGTTCGCGGACCTGGTCCAGCTTCCCCCAGCCGTGGATATCTACCGCGTTGCAGCGGGTGATGTGAACAGTGACGGCAGGCCAGATCTGGTGGGCGCGGCCACATCGGGCATTCGTGTCCTGTTCGGCACCGCGGCAGGTGAAACGGCCGCGGAGCCCAGTGTCGGGCTCACGATTAACGCGTATGACGTCGCGGAAGAGCTCGGCGATATGAATGGGGACGGGGAGCTCGACATTCTCTTTGCAAAGGCTTCAGATAGCCAAATCTATCTGTTGCTCGGCAACGGTGACGGCACATTCCGCCAATGAAGCCACTCGGCCGACTATCGTACGGATTCCGGTAACGTCGTGGCATCGGCATTGGGGCGGCGCTCATTCTCGTTCTGGCTATGCGTGTGGGGCGCATCGGCGTTCGCTCTTCGCCTCCTCAATGTTCGATCCATCGTCCGTGCTCTGGCCACGGCTCAGATCTTGGATGCGGCCTACTACCAGGACGTTGCATTGGCGCTGCTCGGGCGTCAGGCGCTACCCAGCGTCAATGGCGAGGCTGCCTTTGCGAATCTTGGTTACCCCTATTTTCTAAGTTGCTTCTTCAGCGTCGGCGCATCCCCGACTTTCGTGATCGTGTTCCAGGCATTCGTGGGCGCAGCGACTGCGGTGCTCGTGGGCATGGTCGCGCGCGATCTGTTTGGCGAAGAGCGAATCGGGCTTTGGGCCGCGGGACTGTTCGCCTTTTACGCGCCGGCGATCTTCTACGACGGTCTCTTGCTCATCCCCAGCCTGAGCGCCTTCCTCGCGGCGCTGCTCGCCTGGTCGCTCGCGCGCGCGCTTCGACTCTCTTCGTTGCCCATGTGCGCGCTGGCCGGGCTTGCCATTGGCGTGTCCGCGCTGTTGCGGGCGAGTCAGCTACTGCTCTTGCCCTTTGCGCTCGCGATCATCTCGCAGCTTCGTACAGCAGAAGCCCGCGCTCGCTGGCCGCTGCTCGCGACTCTGTTGCTCAGTACGGCGGTCTGCATCGCGCCGATCGTCGTTCGGCAGCGGCTCGACTCCAAGCACTGGATTCCGCTCACCGCGAACAGCGGCATGAACTTCTGGGTGGGCAACCATCCCGGGGCGACCGGGGGCTACGCGAGTGCGCCGTTTCTAGGCGCTTCGAAAGGCGGCGATTTTCAACACGCCATCGTCCTCGAGCGAGACCGGTTTTTGTCAGAAGCGCGCAGACGCTCAGGCCGCGCGGAGCTATCGCTCGCTGACGCTGACCGTTTCTGGTGGCGTGAGACCGGTCGAGCCATCGTGCAGGCTCCGGGGCAATGGCTCCGGGCACTGGGGCGAAAGACGTTGCTCGTCGCCAACAACTACGAGTTGCGGACGAATGCCAGCTTCGACTTCATGCAGCAACTCTCGCCGGTGCTGCGCTGGGATCCCTGGCGCTTTGGCGTTCTGGCAATTTTAGCCGCTTTTGGCGCGAGCGAGCTCCGACGCTCGAGAGGCGCAGCGGTCGCCCCATGCGCCGGGTGGCTGCTCGGAACGCTCGTGGCGGTGCCCCTCCTCACTTGTTTGGTCTTCTTCGTCAGCGGTGAGTACCGCCATGCCGCCGCACCGGCGTTGGTCGCTCTCGGCGCCTTCGGTCTCTGTCGTGTCAAGGCTCTGCTCGAGACATGGCGCACGAAGCGCTGGGCCTCTGCTTGGCCAACCTATTTCGTACTGCTCCTGTCGACCGTTTGGGTCTTCATTCCGAGCGAGCGGCTTGGTCCGGCCAGGGACCGGAAAGCCTATGCCGAGGCGCTCGCGACCCCGAACTCTGCCGGGCTTCCGCCAACACTCGAGCGCTACGCGCTCGCGCGTGGCCTCCTCTCGCAACATGGCGATGACCAGGAAGACCGGCTGCTCTCAGCAGAAGCTTTGCTGCTCGTCGAGTCCAACCAAGCCATTCAGTTCAAAGACCACGCTGCCGCCACGCGCCTGATCGAGACGAGTCAAAGCCTGTGGAAAGAAGCGCTGCCTCAGAACGCGCTCCTCGATGCCACGACCGTCGAGCGCATTCGCAGAAATTTGGTTCGTCGCGTTGCGCAGCTGTGTCGACAACCGTTCGTGCAAAAGTGGACCGCGATTCGGCTCGAATTGGTCCTGCTCGGCTGCCACTCCTGGGATGAGATTGGGGCTCTACTTGGTCGCGGCATGTTTTCGCAAGCGGAGGCAATGTTGACTCGCGCCTTGGCGCGCGCTCCCCATTCAGTGGAGGTCTTGGCCTATCGTGGACAGCTCGAGCTCTTGCGCGGTCGCGATCCGACGTATTGGTTGGGGCGCAGTTTGGCAGGCTACCCGCAGCTTGCCCTGCCAGCTGTACTGATGTGGCAATACGAGCGGGCTCAGGGGGATGTCGGCCGCGCGCGCGATTACGCCCAGGAGGCCTCGAGACGCGAACCAGAAAATCGTGCAGCGCAGGACTTGCTAGGTCTGTCGGAGCCCTTTTCCAGTCAGACGGATGCCCCGGAATCTACGGAGCTCGTTGAAAGCCGGCTGCAAGCGTTACTGCGAGAAGGTCGGTTCGAACGAGCGATCTCTATGTTGCAGACTTCGGTACGGAGTGGCCCCTATGATGAAACGCTGCACTACACGCTCGGCAATCTGATGCTCGCCCATGAGCCACCGCAAGCTTTGATCGAGTTCTTTTCGCGAGAAGTCGGACGCGATCAGAAGCCGCAAACTAGCCACTACTTTTTGGCGCTGGCATTCGAGAGACAAGGGCAAGACGATGCGGCGCTTGCCGAACTGGGCCGAGCTCTCGAAGTCGATCCGGCACACGAGATGAGTCAACGACAGTGGGGCCTCATCCTTGAACGGCAAGGTCACTTCCTCCCTGCCTTGGAACACTTCGTGGAGGCAACGCGCATTCACCCCGAGTATCGCGCCGCGCTCGAAGACGCCGCGCGCGTGGCAGAACGACTGGGGCGGCACGCCGATGCCGAAGGGTGGCAAGCGCGTGCGCGCGCAGCCGACCCTGGCACGCCCCGACGATTTCTGTATTGGTCGAGATACCTACACGAGCACGGCCGTGACTCGGCGGCACTGGTCGAAGTCACGCGGAGACTGTCCGAGGCTCCGCGTGACGAGGATGCGCTCGCGCTCGCTCGGGTCATCCGCACCGCACTGAGCGCGCACAACCATTGAAACAGCCGTTTGCGCGACGCTTTAGACGCGCTGCGCGGCGCGAGGGCTGAGCAATCGTCGCACTCATCGCCACGGCCTCGGCAATATCCGTGTTCCGTGGGTTTTGGATAGCGGGCGCGGCGTGCTTTTCGCGGCGCGTAGCCCGCTGTGCGATCGAGTGGCAAAACGCAGGCTAGCCAAGCTAAGCTCTGTCTCGGGAGAAGCGAAGGTGATGGCTCAACGGTGCGGCTTGGTGGTGGGACTTTTGCTTTTCGGCTGTGCTCGTGAGGCGCCCCTCGAGACGGCAGCCACTGCGCCGGAACGAACGACACCGCTGCTGGGTGAGCCCTGCCCGCTGTCGGCCGCACCGCAGGTGTCGTCGAATCCGCCGCGAGTGTTCGTGGAGCTTGCCACGCTCGAAGGCGACCTGCTGGCGATTCAAAAGCCGAGCGCTGCCGCCGGACAGGCCGCGAGCGCGCCGCGTAGCTTCTGGCAGATGCTCGCGGATCCGCGTTGGCGGGCAATCAACGTACGCCACATCATCGCGAGTGACGGGATCTCCCAGACCTTCCCGTGGGATTTCGAACCACCGCGCGCTTCTTCGACATGTCCGGCAGATGCGCGCTGGGAACTCAGCATGACGGCTCATGTCATCGAGCAGTCGCCCGTGACGGTGCGTATCGACGTCCAAATCGCTCCTGCGCCGCCGCCCGGCACAGCGCCCGATACCTGGCGTGCCCCGCTCGATTGCGGTGCCAAGACAACGGTAGTTCTGCGCGATCAGCAGCTCGTCGTTCTCTCCGGTTTTCCGACATCCGATCGACCGAGTTCTGGCTTGATGACCACCGTGACTCCATACGTCATTCGGGAGGATGCGGATCTGCGACGGCTACTCGAGTGCAAGCGCAAGCGCGCGCAGACGAACGTTGCCGAAGTGCGAGCGATCCCGCCGCAGACAGTCACTGCCAGCCCACAGTGATGCCGCGCTGAGCGCCGCGGCACGCAGCGACTTTTCAAGGCTTCAGTCTCGGTCTTAACGTCCGCCGGACGCCTGCGTCCGGGTCCCTCCTCCCAAGTACGGCCAATCGAACACCGACCCGGTCACGCCCCTCTCCTCGTTCGGCTAATCGAACACTGACCCGGTCGACCCCCTCCGAAAATCCATCCAGGGGAGGATCCGAGGCACGTACCACCGACGCCATGAATCCGCCTCGCAGAGAGCCTAACGCTTTCGCGCTGCGGGCTATGCGACGAGCAATGCTTACCCGCGCCCGCTATCCCCCCAAAATTCTCGCGCTGGCCCCGCGCGCATGGAGCTCCGCGACGGGCTAAGGTGTCCCAGGTGGATCTGAAACTCGCAGAAGCGGTGTTGCTGACGTCACACGCTCGACTGGCGCTGATTACCGGCGAGCCGATGGGACTGAGCTTGGAACACCCGCTCTTCAAGTATACGTCCAGCATCATTTTCGAGAAGGATGCCGGTCAGGGTTGGTCCGGTCCCGCGACTCAGGTGGCGAATCACCCTGAGGGGTGGTGCGAGTCCCTGCGCGCATCGGGAGTGGGCGACGTCGCGCTGCAGGGGGGGGGAGGGATTCGAGTGACGCGCTCGGACCGGCAGTGGGTGTGGCAGCAAACCATGGACCTGGTGCAGCCAAAGCCTGCCGACGGGAAGATTTGGGCGGTGCGTTACCGAGAGTTCGAGCTCAAAAATGTCGGCGCGCCACCTGAGGTCACGGTAGAGGCTGCCTCAGCGCGCTTGCTGGAGGTGCTGCAGGGCTGCGAGAGCTTGGCACGTGACGCGGGCGAAGCGGGTTGGGCTAAATTTTTCGGCAACGCGCTGATCGAGTTGACTCGAGCCGACAGTGCTACGCCGCAAGCGTGCCAGTTGTTGCCGGTTCGCGGCTACAGCGCTGCCGCGCACCGCCTGCTGCGCGCGTGCGACCTCGCCTGGGCTTTCGGCGGCATGGGTTCTTGGAACGATCTGTACTTCGACGAGAGTAGCCACGCGCGTCGCTACGACCATTTGACACCGCAACTCAAAGCGGCGTTGGAGGGCGGGATCTTGGCCGCAGCCAAGTCCGAGGTCAGCACGGGCTGACGGTCGGTCAGCCCCTCGACGTCGAAAGCTTCGACCGAGAGTGGCTATTTCGGCGGTTCGACGGTGTGCTTGCAGTCGAGCACGATATCGACCTTGGCCATTCCGTCGGAGGTGGCCACGGTGCAGGCGTCGGGGCAAAGGACGATCTGCGTCGGTGCAGCTTCGTTGTCGTAGTACCAGAGGTTGTTGCCAGCCGCGCACGCCGCTGAGTTGGCGACCTTCTGGAACTCTTGCGGCGACCCGTTGGTGGGCGTGAACACCACGTTGACCTTGCTGAAGTCGAGCGCATTGCCGGTCTCCGGAATCGGAACCGAGTACTGGCAGGGTAGGACTTCGCCTTGAATCGCGGTCAAGGCTTTGAGCAGCTCTTCCTGTACGTTGGCATCGCCAATCAAGAAAGCGTGCTGCGTTCCGCCGGATACCGCGATCGCATCGAGATTGGTGAGATTGTCTCCGACGCCGATCACGTACGTCTGGACGCTCGGCGTTCCTGCGAGCCCGGCCGCAGCGGCGGCGCTGACGTTCGTCAGTGTCGAGTTGCAACCGCTGGGCTCGCCGTCGGTCGCCAACACCAATACGACCTTGTTTTCTGGATGGGCGGCCGCGTAGCTCGCGACGAACTGAACCCCGCCTTCGACTGCGGGCAGAGTGGGCGTCGTGGTCAGCGGTGCGTGCTGCGCCATCGAAGCCGTGATCAAGCTGGCGTTGCTGGACAGTGGAGCGATCGGCACATCCGCTTTGGCGTAGTCGCTGGCCGTGCAGTTGACTTGTCCGCCCGGGCCGCCCACCCCTGGTCCGGTTTGCCCAGTCGTCAGGCCGAAGTATTGGAGGCCTACGGGGATCATGGCCGCTGCGGGGTTGCTGACGAAGGTGGTCAGGGCAGTGGTCACCGCGCTCCAGCGCGTGGTCATGGTGGCTGCGTCGACGACGTTGTCCATCGACTTCGACTGATCGAGCATGATGAACATCGCGAGCGCCTGACTCTTGGCCTTGACGAACGTTGCGGCGCAGCCACCGCCCGCTCCGGACTGACCAAAGTCGGCAGACGCTCCGCCCATGTCCAGGTTCAGCTGCGGAGCTCCAGCCTGACCGTGGTACGGATCTCCAGTCGTGCCGCCGTTCGAGCCTCCGCTGGCTGACGCGGCCGCTCCTCCGGAAGCACTGCCGATCCCGGCGCTCGCAGGCAATATGCCCGAACCATCGCTCGGCTTGGCCTGCCCGCACGCCGTCGTGCTCGAAAGCGCGAGCAGGCAAACGCCGACAACGCCAAGGGAGATCGATTTACGCTTCCGCCCGTTTGTCAGCATGTGGGCATGGCACTCCCGCGCGGCAGCGATGTCAACGCTCGTCGCACATCGTCATTCGAAAAACATCACTCGCTGTCCGGCGTGGAGTTCAAAATGATTGGCGGAGCGGATCTCGGCTCTTGGGGCGCCGTCATGGACCGGCAACGGGCGCGGGCAGAACTGCGCCCGACCCGTCACCGGAACCGGCGTCGATGCGCCGATGATTGCCTGCGAGCCGACGCCGACGAAGCGCAGGTCGTTGGGTGCCTGGTGCTCGCGTCGGGCAACACGAGGGTTGCGCGCGCTTACGCGAGCAAAAAACCATGCTTCATCAGATTGGCTTCCGATTGGGAGTCCGGCTCGGTTGTGACGACGGCTAGCTGTGCACGCTGCGCGCGCGCTTCGCGCGGCGATCAGCGCGGCCTGAACTCCGCGACGACGAAAGGTTGCCAATGCTGCGGTAGGAACGGCACGATTGAGCGCGCACTCCGAGCGCTCGATGCGCCGCGCGGTCTCGACAATCTTCGAATATGATGCGAGGCAGTCGGCGGTTACCGAACCTCTCACAGACATACTCGGCGAGCCCTCTCGGGCGCGCCAGCGTGTTTCTAGCGTCATGCCCGTCGCGACGCTGCTCGCACTCTACATTGCAGGTCTCGCTACTTTTCTTTCACCTTGCGTGTTGCCGCTGCTGCCACTGTACGTGTCTGTTCTGGGCGGTTCTCGGCAGTCGTCACGCGGGCGGCTTGCGCTGGCCGGCGTGGGGTTCGCGCTGGGTTTATCGAGTGTGTTCGTTTGCCTCGGTATGGGGGCAAGTTCGCTTGCCGTAGCGCTCAGCGCCCATCGCAAAGGGTTGATGGCGCTCGCGGGGGGCGCGATGGTGATCTTCGGCGCACAGCTCATCGGCTTCTTGCGCATTGGCTCCCTCGAGCGTGAGCTTCGGCCGCTGCTCGCGCGGGTGCCTTCGCCGGGAGGTTTCTACGGAGGACTGCTATTCGGCGCCGCATTTTCGCTCGGGTGGACGCCTTGCGTGGGTCCCGTCCTCGGCGCAGCGTTGAGCTATTCCGCAAGCCGCTCGTCCTCGACGGTACTGGCCGGGGCGGAGCTGGGCGTGTACGCGCTCGGTCTCTCTACTCCACTGATCGCTGCAGCGCTCGCAGCACCGCGGGTCCTCAGGTTCGCTCGTCGCATTCGCGGCATCACGCCGTTCATTCAACGCGCAATGGGCGTTGCGCTCGTCGCGATGGGGTTGCTCGTCGCGACCAACCGTTTGAGCTCACTTGTGCCATCGTTTCCTGAACCAACAGCGCTCGTTGAAAGGCACAGCTGTGCAACCGGCGGCACTACCGCGTGCGCACTTTCGCCATCGAACGTCGGCGCCGCTTCGGCCGAGCTACCTCCGGGGCCGCACTTAGTCGAATTCCTCAGCGGACACTGCACCGTATGCGCGAGAATGGCACCGGTAGTGGCCGAACTCGAGCAGCGCTGCGTGAGCGGGCACGGCGCAATCCTGCGCGTAAATGTCGAGACGCCGGCTGGTCAATCGCTCGCGGAACGCTACGCCGTGCGCGCTGTACCCACGTTCCTCCAAGTTGATGCAGAAGGTCGGGAGGTCGAACGCGTAGTCGGAGAGCTATCGCGCAGCGACCTCGCCTTAGCGCTCGCGAATGTGCGTGGCGAGGCGTGCACGGCATTGTGAGAGCTTTCGGTTTCACTCAGAATTAGGCTCAAGCGAGATGCCACGAGCGAACGGCACCTGGCTCTCCCGCCTTTAGAACCGACCACGAACTTGCAGAGAGCCGAGCCCAACCCCGATTTGCGCGCTGGCTGTCGAGCTCGCCTGGTCGGGCTTGGCCGTGACCCAAAGCACGACTCCGCCAGCTAACCCGAGCGCGCCCACAATGAAGCTGACCGTCGAAATATTGCCGAACTTCATCGCGTCTTGGTTAGCTTGATAGCTCGGCTCGTCGGGGCAAGTGGCGCCGCAGGCCTTGGCGTCATCGTGCTTGGACTTGGACTTCACGCCGAACACGCTGCCGACAACGATGCCGGTCGCGCCGAGACCGAGTGCCGCGTAGGCGAGGATGCGTTGAGTCGAGCCGAAAGAGCTCCCCCGAGCGTTGCCGTCCGCGTTGCTTCCCGAATCCGGCGCGCCGGCGTTTGTCGTCGCTGGTTGGGACGAAGCCGCGTTTTCGGCTGGCGCCGGGCCAAGCACAATCTCTTGGCGACGAGCGTGTTCTCCCACGCGAACCAGTAGTTTGAGCGCGGCTGGCGGAAGTCCCACGGCTTGGAAGCCGAAGGTGTGCTCGCCTGGGTCGACCTCGATCGCGGAACCGTCGAGGTGGTCGACCAATGGCTTGCCGTCGATGGTGACCGCGACTGCGCTCAGGCTGCGACCGGTTCCGTCTTTCGCGCTGAAGCTCAGGCTTGGGAGGGCATTTTTCAGTTCGTTGAGCCGCTGCGTGCAATCTTCACGAACTAAGCCAGGACAGGCTGCATCAATACAGATCTGCAGTGCGGCGCGCGCGCTCAGTAGCTTCCCGGCGCGTCTGAGGTCCTGTGCTTGTGTGTCGGCATCGATGCACTGGTCGGTATTGGGCGTTGCTCTCGCAGTGCCCGCTATGAACGAAACCGCCAGCAGAGCCGCGGCGCACGCGAAGGGCGAGCGTCTGATTCGAAACGTGTGCGTCATAGGCAGGCTTTCTTGAATACCTTGTTCCCACGCGCGTCGTAGAAATAGGGGATCTTGCACTCGTTAGTTGCGGGCGTTGGGGCCACGCGGGCAGGTCGCTCGACAACGGCGGTCGGTGTCTTGGTTTGAGGCTGGCCGGCGGCAGGTCCGGAGCGCGCGGGAACCGCGACCGGTAGCGGTACGCTGGGTGGCGCGATGGGTGAGGATTGAGGCGGGAGCTCCGGCACGGCCGGCGTGGGTGACGCCGTGACGGGCGCTGGCACCTCCGCCGCTGGAACAGCCGCCTCCAGAGTCGCGACAGGCGGCGGCGCGGCCGACGGACGCGAAGTCTGCGTCGCGGACTCGAGCTTTGGAGCGGTTGTGGAGCGCGACCACGCCAATGCGGCCGCGGCCCCAACGAGGAGCAGCATCGCGAGACCCCCGAGCGCCCAGCGCAGCGTGTTCGACGAAGGGCGACGGCTGGTCTGGCTAAACTCCGCGAACGTCAGATTGGGCAGCTCGGCGGAGGCCACGCTGGGGAGCGAGGAGGGCTGCGCGTCGGCGGCACTCGACGGAAAGCCGGCCGGGCGCGCGAGACGTTCGATGCGCTCGGCTGACAACTGCGCATGGGGCGGCGCGTATTTGACGAGCGCCGCCGCAAACGCAGCCACGTTCGCGAAGCGGTGGGCAGGGTCCTTGGCCAGGCAACGGAGCAGCAGTTCGTCGACCTCGTACGGCAAGTCTGGACGGTAAGAGCGCACCGACTGAGGCGGTGCGAGGTTGATTGACATACACAGCCGGGGCAGCGTTTCCCCCTCGAAGGGCAGCTTTCCGGTCAACAGCTCGAAGCAGATCACACCCAGCGCCCAGATGTCGGTCCGCAGATCCACGTTGCGCGCGGACATCAGCTGCTCTGGCGACATGTACAGCGGTGAGCCCATGACGGCCTGCGTGCTGGTCATCACCTGATCGGAGCTGGCGCTCGCAGCGGTCAGCTTCGAAATTCCGAAATCCAAGACTTTGACGCACGAGGACCCGTCGGCGCGCTGCGTGAGGAAGAGGTTCGGGGGTTTGAGATCGCGGTGCACGATGCCAAGCCCGTGCGCTTCGGCGATCGCCTCGCCAGCTTGCAGCAAATAGTCCGCGGTATCCGCGAGCGACAGCGGACCTTGCTCGCGCAGCAGCGCAGCCAGGTCGCGACCGCGCAATAGCTCCATCACCATGTACGGCGCGCCGTTCTCGAGCCGAGCGACGTCGGTCACTCGCGCGACGTGCTCACTCCTGATTTTGACGGCTGCGCGCGCCTCGCGTTCGAAGCGCGCGACTGCCTCGGCGCTCTGCAGCGCTTCGGGCAGGAGAAATTTGATCGCCACCAACTCGTCGAGCATGAGGTGACGAGCGGCGATGACCACGCCCATGCCGCCCCGACCGAGCACGCGCTCGACTCGATACTTGCGGGCAAATAGCTGGCCCTCGCGCATGGCCTCGCCGTCTATAGCACGACATGCCGAGAGCCCGAGTCACTTCTTGGGGATGAGGCATCTTGGCACGCCAAGCCGTACCTACTGTTTGAATGCTCTGGTCATGCCTGCGAGCGCCGCGCGGATTTCGACACGCAGTAGTAAGCGCGCAGCCATCGGTGGTGCGCTCGAATACAGCTGCCCCATGGAGTATCGTCGGCTCGCCGCGGGTCTTGTTATAAGCTGTGCCCGACCGAGCAGAGGGCCAAGATGCAGGACTTGAAGAGTCGATCTCCCAGATGGACCGTGTGCGTCGCCTTCATCGTCTTCTGTGGATCCTGCAACGCGATTCTCGACAACCACCCGCGCGACTTGCAAGTGGTTACGCCAGGTGCTGGCGGCAAAGCGGCTGCAACTGGTGATGGTGGCTTGGGCGGAAGCGAGAACAGTGCGGGCGAGGCGGGCACGAGCGGAGCCTCAGGCGACGGCAATGAGAGCTCCGAAGGCGGCGCTGCAGGTAGTGAAAACGAGCCTGTGGCAGGTCGCGCGGGATCGCCAACGGGCGGCACCGCAGGCGTGACTCAGGGGGGCGCATCGCAGGGGGGCAAGCCCGCCTGCACGGGATGTACGCCGGGCGCCATCGAACCGCAGGCGCGAGCCTGCGGGATCTGCAATGCCGGTAAGGAGTCGGGCACCCGATTGTGCTCATCGAGTTGCACCTGGGGAGAGCCCAGTTGGACCGGCACCTGCAGCGATCGCGGTACTTCCGAGAATGGGTGTTCGCTCGTGAAATGGTGCAGCAACGATTCCGGGCGCCCCGAATGCGCGCTCCTGGGTTGCACGGCGAAAGAGGCAGAAGACGAGTGCCGCAAAGAAGCGCAGTCGATTTGTGGCACGGTCAAGAACCTTCTGATGAACACGCAGTGTCCGTAAACCAGGCGCGGCAACCTGTCCCACTTGCGGTACACGATTTTCGAGCGTGGCATGGCGCTTGCTGCGTACGGCTCATGCACCCCGAGGTCCCTAAGTCCACAGCTCGCAGCCTTGCCTCACTCACCACGCGCGAGCCCGCGCGCACCTCAGCGACCGCAGTCCTTCGCTCAGCGGGCAAGCTGGTGGCGCTTGCGGGCCTTTCGGGGCTGGCAGCCGCGGCCGGTGCATTCGTGAACGCGAAGCCGAAGAACCGGCTTTGGTATCGCGCGCTGCGTAAGTCTAAGCTCACGCCGCCGGATCGCGTCTTTGGCATCGTGTGGCCCGCGCTGTACACGATGTCTGCCATTTCCGCGTGGCGCACGAGCAACGCGCCGCCCTCGCCAGCGCGCAGCGCAGCGCTCGGTCTTTGGGGCACCCAACTCGCTTTCAACGCCGCTTGGACGCCGATCTTTTTCGGAGCCCACCGCCCGCGGCTCGCGCTTGCCGATCTGGCTGCTACTGCCGTGTCCGTCGCGAGCTACATGCACTTTGCCCGCCGCGCGGATCGCCACGCTGCAGGGCTGATGTGGCCGTACTTGGGCTGGTTGGGCTTTGCTGCGGTACTCAACACCGCCGCGGTGCGCAAAAATCGTGGGCTCACGCGCTGGCTCGCGACTGGATAATGCAGCGAGCGACGGCCTTCGAGCTGCAACGGCGTAGCGAACTCCGTGCGCTCCGTCGTAAGACGGCGTGCGGGCACGGGTTTTGCTGACTATCCGCGACATGCATAGCTATACGCGAAACACATTGGCGACCGCGGGCGTGACCACTGCAGCCACGACGCTTGCCGCGCTCCTCATCTCGAAGTTCGAGACGGGTAGCGCGCCTGCGGGGTTGAATGCGACCAGCCACATCGTGTGGGGGGATGAAGCCGCACGGGTCGATCACTTCGAGCCGAAGTACACGTTGGTCGGTGGGCTGCTCAATGCGGGCGCGATGCTCGCGTGGGCGGTCGTGCATGAGGCAATGCCGCATCCGCGAGGCACGTTTGCCGCGGTCAGCAAGGGGCTATTCACCTCTGGCGTCGCCTATTTGACCGACTACCGCGTCGTTCCTGCGCGGCTCACTCCCGGCTTCGAGAAGCGCTTCAGCCCGCGTGGCATGGCCTGGATGTACGGCGTGCTCGGCGCCGCGTTTGGTCTTGCTGGGCTCGTCGCGGCACGTCGCCGCTGAGCTCCGTCGGGGCCGTTCGCGTGCGCAGGATCCGCGCGGAACACTTGTTGCTACCGCGATGGCATGTCTCAGCTCGATTTATTTTTCGGCTCTTCGCGCATCACGCCCCTGCCTCCGATCCCGGTCGAGGTCCCAGCGCCTGGTTCGCCGGAGCCACAGGAACCCAACCTCGAAGATCCGCCGCCCGACGAAGAGCCGTTCCCGCGCGTGGTTCCGCAGCCCATTGCGACCCCGGAGGAGTAACGCGGTTCTCCAGGCCCTGGCTCGAGGGGTGTGACAAAAGCCGACCGAGCGCGCAGAAAAAGAAATCCCAATGAGCGCGGGCCCCCACGGAGGGGTATGCCCACGACGGATTTCGGCGATCGCCCGCAGCGGCGCGCGCGGTTGCCGTTTGCGTGTCTAGCTTGGCTTGCGCTGAGTATGCCGAGCTGTGTGTCCGGCCACCTCGACAGCGCGAGTGGCAACGGAGATCTTGGCAGCGGGTCCCCGGTCCCCGGCTCTGACGCACCCCGTAACGACGCACCGGGTGACGGCGCGAGCGGCGCGGGCAATCAGACGCCAGGCCCCACGACGCCGCGAGCCTTCGACTGCAAGGACGGCAGCATCGATCCCGGCCCGTCTCCCATGAGGCGGCTGTCGCGAAGCCAATACCTGAACAGCGTGCGGGATCTGGTAGGTCCGGTGAACGGCCTAGAAGCGGCGCTGGGAACGAGCACGAGCGCCTCGGCATTCGGCCTGATTCAACCGGACGTCGCGCAGGTCGATCTCGAAAATTATCGCAACGCCGCGACCACGATCGCCGCACAAATCACGGACGATGCGGCTGCGCTGGAGAAATTGGCGCCCTGCGCTGATGGCGCAGCTCCTCGTGAGTGCGCCGAGAGCTTCGTGCGAAGCTTCGCTGCCCGCGCGTATCGCGCAAAGGTGAGTGACGGGGCGGATATCGAGCGGCAGTTGTCGTTGTTCGACGTTGGCGCCAAGGTCAGCTACGCGCATGGGATCGAGCTCTTGATTCAGGGCATCTTGCAGGCGCCCCGCTTCTTGTACCGCGTCGAAATCGGGACTGGTGAAAAGGTGGGCGACACGGCAGTGAAGCTGTCTCCCGAGGAGCTCGCGGCGCGCTTGTCTTATTCGATCTGGGACACGCTGCCCGACGCAAAACTGACGGAAGCCGCGGGCTCTGGCGCTCTCTCCACCAAAGAGGGTGTCGCCGCGCAGCTCGATTGGATGTTACAGGACGCAAAAGGCGCGGGCATGGTGCGTCGCTTCTTGGAGAACTGGATCCACCTGCCGGACTTAGACGGCCTGGCCAAAGACGCGACCCTGTATCCCGAGTGGCAGAGCACGACGCTCAAAGCGTCGATGCAAGCTCAAGCCAGCGCCTTCTTCGCTGATCTGCTCGAGAACGGTGGTGGCAAGTTGAGCACTCTTCTCACCTCGAACACCGTGTTCGTGAACCACGATTTGGGCCAATTTTACGGCGTCAAAGGAGGCGACAGCTTCACGCCCGCGTCCGGCATTGCAGGCGCGACCGCTGGCATTCTCACGCTACCGGCGTTCTTGGCGCTGCAGGCTAAGCCCTCGGAAAGCTCGCCGATTTACCGCGGCAAATTCGTGCGCGAACAAGTGCTGTGTCAACAGCTGCCCGCACCACCCGCGAACATTCCGAAACCGCCGGACGTGACCCCGGGCGTGTCTACGCGCGAGCGCCTCGCCGAGCACGAAACGAACCCGTCGTGCTCGGGTTGTCACCGCCTGATGGATCCAATCGGCTTGGGTTTCGAAAACTTCGACTCGCTCGGCCGCTACCGCACCACGGACGGAAGTGAGTCCGTGAATGCCAGTGGCGAGCTGATCTCGACCGGCGAGATCGACGGCAAATTCGACGGCGTAAGCGAGCTCGGACAGCGGCTCTCACAGAGCGAGACCGTGCGCCAATGCATGGCTCGGCAATGGTTCCGCTTCGCGCTCGCGCGCTTCGAACAACCCGTCGATGACTGCTCGATGCAGGGCCTGCTCGACGCCTTCGAGGCCGCGGGCGCGGACCTCAACGCGCTGCCCAAAGCCATCGTGCTGAGCGACGCTTTTCAATACCGTCACCCCGTAGATTCGGAGGTCTCACCGTGAACCGCACGCCGATCGACTCGCGCACCGCACTCAGCCGCCGCAAACTGCTCGGAGGTCTCGGCGCACTCGCCGTTGCCGTCACCAGCCCCGTCTGGCGCACTGCGACCGCGTTCGGAGCAGACACCAAAACCCCGGCCGCTCGTCGATTCATCGGCGTGTTCTCTGCGAATGGCACCGTCGCCAAAGACTTCTTTCCACAGAACTTGAAGAGCGGGTCACCGCTCACGCTCGGTCGCATCTTGGCCCCGCTCCAAGACCACGTCGAACAGTTGCTCGTGCTGCGCGGCGTGCACATGAATTCCACGGTCCAAAACGAGCTCGGCAAAGACGCCGATCCGACCGAAAAACCAGGCGGCCCGCACATGAAAGGCCCCGGTGCGATGCTCACGGGCGGCTCGCTACAAGCCGGCAGCTTCACCGGCTCGGGCGGCCCCGCCGGCTACGCCGATCGCATCTCGGTGGATCAATACATCGCCGGTCGGATCGGCACCAAAACCAAGTTTCCGTCACTCGAGTTCGGCGTAAAGATCGAAGGCCAAGAGCCGCTGCGCGTGATCTCCTATCGCGGCGCCAACCAGCCGAACATCGCGGTCGACGACCCGTGGCAGATGTACAAACGCATCTTCGCCAACGCCGACCTATCGCAGACCGAACTTGCTCAGCTCGTGGCCGAGCGCAAGAGCGTGCTCGACTTTTTGTCCGCGGACATCAGCGCGCTCGAGACTCGCGTTGCCTCGGAGGATAAGGCACGGCTGGACGCCCACCTGACCGGCATTCGCGCGCTGGAACAAGAACTCAGCCAGACCCCGATGAGCTGCAAACCGCTCACCATGCCGGACAAGGTCGACGTTCGCGCCAACGACAATTTCCCCATTGTCGGCAAATTGCAGATGGATCTGATGCTGCTCGCACACATCTGCGGCCTCACCAACGTCTCGACCCTGATGTTCGCCAACGCCGACAGCTGGCAACACTACCCTTGGCTCGGGGTGACTGACGAACACCACGAGCTATCCCACGCCGGCGACGACGACACGGACTCGAACGAAAAGCTCGTTACCATCAACACCTGGCACTCCCAGCAGATCGCCTACATGCTCGACAAGCTCAAGGCGACGCCCGAAGCCGACGGCAGCAACATGCTCGATAACACGCTTCTGCTGTGGGGCAACGAACTCGGCGCGGGCAACACCCACACGTACAAAGACATTCCATGGCTGCTCGCGGGCGGCGCGGGCGGCTACTTCCAGATGGGTCGCTACCTGCAGTTCAAGGACCAACCGCACAACAACCTGCTCGTGTCGGTGTGCAATGCGATGGGGTTCGATGATGTGAGCACGTTTGGGATCCCGGGGGTTTGTACCGGGGCGTTGAGTGGGTTGACGGCGTAGCGCTGCGAGGTCGCCCGTGCGACCGAAACGAGCCTCCACGCGCGTGGGCTTGCGCGAGAATTTTGGGGGGCTAGCGGGCGCGGCTCGGCTCTGTGCGTCGCGTAGCCCGCAGCGCGACAGCGCTAACTCAACGAGGCGTGTTTACGGCGTCGCTAGCGAAACCGTAGGCGCCGACGAAACGAACTCTTCGACAAAGGCCGAAGCCGGGCGCGTCGTCAGCTCTGCCCACGATCCCTGTTGAGTGATCTTGCCGGCTTCGAGCACGACGATGCGCGAAGCAATGACGCGCGCATCTGCCGGATCGTGCGTCACGATGATCGTTGGAATCGTCAGACGACCGAGGGCTTCACCCAAGAAACTGCGCACTGAGCGCCGTGTATGCACGTCGAGTGCGGCCAAGGGTTCGTCGAGCAATAGGCCGCGCGGATTGACGGAGAGCGCTCGTGCGAGGGCCACTCGTTGTTTTTCTCCTCCGGACAGAGTTTGCGGATATCGATCCGCAAGCTCCGCGACGCCGAGGCGCTGCAGTGCCGCGTGGATTGTCGGAGCGGCGGGCGCGCGGCCCATCGTGCTGCTCGCCATGGCGAAGGCGACGTTCTGTCCGACGCTCAGGTGTGGAAAAAGAGCGTAGTCTTGCGGCACATAGGCGAGGCGTCGTGCCTCCAGCGGAACATGAATCCCCATGTCCGTATCGACCAGCACCTGCTCACCAACCTGGATCCGGCCCCGCTCGACGCGCACGATGCCGAGTAGCGCCAAGAGCAGCGATGTTTTGCCGGAACCGTTGGGCCCTACGAGGGCCAACGTGCCGCTATCGGAGTCGAGCTCGACCTCGAGCGCGAGGCGGCCTCGCTTCGCGGAGAACTTCGCCCTGAGATTCGAGGCGGCGTTCATGGTGGCGCTTCCCACGGCGCTCGTGAGCCTCGCAAGGTCGCGCGCACGAACAGCAACAGAGCCAACGCAACGATTACGAGCCCGATCGACAGCGCTTGCGCTGCGCGCAGATCGGCCTCCAGCGCCGTGTAGATGGCCAACGGTAGCGTTTGGGTTCGCCCCTCGAGGTTACCCGCGAACATCAGAGTGGCGCCGAATTCGCCCAACGCGCGCGCCCAGCTCATCGCTGCGCCGGCGACGAGACCCGGCAGGGCGAGCGGAATCGCGACGCGAAAGAACACCCGCAACGGTGACGCCCCGAAGGTCTGTGCCACCAGTACGAGCTGCGAATCGACGCGACGGAACGCGCTCGTCGCCGCTTGCACGAAGAATGGTGCAGATACGAACAGCTCGGCAAGCACCACCGCGCCAGTCGTGAATGTGATCGAACAGCCGTCGGGGCAAAGCGCGCTCGTAATCAGCCCACGGCGTCCGAACGCGAGCAGCAGCGCGATCCCAGCCACTGCGGGTGGAACGACGATGGGCACTTGAAATAGCGTCTCGAGCAGGCCGAAGACACGCCCCCGGGCGGTGGCCAAGGTCCACGCGAGCGGCGTGCCAAGCAGCACGGCCGTAGTCGTCGAGATGCTGGTCGTGAGCAGACTCAGCCGCAGCGCTGGCCAAACCAAGGGATGCCGCAAGCCATTCGATAGGTCGGCGAAGGTCGCTGTCGCAAAGAGTGCGATTACCGGTAGAGCCAGAAAGGCCGCCAAGAGCGCTCCGAGCACGACGAGGACGGAGCGCTGCACACGAGGGGACACGGTTAGGGTGACGATACTGGTGGCAAGAAGCCCGCGCGCGCAAGCGTTGCCTGACCCGCGGCCGACCGCACGTAGGCCACCCACTCGCGTCCCATGCTCGGGTGCGGCGCTTTGACGGCCACGGCGATGGGGTACTCGGCGATGACATTGATGTCTGGGGCGATCGGGACCACCGTCAACTCTGGGGTCGTCAGCGCATCGGTGCGATAAACAATGCCCGCTTGGGCCTCACCGAGCTTCACCTTCGTCAGCACCTGGCGGACGTTGAGTTCACGCGATAGCACGTGCGCTTCGACCTTCGAGCGAAAGTCAGCGCCTAGGCTCGGAACCGCTCGATCGAGGATCTGCAGCGTATACCTGCCAATCGGTACTTCAGGGGTCCCGATCACGATGCGCTGCGCGGCCGCCAGATCGGCAAGCGCGTGAATGCTGCTCGCTGCCTCACGAGAGACCACGAGCACTGGCTCGTTCCTGGCGAACGTGGTCGGGTCGGCGAGGTGACCCGCTCGAACGAGCTCTTGCATGTGACGCTGATCCGCGGACGCGAAGGCATCCACAGCCGCACCTTGCTCCACTTGCGTGCGTAGCTCTTGGGTCCCCGCAAAGTTGAACGTGATTTGCAAACCCGTGTGCGTACGCTTGAAGTCTTCACCCAGCGCAGCGAACGACTCGCGCAGGGAAGCCGCCGCAAACACGACGAGTGTTTCGGCTTTCGCCTGTGCTGGGGCAGGGGCCTCCGTCTTCTTGCAAGCGGTGGAGAAGGCGAGCAGGGCGAGGATGAACGCGCGCAGCGCGAACGGCACGCGGGAGCGATTGGAGTGGTGGAAAGTCATGGGTCAAGCCGGAGGGTGCGGGTGAAGATACCACCCCGTGTCGACTCGACCGACAGGAAGAGCGCTTGCCCGTCAGGGGGCGATGTAGCAACACGAAGCCCCGCAATCGTAGGCGTAGAAAGGGCTATGATCGCTGCACACGCTGCCGCATTGGTTGCCCCCTTGGCTGCCGCAACTGAGTTGGCACACGCCGCTCAGTTCGATCGAGTGGGGAGGGTTACAGGGCGTGTCGTTGCCCACCGGGACATCCCCCTCGATGGACGAGTAGAACAAACGATCGAGTTCGACGCTGTCGGCGCAGTTGGCGAGTGTCAGCACGTGCTCACCGGCTTGCAGCGGATACTCGCGCGCATGGCCGTAGTCCGTATTGTCGTGGAACGCGTCCCAGTACCAAATGTCGCCCACGCTGATGCGCCATTTCATCCAATCACCGTCATCGACGCGCACCCAAAAGCGATTGTGCTCAGCGTCGGGCGAGCGGATCCGACCCCAGATCTTGTAAGTACCAGGCGAGCGCACCGTGAAGCGATAAGTCGCGCGCGCGTCGCCGGGCTCGCTGTCGGACTTTACGCTCGGCGCGACCAAGAGCTGCCCGGCGGAAGCGCCGCTGTCGCTCGAAACCGCAAAGCCTCCGGTGAGAGCGCCACTCTCTGCTTCCAAGTAGTGCCCCGGATCGGTCCACGATCCGAGATTAGTGACCTGGGCTTCGCAGCCAGCGAAGATCAGCCCGCCAGCGAGCAGGCCGGGGAGCGCGGCGCCGCGCAAGGAACTCACGGGCTGTCCGCGAAACGAGCCAGTTGCGCGCTGTGCGGACTCTTCGGGTACGCGGCGATGAACGCACGCGCTCGTCGCCGCGCCGCGTCGATGTTGCCGCGGGCCGCGAGCACCTCGATGTTCAGCACGTCGCGCTCCTGGCCCAAGACTGCTTTCGGGAACTTCACCCGTATTTGTTCGAGTATTTGTTGCGCGCCGGCCGCGTTGCCACTGCGCAGCTCGGCGCGTGCGCGCGTGAGCAGCTTGCTCTCGGCGCTGAGCAGATCTTCTCGCGAGGCTTCGTTGCTTGGTTTGAGCGGGTTGTCGACAGGCGCGGGTGCTGCGCTCGGCAAAGCCGTAACTGTAGGCGCGGTCGCTTCGCTGCTTGGCTCGACGCGCACGGTCGCGGCTGGCGGCTGCGTTGCGACCGTGACTGCGTTTGCGGGAACACGCGCCGCGGGTTGGTCGCGTTGAGCATGAAGCCAGAACGAGGCACCCGTGCCGGCCACGGCAACGCCGAGCAAGAGCTTGCCAAAGAGGCCCTTGAGCGCGCCCGGTAGCCAGGCGGGTGACGCGCCGGCGGCGGCGCTGGTTGCACCGGCGCTCGCGGGGGCGGCCGCGCTGCTGGCCAGCGACGCGGCGGTCGTGCTTGGTACGCTGGCCACCGAAACCAAACCGACCGCGGCGAGCTGCACGGATAGTTTGCCCCACCCCTCATTCTTGGCGTTCGCAGGCGGAGTCACCCGGCGAATGCTCGAGAGCAACTCACGCTCGAGGTCGTCCGCGTCACTCAGGTTGCTCAATAGCCGATGAGGGTCGGTCATTAGACTGCTTCCTTGCGTCCGCCGGCACGCAGCGCCGCTAGCCGTTTCACTTCACGTCGGAACGTGTCACGCGCCAGGCGCAGGCGCGATTTGACGGTGCCGAGCGATAGGTCGAGCAGGGCCGCGATGTCTTGCCCGGACATCTCCTCCAGCTCGAACAGCACGAACACCGTGCGCTGGGCTTCCGGTAGGGTATTCAAGATGGCTTCCGCCGCGCGGGCGCGCTGGCGCTCCTCGCTATCGGCCGAAAACTCGGCGTGCGAGGAGGCAACCGCGTCGAGCTCTGCGTGGTCCGTGGAAACCTCGCGGCGGATGAGCGCCGAGCGGCGGTAATCGCTGGCCACGCGCTGAGCGATGCCGAACAACCAAGTCGAAATCTGGGAGCGACCTTCGAACTCGGGCAGCTTCACGTGCGCGGTGAGAAATACCTTTTGGGTCAGATCCAAGGCGTCCGGCTCACGCACGCCCAGCCGGCGCAATGATCGCCACACGAAATCGAAATGCGCGTCGTAGATGGCGCGGAAGTCGGGAGGCGGAGTGCTCATGACGGTGGCCTGCGCCGGGCTCGCGCTGGCGGCGTTCGCCGCGCCAGGCTCGAGGCCGAGCTCGGGAACCAGGGCCAAGTCATGAAATGATACCACTTTGGAGCTGAGTGGGCGCAGGGGGGCCGCAGGATCAGAAAATCTTTCGCGTTCGGCGCAGGGTGGGCTTGTGTAGTTGCGGTTGGTTGACAATCAAGGCGGAGTCGTAGGCAATGAGCCGCGAAGTTTTTAGATGCGTAGGCTCCACTGGCTCTCGCTCGTCGGCATCGCCCTGCTCCACGGCAGCGCGCACGCCCAAGTGCCGGAAGCGCTGCGCGTCGAGCGTGCCCCAGGCGCCGAGGACTGCGCCGATGCCACGAACCTCGGTGAACGCATTGCCCGCATTCGCGGTCGAGCGGATACCCCCAAAAACAGCCACTACGAAGTCTATTTCAAGCGCGCCGCGGACACTTTCAGCGCCAGCATTCGCAGCGGTCCGAACGGCGAGGGACAGCGCGAGCTCACCGTGCGCGGCCCGACTTGCGCGTCGCTCGCGCAAGCCACCGCAGTAACGCTGGCGCTGCTCTTCGATTCCGACGAGGACAGCGCGACGAAACGCGAGCCAGAGCCGTTGAGGGCTGCTGTGACGCCTCCGAGCGCGGCTGCAGTGCAACGACCGCCCCCGGCACCAGCTCCCCAGCGTGAGCAACTCCACGGCACGCTGTCGCTCGGCGCGGCGGGGCTTGCGTTCGTGCTGCGCCCGCTAGCGCCAGCCTTCGTCGCAGAAACGGGGCTGAAATTTGGACGCTTTCGGGCGGGGCTCGGCGCACTGTGGGTCCCCACACAATCTTTGGCGCTGGAACCGGGGCACGTCGACGAGTCGCTGCTCGCAGGTACCGCCCGCTTGTGCCTCTCGCTCGCGCGGGCGCGTCGGCTCGAGGTCGACGTGTGCTCCGGCCTGTTCGTGGGAATGGTAGACGCGCGCGCCGTGGGCTTTACCAGCAACGAGCACGCCAAGCGCGGCTGGCTCGCTCTGCCGGTCGAGGTTTCCGTCGCCCACTTATCCGGCACGGTGGGTTGGGAGCTGAGCGCGACGGCGCTCGGCCAGCTCGTGCACCACGACTTTCAGGTCGAGGGCCTGGGCTCGCCGTATCACGCGCCGCGCGTGGGGGCGATGTTCACACTGCGCGCGGTCGGTTTGATCGGTTGGTAGGGACGGATGGTGTCCGATTCGCGAGTGGCAACGTGATCGCATCGCCCAGGATGTTCGGCTCAGTGCTGCTCCCGATGACAGCGCGAGTCGAGCCGCCCGCAACGATCTTTACGAGCGCGCTGGGAGTATACGTCGGGTCGACGACGTCGCGACCTCCGCCGCATTGTTGGGGGCTGGCGCGCTCGTGACGAGCGTGGTGTTGTGGCTGACGAAGTGACGCGCGCGGCTTAGCACCCGCGGAAATCGGATGAATTTGGGGGGATGACATGAGCTCGATGTTTCGAGCAGCGCGCCAACCGAGCTCGTGCGCTCACCTAGGGTGTCTTCAACCCGTAGCTGATTATCTCGCCGGGCGTATATCGCGCTACATTCGGATGCGTCGCACCCTCGATTCCGAGCCACGCGAGGTACCATGCACCGCGGAACTTTGCCGCGCTCACCGAGTACTGCGCCTGCTCTGCCTGCAGCGCGTGGACACGCGACAACTGTTGAAAGTTGCCGTCACTGACCGTCGCGAGCTTGATGCGACCAACATCGGCACCGTCGCTACTCGTGTCGGCCCAGGCAAGCTGCAACTCCGGATCGCTCGAGCCCTCTTGTTGCGAGTCGAACGTGAGCAGCGCTGGATGTCCCGTGCTCTTCGTTGAAAGCGCGATCGGTCCGTCAAAACTGGCGCCATCATCGCTAGAGACGAATAAGCGCATCTCCTCGGAGCTCGAGGTCATGATCAGATAGAGCTTGCCGTTGGCGTAGCTGAGCAGCGGCGCTCGGTAGCCGAGTTGGCCCGCGAATACGAGTAAGCTTTCGGTGTCGAACGAGCTGCCGTCTTTGCTCGTCAGTACGCGCAGCTCGGCGCCGCGATGGTAGGCCAGGAACAGGCGGCCGTTGCCGTAGGCAAGGGCAGGAGCAGTGGTCGCGTACGAGTTGAGGAGCACCGGATCGGCACTCGCAGTGCGCTGCGTGAGGTAAGTGGGGTTCACGAACGACGGATGGTCGGACGATGCGACTTTGATGATGCCATTCGGGCTCGTATACGCGATGTAGAGGCGCGAGCCACCGAACGCGAGCGAGGGTTCGAAACTCAAGAAGTCGTCGGCGAGGAAGCCACCGCTGGTGTACGTCACGTGGCCGTCGGACCACTCGATTCGAAAGCCGGGCGCCTCCGCGGCGCGCGTTCCCCAAGCCGTGACCAAGTATTGGTCCCCAAAGGCTGCCAGCGCTGGTGCGCCATCGATGTTTTCGCCCCAGAACGTCGCCTTTTCGAACAAGCCTTCAGCGGCGCCCAAAAAGACCCGCCCACCGCTGATGGTCGGCGCAAGTCCAGGCGCGTGCGGTCCGACCGGAGTGCCCGCGTCTCGGCTGCTCCACAGCAAAGACAATTTGTCTGCGGAGAACGCTCGCAATATCCCGTCGGGGTTATGAAACGGGTCCGTGTTGTAAGCGTGCGACGCCCAGACGATGCCGCTGCCGCTTTCGCTCGCGTTCGATGACACGCTCAGGCTGGCCGCGGTTTGCAGATTCCGGTTGTTGGCATCTTTGGTATCGCCGGGCGCGAGGTTCGCGGGGAGCGACGGGCATTGGACGTCGGCGTCGTCCTGACAGTCGAATTTGCCCGCGTTCGGCTTGAAGGCGAAGGCGCGCAAGGTGTCGTCGACGGGCCACACGAACAAACGCGGCTGCGGCGCTGCGCCGTAGCCTGGCCAAAACACCGGCGAACCAGGTTCGCTTTCGCAGGTGAGGGCGATTTGTTCGCAGAGCCCAGGGCCGCTCGGGCGAAAGGTCTGGAGTGGAAGCGCACGGGAGGTTTCCCCTGCGTCCCGCGACACGACGTAGATGCGATGTTGTCCCACGGTGACCACGCGGTTGGCGCCGGGAATCGCCAATGGTCCACTGCTCGCGAGTTCGCGGGTGCCGGTGGCCTGGGCAGCGTTCGGAAACAAGCGCTCCTGCACTTCGGTCGTGCTCGAGTCGCTGAGCTCGAGCAAGCGTGAGCCGAACGGTGAGCTGTCGGGCACGCTGGTGCCGCCCGCGCTCGTCGTGAAGAACAACGAAGAGCCGTCGGCAGCCGGGCCCTGACCGCTCATCGTGATGCCGGCGCCCGTTGGGCTTCCGAGTTTGACCTGTCCGAGTGCGTTTAGGCTTTCGTCGAAGCTGAAGAGCCAGCCGCTGCCATCGCTGTTGTCGTCGTACGCACCGAAGGGCACATACACGACTCCGTTCACGAGGCTGAGCGCGCTGCGCTGAATTTGCGCCGCGCTCACGAAACCCTCGTGCTCGATCGCCACGGAAGTGACGTCACCCGAAGGCAGGTCGAGCTTGTACAAGCGGTGTGCGTAGGTGTCACCGAGTTTGCTCGCAGCTACTGCGAAGAGCGCGCCACTCTGTATGGAAACGACCGGAGTGCCGAGCACGCCGACTTCGTGCCAAATCTGGTTCGAACCGGCGGGGATCAGCGGATCGGGTAGCTGAATGGGCTCGGCGAGCGAGCGCGACCAAATCGGCGGGGCCTCGAGGTGACGCGCATCGAGCGCGTACACTCGGTTGGCCATCGTCGCGACGTACAGCACGTCCGCGCGCAGGCCGCTCTTGAGTAAGAGCTGCGGCACGAGCAACGGTTGCGCGAAGATCGCGCCGCGCACGGCCCTGCGCGCTAGCTCTCCGAACCGCGCGGAATTCACGTTCGCGGTATCGAGCGTCGTTTCCTCCAAGTTTGCGCCAGTGCGTGCGGCGTCGTTGTGCGCAGTGGGCACCAACACGAACCGCGTTTCGGCTGGCGATGACGCGCCGGCGCTACCCGCGACCGAGCCCGCGCCGGACTCCGGCCCGCTGCCCGCGTCAGACTCACCGCCGGCTTCGGACCCGCTGCCCGCGATGATTGAGTGGCTGCCGCCGCTCCCGCTGTTTCCGCCTGTAGAGTCGCCGGACACGTTGCTGCTGCCTGCGTTCGAGGGCTCGCCGTTCAAACCTGAGTTGCCTCCGCTCGGCTCCGCCATCTCGGGCGCACACGCTTGGCCAGCGGGGTAGCAACGATTGAGCGCTGGGCAGCACGTGTAACCTTCCGCGCAAGGGCACGGGGCGTCCTCGAGGCTGTGCGCGCAACTCCCTACGCACAGCAGCGAGTTCAAGAAAGCAGCAACAACGAAGCGCATCTCACTCCTCAAAACGAGTGCACGATACCGAGCCCGAAGCTCTTGCCCTGGTTCGCTTCGGGAGTCGGGGTCGTGAATGTGACCTTGGATTCCGGCCAAAATCGTGCCCACGCCCAAGTGAGGCCGGCAGCGAGCGCCACTGCATAACACGGCACCGAGGCGCGGTTGAACCTGACAATCCGTTGATTGCTTTGCGCGAGGTCGTGATGTGAAGCGTCCTTTTGACCGAGCGACTCGTGTAGCGCGAGCGCGTTGAGTGTGACGCCCGCCGCGGCCGCCGTGACAGCGGTCACTCCTGCGACGGTCGCTACCGTACTTCGCGAGCTCTTGCGCGTCGGAGCTTCGTCGGCGGGTGGAGCTCGTGGCGCCATTCGAAACTGGGCGACGTCGGAGGGGCCGAACGGCGCAGAAAACATGAATTGAAATGCGAGACTCAAGGCACCGCGCTGGGCAACCTCCGGCGTGGTCGGGGACAAGCCGGCGATCGCAACCGAGCCGGGTGTGGTCACCACGTATTCGGCGCGTTCGTCGTTTTGCCGAACGAACAAAGGGCGTTCGTTCGGCAAATGCAAGCGCAGGGCACCGGTCGTGGCGGGATGCGCGTCGAGCAGGCGGGTGCCGCGCGCGTCTTCAACGTAAAAATGTCCCCAATTGCCGGGGGCAAAATATAGCGAGGTGCGGCTCGTGGGGTAGCTCAGGATCGCGCGATCGAGATCTTGTCCGGGCGCTCGCACCATGAAGTCAGGCTTGAAGCGCGGATTTTGGATGGCGCGGTTCGCCGTGCTGAGGAAGGCGCCGAGCTCGGCGTAGCTGATCACGCCGTCGGCGTTTGCGTCGGCCGCGCCGCGCAGACCGGAACGCAATTGGTGGCTGAGCACGCCGCCTTGATAGCGCTCCCATTCGTGACTCTCGCGATCCGAAGAGGTCGAGAGCACGAAGCCGGCGTTGACGAGACGCGCGGGAACGCTCTCCACCCAATTGCCAGAATACGCGGTCCGGTGTCCACCTGCTCCGCGATCGAAGACCAAGAAGTAGGACTTGCAAGCGTCGACGAAGACATGGTTGTAGCTCGCTGGAGAGCGCGAAAGCAGCGAGAACAACATCGAGCGGGTCAAGCGTTGACCGTTCAACACGACGAAGCCTTCGCCATTTTCGACGTCGCCGTGCCCGCTATAAAAGAGCAACAGCTCCGTAGCCGCGCCCTTTTCCCGCGCTTCTTTGATGCGTGCGGCGAGCCTGGCGAAGCCGCGCTCGATTTCGGACCAAACTGCGGGACCCGTTATCGTGAGTTCGGGGTGCATCGCGCGCGTCTCTTCGTCGGGCGTGACGAACAGTAGACTTTGAACGCCGGCTTCGATGAGCAACAAGTGCGTCGTCACCGCGTCATCGTCGGCATAACGGAGTTGCTCGCCATTCGCTCCGTCGGGACGGTTGTTGCCGATGACCAACGCAAAACGTTGCGCGGCCTCGGGCGCAGCCAGCGCGTCTCGCGCAACGAGCAGGGGCAGCACGCACGCGAGGAGCAGACCGAGCAGGAGCGAGCCGCTCGCGCGCGTCATGGCTCGACCCGCGCGTCAATGCGCTCGAGCACTTCGTCCGGTCCTGTGATGGTCGAGTCTGCGAGCGGCCGGCCGTGCTCTTTCACCCAAGCCTCTACTTCGAGCACTCGACGCGGCTCGTGTGTGAACAGCGCGTACAGTGAGAGGGGCCCCGCTGCGAAGTCTTGACGAATGATCTCGCCGAGCGGAACGTTCGCGTGCTCGCGCCGAATCGAGATCGAATCCGGATTTTCGCCAAGCTGCTCGTGCGCTGGGTAAAACCAGCTGACCTCGCCGCGCGAATCGACGGCAAAAATCATCAGGTAGTCGAACGGCCGGGACCCGAGATTGGTGTACGAAAACAACAAGCCATCGTTCGACGAAAGCTCGCCGCCGAGTTGCTCGGGCGTGGCGTGCTCGGTCGCTTTGTAGACCTGAATTCCAGCCCAGCGCTTGGCCGGGGCGCTCGCGGTGCCGTTGGATTTCGAGCGAAACTCGTCGGCGGCTGGCGGGTGAACCAGGAGTAGTAAGGAGCCGCCGAGGCAGGCTGCGACGCCCGCCAACCAAACGGAGAGCATTCGCGCTCGCGTTCGCCGCGCGGGAAGGGGTTGATTCACGGCCGCGCGCACGCGCGCTTCCAGATCGATGGTTTCCAAATCGGGCGCAGGGGCGGCCAAATGGTCGACTATTTTCTGTAGCTGCCGCAGCGTCTTGCGGGCTTGCGCAGAATCGCCGAGCTCGCCATCGATCACAGCGCGCTCGGAGGTCGTCACTTCGCCCTCGAGGTAGGCCGCGAGAACGCGCGCATTCGTATCGTGTCGAGACCTCATGCGTCCCCCAGCGCGGCGCGCAGCTTGGTCAAGGCGTCGAACAGGCGGCGTTTGACGGTCCCCTCGGGGATCTCGAGAGTCTCGGCGATTTCCTCGTAGCTGAGACCCGCGCAGTAGCGCAGGAGTACCACGCTGCGCAGCTTCTCGGACAGGCCGCCGAGCGCGCTGGTCATGTCGCGCCGCCACTCGCGCAGCAAGAGTTCGACTTCGTCGATCTCTGCGACGGTTTCGGCGGCGTATTGCAAAGCGCGTTGTTCGGCGTGCGCCGAACGCCAGGTCATGTGACAGCGATTGAGCAGCACGCGGTAGAGATAGGAAGAGAACTTTCCTCTGGCCTGATACTGCGGCAGAGCCCGAAACACCTCGACGAAGGTGTCCTGCGCCACGTCTGCGGCAAGCGATTCGCGTCCCAGATAGCGCAGCGCGAGTCGGAGCGTCCGCGCTTGATGCCGGTGAATTAGGCTGGAAAACGCGGCATCCACGCCGCCGCGCGCGAGTAGCATCAGCTCGTCGTCGCTGCGCGCCTCGAGGCCGACCGACTGCTCGAGGGTGGCGCGTCTCGGCACCAATGATAAACGACGGCTCGGGTCCATCCGAAAGCGAGAATGCTCACGCCCGGCAAAACGTTCGGTCGCTCACTCGATTTTCGAGATTTGCGCCGAGCCGCCCGCGCGTTTGCGAGAGGGTTCGCTGATTAGAGTTCGGTCGCCCCCAAACCTTCGCTCCCAGCGTCGATTTTCTTGTGCGCACGCGTTTCGCTCAGGAGCGCCGAAGACGCTCCTGAGCGAACGTGCGCTAAATTTGCCGCGGCCTGCCGCGGCAAATTTGCTCAGGGCTTCCCCGAGTAGACACGTAGCGTCTTGAACACGCCGACGTACAGGTCGCCCGACGCTGGAATGGACGGCCAGTTCAGGCCATCGTGCATCCCGTCGAGCTCGGCAACCTGGCCGCGCATCCACACGCGGTAGTACTTGACGAAGTCGGTCGCGCCGGAATCGCCTTCGTTCTGATAGCCGTGGATTTCGGCGCCGTGCAAGGCACCGAAGCCGTTCCACTCGTGCAAAATGCTCTCGTTGTAGTTCTCGTGGTTGTGCAGGCTCTCATGCAGGAGCCACGGGCTCGGTTGCGTGGCCGTCCGAAAGTGCGCGTACTCGGTGGTGAAACCGACCAGCTGGCGACCCGGGGCGAATACGGAGCCATAGTGATCGTCGACGTAGCTACCGTCAGCACGATACTGCGAGAAGTAGACGATGATTCGGTCGTACTGACTGCGCAGCGAGGCCAAGCCTGCCTCGTCCAAGAACCCGTCGAGGTCGAAGCCATCGGGGGTCTTCTCTCGCAGCGGCGTGTTGGTCACCATCGGTAGCGTCGTGATGTCCCAGGTGGCCAGGCCGTACGTGAAAGGCTTGAACCATTGATCGCGGGTCACGTTGAGCTGCCCCTGCACGAGCGGTACATCGGTGTCCGGCACGATGCCGTCGTTCGCCGCGTCGTCTCGGCCCGCGGCGGCCGTATAGTTGTACGTGTGCTTGACGGGCACGAGCGCGATGGTGTTCGTCTTTTGCAAGCCGAGCGCGGGCGAGCTCGTCATGTTCACGCTCTGGCTGCTGCCTGCTACGGTGATGGTCTGTTCGTAGAACGAACCCGTATAGTTTGGCGGCGTGTCGGTGCTGACACCCAAGCCGAGTTTGTAGCTGCCTTGTGGCAAAGTCAGCGTAGTCGGCGTGCTCACACCTTGGTAAACGTCATTGACGTACAGCTTGCCGGACGTCGAACTCGAGACGCTGACTGTTTGAAACGCCGGTCGATTCGGCGTGCTCACGTTGAACGTCTTGTCGACAGGGATGCCTTCGGTGGTCACACCGGCAGGCGCGGTATCATTGACCACCTGCGTTCCGTCCACCCAAAGCTCGAAATGATAGTTGGTCGGGCCACCCGTGTTGACGTTCTGTACGCGAACGGTGTTGGCGCCGCCGCCAAACCACGCGCTCACGTCTTGCTTCACGCCGGACTTCGGATCGCCCAAGTACAAGGTTTGTCGGCGGATGCCATCGACCGTGACGACGACCCAATCATCGATGTCGCTCACCCGCATCTCGACCACCGAATTGGTGGTGTTCCCGCCTTGGAAGCGGAAATTGTCGAACTTGAAGTCCGAGCTCGACTGCGGCGCGTTTACGCTAATTTTGAAGGTCTTGTCGGTCGCGTTGCTCTGCAAAGCAGTGACCGCGGCGGCAGGCAATGTGAAGCTGAGTGTCGAGAATGCGCTCGCCGACAGCCCCGCGATCGAAGCCGAGTTGGATGACGCGTTGTAGACATTCTGCGATGGAACACTGACGAAGATCTGTATCTGCCCCCACGCGGGCGCCGCGGGCGGCTTCACGTCGAGCTTCAAGGTGTTGGTCACTCCGCTGAGCGCGCCGAGTGGGACCGAGGTGAGGTCCACGTAGCTGAAGTTCTTGAGTGCAAAGGCGGCCGTTCCTTGCGTGCGATCGGTCGTCGAGCCCTTGGTCCCCGCGCTATTCGTCCAATAGTTCGGGCTCTCGAAGCCCAACACTGCCGCCGGATCGACCAGGTTTTGAGTCAACCCGTTGACTCGTTCCGACGCGCCGTCACCGGCAGCAGAGCAGGCGCCCAACCCGAGCGTGAGCGCCAAAATAGAGATTGAACCGAGATGTTTCATGCGAAATTCCCTCATCAGTCACGAACGTTGATACGAGCCACGCAAAGTCCTTCGTCCGCAGATGGCGAGTGCCTCTGCAGAGTCGGATTGGCGTGACGTCATTCAATGCGCGAGGGCGGTGTGGGGTTCGGTGCGGGAGCGACGATTTCTTTTGAGGCGGCCGAGTGCCCCGTGGAGCGATTGATTGGGTTGGGTTAGCGGGCACTGTGCAGCGCGGGTCGTCTCAAAGCTCTGAGTGGGTTCGTGAGGTGGGGTGAGAGCTCGCAATCGACGCCGCGCGAGTCTACGCACGAGACTTGCTGTTCACTCGTCGAGAACGTCATTCGGGCCGCACGGGCCAGAGCAACGCCGTCGTGAGCACTCACCCAGGCTCTCTCTTTCAATGCAGGAACGTCACGAAAGGTTCGGTCGTCGCGAGAGCGAATCTCCGTCATGGCGCTGCTCGGATTGACCGCGAGCTCGAGCCCCTGGCCCATTCCGAGGCTCATCATTTGGAGCAGCGCGCAAAGTGCCAATTGCACGCGCGTGCAATACGACCTACACGCGAGTGCATCGGTCGAAGCACGCCCCCCGTCGAGGCCAACGAACTCCGACAGTTCAGTGCTGGCTCACGACATACAAAAGGGAAACGCCCCCGACGGCATCACGGTGGGAGAACCGCGGCATCGGGGGCGCTTGGGTCGTAACCGACCAACACGCAACAACGGGGGCTCACCGAAGATTGGAGGAGCTCCGGTGACAAGAACCAAATTAAGCTCCCCCGGAGGACGCGCAAGGGCGCGCGGCAAACAAACTTTCGCCGATGACCTCAACGAACTGGCGCCTACCCCAAGGAGCCGACGACCACAGCTTTGGTTTCGAGCTGCGAACCACAAAAGGGAAACGCCCCCGACGGCATCGCGGGGAGGGGAGAACCGCGGCATCGGGGGCGCTTGGGTCGCAACCGACCAACAGCAACGTAGAGGAGCTCACTGGAGTTGGAGGGATCCAGTGACAAGACTCAAGCTAAGCACCCCTCCCCGCAGCGCAAGAGCCGCGCACCCGTTTTTTGCTCGACCAACGCCCACAACCCGGCCGTGTTAACTTGGCGCCGGAGGCTGAAGGTCATGCGTCGAGGGTTGATTGCTGTGTTGGGGCTGGCTTGCTTGCAGGGGTGTACTTCGAGCTACGAGCCCGCACGTAGCCCGCGCATCGCGACGGTCATCGAGGGAGGGCAGCCGACATTCGTGAAGAATGGGGATCGCATCGGCGGGCCAGTTTTTGGGAACGGTTTGGTGGAAGCGGTGGAAGGCGTGCCAGAAGCCGAGCATCACGCGGTCATTGGCCGCAACTTGGTGCTGGGCGGTTTCGTCCTGGATGTCGTGGGGTTGGGAAGCATGGTTGGCGGCACGGTGTTGTTGGTGAAGGAGGACTCTGCCCAGGGACAGCCGAGCACCGCGGGCACCGCGCTCTTTCTCGGTGGCGCGGTCGCGGCGCTTGCGGGCAGCGTGATGATCCTCTGCGGCCAGCCGCACATTTACGACGCGATCAACATCTACAACGACAGCCTCGAACCCCGTCCAACGACCACGCTGCCGGGACCACGAGCATCGTTGAGTTCCCGATCAATGTCCGGCGCCGGGCATTGATTTCTTGTGAAAGGCGGGGCTCGAGCCCTTTGGCTGGGCCTTGCTGCCCTCACGCTTGCTGTCGCGTTAGGTGTGCGCTCGTCGCCGCCGATGGGTGCGCGTAGTCCATAGGAAGACTCGCGCACACTGGTATTCCGTGCGTTTGAGTGGAAACATCCGATTGCGCTTCAGCGCACACTCGGATACGCCGTTGCAAACTTCATGAACCGGCGCGGCCGGCACAATTCGGCTAGAATTGTGGCGTTCACGTCGTGGCGCGTGGGATGTTCGCGATCGACTTCGGTGTGAAGCGACATTTCCGAGTCAACCCTGTGTTTTCTGGAGGCCTTAATCCTATGCCTGAATCGAACCCTTCCAAGCAGCTGACGCATCCTGCTCGCAGAGTGTCTTCCGCTCTGCTCGCTGGCTGTCTCGCGCTTCCGGTGTTGCTCGCGCAGCCTGCATGCGGAGGCGACCCAAACTCGTCGAAGCTCGATGGCTCGACGGCTGGGAGCGGAACGACGACCGGCGTTGCCGGTGGTCCGCTCCTCATGGTCGGTGATGGCGGCATGAGCAACGGCACCGGCGGCGCAGGGACGAGCACGGGAACCGCAGGTGCAGGTCCGTACATGTTGCCGGCGGACTACATTGAAGCCACGACAGGCGGCTTCAAGCTCGGGAATCCAGTCGATGTTGGCGCGGCTGGTTCGGGCGCAGCGGGCGCAGCGGGCGCAGCGGGAACTTCGAGCAGTAGCTGCGGCACGACCATTTTGGGCGTTGTCCGTGACTTCAAGGGCAAGAACGAACCGGATGGGCACCCCGATTTCGAAGCCTACTCTGGGAAGAACGCATCCAAAGGCATCGTCAAGGACACCTTGGGCGACGATCAGAAGCCCGTCTACAACGGTACCGATGCGATCGTCGATCCTACGAATGGCAAGCAGACGACCAGCAAGATGGCTTTCGATCAGTGGTACCGCGCCACGCCGAACGTGAACAAGCCATACCTCGTCTACTTCTCTTTCGAGCCAAAAGACGGCGTGCTCACCTTCGACAGTTCGGCGTTTTTCCCGTTGGATGGCAAAGGTTGGGGCAACACCTGCACCGAGGATGGCGCCACCTGCAAGAAGCAAGATCACAACTTCGGCTTCACCACCGAGGTGCACACCCAGTTCAACTACATGGGTGGCGAGACGTTCCAGTTCAACGGTGACGATGATCTATGGGTATTCATCAATCACAAGCTCGCCATCGACTTGGGCGGCCTGCACCCGCAAACCAAGGACAAGATCTTGCTGGATGACAAGGCCGCGATGCTCGGCATCAAAGTCGGTCATACGTACGATCTGGACTTGTTCCACGCCGAGCGTCACACGGACGCTTCGAACTTCCGCGTCGACACCAATCTAGCGTTCACCAACTGCGGTACGATCATCGACGAGCCGCCGCCAAAGTGAGGCGGCCCCGTCGCTGAGCGCCTGAAGCGCGGCGAGTGTCTTCCAAGACGAAGACACTCGCCCAACGCTGCCGCTCAGTTGTTGCCGAACAGATCCTGGATCTTCGAGTCGAGCGCGATCGCGATCTTGTACAAGCTGGAGATCGACGGGCTCGATTCGGCGCGTTCGATCTGCGACAGCAGCGAGATGCTGAGCCCGGTGCGGCGGCTCATCTGCTTGAGCGTGAGCTCTTTGTCTTTGCGCATGGTGCGGATGGTGTCGCCAATGATCTTGTGCAGCTGCTCTTCGGGCGTGCGGGCGAGGCCCTTCTTCTTCATCACGCGCGCGAGCACTTCACGGAACTCGTCCACGTTGAACGGCTTCTTGATGTAGTCGACCGCGTCGAGCTTCATCGAGGCCACTGCGGAATCGAGGTTCGGGTGCGCGGTGAAGATCACCACCGCGATGTCACTGTCGACGGCGCGGATCTTCTTCAGCACCTCGATGCCATCCATCTTGGGCATCATCAGGTCGAGGATCAGTACATGGTAATCACCCTGACGAACCTCATCCTCGACGAGGGTGGGATCGCTCAGGGTCTTGACGATGAAACCGTCTTTCTCGAGGAGCGACTGCATGAAGTCGCAGATCGCTTTGTCATCATCGACGATCAGGATTCGGACGCTCGGTACTTCGATGGGCAAGGCTCGCTCCTCTGGCTGTTTCTCGGGGGGTACAGTGACACTACAATAGCAAGCTGTTTACCACCCGACTAGATTTTTGTTTGCCTCGGATCCCGCGGGAAAATCGCGATTTGCGTACGGATATTCGTCGTTTGACCAGCGGGCCAGTGCAGGCTCTGACCAAAACACCGTCCGAGGGAACGGTGAAATCGCGCACGGGGACGACGCTCTCGCTGCACTGACAACGCTCTCGCTGCACTGACAACGCTCTCGCTGCACTGACAACGCTCTCGCTGCAATGGCGCGTACATCACGCAGCGGTGAGCGAATGCTCGCTATTCGATCGTGAACGTCAGCGCTTGCCCGATGAAGGGACCGCCGTCCTTGGGGACGTCAGCACCGACGAACGTGCCAGTGGTGAGATTCACCGTGATCGGCTCGCCCACCGCGATCAGTTTTTGCCACGCCACTGTGTCAGGAGTGTACTCGGACAAGGTCGTGAACACGCGCAACGGTGTGCTCTTGCTCGACGCGCTGAACTCGAGCAAATGCGTCATCACTGCGTCGTTCGCAGTGTCGCCTTGTGCAAAGTCAGCAGGGTCAGCATGCCAGCTGAATCTTTGCGGCGTGTCCGCAGCGAGTATCGCCTGAGCGTCTGGAGTGTCGAATTGCCCGCCGGCCCAAGCCCACTCAGTCGCCTCGTGCTGCAGGAAAGCGTCGAGTTGCGCTACGGTCGCGTCTCCCTCGAGCACCACGCCCGCAGCCGAATTGGGATCCGTGGGCGACGCAGAATCCGAGGAGCAGGCGACGAGGTTCGGCGCTGCCGTGAGAGCAGCCAGCAAGAGCGTTCGAAACGGGCTTGTTCGGGACATGGCGTCGTTTATTGGACGCGCGCTGAGCGCGCTGTCGCCGTTGAGTCTAGCGCACTCGCCAAACGTTGACGAACCAGACCCTCGCCCCGGAAGCGCCCGAAAACTAACGCGGGGGAGTGGCGCAGACTCCCCCGCTGTCGTTGAGTGCCGATCAGGAGCCGATCACGCCGCAACCGATTCGGTCACCGGCGTTGCCGACGGGTTGGCCGCCGTCGTCCTTCTTGGCGTGGATGATGACGGCCTTGCCGGCGAACGAGTTCGGATCCCCCGCTTTCAGATTGGCACCCGGGATCGTGATTTCGAGCGTGCCCTTGCCGTCCTTACCGATGGCCAGATTACCGAGATCGCCGAGGTGTCGCTTTTCGGTCGTGGGCAAAGCGTGATCGTGCCCGCCGGGGTTGAAGTGGCCGCCCGCGCTCTTGCCGTCGGGCGAGCTGCAGTCACCCTTTTCGTGAATGTGCGCGCCGTGATCGCCGCCTGGCGTCACACCTTCCACCGAGAGAGTCACTTTCACGCCCCCGTCGACCTCCATCAGCATCGCGCTGCCGCTCAGCTTGGAACCGCTCTTGGGCTCGAGCTTCACCTGGAGCATGCGCGGTTCGGCGGCCTTGGGGGCTTCGGCTTCCGGCTTCGGCTCAGGCTTCTCGGCTGCGGCCGGTTCAACGGCGGGTGGCGGTGGCGGCGCCGGCGGCGCTGCGGGCGGCTCAGTCGCGCCGCCTCCACATGCAACCAGTAGACCCAAAGTTCCGAACACCAGAATCGCTGCGAATGACGAAGTCTTCACGAGTCCTCCTTATTGGTGGCAGCGTCATAAGGGCGAACGCGCGGCGTGTCGATGGCTTCGATCGAGTCCAGCAAAAATGCCACTCAGTCGACACCGACCCAGCTCATGCTCGCGATGTCCCAGCGTTCGCGAACGCCGTCATGATCCCGTAGAAGATCGGGGGAACCGGCGCTCACTTCGAACTCCTGTGTGTTGAACAGGCTCGCCAAATCCACCCCAAGCTCCGCTGGCGCGGTGGAGACTACCGAGGAGGGCAGACTGAACAGCGTGGCCGCCAAACGCTCGGCGTTTGCTTCGAACACGGCGAAGCCGTTGTCGGCTAGATTTTGCCACGCCAAGTGCGGGTTGGGGCGCGTGTCGGGATCGACCAAGAGGGTCGGGATCGAAGCTGCGATGAACTTGGTTTCCGGCGGTAGTGAAGGGTTGCTCTCGGCGAGCGCGCTCAAGCCGTCGAGCCAAGTCGTCGAGGTCAAGCTGCCGGTCACGAACTCGATCACGCGCTGTTCCGGATCGTCATCGGCGTAGGGGGTACCCGCGAAGAAACAATGCAGATCGCCGGAAACGATCACCACGTTGTCGAGCTTGGCGAGTTCGTGCAGCAGCGCCGCGCGCTCATTGGGAAAGCCGTCCCAATCTTCCGCGGAGATGCTGATCTTCTGACGCAGTGTCGCCGGAGCGATCGTAACTGGTGTCAAATCGATGTGGCGCGACATCAGGCACACCTCGCTGCCCCAGATCTTGAACGTGCGCGTCGAAGCTTTCATCGTGTCCAAGAACCAGGCGCGTTGGGCTGCACCCATCAATTGTTCACTCGCGCCTTTGCTGGCCAAAAATCGCGCTTTGGCGAGCGCCTCGAACGGTCGCAATGCGATCACGTAGCGCGAACCGATGCGCGAGAATTCCTCGCTCTTGAGCAGCTGGTGGTAGGCATACCCGCGTGACAGCTCGCCCGCTTCGGGATCGATAGCTGCCGGGTGATCGAGCTCGAGCGTGTCGAGTGAGGCGTTGATGAATGGCACGCTGATGAGCCCACTGATGCTGCTCGCGCGGAAGCCCAATTGCTCCGCGCCCCCCACTAGCGCACGCTGATAGCTTCCGCCGTCATAGTCCTCGATGTCGACGTAGGTGATGGCGTCGTCCGGCACGGTGCCATTGGAAATGTCGAGTAGCTCCGATTGGTCCAGGAACACGGTGCCGGGAAAGGCGTCTTCTGGCACCAAATGATCGGGTCGGTAACGACGCAAATCGGTCATCACCAGTTCGAGGTGTCGACCAAAGACGAAATTGCGATAGTACCTGAGCTCGTCCGGAAAGGGCTCCGTCGCGTCCCAATCGCGCGCGGGGGCCTGCGAGAGATCGACCGGCATGTATTCGAACCAGGCCTGATCGGCGACCAGACGGCGCGGCGTGTTCTTCTCGTTCACGCGGCCGTCTTCGTACGTCGAGACATCGCCGTGGCAGTCGTCGGAAAACTCGTGATCGTCTTGAATGGCGATCATCGGAAAGCGTTCGTGGACGGCTTGCAGATCGGGATCGCTGCGATACAACCGGTACAGATCGCGATAGTTGTCCAAGGATTGCGCCGCTTGGTAGCTGCCCGTGCCGCTGCCGAGGTTCAGCGCGTCCTCGGGTTTGCCGAAGATTACCTGTCGCTCGGCGTTTGCGGACTGGAAGTCGGGGTCAGCCGTCGTTTCGTACACGTAGTCGCCCAGGTGCACGATCAGATCGAGATCGAGCGTGGCGAGCTTTCGATAAGCGTGAAAGTACTTGCCCACGTAGTCCTGGCACGACACGACCGCGAAGCGCACGCTCGCGTCCGCGTCTTCACGCGGCGCGGTCTTGGTGCGGCCGATGCGCGTAGTGGCGCGCGCGCCGTCATGCGCGTAGCTGAAACGATAAAAGTACTCGGTGCCCGGCGTCAGGCCGTCGACGCGCGTCTTCACGCAATGATCGAAGGCGGCCAGCGCCCGCAATGTGCGACTCGCCGCGCCGTCGAGGCTCACTCGCTGAGTGAAGGCCTCATCGGTGGCGAGCTCGAGGCTCAGCTCCAAGTCGGAGGCCGCGCGCTCACTGTCGACCACTCGTGTCCACAGTACGACACTGGTGGGCCGCGGGTCGCCGGAAGCGAGCGACTGGGGGAAAATCTCGTTGGTGTCCGCGCTGCCGGCGCTGGCGTCCGAGCCGCACGCAACCGTGCTCAGCGCCGCGCCCGCGGAAACCAGCGTGAGTTCCAGAAATCGTCGTCTCGGAAGAGGTCGCATCCGCGCTCTTTATAGCTCAAACCAAAACGCGCTATCGTGATGGTGATGCTGCTGAAGTGTGAGCGTTGCGGCGCGCCCCTCGAAGTCCCTGCCGGTGGTTCCGTACGCTGTCCTTATTGCGGAACGACCACCACCGCGCCCGCGCCTCCACCTCCTCAGGGCCCGCCTCACGGCTATGGGCACGGGCATGGCTACGGACACGGTTACGGACATGGCCAGCCCGCCGCCCAGCCGACGCGTCCGCACGTCCCTGCGCCGCACAAGCGCAGTGCTGGCGGTCTGATCGTACTCACTACGGGGCTGGCACTCGCGGTCAGCTTTTCAGCGGGCATCCTCCCGCGCCTGTTGAACAGCGCTAGCACGCCCGCGCTCCAAAAGGCGCTCAGCAAAGTCGGCGGCGGCGCTCTGCCTTCATTGCCGACTCCGGCGAACGCATTGAGCAACGCCAGCTGGAGTGCGTCGGATCCCGGTTGCTTGATCGACGCCAATGGCGACGGCGTGCTCGACATCGCCGGCCTGACCGGCGCCACCGAACCGAACCAACCCACGGTGGTCGACGGCAGCACCGGCAAGGTGCTCTTCACGGGACCGTCACTCGGCAAAGGGCTGCAACTCGGCTGCCTCGGCGCGCAAGGCTTCTTCGTCGCCGAAGGAAATTTTCAGGTCGATTTCTTCACGGCGCGCAGCCCCTGGGGCAAGACCTCGGTGATGGCGCGCGACAAGGTGAGCAGCTACGGCGTCGGCCAAGGCTGCGTCCAGCTGCGCACTGACGACGGCACGACGCAAGGCATCCAATTACCGAGCGGCGTCGCCACCACGTGTCCCGCCACCATCCGCCGCTATCGCGACGACGAACCCGGCATGATGGGCCTCACCGACAAGAGCACCGAGCTCGTGGCCGGCGCGCGCAAATACAGCATGAACGTCCGCGCATCCGGCACCGAAATTCTCACCGTGCGCGTGAGCGAAGGCGCCAAACAAATCTGGAGCAAAGAGCTCCCGTACGCGACCTGCACCTTCGGCGCTGCGATCGCCGTCGGCAGCGGCAAGATCCTGCTCTGGGCCGCACAACCCTCCGACCGCAGCAAAGGCCTGCTGATCGGACTCGACGAAGCCACCGGCAACCAAGTCTACGAAATCCCGGTCCCCGACAGCGTGACCAACAGCCCGGATTTCTTCAAGTTCAATGGCAAATACGCGCTAGCCGTCAACTGGGGCGCCCTGCGCGCCTACGACCCCGCGACCGGCGCCGAAGCCTGGCGCGTCGGTCGCTGATTCTTCCCGCGTCGCGCCCCGCTGCGGTGCGAGATGCGGACAGTCGCGCCGCTGGAGCAAACGCGTCGTGCCGCGTTTATCGCCTTTCGCGCTCAAATCGACGCTCACGGCGCTTTCGAGCGGAGAGCTCGGCTCGCCGCGCTTCCGCACCTCAACGCTTCTGTGGCGCCAACCCCGTTTGATCGATGAATACGTCGCGGACGCTAGTCAAATCATCACCTGACAAGAAGCCGCTGCGCGCGAGTAAGCGCCCGGTTTCCCAATTGGTGAGGCCGAGCTCGGGGCGGAGCCAGGCCCACTGTCCGTCGACCCAGCGCGTGAAGCCGTTGCTCACGTACGGCGCCTCGACCGCGGCGTAGAATGCGTCGAATGCGCCGGGGCGCTCGGACAAGATCGAGGCTACGAACTTCGGGCTGTATTGATTGATGAGCGACACAGCGTGCGCGAGATCCTCCGCGACCACGAAGGACAACTCCGGAACGCGATCCCATTCCCACTCTTGGCCCAAGTCGCTTTGGGCGATCTTGCGCTCGGCGGTGACGACGCCTTCGGATCCGGGCACCACGGCCACTTGTGCCTTTACTTCTCGCAACGCTCGCTCGACGACCGGTCCGAGGTTCTCGATGGCCGGGCGCGCGAGCACGAGTACGTTGAGCGTGTTGCACACTTTGCGGTCGAGGCTGAAGCGCACCGCGTTGTACACCGCGTCGGCGTTGGCGCTCGCTTCGACGAACATCCACGCGCCGCCCGTTCCGTGCAATGAGACGGGAATTCCGTGTTGTTTGGCGATCGCGCCGAGCAACGCCACGGTGCGCCCCGAGCCTCGCGCGACAGCCAAGCGCACCGCGCGCTCAGAGAACAGTGCGTGGGCCGCGGCGTGCTCTTTGCTGCGTACCAAGCCGAGTGCGCCTTCGGGGAGGCCGGCAGCGAGCAGCGCGGGTCGCAGCGCGTGCTCTTCGATCGCCACGGCCGTGCCGAGCGCATCGCCACCGATGCGAAACACGGCCGTGTTGCGGTTGCGCAGCACACCCGCAGCGTCAGCGAACACGTTGGGGCGCCCTTCGAATACGAAGGCGATGACACCGAGCGGTGCGCGGCGTCGTTCGATCGCGAAGCCTTCACCCTGACGACGTTCGATCACTTCACCCACGCGCGAAGGTGCGCTGTGCCAGACGCGCAGGCCGGCGATCATATCGCGTCGCATGCGCTCGGTGAGCTCGAGCCGCCCGGTGGCACGACCGCGGTTCCGCGCGCTTTCGACGTCGAGAGCGTTGGCGCGCTGGATCTCCGCGAACGTGTGTTCGTCCTCCAGACGCGCCGCGAAGCCTTCGAAGAAATTCAAAATCGCCTCGTCGCGCGCTTCAGCGAGTGGCGCGAGGGCGGCCGTGGCGCGTGCCACGGCCGCGTGGGCCGCGTCCGCGGCGCCACGGGTGATCACCACCAGCTCACCGAACTCGGCCAGCGGCACGACGCGATCGCCACTCTCGAGCTTGGGCAGCGGGACGAGCCTGTCACCCACGAGAACGTTGACTTCGGCTGGGGTTGCGGCTTTGGAATGGCTTTCGGCGTACGCAGAACTCACGGCGATCTTGTACGCTTTCTTCGCGTCTCAGGCCAGGGGGTGACGGCGCTCGCCGCATGCGTTGTAATGCACGCAGGTTTTGGCAGGAATGAACGACACTCAACGCGCGGACGCCGAAAAATTACGGGTAACGCTCGCGCGGTTGGAGAGCTTGACCGAGCTCGCGGTCGCGCTTTCGGGCGCGGTCACCAAGAGCGAGGTCGCCAATCTGGTGGTCGAGCAGGGCAAGCGTCAGGCAGGCGCCGACATGGCGACGCTTTACGTGCTGGACGAGCACGGTGAGGGACTCGACCTGCTGGCTCAACGCGGCGTGTCCCCCGCGGTCCTACAAAAGCTCGCACGCATCAGCAAGACCGAGGGCAACCCGCGTGTGCTCGAGACGCTGACCACGGGCGTCTCGGTCTGGGCCGAAACCGAGCGAGAGTATGCCGCGATCTTTCCCGAGGTTGCTCGTTTGTCGGGTCGGCTCGCCAAAGCGTTTTGGTCGGTTCCGCTCGTCGTGGAGGGGCGCCCAGTCGGCCTTTTGGGCATGGGCTTCTTCGAAGAGCAGCGTTTTTCGGCCGAGGACCGTCGTTTCGTCGAGACCTTCACCAAGCTGTGCGCACAAGCGCTGCTGCGCGCAGTGCGTCGCGATCGGGAGAACATGGCTTGGCGCTGGCTCGCGACCACGTTGCAGAGCATCGGCGATGCGGTGATCGCGACGGACAACGCGGGACTGATCACATTCATGAATGGCGTCGCCGAGCGCCTCACTGGCTTCGCGGATGGTGAAGCACGCGGTCGGCCGCTGCACGAAATATTTCGAATCTTTTCCGAGCAAACGCGCGAGGTCGTTGAAAGTCCCGTGTCGAAGGTGCTGCGCGAGGGCACGGTGGTCGGGCTCGCGAACCACACCTTGCTGCGCACGAAGCACGGCGCCGAAATTCCGATCGACGACAGCGGTGCGCCAATTCGCGACGAAAATGGCGTGATTTACGGCGTGGTGCTGGTGTTTCGCGATGTCTCGCTCGAAAAGCGCGCCGAGAAGCGGCGCGCTTTTTTGGCGGGAGCCATGGAAACTTTGGCTTCGTCGCTCGACTACCGCACCACCCTCCGGCGCGTGGCCGAGCTGGCCGTGCCCGAGCTCGCTGATTGGTGCACGATCGACATCTTGGAGCCTGGTGCACAGGTCTCCCAGCAGCTCGCGGTAGCGCACGTCGACCCGGCGAAGGTCGCCTATGCGCGTGAAGTGGGCCAGCGCTACCCGGCGAATCGCGACGCGCCGACCGGCGCGCCGCACGTAATCCGCAGCGGCGAATCCGAGCTCTATTCGGAGCTCCCGCCCGAACTCATCGAGGGCGCCGCGCGTGACGCCGAACATCTGCGCATCCTGCGCGAGCTGAAGCTCGAATCGTGCATGATCGTGGCGCTGCGCAGCGAAGCGGGTCGCACGCTCGGCGCGATGACGTTCATCTACGCCGATTCCGGACGCCACTACCACCAAGAAGATCTGCGTTTTGCCGAAGATTTCGCGCGCCGCGCTGCGCTAGCGATCGAGAACGCGCGTGCCGCGTCGGAGATCGAAGCCGCGCGCGCTCGAGAACAGACCCTGCGCGAACGAGCCGAGCAAGCCAGTATGACCAAGGATCACTTCTTGGCGACCGTTTCGCACGAGCTGCGTACGCCGTTGAACGTGATTCTCGGTTGGGCCGTGGTGCTGCGCGAACGCGAACTCGGGCCCGAGGTGCAACGCGCGCTGACCGTGATCGAGCGTAACGCGCGAGCCCAGGCGCGATTGATCGAAGACGTACTCGACCTGTCGCGGATCAGCAGCGGAAAGCTGTCGCTGTCCTTGGCCTCGGTCAATGTCGGGGATGCGGTGCGAGCGGCGGTCCTCGCGTTGCGTCCTGCAGCGGACGCCAAGAGTGTCAACCTTTCGGTTGATATCTCCGACGCCGACGCGCTCCTGACCATCAGCGCGGACGCTGACCGCTTGCAACAGATCTTGTGGAACCTACTCAGCAACGCGCTGAAGTTCACGCCCAAGGGCGGCTCGATCGTGGCTTGCGCCGCGCGCGTCGGATCGGAGGTGCAAATTCAGGTCAGCGATTGCGGGGAGGGGATTGAGGCGGCGGTCTTGCCGCACGTGTTCGAACCCTTTCGACAGGCGGATAGCTCGACCACTCGTCGCCATGGCGGTCTCGGTTTGGGGCTGTCGTTGGTACGGCAGATCGCCGCTGCCCATGGGGGCATGGTCGAAGCTGCTAGTGAAGGGCCGGGGCGCGGAGCCACCTTCGTCGTTCGTTTGCCTACTCGCGCGGCGACCGAAGCGATCGAGCCGTCGGGTCCGCGTTCACCCATGCCCTTCGGTACGGCCCGCCAGGGGTTACTCTCGGGCGTGGTCGTGTTGGTCGTCGATGACGAGCTCGATGCGCGCGAACTCGTGGGCGAAGCATTCAAGAGCGCGGGCGCCATCGTCTACATGGCAGCCTCGGCCCGCGATGCGTTGGGCGTGCTCGCGACCAGCCACACCGATGTGCTCGTGAGCGATATTGGCATGCCCCATGAGGACGGTTACGCGCTGATGCGTCAGGTGCGCTTGCTGCCGGCGGAGCAAGGCGGCGAAATCCCAGCGCTCGCGTTGACCGCTTACGCTCGAGCGACCGACGCAGAGCGCGCGTTCGACGCCGGCTATCAACGCCATGTGGCAAAACCGGTCGACCCCGTGCTGCTGGTGCAATTGGTTGCAGGGCTCACCGGGCGCTCCACGCACGTCCCCCGCTCATGAGCGCCTCATTTCCGGAGCATTTCCGCCAGCGCGAAGCGGTAGCACCGTTATTGGAATCGTGGCATCCTGCGCCCGAGCCCGAGGGGCCACGGCATCGCTATGCATATTCCCGACGGATTTTTGAGCGCGCGCGTTGCCCTGGGTTACGCAGGGCTGTCGTCGCTCGGGCTCGGCGTTGCCTGCTACCGTTTGCGCGCCCGGCGTGAGCGCGGCGCGAGCGCGTTGCTCGGCGTGTCCGCCGCCTTCGTGTTCGCCGCTCAGATGGTGAACTTCCCGGTGGCCGCGGGGACCTCGGGCCATTTGATGGGGAGTGCGCTGGCAGGCGCGCTGCTCGGGCTACCCGGCGCATTGGTCGTCATGACGGCCGTCATCATCATGCAGTGCTTCGTGCTTGCGGATGGCGGCGTGTTCGCGCTCGGCGCCAACGTGTTCAACATGGGCCTCGTCGGCTGCGTGGTAGGCTACTGCTGCTATCGACTCTTGTGTGGCAGAGCGCCCAGCCCCACGCGGCGCGTGGCCTCCGTGGCGTTCGCGGGTTGGTGCGCGACGCTCGCTGGTGCATTGAGCTGCGCTGGTCAACTGTCGCTCTCGGGAGCTGCGCGGCTGAGCGTGGTGCTCCCGGCGATGCTCGGCGTGCACGCGCTGATTGGCGTCGGTGAGGCCGTCATCAGCTCGTTGATTGTGGCGAGCGTGCTGCGCTTTCGGCCGGAATTGCTGGAGTCCAACGCGCAGGGCGCGCTCGCTGCGCGGCCGCGCGCGAGCGCGGTGTATGCCGGCCTCGGACTTTCGATCGCCATCGCCGGGTTGCTCGCGCCCATCGCAGACGCCGCGCCGGATGGGTTTTCACGAGTGACGCAAGCCTTGGGACTGCACTCGAGCACGGCCTCACCGTCGCTCGCGCCGTTCCTCCATGGCGTTCCGGGGGTCGTCTCGGGGGTGCTCGCCACCGTGCTCGCGGGGTGCGCCGGCACACTGCTGCTATTCGGGCTGTGCTGGCTATTGGCACTGGCTCTCGTTCCGCGTCCTCGTTCGACCGAGCCGTCGCGCGGGGCCGTCGTCGAATCGTCCGGATGAGCTCGATTCATCGCGCCTCAGCCGGGCTCAAGCTCGGCGTGAGCTTGGCCTTGATTGTCGGTTTGGCTGCGTTGCCGGCCGAGCGGGCGTGGTGGGGGCTCGGCGCCCTCCCGTGGTTGCTCTTGGTCGCGAAGCTCGCGCGGCTCTCGTTCAAGCCGCTGCTGCGGCGTTGGGCGTTCGGCGCACCGTTCTTGCTCGGAGCGGCGAGCCTCGCGTGGTTTCAGCCGCACGGCCTGGCAGCCGCCGCAGCGCTCTTCTCGAAATCGGCCATTTGTCTGCTGATTTTGCAGCTGCTGGCGAGCACCACGTCAATCGTCGAGCTCACGCGAACTCTGCGGAGCGTGCACGCGCCGCCCGTGTTATGCGAAACCATCGTGCTCTTGGCGCGCTATTCTTCGTTGCTCGGTGACGAAGCTCGGCGCATGCGTCGCGCGCGAGCGGGGCGCACATTTCATACCTCGCGCATTCGCGAGTGGCAGGCGCTCGGGAACGCGCTGGGCCTTTTGTTCATTCGCACCGTGTCACGGGCCGAACGGGTGCAGAACGCCATGCGTGCGCGCGGTGGCGCATGACGCCCGCGTTGTCCGTCGAAAACTTGAGCTTCGAGTTCGCGTCCGGCGCTCCCGCGTTACGGTCGCTGTCGTTCACGGTGGACGCCGGCGAGTGTGTGGCCGTGATCGGTCCGAATGGCGCCGGCAAATCCACGTTGCTGTTGCACATGAATGGCATCTTGCCCGAGCGCGCGGGCAAGGGTGACAACGGCTGCGTTCGCATCCACGGCCGTGCGGTGGGCGCGAGTGAAGCAGGCTGGGTCCGCCGCCAGGTCGGCGTTCTGTTTCAAGACCCAGACGATCAGCTATTTTGTGCCACGGTGGCGGAAGACGTCGCGTACGGTCCAGAGCAGCTGGGCTGCCCGCGCGCCGAGAGCGATCAGCGCGTGGCCCGAGCGCTGCAACGAGTGGGTCTCGCGGGCTTCGAGCACCGCGTCCCGCAGCAGCTCAGCGGTGGTGAAAAGAAGCGCGTGTGCTTGGCCGGGCTGCTCGCCTACGAGCCGAACATCTTGGTCCTGGACGAACCGAGCGCAGGCTTGGATCCGCGCGCGCGCCGCGAGCTGATCGGGATCTTGGCGTCACTTCCGGTAACTCGTTTGATCGCTACCCATGATCTGGCTTTGGTCGCCGAATTGTGCTCGCGGGCGCTGCTGCTCGATCGCGGCGCGCTGGTCGCGTCAGGGCCGAGCAAAGAGCTGCTGCGCGATGACGGCTTGATGCGCGCTCATGGCATGGAATGCCCGAACCGCGACTTGCCGGGGCATTTGCTCGCGACTTGATGCGAGCTCTCCCGCAGGGGAGCCGCAACTCGACGCCGAAGGCTGGGACGGGCGCGGGAGCAATCGTGACCATCAACAACCAATTCCTCGCGCTCCCAAGAAACTAGCGCCTGGCTTTGCGTGGCTTCGTGCGCGGTTTCGCGGTGGGCCGCTTGATGCTCACCTTGATCGTCGGGGGTGGCGCTGCGTGCGTGTGAGCATGATCGTGCGCGTGGGGATGTGAATGGGGGAAGGGATGCGAGTGCGGCTCTAGGCCGTCGTGCTGATGCACTCGGCGGCCGGTGCTGCTGAGGCCGAGCGTGTCCTCGGCCACGTATTCTGCGCCGCCCTGAATGACGCCGCGTGTGCCGATCATACGGCCGGTGACTTCCTTGAGTTGGTCCGAGCGGCCTCGCATGACGATCACTTCCAAGCAGTGCTCGTGATCCAGGTGAACGTGCATGGACGAGCGTACGGCCTCACCCAAATCGTGCTGTAGCGCGGTGAGCCGCTCGGAAAGCTCGCGTACGTGGTGGTTGTAGACCAGAGTCACCGCGGCAAAGGCCGGCACTCCTTTGTTCAGCGCGGTGCGGCTGACCTCCGCGCGCGTGAGGTCCCGCAGGAGCTCGGAGCGATTACAACCCCGAAGGTCGGCCAGCGCGTCGAGCTGCTCGATCAGGCTCGACTCCATGGCCACACCAAAACGAACTAGATTGTCCTTCATTCGGCGCACAGTCTACCACTTGGTGCGTGTCGCCCTCGCTCGGTATTTGAGGGCTTTTACGCTTGCAGTGCCAAGCTGCGGGCTGGCTGTGACAGTGTGACAGGGCGTACTCGGCTGCGGGCCGCGCGCGTGCGCGAGTGCCGCGCCCGACCCCGCAACAATTGTGAGCGTGCCGCGGCGAAGCCAAGTAACCTTAGGGCTGAATGGTTACGGTGCGCTTGAGTCGCCTGTTTGCGGCCTTTGCTTTCGCGTTTGCTTGTGCCGGCTTCTTCTTGGTGTCGTGCGCGACGCCTGAGTTCAAGTTCGTCGACAACAATCAGCCGTCGCATTGCACCAACTTGCAGCGCGATGAAGGCGAGTCAGACGTTGACTGCGGTGGCGCGTGCGCACCCTGCTCGCTGACCCAGTTGTGCAACACCTCCAGTGATTGCCGCGATAGCGAGTGCATCGACGGAATTTGTCAGGCCGCGAGCTGCAGCGATGGCAGCCAGACAGAATCCGAGACTGACGTGGATTGCGGTGGTGGCTCCTGCAAGGGGTGCCCAGTAGGCGGCGGTTGCAGCGTGGGCACGGATTGCGTGAGTGGCGTGTGCGGCGAAACTGGCTGTGCAGCGCCAACCTGCGGCGATCGCGTTCCCAACGGCAACGAGAGCGACATCGATTGCGGCGGCATGGACTGTTCGCAGTGCGTCGCGGGTCAGAAGTGCCTGATCCCCTCGGATTGCGTGGGCAATGAGTGCACCGCGGGCGTATGCGCGCTGTCGTGCGCTGCTGGCACCGCGAACTGCGATGGCGATTCGAGCAACGGCTGTGAGACGAACCTGCGCACGGACTCCGACCATTGTGGGGACTGCGAAACCACCTGCGCTTTGGACAACGCGACCGCGAGCTGTTCGGCTGGCGTGTGTCGGGTGGAGAGCTGCGTGGCGCCGTACGGTGATTGCAATGGCGATCCCTCCGACGGCTGTGAGACGAACACCACGTCCAGTCTGAGCAATTGCGGCGTCTGCGATTCCAAGCCCTGCCCCACGTTGAATGGCTCGCCTTACTGCAGCGATTCCAAGTGTGAGCTGACTTGCGACAAGAACTTCGCGGATTGCGACGGTGAAGCCGGCAACGGTTGTGAGAAGGATGTCAGCCGCGATATCAACAATTGCGGCGGCTGCGGCAAGACGTGCACCGCGAGCGCGGGCAAAACGGCTTGGTGTCGTGACGGACAATGCGGCGAGACTACATGCGCCGCCGGCCGCGGCGACTGCAACGGCGACCCCGATGACGATCCCGCGAACAACGGCTGCGAAACGGATCTGAAGACTGACGTCGATAGCTGCGGCACCTGCGGCAACATCTGCGGGGTCGCGAACGGCACCGCGCAGTGCGCGGCAGGTGTCTGCTCGATCAAATCGTGCGCTTCGGGTTTCGACGATTGCACCGGCGGCTACGCCGATGGTTGCGAAACCAAGACCACCACGGATCTGACGAATTGCGGCGCTTGCGGGAGGACGTGCACGGCGGCGAATGGCACGCCTGCGTGCGTGAGTGGCGGCTGCCAAGTCAAAACTTGCACCGGTACCTACGCGGACTGCAACGGTAGCGCCACTGACGGGTGTGAGACCAACACCGCGACCAGCCAAACGCACTGCGGGGCGTGCACGGGCGACAGCGTGAACTGTGACACGCTGTTCCCTCATTCCGGCGGACAATGCACGAACAGCGTGTGCACGCTGAAGCCATCCTCATGCGCGACCGACTACGCGAACTGCAACAGCGTTCCGAGTGATGGTTGCGAGAGCAACCTCAAGACCGACGTAAACCACTGCGGCGCCTGTCCGACCGCGTGTTCCACCACGGGAACGAACAGCACCAGTTGCGCGGCCGGCGTGTGCTCACCTCAATGCAAGGGCGCGCTGCTTTCGTGTAGCAATCCGCAGAACGGTTGCACCATCGATGGCGCGACGGACGAAAACAACTGTGGCGGTTGCAGCAAGGTTTGTCTCAACACCTCCGCCGCGCACGTCGACTCGAGCGGCAATCAATGCCTTAGCGGCAAGTGCAACCCCAGCTGCGCCAACCTATACGACGACTGCGACAACAACCCCAACAACGGCTGTGAGAAGTCGGTTGCGACGGATCTGGCGAACTGCGGCGCGTGCAACGTGTCGTGCGGTTCGACCAACACCACCGCCTCGCCTACGTGTTCGAGCGGCTCCTGCAATTTCCAGTGCCAGGCTGGGTGGGCGGCGTGCGGAGCGCCCTCGGCCGGCTGCGCTACGCAGCTCGGCACCCTCAGCAATTGCACCGAGTGCGGTGACGCTTGCACTGGAGCAATGCCCCAGTTCTGCACCGCCGCCGGCTGCTCGGGTCACCTCGACATCGGCGTGATGGGGACGCCGGTCTCGGTGAAGGCATCCTTCCAGAGTTCGACGGTCCCGAAGCTGAGCGTGACGCACACACTCACGAACTCCAAAGCCGCGGGTCGGTATCGCCTCGTGCTCGTCGGCGTGAGTGCTTCGGAACCGTACCACCTTTCTACCAAGACCGTCACGTATGCCAATGCCGTGCAGCCGGTCATGCACTTGGCGGTCGAGGCGAAGACCACGGGGACGCCGGCTTCGTACGTCGCGATCTACTACCTCCAGGATGACGAGCTCCCGCTCAACGCCGGGTCCAATACGGTCACGGTGCAGTTGAGCGATTCCGGACAGAACGGTTCTGGGGCCTTCACGGTGAGCGAGTTCCAAAACGTTCGCCAGACCCCAGGTGCCCCAACTCCATTCCCGTTCGTGATCACCTCGGGTAGCCCGAATGGCGCCAGTTGCGGCAATCCATCAGTTCGCTCGGTCGCACTGAACTTCAGCCAAGCTGGGAGCTTCGGCTACGCGGTACTAGGTGCTCGCCAGGGTTCGAGCGCGACCGCGGTTGCCGGTACCGTGACCGAAACCATGAACTTGTTGCAACCTGAGCCGGGGCCGATGATGGGCTTGGCCGGTTACGTCGGCCCGATCAACGGCAACAGCACATTATCGTGGAACGTTTCGAACTGCTCGAATAGTGCCGGTGTTGGCGTCGTCTTGAAACGCATCGGAGACTGAGCGGTCTTCCGTACGACGGATTTCGCCGGGTTCCGCGCGCGTTCAAAAGCTATGCTGAGCCGAGCATTGCGCTCCGAGTGGGGTATAGTGGCTCAATGGCGAGCTGCCGCATTCTCCTCGCTGACGATGATCCCGCGGTGCACCGTATGGTGCAGCGCGTCGCCGCGGACTATGGCCACGAGCTGGTCCAAGTAAAAAAGGGCGTTGCGGTGCAGGCCATGGCGCTCGATTCCAAGCCCGACTTGATCGTGCTCGACATCGGCTTCCCCGACGCGGATGGGCGAGACGTGCTGGCGCAGCTCAAAGCAGATCCGCGCACCTCGACGATCCCAGTGCTCGTCTGGTCCGGCCGTCACGATCTCGACAGTGAACGTCGCATCGCGCTCTCGCTCGGTGCCGAGGACTACGTGGAGAAGACGGACGCGGCGTTGTTGATGCGCAAGATCGAACGCCTTCTGCTCAGGCTCAAGGGCGACGACTCCTGACTCACCGGTGGCGTGCGTCACCCTTCAGGTTGATGCGCGCCAAAAGGTCGGGCGCCAATAGTAAAGGGTGGTCGGGTCTTCCGGCCAGGGAGCGCTATCGTCCGGGCCCTCGAACGGATCGGAGTCTCGAATCGGTCGCCACTCCGGATCGAGCGGCTCTTCCGCGGTCGCCGGCCGAACGTCCCCGGCGAAGCGTTCCTCGATCGCTCCCAGTTTTTTTATGTTCTGTTGAGCCTCGATCAGCGAGACTTCGTTCTTGCCTCCGCCGAGGTTCGGCCAGCGCAGCTGGGTCAGATCGTCCTCCCACAGACAGACCAGGCAAATATCGTCGGAGCCCGGCGCTTCATCGAACACCAGGTGACCACAGGCAGGACAGGGAAAGCGTTGTTCGGTCATGGGCGCGCGCAGCATAGCGCGATCTGGGTCGTCTGCGGCTTGGGGCGAGGCGGGGGCCTGTGCAACACTCGGTCACCGTGCAAGAGCAGCTCGAACCCATTTTGTTCGTGATCGCCGTCGGCTCCGCGGTCGCCATCGCCGCCAAGCGTGTGGGCATCCCGTACAACGTGGCTTTGGTGTTGGTGGGGGCCGCGCTGGTTTTCATGCATGCCTTGCCGATCACGCCCATGGATCCGCAAGTGATCCTGATCGTGTTTCTGCCGATCCTGGTGTTCGAAGCTGCGCTGTTCACCGACGCGACCGGGCTCCGCCAGGCGCAGCGCCCGATTTTGGCGCTTGCGGCCCCCGGTGTGCTCGTCTCGCTGTTGGCCACAGCGGCGGTGGCCACGTGGGTGTTGGCTCTGCCGTTTGGCGCGGCCTTGCTGCTGGGCGCGCTACTATCCATCACCGACACGGTGAGCGTGCTGCTCGCGTTCCGAAGCGTGCGGGTTCCGCATCGACTCGCGGCGATCATGGAAGGCGAGAGCCTGTTCAATGACGGCACCGCGCTGGTGTTGGTCAGTGTGTCCACGGCGATCCTGGCGCGCGGGCACTTGGACCTCGGTCACGCGGCGCGTGCGTTGCTGGTCGCAATTGTCGGCGGTATGGCGATCGGCGCGGCCGTGGGCGCCCTGGGCACAATCGTGCTGCGCAAGACGCCCGACAATTTGACCGCGATTTTGGCGTCGATCGTGCTGGTTTTCGGCACTTCGTTGGTCGCGGAACGTGTGCACGCATCGCCCGTGATCGCGGTGGTCGTCGTGGGCATTTTCGTGAGCCGCGCGGCACGCGACGCGCTCGGCCCTTCACGTGTGCTTGCATTGCACGGCTTCTGGGAAACCGCGGGCTTCATCCTCAACGTGTGGATCTTCTTGCTGGTCGGGATGCAACTTCGTACCGACATTTTGGTGCAAGAGGCTGGGACTATTGCACTCGCGTTGGTCGCGATGCACGCGGGCAGGGCAGTGGCGGTGTACGGCTGCTTCGCCGTGCTGCGCGCCATCCGCGCGGAAATCGTGCCGCCGCGTTGGCAGCACGTGATGGTGTTCGGCAACATCAAAGGCGCGCTATCGATGGCGGCGGTTTTGGCTTTGCCCGCGTCACTGGCCTATCGCGAGCGCTTGATCGCAGTCGTTTTCGGGGTGACTTTCTTTACCCTGGTCATGCAAGGGCTACCCTTTCGGCGTGTGCTGCTCTGGCTCGGCGTGCAGGTGCAGACTCAGAATATCGGTGCTGAGCTGGCCCGTGCCACGCTGATCAGCGCCCGTCGCGGTCAAACAGAGCTCGACACTCTGCTGACCGAAGGCCTGTTGTCTCGCAAGCAACACGCGGAGCGTTGGGCCGCATTTCAGCGCCAAATCATCGGCGCGGAGCAGGTCCTGCGCGCCCCCGGCGGGCAAGCCGAGCCCGATCATCTGTCCGACTTGGCGGTGCTCACGGGCCAAAAAACAGCGCTGATGGACGCCGCCCGCCGAGGCATCATCAGCGGCGAAACTGCAGAGGCCCGAGCCGCGGAGCTCGACTCGGAGATCGTAGCGGCCGCGTTGCCGGACAAAGGAGCACACTGAATGCGCATATTGATCGCTGGTGCAGGTCGAGCCGGGCTCAGCGTCGCAGGCTACCTCACCACCGCAGGCCACCTCGTCACGGTCATCGATCGCGACCCATTGGTTTGCGCGCGAGTCAAAGATCAGCTCGGCATCGTCGCCCTGGCCGGTGACGCGGCAGACTCGGCAATCCTCACCGAAGCCGAAGTGCGCCACGCGGAAGCCGTCGTGGCCATGCTTCACCGCGACGCGGACAACCTCGCGGTCGCTTCGTTGGCCAAGGCCGCGCAAGTGCCGCGCGTGATGGTGCGCATGCGCGATCCCGAGTATCGGCCCGTCTACCTCGCCGCCGGCGTCACGCGCATCCTGTCCGAGACCGAAATTTTCATCGGCTCATTGGCTGCCGCCATCGAACACGAAGCGGTGCTGCACGCGATGTTGCTCGGCAACGGCGAATCGGTCGCGTTCGAAATCATGATCCCGGAGACGAGCCGAGTCATCGGTCGCAGCATCATGGAAATCGCGGCCATGCCCGAATTCCCCAAGTCCTGCGTATTCGCCGGTTTGTACGCGCCGGACGGTTCGGTTCAAAGCCCGCGCGGTGCGAGCGTGATCAAAGGCGGCATGACCGTGCTGATCGTAGCTTTGCGGAACGAAGTACGGCAGACACTCGCGCTGCTGATCGAACATTGAATCGCTTACCGCCGGGCGAGGCACATTTCCGGATACAGAGCGAACAGGGCGCAGCCGAATACTGGCAGACCATCGGGGCGACGCCACGCGCCGGTTGCGGCGCGTGCTTCGAGGTGCGTTGCTGGCGCGCGGGCGCCCAACTCTCCCATTCGCAGACTGAATTGCCGCGCGGCGAACTGCCTCTGAGGGCGGCGCGCCACAGCTGCGCACCGGCACATCGCGCGAAATTGCGCGAAATTTGGCTCGGCACGCGGATTGCTCTGACAGGCCAGTGACGGACAACGATGTCCGAGATTTCGATCACTAAGGAGTCAGTCATGAGCAACGAGAGCAAGCGTGCGGAAGGTGCGGCTGAGGAGATTGGCGGCAAGATCAAAGGCGGGCTCGGCAAGCTGATCGGCAACGAGCGCATGCACGCTGAGGGCAAGGCACGTGAACTGGAAGGCAAAGCCAAGCAAGAGGCGGCCAAGGCGGCGGAGCGCGCCAAAGGTGGCGTCGAGAAGGCCGTCGGTGCGGTGAAGAATCGCGTGGGTGCGGCACTCGACAATGAGCGACTCGAGGTCGAGGGTCGTGCGCAAGAGCTACGCGGTGAGGATCGCCAGAACGCGAATCGCAAGAGCAGTCACTGATTCGAGTGCTTTTTCGCCGAGCGAGCTTTCTTGGCAATGACATATTAGCAAAGAAAAAGGCGCACCGAGCGGTGGTGCTCGATGCGCCTTGGCTGCTACTCACGCGCGCTTCGTGAGCGGCGTTCGCGGCTCAGCCGAGCTGCTTGGCTGCTTCGACTACGTGTTCGGCAGTCATGCCGAGCGCCTTCATGATCTCACCGCCGGGCGCGGACATGCCGAAGCGATCGATGCCGAGCGTGATGCCGTCGAGCCCGACGTACCCGTCCCAAGTCGACGTGACCGTCGCCTCGATCGAGATGCGCTTACGGCACGCCTTGGGCAAGACTTGTTCACGATACTCTGCTGGTTGACGATCGAAACGTGAGAAGCAGGGAATACTGACGACGCGCGTCCCGCTGCCGAGCGATTCGGCGGCCTTCAAAGCGTGTTGCAGTTCGCTGCCTGCGGCGAGCAAGATCAGCTTCAGTTCGCTCGTCTCTTTGCGCGCAATGTACCCGCCCTTGAGCGCGCCTTCACGGCGCGCAGCGACGGGAATTTCACTCAACAGCGGCACTGCTTGACGCGAGAGCGCGAGCAGGGTCGGGCCATCCGTGCGATCCAACGCCGCGGCGTAGGCACCCGCGGTTTCTTCCGGATCAGCAGGGCGAATCACGTCCAAGTTCGGGATCACGCGCAGGCCGGGGATGGTTTCGACCGGCTCGTGCGTTGGTCCGTCTTCACCGACGCCGACGCTGTCGTGCGTGAAGATGTAGACCACGGGCAGGTGGCTGAGCGCGGCCAAGCGGATCGCGGGACGGCAGTAGTCCGCGAACACCAAGAAGGTCGCTCCGCTGGGACGGAAGATGCCGTGGCAAGCGATGCCATTGAGGATGCCGCACATGCCGTGCTCGCGAATACCGAAACGGATGTTGCGGCCGGTGCGATGTCCGGGCGTGAAATCATCATCACCCGCTTTGAGGTCACCGATGTAGTTGAGCGTGGAACCGTACAGATCGGCGCTGCCGCCGATCAACAGCGGATTCTTGGCCGCCAGCGGCTGCAGCACGTCTTGACCCGCCTTGCGCGTCGCGACCTTGGTCGACTCGGGGAACTCTGGGACGGCGGCCAACAGCTCTGCGACGGGCGGCGTCTTGCGCGCGGTGTCCTTGGCGAGCGTGTGCAGCGAGGCGCTCGAAGTGCCGAGCAAATCCGCGAGCTCGGGGTTCTTGGTCTGCCAGGCTTTGAATGTGGTCAGCCAAGCTTCGTAGCCTGCGTTCTGCGTCTTGCGGTGCTCGGTGAAGTACGCGGCCACTTCGGGGGCAACGTAGTAGTGCTCCTCTGGCAGTCCGAGTGCTTTGCGCGCGGCGTCGGCGAATTTGGCGCCGCCCTCGCCGTGCGCTTTCTGGGTCCCAGCGACCTCGGGAATGCCCTTGCCGATCAGCGTCTTCGCGATGATCAGCTGCGGCTTGCCGCTGCCTGCGGCCTTGGCACGCTCGTACGCGGCGTAGAAAGCGTCGAACTCGTGGCCATCGACGGTCTGCACGTCGAAGCCGATCGCTTCGAAGCGCTTGGCCGTGTCTTCGTTTTGCGAAGCGCTGGCCATCGCGTCGAGCGTGACCGCGTTGGAGTCGTAAATCAGGATCAAGTTGTCGAGCTGCTGATGCCCGGCGACAGCGACGGCTTCCATCGCGACGCCTTCTTGCATGCAGCCGTCGCCCGCCAAACACACGATGTGGTGATCGAAGATAGCGTGTTCTTTGGTGTTGAAGCGCGCAGCGGCCATCTTTGCCGAGATCGCCATGCCGACGGCGTTGGCGATGCCCTGTCCGAGCGGGCCGGTCGTGGTTTCGATACCACTCGGCGCGTGCGTCAATTCCGGGTGACCGGGCGTCTTCGAGTTCATCTGGCGGAAGCGCTTGACCTCCGCTATCGGCACTTCAGCGTAACCAGCGAGGCAGAGCCACGCGTACAGGAACATCGAGCCGTGGCCGGCAGACAGCACGAAGCGATCGCGGTTCAGCCATTCGGGATGATCGGGGCATTGCACGAGCGCCTGGCCGAACAGCACGGCGCCAATTTCGGCACAGCCGAGCGGCAAACCCAAGTGTCCACTTTGGCTCGTGTGCACCGCGTCAATGGCAAGGCCACGAGCGACGGTGGCGGCCTGGGTGAGTACGTCTTTTCGAAGCGTCATGGGCCGGAGGCCTAACCCGAAGCCGCGCGGGCATCACCCATTTTTGCGAAGCAGCCGTCTCGAAGTGGTTTCCGCACCAGCGGACGGTAGAACCGCCTACGGCGCGCACATTTCACGATCGTAAGTGCGCAGTAACGCGAGCGCGACCGCTGCAATCACCGGCCCGATGATTAGGCCCAGTAGGCCGAACACCTCGAGTCCGCCGAACAGCGCGATGAACGTCAGTAACGTAGGCACGTGGCCCTGTCCACCGACGAGCAGTGGTCGAATCACGTAGTCAGACAGACCGACGACCACGAGCCCGCCCCAGAGCAAGGTGAAAACGCCTGCCCCGACGTGGTCCATGATGATCAAGCTGAGTCCGACGGGCAGCCACACCAAGAGCGTGCCGACCGCAGGCACCAATGAGCAGATCGCGGTCAGCGTCGCGAGCAACGCCACGTCATACACCCCGGCGATGGAGTAGCCGATGCCGGCTAGGACGCCCTGCGCGAGGCCAGTCAACATCGTGCCGATGAAGACTTCTTTGCCGACCTTTTGGAATTCCCACAGCACCACGCGCGTGTGCTTCGGGTGCAGCGGCAACATGCGTTCGGCGCGCGACAAGATCTCCGGCCAATGGCGCAGCACGAAGAACGTGGTCATGACGGTGAAGAACAGCGTCAATGCGCCGCCCATGGTGGCGCCGGCAATCACCCCTAGGGATTGTGCCAACTGCGTGGCCGCTTCTTCTGCGAAAGCTTGGACGCGCTCGGTCAGATGCAGCGGGCCGAAAGGCAGCGAAGCGCTGAGGCCCTCGATGTGCTGCATCAGCTTGAGGTACGTGCCACGGGGCTGGAAGCCGGCCGCGAGTCGCTGGGCGGCGGTCGCCGCGCGAATCACCACAAAGTACAAGATGCCGAATAGACCGCCCAGCATGGCGAGCCCCGACGCCGTTGCCAGCGCTGCTGCCACGACGGTCGGACGCGGCCAACGGCTGGAAAGGCGGTCGTACGCGCCGAGCAACGAGAAAGCGAGCAGCGTGCCCAAGAAAAGGCCGGAAGACACGGGGGCCGCCAGGACGAGTAACGCGGCGACGGCGACAATCGCTGAAATACCGAGCGCACGTCGTTGCGCAGGCGACGAAGGGGAACTCCGCGGCGGATCGGGCATGATGCTCATTGGCAGCCCCTCTCCTCAGTGTTGCGACTGGCAGGTAAAGCACTCGCTGCCGCTGCCCGTGCACCCGTCGCGCATGACGCAGCTGCCGAGCTTGCCGGGAGCAAACTCACAGCTGTCACCGAATTTGTGGCATGGCGGCAAGCTCGAGCGGCTCTGAGTTTGATTGCGCTCCGGACAGCCGGCGACGCTGATGACGAGTAAAATCAGGGCCGGCAAACGCATCTTCCACAGCCTATCACTTAGCGCGCCTGCTGGCGCACGCTGGTTTTGGGCCGAGTGTGCGGGGCGATTTGGCACATCGCTCTCGTACGGCTCGGCCTTTTTGCGTGCGCTCCCGGAGTTGCGAGTCGCCCGGTCAAGGCGCATCGGCCCGTCGCTTCGATCGGGGTCAGCTGAACAGCTCAGAAACCGAGCGGCCGTCGTGAATGTGCGTGATCGCCGTGGCAATCTGCGGCGCGAGCGACAAAACTTCGATTTTCGGCGAACGCTTGGCAGGTGGGATCGGGATCGTGTTCGTTACGAGCAGCCGGGTCAGGCGCGACGCAGTCAAGCGCTCAACCGCCTTGCCGGAAAGCACGGGATGGATGATCGCGGCAGAAACCGAGCGCGCGCCGCGTTCGAGCAAGAACTCGGTGGCGCTGAAGATGGTCCCACCCGTCGCGATCTCATCGTCCACGAGCAGACAATCTTTACCGACGATGTCACCGATGACGTGCTTCGCGCGCGCGTCCTCGTCGTCGCCGGAGCGGCGTTTGTCGATGAAGGCGAGCGGCAAGTGCAGGCGCTGCGCAAAGCGACCCGCGTCCTTGGCTTCACCCACGTCCGCCGCGACTACGACTGTGTTCGAGATATCGCCTTGCGCCAAACGATCACAGATCGCCGGCACGGCCGTGAGTTGATCGGCGGGGTTCGAAAAGAAGCCTTGGATCTGCGGCGAATGCAGATCGATCGTGAGCACGCGATTGGCTCCCGAGGTGGCCAATAGATCGGCCATCAAGCGCGCCGTGATCGAGATGCGCGGCTCGTCTTTCTTGTCACTGCGCGCGTACGGAAAATACGGAATCACCGCGGTTACGCGCTGCGCTGAGGCGTGACGCAATGCATCGAGCATGATCAACAGTTCGATGATGTGCTCGGAGAGGGGAGAGCACGCGGTTTGCACCACGAATACGTCCTGCTCACGCACGTTCTCGTCGATCTTGATCTTCAAATTTTCATTCGAAAACCGCACCGTGTGCGAGCGCCCGAGCGGAATCGCTAGATGTTGGCAAATCTCGGCAGCCAGCTCCGGGTGCGACGCACCTGCAAATACTTTGAGATTGCTCGGGGTTCCGCTCATGTGCCTTTTTACCGTAGGCCCTGCGAGTTCGGGAACAAATCGCCAAAATGCCCAGCGAGCTGGGCGTTTTCTGCGCCGTGCGCTACGTTTGGAGCAGAGGAAACCCGCCCATGAGCAGCCCAATCAGTCGCTGGTACGTGCTGCCGTCGTCACTGGCTTGCGCGCTCGCGATCAGCGCGCTGCCAAGCACAGCATTGGCTCAACACAGCTTCAGCGGTGGTCGTGGGGGCGCGCACTCGTCAGGCGGTGGGCACTACGGTGGCGGCCATTACGGTGGCGGCCATTACGGTGGCGGGCACTACACCGGCGGTTCGCACTACTACGGCGGTCACGTGGCCGTCGGAGTTGGGGTCGGCGTGGGAGTCGGACACGGCTACTACCCGTACAGCGCAAGTCACTACTACGGTGGTTACTACGGCGGTCGCTACTACTACGGCGGGCCGATACATGTGTCGCACGTGCACGTCTATTATCCGCCCGGCCGGTACTACGCGCAGCCCTATTGGGGGCGCGGGTTTTGGGGCTGGTACGGCAGCTCCTGGGTTTGGTATGGCGGTCCATGGTGGACGACGCCCACGTATCCCGGCTGGGTTTGGATCCCACCGCAATGGGTTTGGAACGGCTCTCAATGGGTTTGGAAGGTGGGCTATTGGACTCCAGTCGGTTGATCTCGTTGTGCGCAGCGTGCCTGGCCTTCGCAAGCAGCGCCGCTGCGGATTCTCCGCAATCAGTCGCTGAATGCGCGTCAGTCACCGCCAGCGCGCGCTACGCGGGCTCGGGCTATCGGCACGTAGTCACGCTGACCAACAACTGTCAGAAACCCGTCTCGTGTGAAGTGTGGACCGACGTCGATCCCACGCCGCACCACACCCTGCAAGCGAACCCCGGCAAAAGCGCCGAGGTCTCCGTGCGCATCGGCTCGCCCGCGAGCGCGGTCCGCGCCGGTAAAACCTGCCGCTTCACGCCCTAGCGACCGCACCCCTGCTGAGGTCAAAGTGACCCGGGGTCGATTTGTTGGTTGATGGTCACCGAGCGCGGCGAGTTCCGGCTCAGCCTTCGGCGTCGCGAACGGCTGCCGAGAGGGGAGCAGTCGAGGCAGCCACACCAGGACAACTCCACCAGTTGGAGTTAGTCATCACTCGCGCATCGCCAACGCTTGCATCTGCTCCCCGGTCACGCGGCAAATCCGCCAGTCCGGCAAAACGCTCGCGCCTAGGCTCTGGTAAAAGCCAATCGCGCTCGCGTTCCAATCGAGCACGCTCCACTCGAGCCTTCCGCAGCCGCGCTCACACGCCACCTTTGCAACCTGGCTCAATAGCGCTTTGCCTAGCCCGCGACCTCGATACTCGGGCAGCACGAAGATATCCTCGAGATATAGCCCAAATTTCGTCAAAAACGTCGAGTAGTTGTGAAAGTACAAGGCGAACCCGACCACTCGCTCGTCGGCCTCGACCAACAGCGCTTCGACTCTGGGGCGCGGCTCGAACAGATCACACGCCAATTGTTCGGCGCTGCCGCTCACTGCGTGGCTCAGTTTTTCGTACTCGGCGAGTGCCTGGATCAGGCTAAATAGAGCTTGCTCGTCGCCAGGTGCGGCAGGGCGGATGGAGTACGAAGGTTGCGGCGAGGTGGCGGCCATATTCGTTCCCCTCAGTGCGCGCTCAACCCCGGAGGCGTGGAAGCTCCCGGTGTATCGCGTACGAAATGTCGAATCACGTGCAGAATCCGCGCGTCAACGGCGGCTTGGTTTTCACCCGCTTGCTTGAGCTGGGCCTTACTCACCTGTAACGAATGATCCCCCGCGTCGACTACGAACAGCTTACTCGGGGCGCGCATCTTCTTTCGGACGTCACTCAGGCGCTCGAGCGGGCAAAGCGGATCGCGGGTCCCTTGCACGAACAAGACCGGCGTTTCGAGCTCGAGCAAGACCTGATCGCGAACTTTGCCCGAATTGCCCGCGGCGACCAGCGGGTAGCCCAGGCACACGAGCTTGGTCACGGGGCGTTCGAGGGCGACGTGGCAACCGATGCGCGAGCCCATGCTCTTTCCGATCAAGATCAGTTCGTGGTCGGGATGGCGGGCCTGCGCCTCGTCGATGGCCGCGAGGTGCGCGCGGATCAACACGGGTTGTGGGTCGGGCGCGCGCTTTTTGCGGGTCATGTACGGGTAGTCGAAGGTCTCGACTGCGCCGAGGGAGCCGAGCAGGGTCGCCCAGGCTTGCATCCAAGGGTGAGCAGAAGGCGCTCCCGCGCCGTGGGCAAACACGAATAACAGCGGCGCCACGGACCTATTGTCGCTAGCCTGAGCGCGTGGTCAAGACACGCAGCAATTCCGACGATGGACGCCGCTCGGCGCGGGTCGGTCTGGTGGCTGATCTCGAACATCACGACAAAGTGATGCTGCGCGCGCTGTCCGAGGCGCGTGTGTCGGTTTGGATCGGCACGGCCAACGTGAAGGACATTCGGCTCGAAGCACCCGTCGGTACACGAGCCCGCGCGCGCGGTCAGTACCTATCGATCACCGAGCAACTCACCGAGCTGGTGAGGCGAAAAGTCGAGGTGCGGATCCTCCACGGTGCCTTGCCGTCGCGTCCGTTTCGTGAGTCCCTGGCGAAGAGCAAAGAGCTGCGTGCGCCGCGTTTCCAAATGCGTCATTGCCCGCGCGTGCACTTGAAGATGATCGCGGTCGACGGCTCGTACTTGTACTTGGGCAGCGCCAACTTCACGGGCGCCGGCTTGGGCGCCAAAGGGGAGGGGCGTCGCAATTTCGAACTCGGGATCAGCACGGACGACGACGTGCTGCTCGACGCCGCCCAAGCGCGTTTCGATCGCATCTGGCGCGGCCGTGAATGTGGAAACTGCCGCCTGCGCGGACAATGTCCAGCGCCTCTCGATACCGTGCGCTAACCGGGCGGCTTCTGCTAAGACTGCGCCATGCCGACGCGCCGTTCGTTCCTCAGTTTGGCCCTGATCGCGGGCTCATTCCTCGCCGGTTGTCACAAAAAGCCCGATCCGAAGCTGCTCTACGTGAGCGCGGAGGGCAGTGGGGAAGTGATCGTGGTCGACCCCGAGTTCGCCTCGGTGCTCGCGCGCATCCCGGTCGGCAAACGCCCGCGTGGGCTCAAAGTCTCGCGTGACGGTCGCTATTTGTACGTCGCGCTGTCCGGCTCGCCGCGCGGTGGCCCCAACGTCGACGAAGACAAGCTCCCTCCGGCGGATCGCGCCGCGGACGGCATCGGCGTGGTCGACCTGGTCGGGCGCAAGCTCATCCGCACGCTGCCGAGCGGGCAAGATCCGGAATCGTTCGATCTCTCCAAGGACGGCAAGACGCTGTTCGTCTCGAACGAAGAAACGGCAGAGCTGACCGTGCTGGATCTCGAGAACGGCAAGATCGTACGCCGGGTGCCGGTGGGCAAAGAGCCCGAAGGTGTCACCGTGCGCCCCGACGGCAAAGTCGTGTACGTGACGTCGGAGCAGGACCGCAAAGTGACGGCGATCGACGCCTCGACGTTCGCTGTCGTCGGCGAGATCCAATCCGGCCAGCGCCCGCGCTCGATCGTTTTCAGCAAGGACGGCAGCATCGCGTTCATCAGCAATGAATTCGGCGGCACGCTGACGGCGTTCGATCCGCGTAACAATCAGGTGCTGGCGACCGTGGAGATCGAGGCCAAGGTGCCTCGCGGACAGCGCCCGATGGGCCTCGCGTTCTCGTCCGACGACAAGAAGCTCTTCGTCTCTACCGGTCGTGGTGAAGGGATCGCCGTCGTCGACGTCGCCAAGCGTGAGTTCGAGCACTTGATTGAAGGCGTCGGTGCGCGCCCCTGGGGCCTCGCGATCTCGGCTGACGGCAAGCGCCTCTTCACTGCCAACGGTCCTTCAGACGACCTCTCGATCGTCGATGCGGCGAGCGGCAAAGTCGAAAAAAAGGTACAGCTCGGCGGTCTGCCGTGGGGCGTCGTCACCGGCGGAGGCTGATTTTTCGGTTCGCGCAGTTGGCCGTCCGATTGGGTTGGCCACGCGGAACCGGGCGCGCTGCCCGCGCCATCGCGACCAAGTGGCCTGCGCGCCACGACCCTCCGCGTCCCTGCTGCCACGCCTGCCCCCCGTTACAACGCCGCCCGAGCCGAAAGCGGCGTCCAAGTGCTGCAGGCGCAACGGCTCGTGCGCTGGCCGCGGAGAGCGTCCGTTTTGAATCGGAGCGCAGCGCGCCTGAAGCGTCACTTGGCTGAACGGCAGCGCGCCCCGGCCATGGCGTGTGATCCTCGTCGCTGATCGCGGATGAGCGCGCTGGGCCGCCGAAGGCTATGACGGCCACGCGAGCTCGGTGACCATCAACAACCAGAAGCTCCTCGCGCAGTCACCGAGCTCTCCGTGCGATGAGCAGGCGCTTCGCGCGGTCCATCGACTGTACAGCGCCCAGCGCCTGTCGCGCGATCACTGTGGGCAGGTCTTGATGCTCGTGATCCAGTCGCCGATCAGCTTCACGCCTGCGGTGTGGATTTCGTACGTGCCGATTTGGGGCATGCGCCCCATGTCCTCGGATGCGTTGACCCGCAGCCATAGGATCGACTTCGATGGGTCGCCCGGGACCAGTACCTTGGCGCCGGCGACGCCTTGGTCGCCCTTGACCGGGTCGACGTTGCACACGCTCGCTTCCTTCAGCGTCTTGTCGACGCGCAGGTCGAAGGTGATCGCGCCGAGATCGCCGTTGTCCGGGCGATGGCAGAACGCGCAGTTGGCGTGCATGTACGAACGAACCTGTTTGTCGACGGCTGAGTCGTCGGCTGGAGCGGTCACGAGGGGCGTGACAAGCGCGGCTTGGTAGGGAGCTACGGGCGGCGTGTCGAACAGGTTCTTGGCCTTGAACGCATCAATTTGATTTGAGGCGCCGACCATGCGGTTCAGTTGGCGTGTCTCCGGACCGAGCGAAAAGCCGCCGGCCGAATTGTGACACTTCATGCAATCCGTGCGGTTCGGGTACGTCCACGAGACCATGCCGGAGCCGTTGTCGACCATGACGCGGCGGCGTTCGTCGGGCACGACGGTCGCTTCGGTTTGCGCCACATCCCACTGGTAGGAGTAACCGACCCAGGTTTGCTCGTCATTGCGGACGAAGAGGCGAGTTTCGACCAGCTTATTGTTGAACAGGAAATTTTTGAGCAGAACGGTGCCGACGGGGAAAACCCACTTGCCAGTGTCCGCGCTGTCGAGGCACTCGGCGGCATTTACCGCGCAATCCTTGATGTGGATCGTCTTTCCGGCGGGGATCACGAAGCCACGCTGCTTGTCTGCGGAGTCCGACCAGAGTGGACTGTTCACCTCATACGGGATCACGCGATCGGCGAACTTGGTCACGTTGGTTGGATTCATGCAGCCAGTGAGGCTCAGCTTTTCGATCGGCTTGCCCACGGGCGGCGGCGTGCATTCGCCCGGTTGAGTGGGGCCCGCACCGCCGTTGCCGCCCGTGCCGCTGCCAGAGCTACCGCCAGCGGCGCCTCCGTTGCCGCTCGCGCCGCTTCCGCCCGTGCCCCCGCTGGACGCGCCCGCCGCGGAAATTCCGGCACTTCCTGCGGAGGTTGCGCCGGCGACGGCGGTGCCAGCGGCTCCCGCAGTCGAGCTCGGTGTGTTCGGGTCGGTGCTGCTGCAAGACGAGACCGAAATGAGCAAGCCGAGACAAAGCGCGCTGAGTGCGCCAGATACAAGCGAACACTCGCCTGGCAAGTGTTGGTTCATGGTACCTAACTAGCCATCGCTGAAGCTCTCCTTCAACGTCTATTTTGCTAATTAGGTCTAACTTTTCTGACCCGATTTGCGCGAGTGCCGACGCGTGCGTGCGAACCTCAATGACGAAACTGTCAAGACGTGATCAATCTCGTGCGCGGGGTGCCGCGTTAAAACCTCGCTGGATGCCCTTGATTTGGGCGATCTTGAGTTGACCATCCGGATTCTCGAAGGCACTGTTTAACTCCGATTTTCAAGCGCTTCGCGCTCGTTGCTTACGTCTGGCGCCCGCTCCACGCTCAGCCGCCGCCACCTAGAAAGAAAGTGAGTCTGCCGTGACCGAACGTCTCCATTGCACGAAGCCGACGCGCACTGCGCGTGCCATCCGACTCAACCGGAGCCTGAGCCTCCTCGCGTGTGCGGGCGCGTTGCTAGGCGTCACTCAAGCGTGTGGCGGTGGCGGTAGTGACGGGGGCGGGCACGCAGGCTCTGGCAACACCGGCGCCACTGGCAACGCGGGCAGTACGGGCAACACGGCTGGCGCGTCTCCTGGAACCGCCGGGAACGCGAACCCCGGTACGGCGGGCGCGAGCCCGAACGGCGGCTCGGGCAATAGCGGGAATACGGCGGGATCATCGCCTGGAGGCGCGACCGGCACCGCAGGCAGCAACTCGACGGCGGGTTCAGCGGGCAGTGCGCCGATGGGCGGTTCGGGTGGAGCGCCTCCGGTGAACACGAGTGACAACGTTTTGCAGCGCAACAACAACGCTTCGCGCGATGGTCTGTTCGTGCAGCCGAAGTTTACGGTCGACGCGGTCAAGACCATGGCCGCGGACGCGACGTTCAATACCGGCGCCAAGTTCACCGGCAACATGTGGGCTTCGCCCTTGTATCTGGCGCCGGCGAGCGCGGGCGGCAAAGGTTTGTTCTTCGCAGTCACGACTGGCAATGACGTGATTGCGATCGACGAGGCCAGCGGCGCGACGGTGTGGACCAAGAGCATCGGCACGCCCGCGCAGGCGAACGGCGTTAGCTGCGGCAACATCCATCCGCTCGGCATCTTGAGCACGCCCGTGATCGACGAAAAGTCGCGCACGATTTACGTGGCTGGCGCGGTCGGCAACGCAAGCACGATCCAAAAGCACGTGATCATGGCCTACAACGCCGATGACGGCTCGGAGAAAGCGGGCTGGCCCGTAGACACGACCGGCATCACTTCGGGCAGCGTGACCTTCACCGCGCCGCCACAGAATCAGCGCAGCGCGCTGTCCCTGGTCGGAGGCAAGCTGTACGTCGGCTATGGCGGCCACATCGGTGATTGCGGCGCGTATCACGGCTGGATCGTCGCGGTCGACACGGCGGATCCGACCAAGAAAGCGGGCTGGGCCACGCTCGGTCAGGGCGAGGCGATCTGGGCCGCGGGTGGCTTTGCCTCCGACGGCACCAACATCTTCCCAGTCACCGGCAATCACACGGGCAATACGGGTGGTGACAAGCGAGAAACGTCTGACAGCGAGGCCGTGGTCAAGGTGACCGGTATGGCGACGACCTCAACCATGGACAACAAGAACATCTACTATCCCAGCACGTGGAAGACGATGGACTCGGCGGATGCTGATCTCGGCGGGAGCAACTCCGTCTTGCTCTCGATCACCGGCGCGACCTTGTCGAGCTACATCGCCGCCGTCGCCAAAGACGGCAACATGTACTTGGTCAACCCGACCAACTTGGGCGGGCCGGATGGGCACGTGTTGACGTTCAAGGTTTCTAGCGGTGGCGCGATGGCCGTCAAGACTTCACCCACCGCGTTCAAGACGGCCAAGGGCACGCACTACGTGTTCTCGACTGACGCCGGCGCCGTGTGTCCCGGTGGTGGTGGTGGCAAGTCGATCGTCTCCGTGCTGCTGACCGCAGGCGCCGACGGCAAGCCCGCAGCGAAGTCTGAGTGGTGCGCCCCGCTCACCGGCGCGGTGACGGCGCCTGTCACCACTACGACCGATGGCAGCGGCAATCCGCTGGTCTGGTACGTCAATAGCGGCAAGCTCACCGCGGTTGGTGGTGAGGACGGCATGACCGTGTACACGAGCTCCGACACGTGCTCGGGTGTGCGCCAATGGACCTCGCCGATCGCCACCAAGGGCCGCATCGTCGTCGGCGGCGACACGCACTTGTGCTCTTGGTCGGTGAAGTGAACGCGCAGAGCGAGCCGCGCGAAACACGCGGCTCGCTCGAGATGGCTTCCTAGGCCCTCGGATCGACTTCAGAGTCGGTTTGAGGGCTTCCTAGCCCGGGCCATACCGTGCTCGGTCATCGCTTCGCGGCGCCGCGCTTCGCACGCTTCGGGGCGCGGGATGTCGTAGGGCGCTTGGTGCCAGCAAGCTTGATGAAGTCGGCAATGAAATCGATCTCCAAATCCGCCTTGCGAAGACCGAGAAAGATTTGTTTGGCGATGCCGTGCCTGCCGAGCCTCACAGGAACGACCCCGAGCAGGTCTTGGTATTCCGCCACCAGCCAAGCAGGCAAAGCGGTTACCCCGCGATCGCACGCCACCATTTGCAGCATGATGTCGGTCGTTTCGATCGTCTTGTGACGCTTGGGTGCTATCCCGGCCGGTAGCAAGAACTGGCTGTAGATGTCGAGCCGCTCGATTTCCACCGGATAGGTAATGAGTGTCTCATGCTCGAGTTCGGAAGGAACCACGTGGGCGCGTGTGGCAAACGGGTGCGACTCGCTCACCACCAACACCTGCTCGTAGTCGAACACGGGCTCGAAATGTAAACCCTTGCGCCGCAACGGATCGGGAGTGACGAGCATGTCGATCTCGTGTTCGAAGAGCGCGCCGATGCCTCCGAACTGAAATCTCTGTCGCACGTCCAGGTCAACGCCGGGCCATGCTCGGAGGTATGGTTCGACAACTTGCAGCAGCCAGCGATAGCACGGGTGGCACTCCATGCCGATTCGCAACGTGCCCTTATCGCCGCGAGCGAATTGATCGATGACGCGCTCCGCGTGGTCGAACTGCGGCAGCAGGCGTTGCGCGAGCGACAATAGGTAGCTGCCTGCGGGCGTCAACCGCACGCCGCGCCCCTCTTTTTGCCAGATCGCCGTACCGAACTGCTGTTCCATGCGCTTGACGGTGTGGCTCAACGCCGACTGCGTGAGTCCCAAGCGCTTCGCCGCGGCCGTCAGCGAGCCTCGCTCATCTACCTCCCGCAGCACGTTCAGGTGAATGCGTTCGAGGCGACTGCTCATCTATGACTCCGATTCATGATCACATGACAAACTACCATTATTCGTCACGGCTCCAACAATCTACGCTGTGCTCACATCAAGCAAGGAGCCAACATGGCGCGCATTCACAACTTAGGTTTTTCACGCATCGGAGCGCAACGCGAGCTCAAGTTCGCCCAAGAAAAGTATTGGAAGGGAGCGCTCAGTCACGCTGAACTCGAAGCGCTCGGCGCGCAGCTTCGTCAGCAGAACTGGCAGCGTCAGTCGGGACTTGATTGGGTTCCAGTTGGCGATTTCGCGTTCTACGACCATGTGCTCGATACGAGCTTTCTCTTGGGCAACGTCCCCGCGCGTGCGCGCCTGGGGCAGGGACAGCCGCTCGATGCCTACTTCCGTCTGGCTCGTGGACGTACCGCAGGTGATACGGACGGTGGCGTTGCGGCTGGCGAAATGACGAAGTGGTTCGACACCAACTATCACTACATCGTGCCCGAGTTCTCGGCACAGACGACGTTTCGGCTCGACAGCAGTCGACTGCTCGCACAATTGGCGGAGGCTCGGGAGGCAGGCGTCCGGGCCAAGCCGGTAATCGTCGGCCCCGTCAGCTACCTGTGGCTCGGCAAGTCGAAAGACGGAACGGACCGCCACACGCTGCTGCCTAAACTCTTGCCGGTGTACCACGAGCTGCTCGCGACGCTGGCGCGCGAAGGGGTCGAGTGGGCCCAGATCGACGAACCGGCGCTGGTGACTGAGCTCGGTCCAGTTTGGCAACAAGCCTTCATGACCGCGTACGGCGCGCTGAAGGGTGCAGGCTGCAAGCTGCTGCTTACGACCTATTTCGGGCGGCTCGCTGAAAACCTAGCGCTTACCGCCTCTCTGCCGGTGGATGGAATTCATCTCGATGCGGTGAGCGCCCGCGATGAAGTCGAACCACTGCTGGCCGCGTTGCCGGAAGGAAGCGTGCTTTCGTTGGGCGTCTTGGACGGTCGCAACATATGGAAGGCGGATCTCGCCAAGGCGCTCGACTACCTCGAACCGATCCAACAGAAGCTCGGCGATCGCCTGTGGATTGCGCCGAGTTGCTCGCTCTTGCACGTACCAGTTGACCTAACCAACGAGAAGAAGCTCGACGCCGAGCTCCGCTCGTGGCTGGCGTTTGCGCAGCAAAAGCTGGAAGAGGTCTGGGTGCTCGGTACCGCGCTGAACCAGGGTCGGGCCGCCGTAAAGGAGGCGCTGGCCGATAACGCCCGCGCGCTCGAGAGCCGTCGCAGCTCGAAGCGCGTGCACAATCCCCAGGTGCAGACCGCGGTCAGGGCGCTGTCAGCAAGCCTCGGAGAGCGGAAGTCCGCTTACGCTGAACGCGCACGCGTACAGGCACAAGCCCTCAAATTGCCCAATTTCCCGACTACCACGATTGGTTCGTTCCCCCAGACGGCTGAAATCCGGAAGGCGCGCAGCGAGTTTCGGGCCGGCAAGCTCGATGCGACGACGTACACGGCGCAGATGCACCAGGAAATCGAGCGCGCCGTCCGCGAGCAGGAAAAGCTTGGGCTAGACGTGCTCGTGCACGGCGAGGCCGAACGGAACGACATGGTCGAGTACTTTGGCGAGCAACTCGACGGGTACGCATTCAGTGAACTCGGCTGGGTGCAGTCTTATGGTTCACGCTGCGTGAAGCCGCCCATCCTGTTTGGCGACATCAGTCGGCCCAAGGCGATGACCGTGGACTGGATTCGCTACGCGCAGTCGCTGACCGAGAAACCGATGAAAGGCATGTTGACCGGGCCGGTCACGATCCTGAATTGGTCTTTCGTGCGCGACGACCAACCGCGTTCGGTTTCCTGCTCTCAAATCGCGCTGGCAATCCGCCAAGAGGTGCAAGATTTGGAATCCGCCGGCGTGCGTATCATTCAAATCGACGAGGCAGCCCTGCGTGAGGGCTTGCCGCTGCGGCGCTCCGAATGGCAGGAGTACCTGACGTGGGCGGTAGATTCTTTCAGGATCACGGCCAATGGCGTAGTGGACGAGACGCAAATTCACACACACATGTGTTACTCCGAGTTCAACGATATCATCGAGGCCATCGCCGCGATGGATGCCGACGTCATCACGATCGAGACCTCACGTTCGAACATGGAGCTGCTGGATGCGTTCGATCACTTCGAGTACCCGAACGAGATCGGCCCGGGCGTTTACGACATTCATTCGCCGAACGTCCCGACCGAGCAACAAATCATCGACTTGATGAGCAAGGCTGCCGATAAGATCCCTCCGCGACGCCTGTGGGTGAATCCGGATTGTGGCCTCAAGACGCGCAACTGGGAGGAAGTGCTCCCCGCACTGCGGAACATGGTTGGGGCTGCCAAGCAGCTCCGGGCCCAGCTGGTGTGAGCTACCATCAACGCCATCTTTGCCGTCGATCGACGATGAGCCCGCTTCTCCGCTGGAGTTCGCTGGCCCGCCTGACCGTTGGAAGCGGCGTCTGCGCTGCTGCTGTCACTGCAGCCAGTGAGCGGCAGCAGCGATAGGAATTGCCGCCTTCAAAAAAACACCGTCACCGATCCGAGCACGGTCGTGGGCGGGGCTGCCACCGAGTGAATCGCCAGCGACGCGGGTTGTTGACCTGGTTGCAGGCTCCAATTCGACACGTAAACGTCGGAATTGTCGGCGACTTGCAAGCCGAGCGCGTTGTAGACGTCGAGTCCCAACGCGATGAAGCGCGAGCGTACCTCGCCGCCGATGTTGAGAGCATTGGTCTTGGGCCCGCGAACGGCGTCGCTCAGGTGCTGAGCCGAAGCGAAGGTGTAGCCAATTCCCAGGCGGCCGCTGAGCGGCAATTCCTTGAGCTTCCCGAGTGGGCCGCGCACGCTCACGTCGCTTCGAAATAGGATTGGGGGCACGCTCGGGACGTGGTGCGATACGCCGGCGACGCGCGTGTTGAACTGAGCGTCGTTGACCGAAAGCGAAGCGGAGACCAGTAACCAGGCCAGGGGTTTGCTCACGATCGAGGTCACGATGCCGCGTCGGACGCTGGCATTCTCGGACTCCAGGCCGCCATTGTTGGCGACGAACACGAGCTCGTTTCCGACGCGCGTTTCGAACACGGCCACCGTCGAGGTGAAGAGTTCATGCGGCAATTGCGCGCGCATCCCGACTTCAACCGAGCGCACCTTGGAGTACGGCGTGGCCCCCTGCTGCAAATGCGCGGCGTCCAAAGAACGGAAGCCCTCGCCGTAGGAAGCGATCAACGACAGCGGCTTCGCGAGCGAATATTGGGCGCTGACCCTGGGTCCCACGGATACACCCGTTGCGGTCCGCTGTGCGCCATCGGCGTTGGTCGCCGATGAAGTTCCGTTCGCCAGTTGATCCTGGATAGAGACCGAGAGCAAATCGACGCGCGGACCGCCCGAAATCCGAAGCCGTTTCCACAGCAGGAGATCGAAGTCCAAATACGCTCCCGCGTCGAGGGTCCCGAGGCTCGCGTCGAGTCGCCGATCCCAGACCGTCAAGTCTTCCGGCACGAGTAAGTTCTTGCTTTGCTCAGTGTGCCCGTAGCGAAGGTAGACGCCGGGCTCGATTCCGAGCTCCGCGCTCGAGCCAAATTTTTCCGAGGCAACCCGCGCGGACGCAGTAAGCCCCGCCGCAAGTTCTCGATTCTTCGTTTCGAACAGATCTCCCAGGCCGAACTTGGTCGGATCCGAGCGCGAGCTTTGCAGCGTACCGGTGTAGTTTTGGCGCGCGCGAAAGTCAGTCCACATGAGAAAGGGCGAGACTGTGTAGACGCGGCCCCCGTCGGCCAAGTGACGCAACTCGCCGCCTAGGACAATTGCGTTCGCGCGCACCGACTGGTTTTCTGCATAGTACGGATACGAGTCGTAAAAGCCGATCCTTCCCGCGGCGACGTCGTCTTCACGAACTACACCGGGCAGAGCTGCGCTCGCTGCTCGGCCGATCGCCAATATTCGAAGGTGGTCGTGTGCGTTCAAGTCGACGCCGTATTGCGCGTTCAAAGTACCGGCGCGTGCGGCACGATTTTGACCAAAGCCGTCGGTGTCTCGCAAGCTGACTGCAGCGAAAGTTTCGGGTCCAGCCGCTTTGGGGGCGAAGATCCCGATCAATCGTTTCTGGTTGAAAGAACCGTAGCTTGCGCGCACCAAGCCGCCGCGTTCCGGTACACCCAAATCGAAGTAGGCGCTACCCACGATGGCTGCGTCGCCTTGGCGCGGGTCATAGGGTCCTTCGAGCACACGGATTTGCGAGACCACTTCCGGAATGATCAGGTTGGCGTCGGCATAACCTTGCCCCTGAATGTGCGTCGGAATGTTGAGCGGCACTGAGCCTGCGCGCATCTCGATGCCTGAGCCGTGTTCCATGTCGAAGCCGCGCAGGTAGACGTCGTTGCCGAAGCCCTCGCCGTCTTCGTGGTCGACGAAGAAGCCGGGCGCGGCCGACAGCAGCTCACTGGTCTGCTGGCGTGGCGAGGCCGTGAGCAGCTCTCGGCGCAAACGGAAGTCTCCTACTCCGCGGGGCGACTCGGGGCGTACGCCGCGGACCTCGATTTCCTGCGGCGTGTCCTGTGCAGACGCTGCTGGGGTGGGTTCCGATCCGGGTTCGGCACGCGCAGAAACGCAGCCAAGGCCGACCATCAGCCAGGCACCCAAGCCACCGAGTCGTGAGCGGTTGCGGCTCACTGAATGATGAACTGGCCCTTCAGATCCGTGTCTCCGGCTCCATCAGAGCGAAAAGTGTAAATGCCCTCGACCAGCGGAGTTTCGAACTCGACTGTCACTTCGTGCCCCGGGTCCACGGGATCGATCTGCGATTCAGCGGGAAAGCAAGACTGCGTCGGACAGCCGTCGCTGTTCGGTGTTGGTAGGCAGTCGACCACGAAGCCGTGCGGGGTGGTGCCTTCATTCTTGACGGTGAGCGTGACATGCGACGAGTTCTGCGTCGTGATGATCTTCGGTGAGAACTCAGTGTCGGTGACCGTCACCTGAGGGTTGGCTGGTTCGTCGATGATGCCGTCCGCATCGTCTGGCGTACAGAGATCGTCGTTCTTGTCGTCGTCCGAACTCGAGCAGGCGAGGCTCAGCGCGGCGGCAGCGAGCAAGAGTACGCAGCGGTTGAATGCAGAAGTCGCGTTAAGAGTTCTCATGGCGCGTAACCTATGCTGGCACAGGCGCGCGCTGTATCCGACAAATGTCGGATATGCATCCGATAACTGCCGGAGCACGGTTTTACGCCTACAAAACCACGCGGTAGGCGCCCGAGGATGCCTGGCAATCACCCTTCAGTTGGACTTCTCACTTCGTTCTCAGCGGTCGCTCTCGTTCTCTCACTCAACCCTGCATGCGGTAGCAGCGACGCGGGCATGCCGAACAATTCGGCAAGCGCTCCCTCGTCTTCGTCAGGAAGCGGGGGCGCAGTGGGAACGAGCGGAGCCACTTCCGGCGGCGGCTCGAGCAACGCAGGCAGTGCGCCCATCGCCGGCGGTAGTTCAGCCGGCGCTGCAAACGGTGGAAATGGTGCCAGCGCGGGAGCCGCGGGAAGCGGCACCGCCGGAAGTGGGGCCGCCGGCGGAAATGCTGCCGGCGCCGGGGGGAGCGCTGGTGGCGGCAGTAGCGTCGGTGGCACGCGCGTGCCAGGGACCAATGGTTACAACTGCTCGCCGCCGAGCGGCACGATGCCGGTGCTCCAAGCCAAGGCGATCGTGACGACGGGGCTTAGCCAACCGCTGCTGGTGACGCACACTCCGAATGGCGCTGCCGATCACTTGTTCGTGCTCGAGCGTACCGGGAAAATCCGCATCGTCGACAAGGGCGTGCTGGTGACGAAGCCCTTCTTGGACATCACGAGCAAGGTGGTGGCGGGCACCATGAACGGCGACGAGCGCGGCTTGCTCGGGTTAGCGTTCCACCCAAACTACGCGCAAAATGGCCTGTTTTATGTGAATTACAGCGATAAAGCTGACCCGAACGACACCGGTGACACCCTCATCGAGGAGTACAAGGTCAGCAGCGGCAGTCCGGATGAAGCAGATCCAGCAAGCGCTCGTCTGGTGCTGAGAGTCGAGCAACCGACGAATTCCAACGCGCTCTTCAGAAACCACAAGGGAGGGGCCATCAACTTCGGCCCCGATGGGTTCCTCTACATCGGGCTGGGTGATGGCGGCGGTTCGGGCGATACGGATACCAGCCACGGTTCTGGCAACGGGCAAAGCCTCACGGCGTTGCTGGGCAAGATCCTGCGCATTGATCCGGTAAAGAGCAGCAGCGCAGCTTATTCCTCTCCGCCCGGTAACTTGAAAGACAAGATGTCGGCGGCGGCACCAGAAATCTGGGATTTCGGGCTACGCAACCCGTTTCGCAGCAACTTCGATGGCTGCACGGGTGACCTCTACATTGGCGACGTCGGCCAAGACAAGTACGAGGAAATCGACATCGAGAAGCTGGGTGAGGGCAACCAGAACTACGGTTGGAACAAAATGGAGGGCAACCATTGCTACCAACCGACGACCAATTGTGATCAGACGGGCACTACCAAGCCGTTCGTCGAGTATGATCATGACACCGGCAAGTCAGTGACCGGTGGTGCGGTGTATCGAGGCAGCGCGATCCCAGCCCTCCGCGGCACCTACTTCTACGCCGACTACACGAGCAACGCGATTTGGACGTTGGTCTACGATCGCGACAAGGGGACCGTCTCGCAACCGGTGAGCCTGAAGCAGGACATCAACAACGTGACGTCGATTTCCGCAATTCAAACGGGCGCCGACGGCGAGATTTATTTCGTTTCGCTGATGGGCGGCTTGTATCGGATCGAAGCCGCGCCGTAGGACGACGCTGAGCAATTGACGGCCAGTCGAACGCCCTGAGCGCGGTCGATGCCCAAGCGTCAGCGCAGATACGCCAGCCGGAAGAACTGCGCCCGGCTGGCGACGCCGCATTTCGCGTAAATCTGCGTCACGTGTTGGCGAATGGTCTTGGGGCTATTTTTCTCACGTTCGGCGATTTCGCTGCTCGACATGCCGTCGAGCAAGAGGCGCGCGACCGTGAGTTCTTTGTCCGTGAGTTGCGCCCGCATCAGGATTTCTTCGACCGCGTGATTGAACGGCATCGCGTTTCGGAACACGCGTTCGATCACTTCCAGCAGTTTTGGCGCGCGGAACGGCTTTTCGAGAAAGTGCGCTGCGCCCTCGTTGAGCGCAATCTTCAGCTTTTCCACGTCCGCGTAGGCGGTGATGATCACGACTGGCGCACGCATTCCCTCTCGGCGGAGTGCTGTCATCAGCTTGAGCCCACCGAGCGTGTCGGTGCCGAGCACGACGTCGGTGACGATCAGGTCGACGCTATTGCCGTTGTTGACGATGGCGATGGCCTCTGCGGCGGTGGTTGCCGTGAATGTCGTATAGCCCGCGCGGATCAACGTTCGGCCCAAAATCTCGAGTGTGTCGAACTCATCCTCTACTAGAAGGATCGATTTTCCGTTGTTCATTGGTCGCCTGAAAGCGGTAGTTCGAGCCGAAACGACTTCTCTGTCACGGAGTCGAGCGAGAGATCGCCGTGCATCGCGCGCGCGAGAGCGCGCGCGATCGGCAGGCCTAAGCCTAAGCCATGGCTCTTGGTCGTTCGCAGCGGATCGAACAGCGTGGCTCGCACGCTTGGGTCGAGCGCCGGGCCGTCGTCGCTCACGCGCACGATGGCTCGGTCCGCCTCGGTACTGAGCTTCATGGTCACGACACCGCCTTGCGCAGCTCGCAGTGAGTGTAGGCTATTGTCGAGTAGGTTTTCCAGGATGGCACGCAAGTAACCTGGGTCTCCGCTGATCGTCACCTGGCAGGGACATTCCGCTCGGACCTGCACGGCCGTTTCGCCGAGCGCGCTCACGTCAGCAGCGATTGAGCCGAGCAAGCGGTCGAGAGCGATCGGCTGCGCTTCGGGCTCGCCGCTGCCTTGCATAGAACGCAATGTTTCCAAGTGCGTGAGCGCGCGCCGTACTTGTGCGTGCGCGCGCTCGATGAGCTCCGTGCGCTGTGCGCTGTCGTCAGCGCAGGTTTGGTGTTCGTCGAGCAAGAGACCGAGAGCGTGCAGAGGGTTATTTAGCTCATGAAGCACAGCAGCAGCGAGCACCCAGACGGCCTGATCGCGCTCAACCTTCAAAAGCCGGGCGCGCAGCGCCTCGGCGCGCCCAGCCGCTTCTTCTGCCGCTGTGAGCCTGACTTTGAGGCGCAATTGGTAGATCGCTTGCCCGATCAGACCGCCCGCCAAAACCGGGATGAGGTGGTCCACCAAGTAGTGCGCGCTCGCGAACGCGCCCGTGAGCGTGCCGGCACTGAGCTTGGATTCCGAAACCAGATCGAAGCCTACGTAGATAGTGCCGGCGAGAACACCGACGAGCACGTAGCCTGCTAGCGGCCATTCTTTGCGCGGTGACACGAGGACTCTCATCGAACTCATAGCACGAGGCATCGGCGGCGCCGTCGTATCCGACATTTGTCTGATGTCTCCGACGCGAACAATCGCCGCGGAACGGAACAGTCGCTTCATGTCGTCGAGTGACACGTGCAGATCGCACGCGGCTCATCGATTGGTGAGCGCAAAACCGTGGCTCGTGTCTGCTTTCGGATCTAGGCTGCGCGACTAATATGATCTCGGAACGGACGCGCGCGCGACGCTCAGGCGGGATTTTCGCTTGCGTGGGAATCTTGAGTCTAGGCGTTGCGGTGGGTTGTTCCTCGGGCGGTAGTCCCGCGGGTAGCGCAGACCGCGTGAGTGCAGGCTCGGCGGCTGCGAGTATGGCGGGAGCGCCCGCAGGCGGCAATATGCCGACAGGGGGTGCTGTCGCAACGGACGCTGCAGGTGCAGCGGGCGTGAGTGCAGGAAGCAGCGGTGGAGCGAGCACGGGTGGCTCGTCCGGTGCCGCCGGGGGCGGCTCGACTTCCACGGATTGCAAGATGGCGAGTGCGAGCGGCCCATTGTTTACGCGGCTACCGTGCGCGCTTTCTGAAACGGGACTCTACGCGACCGACATGGTGACGCTGCAAGCAGGCGTGCACCCCTTCAAACCAAGCTTTGCTTTGTGGAGCGACGGGGCAGAGAAGAAGCGCTGGATATCGCTGCCCGAGGGCTCGAGAATTGATACCTCGGACATGGACTATTGGAGCTTTCCCGTCGGCACTAAGTTGTGGAAAGAGTTCTCGAGTGATGGTGTCCGGATCGAGACGCGGCTGATCGCCAAGCAGCCCTCCGGTAGCTGGTACGCGGTCGCGTATCACTGGCGCGCCGATCAAAAGGAAGCGGACGCGGTCCCGAATGGAGTGATGAACGCGTCAGGAACGTCGCACGACGTGCCGAATAGCGATCAGTGCCTGACCTGCCATAGCCAGATGCCCGACAAGGCCCTCGGCTTTTCTGCGATCCAACTCTCACACGAACGCTCTGAGCCGTCGAACACACTTGAGTGGACGCTCAGCGCGTTGATGGCAGCGAACCTACTCACGAATCCCCCGGCGACCACGTTCACCGTGCCGGGGACTGACGAACAACGCAATCTGTTCGGTTACCTGCACGCGAACTGTGGCACCTGCCACAATCCGAGAGGGACGCAGAACACTCAGACCGGTCTGGATATGTGGCTCAAGGTCGCCGACATGACGAAGCCGGTCTCCGAGTTCTCGGTCTACAAAGGGTTGTACAACGTCGATATCGCGTGGCTGGATGGCAATCACCCCAGCGCAACGAAGCGCATCGACCCGGGTTCACTGACGAACAGCGCCGTGTATCAGCGCTTCATCACCAAGGATCAGGAGTGGAGCATGCCGCCGTTGGCGACGGAAATCGTCGACCCAGACGGAAAGCAACTCTTGGAGGATTTCATCCTGAGGCAATAGTGCGCCGCTGCACGGGCTGGTTTATCCACTTTTCAGTTGAGGCCTTTCGAGAGCAGTTTCCAAAAGTTATCCGCCTTGACCCAGCACGGGGTGCGAGCTATCCAAAGCTACGGAGAGCGCTTGGTTCTCCTCCTGAAAGGCCGAGATCATGAACTGGGAAACGCCGAGCTTCGAAGAGATCGACATGAGCGCCGAGATTGGTTCGTATCAGGGAGAAGACGATAACGGTCTGTGAGCAAGGCCGCTCGTTGCACCGCCGCTTCTGTTTTTCGTGCGCATCCGTGCGCGCGTGAAGCCTCACCGCGGCGGGGAGGACAATCTTGTTGATTCGTGTTTTGGGCTCCGCAGCGGGAGGTGGCTTTCCGCAGTGGAACTGCGGTTGCCCGAATTGCGTTGGCGTCCGGCGCGGCAGCATCCGCGCGCAGGCCAGAACGCAAGAATCGGTGGCCGTGAGTGCAGACGGTAGCTCCTGGTTCTTGCTCAACGCATCGCCAGAAATTCGGCAGCAGATCGAAAGCTTCGAAAAACTGCACCCGCGCAGCCTGCGCGACACGCCGATTCAGGGCATCGTGCTGACGAACGGGGACTTGGACCACACACTGGGCCTCTTGTCCTTGCGCGAGTCCCAGCCGCTTGCGCTGTACGCGACCAGGCGTGTGCACAGCGGTTTCAGTGAAGGCAACGTGCTGTATCGGACGCTGCAGCGCTTCGACGGCCAAGTCACACTGCATCCGCTCGAGCTCGGGGCTCCTGAGCAGCCCGTGAGCTTGCTCGACGGTGCGCAGAGCGGACTGCAAATGCGTGCATTCGCTGCACCGGGCAAAGCCGCGCTACATCTCGATCAATCGAGCGCGGAGCTTGGTGACAACATTGGCGTCGTGATTCGTGACGAGCGTACGGGCAAACGCCTCGCGTACATCCCTGCCGTGGGCGCGAGCTCCCCAGAGGTGGTAGCCGCAGCAGCGTCGGCAGACGCCGTGTTCTTCGATGGCACCTTTTGGTCGAGCGATGAACTCATCGCGCTGGGTGCATCGACGCGGCGCGCGGAAGACATGGCACACTGGCCGATCGGCGGACCCGAAGGTAGCCTCGAGTTTCTGCGCGGCCTGTCCGCCGCGCGGCGGATATTGATCCACATCAATAACAGCAACCCGATGTTGCGTGAGGACTCTGCGGAGCGCGCTTTGGTGCACGAGGCGGGGGTGGAAGTCGCGTTCGACGGCATGGAGATCGAGCTATGAGCGAGCGCGCGCCGCTGCCGTCTTCCGAGTTCGTCGAGTGGCTGCGGCGTGAGGGCGAAAGCCGCTATCACGATCGGCACCTCGTTCACCTGCTGATGCATCAAGGCAAGCTGAGCAAAGCGCAGCTCCAGCAGTGGGTGCTCAATCGCTACTATTATCAGACCCGAATCCCGATCAAAGACGCGCTCATTTTATCCAAGTCGGAAGATCCGGTGTTTCGACGGGCATGGATCCGCCGCATTCACGATCACGACGGCGACGCGCCGGGTGAAGGTGGGCTCGCCCTCTGGTTGCGTTTGGCCGAGGGCGTCGGTCTCTCACGCGCCGAGGTGGAAGGGCTGAGCTCAGTGCTGCCTGGAGTCAAGTTCGCGTGTGACGCTTATGTCACCCTGGTGCGTGAAAGGAGCTTGTTGGAAGCCGTCGCGTCTTCGCTCACCGAGTTCTTTGCGCCTGACTTGATGAGTCGCCGCATTCAGGCTTGGGAGCAGCACTATCCCTGGGTCGACAAAGACATGCTGGCGTACTTCCGCTCGCGGGTGCCTCGCGCCAAGCGGGACTCGGAAGAAGCGATCACCTTCGTCACCTCGCAAGCGACGACGTACGAGCTGCAAGAGCGCTGCGTCGCCGCCTTGATTCGCAAGACCGAGATCTTGTGGCACCTGCTGGACTGCGTGCAGGCCGCGTACGTGCCGGGACCGTCGGGAGTGGGGGCCGCGTGAGCAGCGAGGCTCCGAGCCTCGAGCTGAAGCCGAAGCTTGCGCCCAAGACCAAGCTGCGCCTCGACCCGAAGACGGGTAAATACATCCTGCTCTACCCGGAAAAAGGGCTGCTCTTGAACCCAACCGGCGCGGCGATTCTGAAAAAGTGCACAGGCGTCGAGCCGCTCTCCGCGATCATCGCCGCCTTGGCCGTGGAGTTTCAAAGTGACGCGGATTCGCTGCGTCCTGAAGTGCTCTCTTTCGTGCAAGGCCTGCTCGACCGAGGCTTGCTACAGGCTTCGCCGTGACGACTGACGATCGGCTGTACACGCTGATCGCCGAGCTGACCTACCTCTGCCCGCTGCGTTGTGTGTATTGCTCCAACCCGACCAATCTCGCGGCTCATCCAGATCGCTTGAGCACGGAAGATTGGCTGCGAGTCTTCGAGCAGGCGGCTGACCTCGGCGCGCTGCAGCTCAACCTGAGCGGTGGCGAGCCGCTGCTACGCCGCGATCTGGAAGAGCTGGTGGCAGGGGCGCACGCGCTCGACTTTTACAGCAACCTGATCACTAGCGGCCTGCCGCTCACTCGGGAGCGCTTGCTGCGCTTGAAAGAAGCCGGACTCAGCAGTGTTCAGGTTTCGATTCAAGACAGCGTGCCGGAGGCAGCCGAGCGCATCGCGGGCCGCAACTCCTTCGAGCAAAAGCTAGAAGTGGCGCGCTGGGTCAAGGACCTCGAACTGCCGCTGACCATGAATGTCGTTCTGCATCGCGAAAATCTCGGCCGAATCGCCGAGATCATCGAGCTTGCCGAGAGCTTGAATGTCGACCGCTTGGAGCTGGCCAATACTCAGTATCTGGCGTGGGCACTCGAAAATCGCCGCGCGTTGCTGCCGAGCCAACTCGAGCTCGACCGTGCGCGTGAGACCGCCAAGGCCGCGAAGGAACGGCTCAAGGGCAAGATTGAAGTGCTGTTCGTGCTGCCGGATTATTATTCGGATCGGCCGAAAGCGTGCATGAGCGGTTGGGGCAAACGCTATTTGCTCGTGACCCCGGACGGTTTGGCGCTGCCGTGTCACCTGGCGCACACGCTGACCGGGCTCGAGTTCGACAATGTGCGAGAGCACTCGTTGGACGAGATCTGGCATCACTCGGCGGCGTTTGCCGCGTTCCGCGGCGATGCTTGGATGTCGGAGCCGTGTAAGACCTGCGAGCGGCGCGAAATCGACTTCGGGGGCTGCCGCTGCCAAGCCTTTCACCTCACCGGCAACGCGGCTGCGACCGATCCGGCATGCGGGCTATCACCCGAGCACGGGCTGATCACGGCCGCGCGCGCCGCCGCTCAGGAACCGACACTGATCCCACTCGGCTTGCGCTACCGCGAAATTCGTCGCTAAATCCGAGGCGATTTGCGTCACTCCAGTCCGTGCACGGAACTTGCACGAATTGTCGACGATGAAGTCGATCAAAGACAACGCGGTTTGGCAGTTGGTGAAGGAAACCGGCAGCGGTTGGGACGAGGACAATGTCGCACGCTTGGCCGCGGCGCTCGCGTACTACACGCTGCTTTCGATCGCGCCGCTGATTGTCTTGGCGGTGGCGGTGACTGGCTTGGCCTTTGGGGAAGAAGCGGCGCGGCAGCACATAGCGGGTGAACTCGCTGGGGTGGTCGGAACCGGCGCGGCCGACGCCATTCAGGCGATCGCCAAGAACGCGCGCGCGCCGGGGACGGGAGCGCTGAGCATCGCCGTCGGCGTCGTGGTGTTGCTGTTCGGTGCGTCGGGAGTTTTCGGTGAGCTGCAAGCAGCATTGAATACCGTCTGGGACGTGGCGCCCAAACCCGGGCGTGGCATTTGGGGTATCGTCAAGGATCGCTTCTTCTCGTTCACGCTGGTGGTCGGCGTGGCGTTTTTGTTATTGGTCTCGCTGGTCGTCAGCGCGGCGCTGACCTGGGTGGGCCAGGTTTTCGAACAGACCCTGCCGGGGGGCGCCATGGTCTGGCAGGTTCTGAATTTTTGTATCTCGCTCGGAGTCGTGACAGCGCTTTTCGCGCTCATTTTCAAGACCTTGCCCGATGTGCGCATCCACTGGCGAGACGTGTGGGTGGGCGCGGCCGTAACTGCAGGGCTCTTCACCTTGGGCAAGTTCGGGCTGGGTCTCTACCTTGGAAGTGCCGGCGTTTCGTCGGCGTACGGAGCCGCCGGCTCGATCGTGGCGCTGGTCATTTGGGTCTACTATTCGGCACAAGTGCTGCTGGTCGGTGCAGAATTCACCGAGGCCTATGCACGCCGCTTTGGTTCTCGCATCGAGCCAGACGATCAGGCCGTGTCCCTGGAGCGAGCGCGCGCCGCAAATTCGCCGCTCGATAGCTCGAAAAAGCTAGTGCCGCAGCGCGAACACTGAGCCATCGAAATTCGCGAGGAGGTCAGCGACGTCGTCGTAGATGGCGAGGGCGCCGCTGAGAGCGAAGTCCGGGTGCCCGCCGGACCGTAGTGCGACTGTGGGCACAGCGGCTTTCGCGGCTGCTTGCACGTCGTACGGAGTGTCACCGAGCATCACCGCCTCACCGGCGGAGCAGCCAGCCTTGAGCAGCGCCGCCTGCACGATATCCGGGTCGGGCTTGGAGTGCGCGACGTCGCCTGACGAGGTTTGATGTTGCACGAATGGAAGTGCCCCGCATATCTCGAGCAGCGGCCGAAGCTCGGCGTCATTTGCCGAGCTCGCGACGACTAGGGTCAGGCCTAGATCGTGGAGTCGACGCAACAGCGCTTCCGCGCGCGGAAAGGGCTGCAATTGAGGCAGATACTCCCGAGAAAATAGCACGGTCCGTTCCTTGGCCAGTCGCTTGGCCTCGTGCGAACCCGCTTCCAACCCGGTGACCTCCGGAATCAACTTATCGCCCCCTTTGCCAATGAGTTCGCGTATCCACTCGAAGGTTCCTGGGTAACCGTTTCGCTGGAAGACCTCGAGCCATGCTTGCGCATGCGCGTCGTTGCTATCGACGAAAGTGCCATCGACATCGAGCAGGACAGCTTTGAGTGGCTTCATGGACTCAGCTCGCGTTCCGAATCGATGGTGTCGACATCGAACTCGCCATCGGGCCATAAAATTCGCGTCATCGGGCGACCGTCATTCAGCAAGCGTCGAGCTCCACTGTCCCCCTCGAGCGCGGTGAGCGCCGAGAAGAGCGCTCGAGGAATGAGCGCAGGAACCGCATTTTTACCCGCATAGTGTGAGGCAGCAGGCAACCCGGTATGCTCGAAGGCTGCGATCAGTTGGTCGAGATGGGCTGCGCTAAGCCTTGGCTGATCGCAGAGCACCAGCAACAGTGCATCACTGCGATGCTGTTCGGCCCATGCAACCGCGACGCGAATCGACGTGGCCATGCCTCGCACCCAATCGGGGTTCCGCACGACTTCGACGGGAAGGTTGCTGATCGCGGTGTGAATCAGCTCAGCTTGCGCGCCAACGACGACACCCGCGATTGTCGCTCTTGACCGAGCGACGCACTGCGCTGCCAGGCTGACGAGTGTCTCCCCGCGGTGTCGCAAGAGCTGCTTCGGATGACCCAGGCGGCGTGACGCGCCCGCTGCCAAAACGGCACCTGCCACCCGCGGTTTCATGCGGCGCCCGTCGACTTGCCGAGCGTGGAAAGCGCTGGAACAACGAGCTCGGACAGGGGAGGGTGAATCGAGTGAGTGCTGCGCTCGGACAACGGAACTCCACTTCGATTGGCGAGAGCCCCTTGCACTTCCGCGATCGCGGAAAGCGCGATTTGTGCAGGCGTTTCTGCGCCCAAATCGAGCCCGAGCGGCGCGCGGATGCGTGCCCGATCGCATGGTTGCAGCTTGTTCGGACCTGGAAATAACTCGGCGAGTATGCGTTCAGTTCGGCGCCTGGGCCCGAGCATCCCGATGTACGATGTTTTCGACCCGAGCAGCATTTCCAGCGCCTCTTGGTCGGTCGGATAGTGATGCGACATCACGATTGCCACCGGGGTTCGTCGCGCCGCGATCAGCCTGGCCGCTGACGCGACGCTGCCAACGTGCAGTTCGCCGCGTTCGGCGAAACGTTCACGCACCGCAACGCGAGCGCTCGTTGCGCACACGGTGACCTCGAACCCTACGGTCCTCGCGAACTCGACCAACGGCAACGCATCGGGTCCCGCGCCAAACACGAACAAGTGCGGCGGCGGTTCGATCACTTCCAACAGCGCGCGGAAATTTTCCGAAGCGACCAGCCGTGAGCGCGGCTGCTGCTCGGTCAGCGCCAGCTCAGCGGCCTGCGCGAGCGTAGCCCAGGCCGGTCCACTCAAGCCTTCCGTGTTGAATCGGCCTCTTTCGTCTACGGTGAGTCGAGCGCCTACGGGCGCGAGCGCATCCGTCGACTCGAACACGGTAACCAGGACGGCCCGTTGCTCGCCGCGCAGACAATCATCAATCACCGCCAGCGGAGCCGAGGGAGCATTGAAATTGGCTCGCTCCACGAGAATGTCGACGATTCCATCACAACCGGTTCCCTGAGGCGATTCGTCTTCTTCTTCGCTCCCGCCCTCGAAGCGTAGGCACTTGGGGCGTTCGCGCGCGAGCCACGGACCTTTACGCGTGATGCTCGCCTCCAAACATCCGCCACTGATCGAGCCGGCGAGCACACGGCTGCTCGAAAACAGCATGCGCGCGCCGGGCCTTCGGTAAGCGGAGCCTGTCACGTGCATCACCGTGGCGAGCCACATTTGCTCTTGGCGTTTTTCGCTTTCGCGTGCAGCCTGGCAGATCCGCGATAGCTCGGTCATGCGTCACTCGCCCTTCAAATCAGCTTGTCGAGGGTGATTGGTAGGTCCCTGACGCGCTTCCCCGTGGCATTGAATACCGCGTTGGCAATCGCGGCGGCGATGCCCGTGATCCCGATTTCACCGATCCCTTTCGCGCCGATTTCATTCACGTACGGGTCCTCCTCTGAGATCGTGATGACCTCCAGCGCAGGGACATCGGCGTGGACAGGCACGTGATAGTCGGCCAAATCTCGGGTAACGACGCGCCCTGTGCGTGGGTCGCGGACGGTGTGCTCTTCGAGCGCGAAGCCAATCCCCCACACCATTCCGCCCAAGAATTGGCTGCGCGCGGTCTTCGGATTCAAGATCTTTCCGGTGGCGAAGGCGCCGAGCGCGCGCGTCACGCGCACTTCACCCGTGTCTTCGTCGACGCGCACCTCGACGAATTGTGCGCCAAACGAGTGGAGTGAGAACTTCTTTCGTTGCTCTTTCTCCTTGGTGGAAGCGTGGGCGCTGAGCTCTGGTTGTCCAGAGCGTTCGAGCAGCGCACTGAAGGAGTCTTTCTTCGTGCCGTTCACGCCGGCGATCTCACCTGCAGAGAAATTCACGCCATGCCCATCGACGCCGTACAACGGTGACTTTGGATCGGCGATGGCGAGGCCGAGCAGCTTTTCGCGCAAGGCGAGGGCCGCGAGCTTGACGGCCGAGCCGGTACTCGACGCCGTTTGCGAACCGCCTGAAACCGGCGTTTCGGGCAGGGCGGTGTCACCGAGTTCGAATTGAACGCGCTCCACGGGCAAACCCAAGGCATCAGCCGCGATCTGCGCCATGATCGTATACGTGCCGGTGCCGATGTCCTGCGAGCCTGCCTGCACCAGGACGCTCCCGTCGCGGCGGAGCCGGGCGACCGCCGAAGCGCCGCTCTGCCGTGCGGGATAGGTCGCGCTCGCCATGCCGTAGCCCACCAATTGGTGTCCGTCGCGCTGGCTGCGCGGTTCGGCGCGGCGTCGGCCCCAGCCGAAACGCGCGGCGCCCTGGCGGTAGCACTCTCGCAGTGACTTACTGGACCAAGGCTTGTCTTCGCCCTCGTCGCGCTCGGCGTAGTTTCGCAATCGAAGCTCGATGGGATCGATTTTGAGCGCAAAGGCGAGCTCGTCCATCGCTGACTCCAAGGCGAACGTTCCTGTCGCTTCGCCAGGCGCGCGCATGAACGTCGGGGTCGGCACATCGAGCCGCAGCAAGCGATGCGAAGTGACGACGTTGGGGCAAGAATAGAGCATGCGTGTTTGCACTGCAGCGGGCTCCACGAACTCATCGAAACGAGAGGTTTCGGACCATGATTCATGCTGGATCGCGCACAGTTTGCCGCTGCGGTCGGCAGCCAAGACCAAGCGTTGAATGGTCGGGGGACGATGCCCGACTAGCGAGAACATTTGCTGGCGCGTGAGCGAAAGCTTCACGGGGCGTTTGACGACGCGCGCCGCGAGCGAGGCGAGCCCGATGTGGGACCACGGCGTCCCCTTGCAGCCGAAGCCGCCGCCCACGTAGCGCGAGATGACGCGTACGTTTTCTGCCGGGATGCCGAACAGCTCAGACACCTTCTTCTTGACGCCGAAGATCCCCTGCGAAGTGTCGTAAAGCGTCACATGGTCATCGCCCTGCCAGACCACCGTGAGCCCATGGGGCTCCATCGGATTGTGGTTTTGCACGGGCGTCGTGTAGATCTGGTCGATTCGCGCGGCGGCGCCGTTCAATCCGCCGTCGAGATCGCCTCGCTTCGAGGCTGCAGCTCCCGCCGGGCCGGCCTTTTGCGGAGCATATTCGTCCGTGGCATGTGCAACCAAGGTGACGTTGGGTGCGCTCGAAGCGTAGCGCGCGCTGACTAGATTCGCCGCTTCTTGGGCGTGCTCCAGCGTGTCCGCGACGACCAACGCAATTGGCTGATCCGAATAGTGGATCTCGTCGTCCTGTAGCACCTGAAGCAGTCGGTCGATGGGGTCACTCTTGGTTTTGGCTCCTGGCAAGCGAGGCGCATTCTCCGCGCTGATCACCCGCAAAACGCCGGCCACCTTTTCGGCGCGGCCTGCATCGACCCCGATCACTTTGCCTCGCGCGACAGTACTCGTGACGATCACCGCGTAAGCGACGTTGGCCACTGGGATTTCGGCTGCGTATTGAGCCTTCCCCGTGACTTTCAACGGTGCGTCGACGCGGTCGATGGCACGCCCCACGCTGACGTCCTTCATGCTTGCTCTCCAACCAATTCGAGCGCTCTCGCGATGACGCGGCGCGCGAGTTCGACCTTGAACCGGTTGTCCGCTGTCGTCTTGGCATTGCGCATGGCTTGCTCTGCTGCGGCCTTGAATGATTCACTCGTGGCCGGTTTGCCGAGCAGGGCCTGCTCGACCTCGGGACACCGCCAAGGTTTGGTGGCGACGCCACCTAGCGCGACGCGCGCATCGCGCACCCGGGTTCCGTCGAGCTCGAGTGCGACTGCTGCCGAGGCCAGGCTGAACGCGAAGGAGGCACGGTCCCTGACTTTCAAATACGCGGAGCGCTTTGCGAGCTTACTCTTCGCGAGCGTCACCCCCGTGACGATTTCGCCCGCTTTCAGGGCACTTTCTACGTCAGGTCGCGCCCCCGGTAGCGTATGGAAATCGGCGAGCGCCAAGGTGCGCTCGCTTCGAGGCCCCCGAATCTGCACGGTGGCATCGAGCGCCAGCAGGGCGACGCACATGTCCGAGGGATTGACGGCGATGCAGTGGTCACTCCCACCCAACACGGCGTGCATGCGTGAGTAACCGCCAATCGCGGCGCAACCCGAGCCCGGCTTGCGCTTGTTACAGGCCTCGACAGCTATGTCGCGAAAGTACGAGCAACGCGTGCGCTGGAGGAGGTTGCCACCCAACGTGGCCATGTTGCGAATTTGCGGCGAGGCACCTGAGAGCAGCGCCTGCGACAGCGCTGGAAACGACGCGATGACCTCTGGATGTTCCGCCAAGTCGCTGTTCTTCACCAATGTTCCGATGCGCAGATGGTTCGCGTCGACGTCGATGGCCGCGTGGGGCAACGCGTTCAGGTCGACGAGTGAGTCCGGTCGCTCGACGTCGAGCCGAAGCAGATCGACGAGCAAGGTGCCGCCGGCGATGAAGCGCGCTCCCGTAGCTTGTCCGGCCTGGATGGCATCGGCGTCCGCAGCGGGTCTTACGTAGTCGAAATCCTTCATGTATCAGCCGCTCATCTTTAGCCGGTCGTGCTGCCTGCTCGTCCGCTCTGAATTGCTGCGACGATGTTCGGATAGGCGCCGCAACGACAGATATTGCCGCTCATCTGCTCGCGCACCTCCGCGTCGGTATGCGCGCGATTTTCTCGGACGAGCCCTAGGGCACTCATGATTTGCCCAGGCGTGCAGTAGCCGCATTGCAAGGCATCTTCGTGTACGAAGGCAGCCTGCATTGGATGCAAGGTGTCGCCCAGGGAGAGACCTTCGATCGTCGTGATCGGCGCGTCACCAACCATCACGGCCAAGGTCAAGCACGCATTCACGCGCCGGCCAGCGACGAGCACGGTGCAGGCACCGCACTGTCCGTGATCGCAGCCCTTCTTGCTGCCGGTGAAGCCCAGTCGTTCACGCAGAGCGTCCAGTAGCGAGACTCGCGGTTCGACCTCCAGCAAATGGACCTGGCCATTGACGTTCAGTGAGATCTTCCGAGTTCGAGCGGCGTTCACCGAGGAAGGTACGACCGATGGCGTTGGTTTCGAGTTCGACCGACAGCCCTCGGTCGCGAGCAACGCGAGGGTGCCCACCAAGCTCGCGAGCACGATGTCACGTCGTGAGAGTCGCGAAGAGTGTCGCGCGATGGCTTCTCGGCCGGCCGCTTGCAAAGCGTCGGCGAGCGCGGTTAGACCGTCTTCGGCACGGACGGTTTGTCGAGCAACGATCACCCCGGTTCCAATCGTGACGACTAACGCCAGTTCGTCGGGGCGCGCCGGGGTGGGTGACAGCCCGCACCTCTGACGTAGGTTCGCGCGAGCCTCAGCTCCAAAGTGGTCACTCCGCCCATGCAGGTCCAGTTCGTCGTCGGGCTGAAATGAAAAGCGGCGTCCTTCACTCAGCAGCAGCAGGCCTGCGCCGAGACCACGCAGTTCCGCGCGAACTCGATCCAAAATGGGGGATTCCCTCAACGCTGGTCCGGCGAAAAAGGCGATCACCAGCGGTTGGTCGTCGCTGTCAGTCAGGCCCAGCTCGTGGCGTGTTCGTGCGGGGAGTTCGTCGCGGGCGTGCATTGAAGGTTCTGCGTGGAGCTACGGGACCTGCCCAAGGAGCAATCCTCGTACCGGCCGTGAACCGCCCGGGAAACGCTCGCGACTCGACCACGCGAACGAGTCCATTCGAGGCGATCGTGCGTGAGCTCAAATGCCCCGCTCGCGCAAAGTCGACACGATGAAAGCTGGTTCATGCAGCTCGGGAGTCAACCGTTCGCTTGGCATGGGCGATGCACGCACACGGGCATGCCGAGAGCGATTTGGAGTGGCAGTCTGGGGTTTGGGCTGGTGCAGATCCCCGTTTCATTGCATGCGGCGGAAGAGACGGACGAGCTGTCGTTGACCTTGCTCGACAAACGAGATTTTTCTCCCGTGGGCTACGAACGCATCAACAAGAAGACCGGCAAGGAAGTAAAGTGGGAGGACACGGTGAAGGGCTTCGAGTCCGGCCCAGGCAAGTATGTCGTGCTCACCGATCGAGACTTTGCCGAGGCAAACCCCAAGTCCACTCATCAAATCGATATCCTCGACTTCGTCGAGATGGCGGAGATCGATCCGCACTACATCGACAAGCCATATGTCGTCGTGCCCGACAAATACGGGAAAAAGTCATATGCCTTGCTGCGCGAAGTCTTGAAGCGTTCGGGCAAAGCAGGCATTGCCAAGCTCGTTTTGCGCACTCGTCAACACTTGTGCGCGGTCATTCCGCACGGCAAGGCAATTTCGCTCTTGGTTCTCCGATTCGCAGACGAACTCCGTGACACGAAAGGATTGGAGCTCCCCGAGGAAAATTTGAAAAAGCTCGGCATCACTAGCAAGGAGCTCGATATGGCCGAAAAGCTGGTGTCGGGCATGGTCGACAAGTGGGAACCCGAGCGCTACCGTGACGACTACCGCAAAGACCTGCTCGCACTCATCCACACGCGGGCGAAGGCCGGCGACGTGAACACGGTCTCGGAAGAGCGAGCGAAGGCTGCCCGCGCCGCGAAGCCCGCTAAAGTCGTGGATCTGGTGGCGCTGCTCGCGAAGAGCGTGCAAGGTGGACACCCACGAAAGTCGGGAGCGCATGCCTCCTCCAAGCGCAGTCGGCCTGCTTCTTCGCGCAAACGAACCGCGAGCAAGCGTAAGAGTGCGCACGCCACAACGCAGCATCGCAAGTCCGCCTAAGAAGAGGCGCGTTTTGGACCGGAGTTCCCCGCTATGAGCCTCGCGACCTACCGCCAAAAGAGGGACTTTTCCAAGACCAAGGAGCCGTCGGGAAAAGCTCAGCACAAGCAAGGCCATCGGTATGTCATCCAAAAGCATGATGCCAGTCGCTTGCACTATGACTTCCGGCTCGAACTCGGCGGTGTGCTGCTCAGCTGGGCGGTGCCCAAAGGACCGACCCTAGACCCGAAGGTGAAGCGTCTAGCGGTTCAGACCGAGGACCACCCGCTCGAGTACGGAAATTTCGAGGGGAACATTCCAGAAGGTGAGTACGGTGGCGGTACGGTCATGGTTTGGGACCGCGGAACCTGGGAGCCCGAGGGCGACGGCCAACGAGCTTATGAGAAGGGGCATCTCTCCTTCCAACTGCACGGAGAAAAGCTCACTGGGGGTTGGCACCTAGTGAAGACGCAGCGGGCGGGCCAGAAGCAAAGCACCTGGCTCTTGTTCAAAGCCAAGGATGAGGCGGCCAAACCAGGAGATAGCAGCTTGCTTGAAAAGAGAGGGAACAGTGCGCTCACTGGGCGCAACCTGAAAGCCATCGCCGCGGGCAAGCCAATGAAACCGAAGTCTCGCAAGACAACCAAGTCGAACGGCGTCGGCGTTCGCGCTGCGATCCCGCAACTAATCGAACCAGAGCTCGCTACTTTGGTCAGCAAGACACCGGAAGGTAATGACTTCATCCACGAAGTGAAGTTCGACGGGTACCGCGTGATTGCTTACCTCGATGCAGGACAGGTGCGGCTGGTCACGCGCGGCGGGGAAGATTGGACAGCACGCATGCCGAGCCTGCACGCGGCGCTGGGCAAGTTGAAAGCCGAGAGCGCCATCTTGGACGGTGAGTTCGTCGCGTTGAACGAGCACGGCGTGAGCGACTTTCAAATGCTCCAGAACGCATTCAGTGGCGCGAGCCAGGCGCCGCTCGTGTACTACGCATTCGATCTCCTATTTCTCGATAGGGAGGACCTGCGCGCTCTGCCGCTCGTCGAACGCAAAGAAAAGCTGCAGAATTTGCTAAGTAAACTGCCCAAATCGGCGAGCGCGCTGCGTTACAGCGATCACACTCGAGGCGGTGGCGCGCGCTTCTTTGCCGAGGCTGCCAAGCTGGGGCTGGAGGGAGTGGTGTCGAAGCGTGCTGATGCGCCTTACCGATCGGGCCGCGGAAAGGATTGGCAAAAGAGCAAGAGCCTGGCGCGCCAAGAGTTCGTGATCGTCGGCTTTTCGGAGCCCAACGGCGGCAGATCGCACCTCGGAGCCCTGCTGCTCGGTGTGCGGCGCGCGAAGCAGATCGTCTACTCCGGGAAAGTCGGTACCGGCTTCAGCGAGCGTTCTTTGAAGGATTTGTATGCGCGACTGAAGCCGCTCGAGATCGAAAAGCCCAAGCTGGAGAACGCGCCGCGCGGCGCGCACGCGCGCGGCGTGCATTGGGTCGCGCCGGAATTGGTCGCTGAGATCGCGTACACCGCGATTACACACGACGGCCTGCTTCGTCACCCGATCTTCAAAGGGTTACGTGAAGACAAGGCCGCAAGGGAGGTGGTTTTGGAACGTCCAGTTTCGCCGCGCGCTCGGGGCGAGAAGCTTGCTTCCTACACCGCCTCCAAGACGACACTCAGCCACCCGGACAAAATCCTGTTCCCAGAGCTCGGGCTCACCAAGCGTGAACTGGCTGACTACTACGAACTCGTCAGTGAGTTGATGCTACCGCACGTGGTCGACCGGCCCTTGACCTTGCTGCGATGCCCCGAGGGGCGGCAAAAACAGTGCTTTTTTCAAAAGCACCCCGGCGAATCGCTGGCTCAAGGACTCACTCGAGTTCAGGTTCCCTCATCTGACGGGCAAAGCGAGTATGCAGCCGTCGCTGACGCACGCGGACTCTCCGCCTTGGTGCAGATGGGGGCGCTCGAGGTGCACGTGTGGGGGGCGCTGGCGAGTGATGCCGAGCACCCCGATCGGCTGGTTTTCGACTTAGATCCGGCTCCCGACGTGAGCTTTCAGGCGACGATCGCTGGGGCGCACGAGCTGCGCGAGTTGCTCGAAGAACTCGGGCTGAAGAGCTGGCTGAAAACGACCGGCGGCAAAGGCTTACACGTCACGGTGCCGATTGTTCCGCGCGCCGATTGGGATGAAGTCAAGAAGTTCTGTCGCGCAGTTGCTGAAGAGCTCACTCGCCGCCAACCCGAGCGGTACGTTGCCACGATGTCGAAAGCCAAGCGCAAAGGAAAGATATTCGTCGACTACTTGCGCAACGGTCGCGGTGCGACGTTCATCGCGCCGTATTCACCGCGAGCGCGAGAGGGCGCCACCGTCGCGATGCCCGTCGAATGGCAGGATTTGACGCCGAAATTCAAGCCCGAGGACATCAACGTACGAAGCGCCGCACGGTATCTCGAGGCGCGAAAGACCGATCCGTTCGCTTCACTCTCCAAGACGCGCCAGAAATTGCCGGCCTCGCCGCGGATGCCGGGCAAGTGAACTCGGCCGGGCTCAGTCGATGACCGCTAGCACCTGCTCAGCTACGCGCGTGCCGCTCGCGATCGCGCCGGCGACAGTGCCCGGATAGTCGTCGTCCGTGGCTTCGCCCGCGAGAAACAACGCACCACCGACGGGAACGCTCAATGCGCTCGCCGCTGAAAGACCGCCGGGGCGACAAAAACTGTACGCGCCTCCGATTGACTCATCGTTGGAGAAATCATGATGTTGAATCGGGCAGACCAGCGCGGCGGAAAGAGTTGCCTCTGACTCGCCGAGCAGGCTAGCGAGACTCGCCAACGCCAAGAGCTTCCGTTGCTCGGTGGATTCGCGAGCCAGCTCTTGCGCTTTGGGCCCGCCTGCCCACGCGGTCCATTGGACGAACATTTCGTTCTCGATGGCCCAATACGTTTCGAAGAGCGAGCTCGGTTGGTGAATGAAGGCGTTGCGCGGGGCCGCGTGCTGCGCAAGATCGCGCGGAAATTGCAGCATTAACCGTGCAGCGTGCCCCATTCCCAGCTGGCCAAGCGGAGCGCTCCAGGCGTGGACTGCGGGTTCGAAGCGGAGGCGCTCCGGATCTTGCAATACGGGCAGCGGTGCGGTCACCACGCAAGCTCGCGCACGGATCTTACTCTCTGCACCAACGACGCTCAACTCGACTGGCCCTTGAAGCTGCCATTTGATGTGCGTGACCTTGGACTGCAAGCGGACCTCGACTCGCGCTTCGATTAGCTTCTTGAGGCAGAACTCGACTAGCGCGCCGTAGCCGCCGCGCAGTCGAAACTGACTATGATCCGTCTTGAGCGCCTGAGCGTCCGAGAACAAACTGCGAATACTCACCTCCGCCAGCGGAGCCGCTTCGAAGCCCTCCACCAGTTGCCGAACGGTTTCGCGGGTCTCGGGTTCAGCGACATTTTGTTCCAAGAAAGCGTGGGCATTCGCGTCTTCTTCCTCTGGTTGCAGGCGCTCGAGCGCCGAGCCAAAAGTTTGCCAGGGGTCGGAAAGGTCGCGAAACACGAGGCCGTCTTTGCGAACGTGTCGTTCGGCCAGAGCAACCAGCTCGAGTTCAGCCTCACGCACCAAACGCAGTGTGGGTTCTGGTTTCCCGTGAACGAACTCGGCACCGAGTTCACTCGGCAAGGCCCCAATTAGGCCGGGGACCGTCCAAACGCGGCCGCCCACGCGGCTTGCGGCTTCGAGCACGAGCACGCGCTTTCCAGCACTCGCAATGGCACGCGCTGCGGTCAGGCCAGCCATGCCAGCACCAATCACGACGACATCACAGCTGGTGTTCACGCGCCGCCCTTGGGGTGTGCTTGAAGAAAGCCCCAGATCGCGTCGAGCGCCGGCGGCTGAAGTGCGACGTAGTGCTCGCCGCCCTTGACCGTCCAGAGCTCCACCGCGCCATGACAGCCCTCGTAACTCTGGACGCTGGTCTCGCGACCCGGGACGTATGGCTCGAGGTCGATGTTGGGTAGGTTGCGAGGAGCGCCGCTGCAGGACAAGTGTTGAGACCAATACTTTGCAGTGTCCAGCGCAGAACCGTGAGCCGCCACGTCCGTGCGGTCGAACACCGTACCGCCCGCATAGTGGACGATGGGGTCGGCATCGCCGTGGATCTCGAGCACGGCCAAGGCACTCTGCTGAGTGCAAGTCACGTCAGGTGCTGGCGCAGCTCCCGCGACGCTGACCACCGCAGCAATGCGATCGCCGACGTCGCAAGCCAAGCGTTGCGCCATGAACCCACCGTTCGAGTATCCGACCACGAATACCCGGTTGGGATCGATTGAGGGGTTGGTCAAACTTGCGTCGAGCAATTCGCGCAGTCGCTTGACGTCGTCGAGGGCGCGATGATCGAGATCACAGCAGCTTTTCCCGGCGTTCCAGAAGGGACGACCGAGCGAGTCACGCGCGCCTTCGGGCGCGAGGTAGGCGAACTTTTTCTGGTCCGCCACTTGGTTGAGCCCCGCCTTGGCAATCAGCAAGTTGCTCGATACACCAAACCCGTGGAGCGCCAACACGAGGGGGACGCGCTCACCGGCCTGTAGGCCCTCTGGCAAACGCAGGAGCGCCGGAGGATCGAAGGCTTGGGACGGATCGCTCTTCTCGCGCGCCGCTGCGCTGCTAGCGCTCGGTAGCGGTGCAACGCCCGAAGATGGAGCAATCGGGGCGTGGCGCGTTGCCACGTCCGACAGCCGCGCCGCACGATCCGGTTCGGTCGTGCATGACCAGGAAGCCCCGCAGGCAACGAGCATCATCGAGATCACGGTGGAGCGCGTATGGCAGTGCGAGGGGGGCGCGGGCATGGCTTCAACGTGAGTCAGAGTCAGCGACAGTAATGCAAGCTTCAAACCAGCGAGACCTGGTTGTCGGTGCGGCACGACGATTGCACTCGACTGTGCTGCAAAGCGCAACGAACTGGAGAAGCACCATGATTTCGAGCCAATCGAGCGATGTGAATCGACAGTACTACGAGGCGCGCATGCCGGACCCCGACATTCCAACGCGCAAAACACCGTGGTTCATGAAGGCACTTTGGGCGCTCGCCCTACTGCTCGTCGTGGGCATGGCCTATTCATTTTGGCGAATCTCGGCGGTTCCAAGTCCGCGGTTGGACGTTCCCCAAACACAATCGACCGACACGGCAGCTCCGCGTTGATCCGCACCTCTAGCGTCGAATCCTCGAACCTCAGGAGACCGATGAACATCACGACCTCATTCCGGGCGATCGCGCTGCTTGCGCTGCCCGCATTGGCATTCGTTCGCTGTGGCGGCCAGCAACAGGTTGCCGAGACACCGAGTACGATGCCGAGCGCAGAACCGCCTACCGATCAAACTCCCGACCTCGATGCCGGCACGGCCGCTCAGACGCCTGAAGGGATCAACGTTGCCACCTCGACGGAAGGCACGAAGCCTCCAGAGCCAAAGCAGGAAGCTCTCAACGATGCGCAGATTGCAGCCGTCACGGACGTCGCAAATTCAGCTGAAATTGCCCAGGCCAAGATCGCTCAAGCAAAGTCCAAAGATGCCGCAGTCAAAAGCTTTGCTGCGATGATGATCACGCACCACGGCGAGGCCAAGGAGAAGCAGGCCAAACTGAAGTTGAAGACAGAAGAGAGCGGCGTATCCACCGCAATGCAGGCGGACGCCGGAGCCACTCTGAACGCGCTCAATTCGGACACCGGCAAGGACTTCGACAAGACCTACATTGCCGCGCAGGTTTCTGGGCACCAAAAGGTGCTCGACACCATCAATGACAAGCTGCTGCCGAACGTCAAGGACGCGCGTCTGAAGGCCTATCTCGAAGAGATCAAGCCTACGGTCGAGCAACATCTGAAACGCGCCAAGCAACTGCAAGAGAACTTCGACAGCAAGAGTTCTTCGACTGCGGTGTCGGGCAAACACACGGGTTGAGGGAAGCGATGGCAGCCAAAAAGAAGAGCGGGAAAAGGACGGGCAAGAAGAAGTATGGCTCAAAGGCAAGCAAGACCGTCAAGAAGGTGATGCACGAAAAGAAGCAAGGTACTCTCAGATCCGGGCGCTCGAAGAAGAAGGTGAAGAGCCGCAAGCAAGCGATTGCCATCGGGCTGTCCGAGGCTCGCGCCGCCGGCGCCAAGGTTCCCGCGCGAAAGAAGAAGTCATCGCGCGCGAAGCGTTGACGAAGCAGGAGGTCGACCGCGTTCGGGTCGGCCTCCCGCTTTTTTGCGCTTCATTTGGTGGGCGACGGCGCGTCTACGGTTTCCACCTTGTGGATCGGCGGCTTTCGCATCTCGAGTTGCCCGTTCGGACGCTGAGCGCGCTCGAGTGGCGTGAGCGCCACTTTGCGCCCGAGCGCTGCAGACTGCACGATTGATTCCAGGATCTGCACGTCTGCTAGCCCTTCTTCGCCGGAGGGCTCGGGTTCGAGACCTTCGAGAACGCACTTCGAAAAATGCAACAACTCCGGCGCAAACTGGTCATGCTGCGGAGTCGTCGTGGTCTTCGTCTTCCCGTCGATGGTGAGTTGTTCCTCGCTCTTTTGGTGATAGCCGTATGCCGCATCGAGCTGGAGATCACCCAAGGTCCCTACGACCCGGAACTCCGATACACGGGCAGCGCCTTGGCTCGCCGTAAATTGTGCGATCCGATTCCCGGGGAAGTGGAGAATTGCCGAGGTCATCTCGTCGGTCCCAGCGAAACGCGGGCTCTCGCCGCGAATGCTGAATGCTAGCGCCTCGATCGGTTCGTCTTGGAACAGGTAGCGCGCTGCGTTGACGCAATAGATGCCCATGTCGAACAGCGCGCCGCCCCCCAAGTCAGCGCGTGTCCGAATGTCACCTTCGCGAACCTGCTGACTGAAAACAGAGCTAAAGATGCGCGGTTCGCCGATCTCGCCGCGCCGGAGGCGCTCGACCGCACGCAAGTTGGCCTGCTCGAAGTGCAAGCGATAGGCGGTCATCAACTTGATTTTCGCCTCGCTCGCCGTACGCAGCATGCTGCGACAATCTGCAACAGTCGCTGCTAGAGGCTTTTCACATAAGACGTGCACTCCCGCCCGCGCGGCGCGCTCCACGGCGCGCCGATGCTCGGTATTGGGCGTGGCTACGTACAGCGCGTCAATCGCGCCGCTGGCAAGAACGCGATCGAGGTCGTCGTATGAGCCAGTGATTTTCACGTCATAGCGTTCGGCCAGCGCCTGCAACTTGTGTGGGTCAGACGAGATGAGCGCGACGAGTTCCGAATTTTCTCGGGCGTGTGCGAACGCGGGTAGCACCGCGACTTGAGCGATATTGCCCAAGCCCATGACGGCATAGCGGACTTTGCGCGGGTTGCTGGTGGACATGGCTTTCTCCCAAGTTCTCCAAGATTGGATGCTCACTTTGCTGCGAACTCCGTGCCAAGACGTTCCTTGCTTGTCACTTGAACGCTCCTCCCTTGCCATCTCAGATATGCATCCTCGACTCTCGTGAAACGCAAAGTCGAAGCCGCTACGGGCCGGTCCCGTATCGGCCGACAGTTGCAACGTTTCGTGCTGAAGTGCGCGGCGTTCGCTGTCACTGGTTGTTTGTTCGCAGCACCGCACCCGAGCGCTGGCGCGTTCAACGTCGAGCGCGTCCGCCACGCTTCGGGGCTTCAATCCTCGGTGCCGCCGGTCACGGTCGTGATCGTCACTCTAGATGGAGTGCGCTGGCACGAAGTGTTCGAAGGGGTGGACGCGCGGCTTGCAGCCAGCCACGGGCTTGCCGCGAGAGACGTTGTCAGCGCCGCAGAATTGCTGCCGAATTTGCATCGCATCGTGGAAACGCATGGGGCGGCCTTGGGCGCGCCCGGGCACGGTGCTCCAATCAGCGCCTCGGGCCCCAACTTCGTTTCTCTACCTGGCTACGCGGAACTCTTGAGTGGCCGTCGTGCCACACGTTGCCGCGATAACCAATGTGCCGGCGGAGGCGCCCGAACCCTCTTGGATGAATTCGGGCATTCCGGGCGCGACTCGTCGCAAGCAGCCCTGTTCACGTCTTGGCCGGACATCGCCCGTGTGGCGAGCGAGCGTGGCGCGGTTGCTGAACCGCTGCCTCGGACTGGGCGCTTTCGTCCCGACAGCGAGACCGCGGCGTTGGCGATCGCCCACCTGCGAGAACATCCGCCGGGTTTCATGTTCTTGGGTCTCGGTGAACCGGACGAGTTCGGGCACCAGAACGATTATGCGGGCTATTTGAACGCCGTTCGTCGCGCCGACGCGCGCATCGCCGAGGTCGATCAAGAACTCGCGCGTCTCGCCGCTTACGGAACACGCACGGCATTGTTCGTGACGGCCGACCATGGTCGTGCCGACAACTTCGTCGAGCACGGCTCGAAGTTCCCTGAGTCGGCGCGCGTGTGGTTGATCGCGTCCGGTAGCGCAGTGCGCGCGTCGGGTTTCGTCGCGGCGCCGACTCGGCGTCGTTTGGCCGATCTTGCTCCGACGGTGCGTCAAATAGCGGGTCTGCCGCAAGACCGGGATCCTGAGGCAGGAATGCCGCTGAGTGAATTGCTCGTCGCTACGAATCCATAGTTCGAGGGGTCGGAGTGCGCGCTACGCTGAACGTGTCGAATGGCACGCTGGAGTTGGTTGCGTCGCTTCTCGCTCGTTGGCACCTTGTCGCTCACGCACACGGCAATCGCTGCGCCTCCTTCAGCCTCGGATTCGACTGCCAATGCGTCGCCCGGCGGCACGCCGCCGAGCCCGACCGCGGCTCCGAGTCATGAGGCAGAACTGGACCTACTCACGTTCTACAAGGACAACTACTTCATTACCGGGTTCAGCATGGAGACTGAAGCCAAGTTTCAGTTCAGCGCCAAGTTCGACATCTGGCCCAACCGCGGCCAACACGCGGTGTACTTCGCGTTTACACAGAAGTCGCTTTGGGACATCTACCGAGCGTCTTTCCCATTCGTGGAGAACAACTACGCGCCAGAACTGTTCTACAGCTTCTTTCACGTGCCAGGACGCTACGAGCCGGAGCCCGGGTGCGGCTTCTTTTTCGAGCGCGTGGGGATCATTCATGAGTCTACCGGTGAATCTGGGGATGCCTCGCGCGGCTGGAATCGCGTGTACGGTGAGTCTCGCTTCGCTTGCTATGATCCGGCTCATCGCTACGGCGCAATCACGCTGCAGCTGTGGGTGCCACCGTTCGGAAAGAAGGACAACCCCGACATCGCGAGCTATCAGGGTTATGGCGAGCTGACGCTCAGCGTTGGAAGCGATCGCGGCCGAGGTTGGCTGGGGGATTGGGAGATCGCCGGTCATGGGCGCAAGGGCACGAAGAGTTGGAGCGTGGGGAGCTTGGAGTTCGACGCGCGTTGGCGACCTCGCTACGGTGACTTTTGGCGCTTCACACCCTACCTGTACGCGCAGTTCTTCACTGGTTATGGGGAAACGTTGCTCAGCTACGATCGCTCGACGACGTCGTTTCGCGTTGGTATCGGCTTTACGGACTTGAGCACTCGTTCCGAGTAGCGCCATCTGCGGCGATGCGTGATGCGCGATACGAGACGAACCAGGCGGAGAGCACTGCCAGCGCTCCGATAGCGAGCGCGCGAGGAGCCTGCCCGGCCAAGTCCGCCTCTGCAGAGGGGACGCTCGCAAGCAAAGTGCTCAGCACGGCAATGCCGAGCACTCCGCCGAACTCGAAGGCTGACTCGCTCGTGGCCGCCGCAGTCGCCGCACGCGCTTGACTGACCGAACCCAAGATCAAGTCGGTCGCGTTCGCAAAGGCGCTACCACAACCCAGACCGAAGGGGACGAGCGCGATGCACAAGAGCAAGTCGTTTTGCACGTACCCGGCGCCGGCCAGTAGCGATGCCCCCATGAATGCGGCTCCCAGACTGAACTTCAATGCTCGCTCTGGGCCGACTCGGAGCATCGAGCGGGGTGCGAGCAGCGTGCCGAGCAGCAGCGAACCCGTGAGCGGTAAGGTCATGAGCCCCGAGTGCAGCGCGGTTTTTGCGCGCGCCAGCTGCAGGTATTGCGCAAGCACGAACGCATCGCCGGAGAACGCAGAGTAGGCGAGAAAGATGACGAGCAGCGCCGTGACGAACCGCGCTTCAGTGAAGAGTGATAGGTCGATCAGCGGATGCGGCGCTCGGCTCAGCCATCGTCGCGCGAGCAGCAGGCATGCGAGCGATAGCATTGCACTGGCGCCTACGGTCGGCGACAGCCAGCCGTGACTCGGGCCACTCAGAATGGTGAACAAGCCGCTCGCGGCAGCGCCCAGACAGAGTAGGGCTCCGCGAAAGTCCAAAGGTAGCTCGTGGCGAGGAAGACCTTCTGGAACCAGGCGCAGGCTGCCCCAGGCGCACAGCGCGATCGGGGGCACGTTGGCCAAAAGCACCGCTCTCAGGCCGCCGTGGTGGACCAACAAACCTGCGAGCACGGGCCCGAGAGCGGCACCGGCGCCAAAGGTTGCCGTCCAGATCGCGATTGCCGTTGGACGCTCACGATCGTCGAACGCATGTTTGAGCGTGGCGAGTGTGGCCGGTGTCACGCAGGCCGTCGCTATCCCCGTGCATGCGCGCGCTGCCAGCAACCCATAGCCCCAGCCAGAGAACGCGGCGAGCAGTGAAGTGCCAGCAAACCCGCACAAGCCGAGCAGCAGCATCCGGCGCGCTCCGAAGCGCTCGCTGAGCGACCCACCCAATAAAAGCAGACTAGCGTAGACCAGAAGGTTTGCTTCGACCGTCCAGTGCTGGAAGACCGGACTCGTGCCACGTTCGCGAGCAAGCGCAGGAAGCGCCGCTACGAGCTTGCTATTGTCGAGGGCGACGCAGGCGAAGCTCGCGCTCATCAAGATCAGCAAGCGGGAACGATTCACGCCAGATTCGTGCGCCAAGTTCGTCGCGGCGACTAGCCCGCTGCGCGTGACCAGATTGTTCATATAGTATGAACAATCATGCACCTCGAGTTCGAAGATTTGCCGACGATTGCCCTCTTCGGGAGAATCGTCGAGCTGCGCTCGTTCACGCAGGCCGCAGCTGAGCTCGGCTTGGGGCGGGCGGCTGTCAGCCAGCGCATTGCGCGTTTCGAGGCGCGTCTGGGCGTCCAGCTCTTGCGCCGTTCGACGCGCAAACTGTCATTGACCCAAGCGGGCATGCAACTGTTCGAGCACGCTGCCGATTTGGTCGCGTTGACTCGAGCCGCCGAGAGCGCTCTTTCTCGCGGAGAGGCACCGCGAGGTCGCGTGAAGTTGAATGCGCCGGCCACGATCCATCGCGGGCGATTGGCGCGCGCGTTACAAAGCTTTCTCGAGCTCGAGCCCGCGGTGTCGCTCAGTGTTACCTTGGACGATCGGCTGGTCGATTTGGTGGAGGGAGACTATGACGTGGCTCTGCGCGTGGTACCGCCGAGCGGCCTTCGCGCGGTGGCGCGCAAGCTAGGGACGGACCGCGTGGTCGTGGTTGGATCTCCGGCGTACTTGGCGCGTGCGCCTGCCATTGCGACGCCCTTCGACTTGATTCAGCACTCATGCCTCCGGAACTCCGCGCTGCCGCTGCGCGTGGATTGGCGGCTCGACACGCGCCAGCAAAGCTTCAGCGTGCCGGTTCGATCTCGCTTCGAATCAGCGGATTTCGGGCTGCTTCACGAAGCCGCGCTTGCCGGGGTCGGGCTCCTCGTCACTTTGCGGATGACCGTGGAGAGTGAACTTCGTGCGGGAAGCCTGGTCCAGGTGCTGGAGCCGTACACGGCCGCACCGCTCGGGATCTACGCGATTTTCGCAGAACGTGGCCGGCCGACCAGCGCCGCGCGTGCGCTGGTCGACCACGTAGCGCGTGCGCTGCGCGAGGCGACCGTCGCGCGCTGAGACGAAGTTGATTGTGCGCGGCGCGCTGGCAGAATGTCGACCAGAGCGAGTATCCTAGTGGAGATGAAGCAACGGCCCGGGCCGACCCCGGAAGTTCTGATCGCGGTCGGCGAAGTGGGGCGTGAGCTCGCCGCGTCCGGGCCACTGGAGGCGCGCTTAGGGGGTGCATTGCGCGTTCTCGAACGCCGGCTCGGGGCGGGGCGCTCGGTCGTGTACTTGGCTAATGGCGACGAACGGTCGCTCGTCGTAGCAGCATCTCACGGGTTGGATCCCGATGCTTTTCGCCCTCGTTACTCGGCGGGTGCCGCTGGTCGCGTCGCTGCCACGAACCAGCCCATGGTCGTTCCGGTGTTGCGGCACGATCCAATGGCGCTCTCCGAAATTGCGGATTTGTCACGTTGGGCGGATATCGGCTGGAATCTGGTGGCGGTTCCGGTCAGTGCGCGCGGGCGCTCCGTTGGCGTGCTCTCCGCCTACTTCCGGCATCGCGATCCGACCGGCTTCGGCGAACGCCTGGGCGTGCTCGACGTCGTAGCCGGGCTGATCGGCAAGACGCTCAAGGAGGAAGAGGCGCGCCCGGATGTCGAGCCCGCGCCCAACGAAGCCAGCGCGCTTCGCGCTGGCGCGACGCAGTTCGAGTACGCCAACATGATTGGCGACAGCGGCGTGATGCGCCAAATCTACGAGCAGGTGAGCCAAGTGGCGCGCACCAACGCAACGGCGCTCTTGCGCGGTGAATCAGGTACCGGCAAAGAACTCGTGGCCCGCGCGATTCATCAGAACTCACCGCGTTCCGCGCAGCCCTTCATCAAGGTCAACTGCGCGGCGCTGCCCGAATCCTTGTTCGAATCCGAGTTGTTCGGTCATGAACGTGGCGCCTTCACCGGCGCGCATGCCCGAAAAAAAGGCCGTTTCGAGCTCGCCCAGGGCGGCACCCTATTTCTGGACGAGATTGGCGAGCTGCCGATGACGACGCAGGCCAAGCTGCTGCGCGTGCTCCAGTTTCGCGAGTTCGAGCGCCTCGGTGGCACGGAGACCCTGCGTCCTGACGTGCGCATCGTTGCCGCTACCAACGTGGACATCGAGCGGGCTGTCTCGAGCGGCACCTTTCGCGAGGACCTTTACTACCGCATCAATATCTTCACCATCACGCTGCCACCGTTGCGCGATCGGCCACAGGACATCCCGGCCTTGGCCGAATACTTCATGCGCAAGTTCACGGCGGAGCATCAGCGCAAGATCGGTCGCATCTCGACGGCCGCCATGGATTTGCTCAGTCGACAGCCGTTCCCGGGCAACGTGCGTGAGCTCGAGAACGTGATCGAACGCGCGGTCGTCGTATGCAAGGGCTCGGTCATCCAAGAGTCGGACTTGCCCGAGGCGTTCCGTGTTGCTGCGGCGGGCAAGGAAAAGCTGACCTTGGTGGAGGCTGTCGAACGCCTAGAACGACAGCTGATCGAGGAAGCCCTCGAGGCCGAGTCGGGCAGCTTGGTCGGAGCTGCCAGAGCCCTTGGCACGACCGAGCGGGTGGTCCGGTACAAGGTTGGCAAGTTGGGCATTGCGACCAAGCGCTTTCGGCGCTGAACCTCGCCGACAATTTTGTCGGTTTCGTCCCGGTTAACAACCTGCGCTTCGTTTCAGGTCGTCGATCCGTAGCTGAAAACTAGGCTGGGGGTGAGATGCACGAAACAATGCGAAAACAGAGCAAGCCTCCGACAATTCTGTAGGAGCACTCAAGAGGGTTACGACAATTTTGTCGGTCGTTGCTTGCCGTCTGGATTTCTACGTTGTTTCACGATTCCAAAATTAGCCCACTTCGGAGGGTGATTCGGCGCGTGGCACGGAGGTTGCTGTAGGACCGATCGATGGAGTTGTCGGTCCCGGTAAAGAGCAGCGTTCGCCCCGTGGTGGCGTTGCTCGAGGCGCGCATGAAGAGTGAGCTCGCGCGCCTCGTCGAGAAGCACGGCGGGTCACCCTTGTGCGTTCCAGCGGTGCGTGAAGCTCCGCGCATCGAGCCCGAGGCCGTGCGTGAGCTGCTCGACGAGCTGAGCGCCGGGCGACACGAGATCGTGATCTTCATGACCGGCGTTGCGGTCTCGCTGCTGTTCGAGTTGGCTCAAGAGCTCGGCCGCCACGCCGAGTTGGTCACCGTACTGCGCAACATGACGACGGTCTGTCGTGGCCCGAAGCCGACCGCTGCACTGCGTGGCTTCGGCGTCCCGGCCACGCTGAGCGCGCGTGAACCATTCACCGCGGCGGAGCTAATCGACGCCCTCAGTGATTTGGAGATTTCTGGCCGCAGCGTCTTGCTTTTCAACTACGGCGAGCGCAGCGAAACGCTGTCTGAAACGTTGCTCGCGCGCCGCGCCGATCTGCGGGAATTTTGGCTGTATCAATGGCAGTTTCCGGCGGACTCGCTGCCGCTCGAACAACTCGTGCGCAAGATCGTCGATCGTTCGGTCGATGCGCTGGCCATTACCTGCCAAATCCAATTTCGGCATCTGTATCAGGTAGCTGAACGACTCGATCTCGGTCGCGAGCTGCTGGATGCGCTACGCAAAGACGTGGTCGTTGCAGCGGTGGGCCCGACCTGTCGTGCGATCATCGAGGTTCACGGGGTCGCACCACACGTGATGCCCGAGCACCCCAAGATGGGACCATTGGTCATGTCGTTGATGCGTTATCTCGATGCCAAGCTCGGCAATGAACGCCGTGCCGTCGTCGTCACTCGTGTTTGATTCAATCTGATTAGACCCTTCCAACACACGCTCTCGACTTCCCCTCGACTTCGAGACTCGACTTACTCCCGAGCTTGGTGACCACCCAGGCCCGAGCCCACTTTTGCCTGCATTCTGAGGAGATATCCGTGTCCAAGAACTACTTCGAAGGTCCCAAGCCGCGCTTGATTGTGGTCGGTAACGGCATGGTCGGTCACCGTTTCGTAGAGGTGGCGGCTGAACGCGATCTGCACCGCACGTTCGAGATCGTCGTGCTGTGCGAGGAATCGCGGCTGGCATACGACCGTGTCAACCTGTCCAAGTGGTTCGAGGGCAAGTCTGATGCGGACCTCTCGCTCGTCTCCGAAGGGCAATACGAGGCGCTCGGCGTCGAGGTCGTGCGCGGTGACGCAGCCGTCGAGCTCGACCGCAACGAGCGCACGGTTCGGCTCGCTTCGGGTCGCGTGCTTGCTTACGACCAACTCGTGCTCGCGACGGGTTCCTACCCGTTCGTGCCTCCAATCAAGGGCTGCAATGAGCCAGGTTGTTTCGTCTATCGCACGATCGACGATCTGGTGGCGATCCGCGATGCCGCGCAATCCGCATCCTCAGCGGTAGTGATCGGCGGTGGTTTGCTCGGGTTGGAGGCCGCCAAGGCGCTGCTCTCTCTCCGTCTCGACACCCAGGTGATCGAGTTCGCGCCGCGGCTAATGCCGCTGCAGGTCGATGAGATGGGCGCGAGCGTGCTGCGCGGGCGCATCGAAGAACTCGGCGTCAAGGTCCGCTGTAACACGACCACTCGCGAGATCCTGCTCGACGAAAACGGGCACGTGAATGCCTTGCTGCTCGCGGACGGCACGCATCTGCCGGTCGACATGGTGGTCTTTTCCGCGGGCATTCGTCCGCGCGACAAGCTGGCTCGCGAATCCGGACTGCGCTTGGGTGAACGCGGCGGCGTCGTGATCGACGGCACTTGCCGCACCAGCGACGAGCGCATCTTTGCGATTGGCGAGTGCGCCGCGTTCGACGGACAGACCTACGGCTTGGTCGCGCCTGGCTACAAGATGGCGGAGGTGGCGGCTGCGACCATCGCCGGCGATACACACGCCTTCGACGGCTTCGACATGAGCACCAAACTCAAGTTGATGGGCGTTGACGTCGGCAGCTTCGGCGACGCCTTCGGCGTCACGCCTGGCGCGCGCGTGTTCACCGTGTTCGACGGTCACGCCGCCGTATACAAGAAGCTCGTCGTTTCGGCCGACAAGAGCAAGCTTTTGGGCGGCGTTCTGGTTGGCGACGCTTCGGCCTACAGCCAGCTTCTGGTTCACGTGCAGGCTGCCATGAAGATGCCCGAGCACCCGGAGGACCTACTCTTCCCGCCTCGTGAAGGCGGCGGAAAGAGCGCCTTCGGCGTCGACGCGATGCCGGACGCGGCGATGATCTGCTCCTGCAACAACGTCGACAAAGGCGCGATTTGCGGCGCGATTCGCGACCAAAAGCTGACCACGCTGGGAGCCGTGAAGACCTGTACCAAAGCCGGCACGAGCTGCGGGTCGTGTGTAACCTTGGTGGACCAGCTGCTCAAGTTGGAGCTGAAGAAGGCCGGCGTCAGTGTCACCAATCACATCTGTGAGCACTTCCCGCACAGCCGTCAGGAGCTCGCGCATCTCATCCGCGTGCAAGGTATCCGCTCGTTCGACGACATGATCGAGCGGCACGGGAAGGGCCAGGGATGCGAGATCTGCAAGCCTGCCATTGCATCGATCCTGGCATCGACTTGGAACGACTATGTGCTCCAGCCGAAGCACGCCGGTTTGCAGGATACGAACGATCGCTACTTGGCCAACATGCAGAAGGACGGCACCTATTCGGTCGTGCCTCGCATGGCGGGTGGTGAAGTGACCCCCGATCAACTGATCGCGCTCGGCAAGGTGGCCAAAAAATACAACCTGTACACCAAGCTCACGGGCGGGCAGCGCGTGGACCTGTTTGGCGCGCGTCTCGACCAATTGCCGGCAATTTGGACGGAGTTGATCGCTGCCGGTTTCGAGTCGGGTCACGCTTACGGTAAGGCTCTCCGCACCGTCAAGTCGTGCGTTGGCAGCACGTGGTGCCGCTACGGCGTTCAGGACTCGGTTGGCGCTGCGGTCCGCATCGAGAACCGCTACAAAGGGCTGCGCGCTCCACACAAACTCAAGGGTGCCGTTTCTGGTTGTGCGCGCGAGTGCGCCGAGGCCCAGAGCAAGGACTTCGGAGTCATCGCAACCGAGAAGGGTTACAACCTGTACGTCGCTGGCAACGGCGGAATGAAGCCGCAGCACGCGGCCTTGTTCGCCACCGACCTCGATGAGGAAACGTTGGTTCGTTACCTCGATCGGTTCTTGATGTTCTACGTGCGCACCGCTGATCGCTTGCAGCGCACGGCGACGTGGCTCAACAACTTGGAAGGTGGGCTCGACTACCTGAAGAGCGTCATCATCGATGATTCGCTAGGGATTGCCGCCGAGCTAGAAGCAGACATGGCGAGGATCGTCGGAACCTATCAGTGCGAGTGGAAGACCACCGTCGAGAACCCCGAAAAGCTGCGCGCCTTCCGCCCATTCCTGAATTCCGATGAGCCGGATCCGAGCGTGGCGTTCGTGCGCGAGCGAGATCAGCACCGCCCGGCGTCTTGGAGCGAAAAACGAAGCCTGGTGGAAACACGCAAGATCCGCCTGCCTGTGTTGTCTGTCTGAAGGGGTGATTCGAGTCATGTCCATGCAAGCTTTGGTAGAGTTTCCGCGAGCTGTCAGTGACGCCAGCGAATGGCGCGATGTGTGTGCGATCGACGATGTCATCCCCGGCACGGGCGCGGCGGCGCTGATCGACGGCAACCAAATCGCGATCGTGCGCACGCGTGACGGCCGCGTTGCCGCGTTGTCCAACTTCGATCCGTTCAGCAATGCGTTCGTGATTGCCCGTGGCATCGTCGGCGACCGCGCTGGGGTGCCCAAGATCGCTTCGCCTATCTACAAGCAGAACTTCAGCTTGGAGACCGGGGAGTGTTTGGATGACCCCAGCGTCCGCTTGGCGGTTTATCCGGTTCGTGTCGTGTCTGGTCGCATCCAAGTCTCGGTGGCGAAAGAACTAGAATGAG
>Ga0164241_10000284_pt1 | contig 107922 bp, 104 predicted proteins | sample OricomyardsoilBY_FD_108780 | JGI IMG/M metagenome (GOLD analysis project Ga0164241, IMG submission 108780) | Backyard soil microbial communities from Emeryville, California, USA - Original compost - Back yard soil (BY) | ecosystem: Environmental > Terrestrial > Soil > Unclassified | place... | reverse complement strand
TGACGGGCGGGTAGGCGTTGACGTGACGGGCGGGTAGGCGTTGACGTGACGGGCGGGTAGGCGTTGACGTGACGTGACGTGACGTGACGTGACGTGACGTGTCGTGACGTGACGTGACGGGCGGGCAGGCGTTGACGTGAAGTGCGGTGACACATGCGGTGACACGCGGGGGTGACCGCGTCGCGACTCGGTCTACTCCCGCCTTTCGAGTGGAAGACGCTCGGCGATTTCGCCCTCCGCATGAGACTCTGGGCGCGTGAAGGTCATCGCGGTTGAGGACGCAGACGGGCTAGCTGCTGCCCTCGAGATCCGGTACGAAGTGTTCGTCGACGAGCAGGGCGTGGCTCCGGAGTCCGAGGCCGATCATCTCGACGACGATCCCCGTACCCTGCATTGCCTCGCGGTCACCGACGAGGACGACTTCTACGGAGGCAGCGTCGTCCCTGGCTACGTGCCGGGTGTCGCCTCTGGCCCGCCCCCAGGCACCGTCCTAGCGACCGGGCGGCTCCTCGCGCCGAACACCGACGGCCCGCACAGCGACATCAGCGCAATGGACCCTGCGAACCCGCACATCGGCCGCGTCGCCGTGCTCGCCCCAGCGCGCGGCACCGGAGCTGGCCGAGCGGTCATGGCGTTTCTCGAGGCCGCGGCTCTAGAGCGCCACGGAGCGGAGGGTACGGTGCGAGTCGAACTCAGCGCACAAGACCAGGCAATGCCGTTCTACGAGCGGCTCGGCTACACGGTGCATGGCGAGTCATACCTCGACGAGGGCATCCCGCACCACGACGCCTACAAGGACCTGAGTGCGACATGAGGCGCACGTGGGGGGCCGTATCGATCGCGGTTGCGCTCGCGCTGTTGCTTGCGGGGTGCGCAGACGGAGGCTCGACGGAGTTTAAAGACTCCGTGGCGGTCGTTGGCGTCCCTGCTTGCCGCACATGGCCAATCGAGCTCGCCGGCGACACCTATTGGGAAATGACTCCGGGCCAGGTCGGCGAATGGAAGGCCACGCACAAGATTCCCGACGCGGATGCCCAAGGAGCCGCCGGTTTCGAAGCCAGATCGGTTGCGGCAGCCGACGTTCCGCAAGTTCACGCGAGCGCAGCGTGGACGGACCTCGACGACGGCGTAGGCACCCTCTACCGCTACGAAGACGGAACGGCGCTGTTCATCGCGCGCACCGGGAACCAGATCTACTTCACAGATGTCGAGCGCGAGTTCGACGCGGTGTGCTGATCGACTAGACGAGCGCGGCGAGCGCCTTCCTGATCCGTTGCGGGCTCACCGTGCCGTCCGTGCCCAGCGTCTGCGCAAAAAGCGACACGCGCAGTTCCTCGATCAGCCAGCGCACGCTCTGCGGCGATCCCGAGGCGATCCACTCGTCCTCGACCTCGCGCACTTGCCAGGCGAGCGTCGCGTCCCGGCTTGGATTGCCCGACGCTGCCTCAAGTCTGCGCCTCAGCGCGGCCAGGTAGCGGGGGAGGTGGGGGAGCCGGTCCGCGGGAGTGCGGGCGATGAAGCCTTCGCCTGCCAGCGAGGCGGCCTGGTTGCGGATCTCGGTGATGGTTGCGAGCAGCGCCATTGAGGTGGCGGCACGGACGTCGGAGTCGAGAGAGCGGGCCTCTTGCAGTACCGCAACCGCGAGCCGAGCGATGCGGTGAACCTCGTCCTCAAGACCGTCGCGAACGCGCGTCTGAGCGGCCAGGTAGGCGTCACGCGATCGGATGCTTGCGGCCTCGGGAACGAGAGACGTGACGGCGGCGAGCTGCAGGTCCGCGACGAGGGCCTCCGTTGAGCGGTAGGGCGACGAACCAAGCGCGAGCGCCTCGGCGCCCGTCCAGCGGGTCGTCACGCGCTTGGCAGGGAGCGCGAGCTCCGTCAGCAACAAGCGCAGAACACCGGTCGCATGCGTGGTTGGCTCTGGGGTTGCGAGCACGGTGAGCACGGGTACTCCGCCGCGATCAACGATCGTTGGGTAGCCGCGCACCCCGCCCGAGCCCTCGATGACCTCCTCGAGGTCCCGTGGCCATGCCGTGATCGCCTGCCCAGTCACCGTGTCCGCGTAAGCGTCGGCACCGGTCTGCGCGCGAGCGCCCATCTCCCGCGGTGCGGGTCGCTTTCCCTTGGCAGGCGCGACCTCCCTCGCCACCGCGATGTGTGCACTGGGCAGGAAGTCCTTACGGAGCTTCTCAAGATCGGGTCCCTCGCCCACGACGCGATTGCCGTCCTCGACGCGGAACGTCATGCGCAAGTGCGCCGGGAGCCGATCCTCGACGCCCACCCAGGCTTCGGCGGGGATCGCGACGTCGCGCAGCGCGAGGGCCGCCGCAGCGAAAGCGGAGTGAAAGCTCCCGCGGGGCTCGTGCGAAATGAACCACGCATCGATGGCCCGGGCAGCGTCGGGCGCTGGGACCAACTGGACGCGAACAAACTTGGGAAGCGCGCGGATCGTTGCCGTGATCAGTTCACGACGTAGTCCGGGCACCAGCCAGTCGAAGCCGTCGGGCCGTAGCGAGGGGAGCAGCGCGAGCGGCACGTGCACGGTGACGCCATCCGCGTCGGTGCCGGGCTCAAACTGATACGTGAGCGGGAGGGTCGCCTCTCCCTGCACCCATGAATCGGGAAAGCCGTCGGTGTCGAGCTCTCCCGGCAGAAGATACTCGCGCGTGAGCGTCAGCAGGTCGGGATGTGACCGCCGGGCTCCCTTCCACCAGCGGTCAAAGTGCCTGGTAGACACGACCTCGGCCGGAACCCTCTCGTCATAGAAAGCGAACAGCGTCTCATCGTCGGCAAGGTCACCCAGCCGGCGGGTGCGGGCGGCCATGTCTTCCGCCTCGGCAATCGCCTCGTTGTTGACGCGCCAAAACTCGTGGTGCGTCTCCCAGTCGCCCTCCACGAGGGCGCTGCGAATAAAGATGTCTCGCGCCTCGGCCGCGTTGATACGACCCCACAGCACCGTCCGGTCCGCGACGATGGGCACGCCGTAGACGAGCACCTTCTCCGTGGCCACTGCGGCCCCGCGCCGCTTTGACCAGTGCGGCTCAGAGTACGAACGTTTGGCGAGCGGCCCCGCGAGCTCCTCGGCCCACTCCGGCCTGATCGCCGCGACGTCGCGAGCCCACAGCCGCGTGGTTTCCACGAGAGCCGCGGCCATCACGAACTCTGGTGGCTTCTTCGCCAGCGCAGAGCCGGGATTGAGGGCGAACCGCACCCCACGCGAGCCCAAGTACTCGTTCGTCGCTCGCTTGCGCGCCTTGCGCATCGCCGTTGCGCGCGCCTCGCCGCGAAGATGCGAGAACGACGAGGCCTTGATGTCGCCCGCATCCTGGGCGCCGATCTGCGATAGCAACCCGGCGAGCACGGAGCGGTGGATCGCGTCCTCATCGGTGCTCTCGCCAAGCCGCGGCATCGCGATGTTGAGCCGCTTCGCCGCCTGCCGGATCTGCTCCACCACGTCTTGCCACTCGCGAATGCGCAGGTAATTGAGGAACTCTGAGCGGCACAGGCGCCTGAATGCGCTTCCGGAAAGCTCGTGCTGCTTCTCAGCGATGTACCGCCACAGCGTGAGGTACGCGATCAGGTCGGACTTGGGATCCGCGAAGCGACGATGCATCAGGTCGGCCTCTTCGCGACGCTCCTGCGGCCGCTCGCGAGGGTCCTGAATGCTTAGGGCAGCGGCAATGATCGCGACCTCGCGCGCCACTCCATGCTTCGCGGCCTCAACCACCATTCGCGCCTGGCGGGGGTCCATTGGCAACCCAGCAAGCGCCTGCCCGACGCTCGTGAGCGCGGTCCTGCCGCCTCCAGTGGTGATGGCCCCAAGTTCCGTAAGCAGCGTCACGCCGTCGCGAATGGCGCGCGTGTCCGGAGGCTCGACGAAGGGGAAGGTTGCGACGTCGTCCGGAGACTTCGCCACTCCGACGCTGATCATTCGCAGTAGTACGGACGCGAGCGAGGTGCGCAGAATCTCCGGCTCGGTGAACTCTGGCCGGGAGTCATAGTCGTCGTGCGAGTACAGCCGTATGGCAATGCCGTCAGCGAGCCTGCCCGCGCGGCCGGAGCGCTGGTTGGCGCTAGCGCGAGAGATCGGCTCGATCGGCAGCCGCTGCACCTTTGTTGACTTCGAGTAGCGCGAAATCCGCGCGGTACCAGGGTCAACGACATAGTGAATCCCGGGAACCGTAAGCGAGGTCTCCGCAACGTTCGTTGCCAACACGATCCGGCGTCGGGCATGGGTTTCGAAGACTTTGTGCTGCTCCGCGGCACTGAGCCGCGAGTACAGCGGAAGCAACTCAACCCCGCGAGACCCAACGGATCCGGCGAGCGCGTCCGCGGCGTCGCGAATCTCTCGCTCTCCGCTGAGAAAGACGAGGATGTCGCCCTGCCCCTCCGCGAGAAGCTCGTCGCAGGCGCGCACGATGCCGGCCATGAGGTCCCCGTCCTCGGGTTCGTGATACCGAATCTCAACGGGGTAGGTGCGGCCCGTGACCTCGATCACGGGAGCGTTGAAGTGCTCGCTGAAGCGGGCGGAGTCGATGGTCGCCGAGGTGATGATGAGCTTGAGATCGGGGCGGCGGGGGAGCAGGTTGGTGAGGTAGCCAAGTAGAAAGTCGATGTTGAGGCTGCGCTCGTGGGCCTCGTCGATGATGATCGTGTCGTACGCCTTGAGCAGCGGGTCGCGCTCGATCTGCGCCAGCAAGATGCCGTCGGTCATGACCTTGACCTTGGTCGCTTTGCTCGAGCGATCAGTGAAACGCACCTGGTAGCCCACCAGATCGCCTAGTTCGGTGCCGGTCTCCTCCGCAATGCGCTCGGCTACCGCGCGGGCGGCGATGCGGCGTGGCTGGGTGTGTCCGATGCGCTCGCGACCAAGGGTCAGCGCGATCTTCGGCAACTGCGTCGTCTTTCCGGAACCCGTCTCGCCAGAGACGATCACCACCTGGTTCTTGCGAATCGCCTCCGCGATGTCCTCCCTGCGGGCACTGACAGGCAGCTCAGGCGGAAAGGTGATGGGGGACATGCAGGCATTGTCCCAGGGCAGTCACGTCACCCTTGCCGGCGGCCGCGCGCCGCGGATCTTGGGGTGGGCGCAGGTGCCTAGAATCGGGACATGCCAGGCAAGGACTTCGTGCATCTTCACGTCCACACGGAGTACTCCATGCTCGACGGCGCCGCCCGCATCACGGAACTGATGGAGGAGACGGCGAGGCTGGGTCAGACCGCCATCGCGACCACCGACCACGGCTACCTCTTTGGAGCATACGAGTTCTGGTCCAAGGCCAAAGCCGCTGGTATCAAGCCGATTATCGGCCTCGAGGCGTACCTGACGCCCGGCACTGCCCGCGGCGACCGAACTCGCGTGCGCTGGGGCGACCGCGGGCAAGAAGGCGACGACGTGTCGTCGGGCGGTGCCTATACCCACGCAACCATGTGGGCGCGCAACACCGAAGGCATGCACAACCTGTTCCGGCTCGGTTCGTACGCGAGCCTCGAGGGGCACTTCTACAAGGCGCGCATGGACCGCGAGCTGCTCCAGAACTACGCCAAGGGCATCATCGCGACCACGGGCTGCCCGTCAGGCGAGGTGCAGACACGGTTGCGTTTGGGCCAGTACGACGCTGCGCTTGCGGCCGCGGCCGAGTTCCAGGACATCTTTGGCAAGGATTCGTACTACGTCGAGATCATGGACCACGGGCTGTCGCTTGAGAAGCGGGTCTACGAGGATCTGGTGAAGATCTCTAAGGCGATTGGGGCTCCGCTCGTCGCCACGAACGACCTCCACTACACGCGCCAAGAGGACTCCCACGCCCACGAGGCGCTGCTGTGTGTGCAGTCCGGTTCCACGCTTGACGAGCCCACGTACGAGCAGGGCGGCAAGCGCTTTGCACTGAGCGGCAACGGCTACTACGTGAAGTCCGCAGACGAGATGTGGGCGTTGTGGGGCGATCGCCATCCCGAGGCGCTTACCAACACGCTGCTCATCGCCGAGCAGTGCGAGGTCGAGTTCAACACCGCCGCCGACTACATGCCCGTGTATGACGTTCCCGCGGGCGAGGACGAGCACTCGTGGTTCGTGAAGGAAGTGCAGGCTGGCCTTCATCGGCGGTATGGCGCCGTGATCCCTGGCGATGTTCAGGAGCGCGCGAACTTTGAGATCGAAGTCATCGTTGACAAGGGCTACCCCGGATACTTCCTGGTAGTTGCCGACTTCATCCAGTGGGCAAAGGACAACGGCATCCGCGTTGGACCGGGTCGGGGCTCCGGTGCCGGCTCGATGGCCGCGTACGCGATGGGCATCACGGACCTCGATCCCATCGTCCACCAGCTCTACTTTGAGCGGTTCCTCAATCCGGAGCGCGTCTCCAAGCCCGACTTCGACATCGACTTTGACGAGCGCCGCCGCGGCGAGGTCATCCGCTACGTGACTGACAAGTACGGCGAGGACCGCGTCGCGCAGATCGTCACCTACGGCACCATCAAGGCAAAGCAGGCGCTCAAGGACGCGACCCGAGTGCTCGGCAAGCCGTTCTCGCTTGGCGAGCAACTCACCAAGGCGTACCCGGAGCCGCAGCAGGGACGCGACATGCCGCTCAGCGGCGTGGTGGACCCCGCGCACGACCGTTACAACGAGGGCGCGGACTTCCGCGCGCTGCTTGACGCAGACCCGGATGCTCAGGAGGTCATGGAGACCGCCAAGGGCATCGAGAACCTCAAGCGCCAGTGGGGAGTGCACGCGGCCGGCGTGATCATGTCCAGCGAGCCGCTGATCGACATCATCCCGATCATGCGCCGCGAACAAGACGGCGCGATGATCACGCAGTTCGACTACCCAACGTGCGAGTCTCTTGGGCTCGTCAAGATGGACTTCCTTGGCCTGCGAAACCTGACGATCCTTGACGACGCTCTTGAGAACATCGTCAACAACGGCAAGGCGCCGCTGGTCCTCGAAGACCTGCCGCTCGAGGACGCGGACACGTTTGCGCTACTTGGGCGGGGCGACACGCTTGGCGTCTTCCAACTCGACGGCGTCGCGATGCGCGCGCTACTGCGGCAGATGCGGCCCGACTCGTTTGAGGACATTTCCGCAGTGCTCGCGCTCTACCGGCCAGGGCCAATGGGCGTCAACGCGCACACCAAGTACGCGGAGCGCAAGAACGCTCGCCAACCCGTTGACTACATCCACCCTGAGTTCGCGGAACCTCTCAAAGAGGTGCTCGAACTCACGTACGGGCTGATCGTGTACCAAGAGCAGGTCCAGCGAATCGCGCAGATCGTTGCCGGGTACACGCTCGGCGCGGCAGACATGCTGCGACGAGCGATGGGTAAGAAGAAGCCAGAGATCCTTGCCAAGGAGTTCGAACCCTTCAAGGCCGGTGCCCTCGAGCGCGGGTACTCGCAGGTCGCCATTCAGACGCTGTGGGACACGCTGGTTCCGTTCGCCGACTACGCGTTCAACAAGGCGCACACGGCTTCGTACGGCGTGCTGTCCTTCTGGACCGGCTTCCTTAAGGCGCATTACCCAACCGAGTTCATGGCCGCGCTGCTCACCTCGGTGGGCACGGACAAGGACAAATCGGCTCTTTACCTGGCCGAATGCCGCCGCATGGGCATCAGGGTGCTGCCGCCGGACGTCAACTCTTCGATGGCGACCTTTGCTGCCGTCGGCGATGATGTGCGGTTTGGCCTGACTGCCGTGCGCAACGTTGGAGCGAACGTCGTCGCAGAGATCGTGCGCGCTCGCGAAGAACAGGGCGCCTTTACGTCCTTCGCGGACTTCCTCTCCAAGGTGCCAGCGTCCGTGTGCAACAAGCGCACCGTCGACTCGCTCGTGAAGGCGGGCGCCTTTGACTCGCTCGGTCACGCGCGCAGGGCGCTCAATGCCATTCACGAGAACGCGATCGACTCCGTGGTTGGCGTGAAGAGGCAGGAGGCAACCGGTCAGTTCGACCTCTTTGGCGACGATCCCGACCTTGGCGGCGGCGTTGTCGTTGAGGTTCCCGTCATGGAGGAGTGGGACAAGAAGACGCTGCTCGCCTTTGAGCGCGACATGCTCGGCCTCTATGTCAGCGACCACCCGCTCGCGGGAATCGAACACATCATCCGTGCTGAGTCCACGCACCAGATCCTTACCGCAGACCCCGCCCACGGCGTAGGCGATGGCACCCAGCTCACTCTCGCGGGTCTCGTCACCCGCGTTGACCGCCGCATCGCCAAGTCCGGCAATGCGTACGCGATCGTGAGCCTCGAAGACATGAGCGGCGAGACCGAGGTCTCCTTCTTTGGCAAGACCTTCGACACCTACGCCCGCGACCTCGCAGAGGATGCCGTCATCACTGTGGTGGTTCGCGCTCGCGAACGTGCGGACGGCGGGGTGCAGTTCTCCGCGGTCGAGGTTCGCGTGCCCAACATCAACGTCGTTGACGTCTCTCCGGTCGCGATCACCCTGCCGGCGTCCCGCGTGACTCCGCCAGTGGTTGAGCAGGTCAAGGGGATTCTTCGCGCCCATCCGGGTGCCATCGAGGTGCGAATGGTGCTTACGGGCACGGGCGACCCCGTGACGATGCGGCTTGGCGACGAGTTCCGCGTGGCGCGATCGTCGGCGCTCTACGGAGACCTCAAGGCCGCGTTCGGGCCAAGCTGCCTCGCTGTGTAGGCACCGAATCACCTGACCACCAGCGCCCGCGCACTCCAGCACGCGGTCCGCGCCAAACCCACCACCGCGTCGGCCCCACCAAACCGACCACCGCGTCGGCCCGCTAGGGTGGCCGCATGTCCACACGCACCTGGCAGATGATCGAAGGCGGTCTCGTTGGCGCAGGCGCTTTCGTTGGCGTGTGGGTCCTCGACTTCCCGTTGTGGTTTCCCGTTGCGCTCTTTCTCGCGTGGGATATCTCTGCACTTGGCTACCTAGCCGGCCCCCGCGTCGGCGCGTTTACGTACAACCTGGTTCACAACTACGGCGGCCCGGCGATTGCCGGAACCGTCGCGGCGCTGACGACGACTCCGTGGCTCGGCGCTGTGGCGCTCGCGTGGGCGTTCCACGTTGGCGTTGACAGGGCACTCGGCTACGGACTGAAGCACAACGACGACTTTCAGCACACGCATTTGGGCTGGATTGGCAAGTCTCGCAAGCAGCACGAGAGCGCCCACTAGACTCGACGCGTGCTGAGCCGGATCGACCTTCGCGGACGCGAACTCACCCCTACAGAGTTGCGGGGCGTCATGCCGCGCGCCGAGGTCGACGTCGCAGATGCCCTCGCGGTAGTCACGCCGATCCTCGCGGACGTTCGTGAGCGTGGGGCGGCAGCGGTTCTTGAGTATGGCGAGCGTTTTGACGGCGTGACGCCGCCGAGTCTGCGCGTATCACCCAAGGCACTGGCCGACGCTCTGGCCGGCTTGGAACCGGCAGTTGCCGAGGCGCTCAATGAGGCAATTACCAGGGTGCGGACCTTCCACGAAGCCACGGTCCCGCGGCCCACGCGGGTCGAGGTGGCGCCTGGCGCCGTGGTGAGCCAGCGCTGGGTGCCCGTTGAGCGCGTGGGCCTCTACGTGCCCGGGGGCCTCGCGGTCTACCCAAGTTCCGTCGTGATGAACGTCGTCACCGCTCAGGCAGCGGGGGTCCAAAGCATCGTCGTCACGAGCCCGCCACAGCGCGCGTTCGACGGCCAGGTTCACCCCACGATCCTCGCGGCATGCGCGCTGCTCGGCGTGACCGAGGTTTACGCGGCCGGGGGAGCGCAAGCGATCGGCCTGCTCGCCTACGGTGGGCTCGAGGTCTGCGATCCCGTCGATGTCATCACGGGTCCGGGCAACGTCTACGTTGCCGCCGCCAAGCGAGCCGTCAATGGCACCGTGGGCATCGACGCAGAAGCGGGCCCCACGGAGATCGCCATCATCGCGGACCGCACCGCGAAGGCCGAATACGTCGCCGCAGACCTGCTGAGCCAAGCCGAACACGACCCCATGGCGGGCTCCGTGCTCATCACCGACAGCGAGGAACTCGCGGAAGCAGTAGAGGCCGCGCTGCTGCGTCGCACCGACGAGACCCGTCACCTTGCACGCTCCAAGGAAGCACTGAGCGGCCGCCAAAGCGCCGTCATCCTCACTGGCGGCATCGACCACTCAGTCGCCGTGGCCAACGCCTACGGTGCCGAACACCTCGAGATCCACACGAAAGACGCGGCGGCGGTCGCGGACCGGATCACGAGCGCCGGCGCGATCTTCGTTGGCGAGCACAGTCCCGTTCCGCTCGGCGACTATCTTGCGGGCTCAAACCACGTGCTGCCAACGGGCGGCACGGCGCGATTTGCCTCTGGCCTCGGTGTCACGGCGTTCCTCAAGGCCGTCTCCGTCATCGAATACGATGCGGCGGCCCTCACGGCCGTGGGGGAGAAGGTCATCGCGCTCGCGAATGCTGAGGATCTCCCGGCCCACGGCGAGGCGATCAAGGCCAGGCTCGAGCGCGGCTAATTCGCGCTGCCGTACTCCCCGGGCACAAAGCAGTCCGTGCCGCGTTCATGGCCCTCGGCGAGAGCCGCCTGCACTTCGGCGACAGTGGCGTCCTCAGCGAGTGTGATGTTGAACCGATCGAGGCAGTCCCGAATGCTCGGGAGGGAGAGCATCATTTCATTTGCGCGGGCGTCAACGGCCATCGGTTGCAAGAACAGCGCTCGCCACACAAACTCGGCGTGCTTTTCCTGACACGCACGCACCTGCTCGTCGAGTTTCTCACCACCGGCCTCGCTGACGGCGGCGTCGAACGAAATGACGTAGTCCGGAACCGCGATTCCGGGTGCGACCACCTTGGTGCCCTCGATGTCGCCCCGACCTCCCAGTGCCTCGAAGCAAGCAAAGAGTGGGTCATAGAGCCCAGCAACCATGTCCGGAGTCAGCTCTCCAGTGCGCGCCGCCTCCCGCAGTGTGTCGACCTGCAGGCGAGTTGCCCCCGAGCCTTCCGCTGCGTCTGCCATGTCAGAGAAGTATTCTTGCTGCCGCACTACCTCGGGATTCTCAGGCGGCGTCGAGGTGCACGCAGCGAGCAAGAATGGGACCGCAAGTACCGCGCCTAGCGCCGGACGGCGTATCAGCATCGGGTCAGGGCAACACGAACCATCGACCTATGGCCGCCGGAGCGTCATAGCTGATGTAGTGGGCGCTGCTCACGAGTTTGCTGTCGATCGTGCCGTTCGCGTGCGCGTTGTACGAGTCGTAGTCCGTCGAGCTCTGTCGCACGACAGTGCTGCTGCCGAACTTCGTGTACTTCACGTATGCGCCGAGCACGCACCTGCCACCTTTGGTGTACTGGGTCTCGGCATACGCCTGAGGGATGTCGGTGGGGACGATGGTCGTAGTAGTGGCGTACAGGTTGGCCGTACACCCGCCTTGCGTCTTGGTTGCCTTGTAGGTGGCGCCCTGCGCGGGCGCTGTGACCGCGAGCACGGCCAGAACCACCGCGATTGAGCCAATCGCCTTACGTAACACTGACATGTGAAACCCCCTTGGTGTTACGTGGACGCTACCGTCAGCCAGGTATGCGCGCAACCGATGGGTGCCAGCGGCGTCGGGCTATTCGGCTCGCGGGCTGCACCTAAGTTCGCCCGCGTAGTCCCTGTGACAATGGCTACACAGTCCGGGCACGAGCGTCGGCTTCGAGTAATCTCATCCTCAAACAGACTTGAGGGTGCTTCTGAGGGGGGCGATGTGGCTCACGCACTGAGAGCGACTGCTGGGCGTCAGGACAGAGCGGCGCGGCGCCATAGCGGCGCGCGAGTAGCGCTCACCGCGATGTTCACGCTCGTCACTGCGTTGGCAACCGCAATGCCGGCCGCCGCGGAACTCACCGAAGAATTTGCGCTCGTCGAAGCCCCCTCAATCGTGGGCACACCGCGCGTTGGCGCCGATCTTGTTGCCGACCTCGGCGCGGTCACCCCCACGGCGCAGAGTCACACGGTTGAGTGGCTGATAGACGGCGATGTCGTTGGCACGGGCGATACCTATGTGCCCGAGCCGGCGGACCTTGGTGAGGCAATCGCCGCTCGCGTGACATGGAGTTCCACTGAATTTGGGGACTTCGTTGCCGACAGCGAGCCAACCGCGCCAGTCGCGCTCGGCACGCAAGCACCTTTCGTGCCTGTTGTGAGCGGCATTCCCGGCATCGGCAAGACCCTCTCGATCGCCGGATTGCCTACTGCGGACAGCAGGAGCTATCGCTGGTACCGCAACGGCAGCCCGATTTCTGGAGCCATCGGCTCAACCTACAAAGTCCCCACGGCGTACCTTGGCTCCGCGATAACCGTCAAGGTCACTTCCCGGCTCGCAGGCTATGCATCTACCTCTGCACTTTCCGCTTCGGTGCGCATCGGCAAGCCATTCAGCGCAACGCGCGCACCTATCGTTTCAGGCGCTGCAAAAGTTGGCCGCGCGGTCAAGGCGAGCACCCAGGCTTGGTCGCCCACGGCCACGTTGAGTTACCAGTGGATGCGCAACGGAATAGCCATTTCTGGCGCAAAGTCGTCAACCTACTACCCGGTAGCGGCCGACGCTGGCGAGCGTCTTTCGGTGCGTGTCACCGGAAAGCGGTCTGGTTACGCGACCACGATTCGCAACTCGCCTTCCCAGGTGGTTGCGTTGGGCACCATTGAGCACGACTCGCCGGAGATCATTGGCGTGATCAGGGCAAACCGACACGTTGCGGTTGACGCGGGAATCGTGACGCCGTCATCCGTTGAGGTCGCCTACCAATGGTCTCTTCAAGGCGTGGAACTCGCCGGCGAAACCGAAGCGCTCTTCATCACGACGAATAATGACTTCGGCAAGTGGCTGTCGGTTGTCGTCACCTACAGCGCGCCAGGATACGCGACCACCACCGCAGAGATTGGCGCTCGGGTGCTGCGCGACAGGGCCTCCGTCATGCAACGTCCGGGGTTCTACTCGCCGAGCGGAGCGCCGGGCGCCCAGTACGTCGCCGCAGGCAGTTACTACGCCGCGGCGCCCAGCGACTACTGCACGTGGTGGTTGGACTCGAATCGTGATCCTGCAGACGGAGTCATCGCACAAGGCACGGTAGGAACGGTCGTGATTCCCGCCGACGCTGCGTACTTCTACGGTGAAGGCTGCGGCGGTTGGCGCCCGTCCAGCCCAGGCATCTCGGACGTCCCGTGGAGCGAGCCAGAGCCAACGGTCGCACCTCAGGGCTCGCGCGCTGGGCTGATCGGCCTCTCGGTTCAACTGTCCGGATCCGTCAACTACAACGGCACGCTCAAAGCCACGGTAAAGGCACCAAGCCCTGCCGCCGACTACTACACATATACGTGGAAGGTTGGCGGGCAGACGTTTGACGGCGCGCCAACCTTTGATGTGAGCCCCAGTTGGGAGCGACTGCGCGTCACCGTCACCGTTACCGCGCATCGCGCAGGGTTCCGGGATGTCACGGCAACGGCGACGAGCGCCCCCGTGTCTAACTCGTTGGCGGATCGCCCAAGCATCGTCGGCAGCGCAGTTGTTGGGACACGGCTCACCGCGACGCACGTCCTCACGGGCAACGTGAAATATCAATGGCTACGTGACGGCAAGCCGATTCCCGGCGCCACGGCCAAGACTCGTACTCTCACAAGTTCCGACGCAGGGCGCGCCATTTCCTTCCGAGTCACCAAGAAGTCCACGGTAACGGGGACGACGATCAAGACGTCCGCAGCGACAGCCAAAGTGCTGCGACCGATCACCGCGGCACCGGCGCCTGTGATCAGCGGCGCAGCAACCGTTGGCGCTCGTCTTTCAGCGACTACCGGCGCGTGGACGGGTTCCCCGGCGCGTACCTATCAATGGTTCCGCAACGGCGTAGCGATCTCCGGCGCAAAGTCGTCAACCCACACCGTCGTGGCAGGTGACATCGGCACGGCCCTCACGTTGACGGTTACGGGAACCCGCTCTGGCTACGTGACCAAGAGCGTGTCCTCAAAGACCGTCCAGGTACGGGCAGAGGGAGTAATTTGGGCCGCCCCACCCGTCATCACGGGCACGGTGCGCGCAGGCGAGACCGTGCGGGCCGTGGCTAGCGCCTCGTACCCAAGCAGCGCGGCAACCTCAGTCCAGTGGTACCGCAACGGCGATCCCATTGACGGAGCGATCGGCACAACGTTCGCGCTCAAGAACAGAGATATTGGCGACCTCATCTCGGTGGCGGTGACCTACGTTGCGGACGGTCTGCCCGTATACGAAGCGCGGTCCGCTGACTCGGCCCCGGTGAGCGCAAGGCTGCCCATCATCACTACATACGGGAGCCACGTCGTCATCGCTGGCTATGACTCGCCGCCCAAGGCCATCCCAGCGGGCACCTACTCCGCACCGGGTGGCCCTGGTTGCGGCTGGCAACTTCCTGCAGCGTCGGGCGGGGGCATGGGTCACCAGGTGGTCGTCATCCCCAGCGGCACCTACAGCTTCGACAGTTTTAATTGCGGTTCGTGGCGTCTTGACGACGGCACTTTCCCCGCTGAGGGCGAAGGCTTCTCTGACGGCATCTACAAGGTGGGCACACACATCCGCTCCGGCCTGTACCAGCGGCAGGACAACGGCTCCGCGTGCACGGTGCGCTTCTCCTCAAGTTGGAAGGACCCAAATTCCGCATTGGTGCTCGAATTCGGCGTGGATCCCAGCGCCGTGATCCCGATTCTGAGTTCAGACCAGTACCTCGTGACAGAGGGTTGCGGCGATTGGCACCGCGTCGGAGACCTGATCGGTTAAGTGGGTTGCGGCGCACACGTGCAGGCGCTTGTGACTGACCCGCCGCGTCGAGGCAGCGCCGCCGTCGGGCATTTAGCGCCCCACTAGACTTCCTGCCATGACCCTGCCCATTCGCCCGGAACTTGAGGGCCTTGAGCCGTACGGCGCGCCGCAACTGGACGTGCGCGCGCGGCTCAATGTCAACGAGAACCCGTACGCGCCGCCCACGTCTGTAGTGGACGCGATTGCGGCATCGGTACGCAAGGCCGCAGAGGGGCTCAACCGCTACCCGGATCGCGATTTCACGGCCCTGCGCGCTGACCTCGCGCACTACCTCGCGCAAGAGAGTCACGTCGATTTTGTCGAGGCGCGCAACATCTGGGCGGCAAACGGCTCCAACGAGATCATGTTGCACCTGCACCAGGCCTTCGGTGGGCCCGGCCGACGCTCTCTCAGTTTTGCGCCCACGTACAGCATGTACCCGGAGTACGCGCGCGACACCATCACCGATTACGTGACGCTGCCGCGTCGCGATGACTTCACGCTGGACATCGACGCCGCTGTGGCCGCCATCGCCGAGGTTCAACCGAGCCTCGTCATCGTCGCAAGCCCCAACAACCCCACGGGCACGGCACTCCCGCTTGAGCACGTCCGGCAATTGGCCGACGCTACGGCGGCAGTGCCCGGCGGTTCAGTTCTCGTCATTGACGAGGCCTACGCGGAGTTCCGCCGCAAGGGCGTGCCTAGCGCAGCGTCGATTCTTCCCGAGATCCCGCACATGGCAGTGAGCCGCACCATGTCCAAGGCGTTTGCCCTGGCAGGGGGCCGCGTTGGTTACTTGCTGGCCCACGAGAAGCTCGTTGACGCCTTGCGCGTTGTGCGCTTGCCGTATCACCTGAGCGCCGTCACTCAGGCGACAGCGCGAGCCGCGCTCCAACACCACCGCGAGCTGCAGGCCCAGGTCGACGAGATCCGCGCGGAGCGAGACGACACCGTCGCGTGGCTGCGAGACCAAGGCTTCACTGTTGCTGACACCGACGCCAACTTTGCGCTTTTTGGCCCCTTCGAGGATCGTGAGAGTGTGTTCCAGGGACTGCTTGCGCGCGGCGTGCTGATTCGCGTCACGGGTCCAGAGGGTTGGCTACGAGTGTCGATCGGCACCACTGAAGAAATGTCGCTGTTCCGCAGCGCACTGCTGGAAGTTTCGCCACGAGACGTGACATCAAGGGAGAACACCACATGAGCCGCACGGGACGCGTCGAGCGCGAGACCAGCGAATCGCAAGTCTTTGTGGAGCTGGACCTCGACGGCGAGGGCATTACGGAGATCAGCACCGGCGTGCCGTTCTACGACCACATGCTCACGGCGCTCGGCAAGCACTCGCTTATGAACCTCACGGTTCGCGCCACGGGCGACGTGCACATCGATTCCCACCACACCGTCGAGGATGTGGCGATCTGCATTGGCGAGGCGATCCGCGAGGCTCTGGGCGACAAGGCTGGTATTTCGCGCTTTGGCGACGCTCTGGTGCCGCTTGATGAGGCGCTCGCGCAGTGTGTCGTTGACGTGTCCGGCCGCCCGTACTTTGTGCACGTTGGCGAGCCCGTTGGGCAGGCAACGCACCTCATTGGCGGCAACTACGCGGGTTCCCTCACGGGCCACGCGCTCGAGTCGATCGCGCACCACGCGGGAATTTGCGTTCACATGCGCGTGCTCGCTGGCCGCGACCCGCACCACATCGTCGAGGCTCAGTTCAAGGCTCTCGCCCGCGCGCTGCGCTTCGCTGTTGAGCCCGACGCTCGGGTTGAGGGCGTCCCGTCAACCAAAGGCGCGCTGTAGATGGGTTGGGTTGCGCGATGACCGATCCCACAGAGAGCGATACGGTCGCGCTGTTCACGCCGATCCCCAACGGCAAGGTGCTTGCAGCCGTGTGCGCCGTGAACGGGCTCAAAGGTAAGGTGCTTGAGACCTCCGCGGGAGCCTTCGCGGTGCTCGACGACACCTCGGATGGCGCGACGGAGAAGGCGGGCGAGGTGATCTCTGGCTTCGTCAAGGACCGTCCGATCCTGGCGCTCGAGCGTCGTAGCGGGCAGATCACCGTCACGCGTTGGGAGGCGGGCCGTGCGATCGAGAAGCTCGCTCCCGGCTTTGCCCTGGACGACGCCCCTGGTGCGGTCGTGTCCCTCATGACCGGCTCACAGACGATCGACGAGCTTGCGTCCACGCATCCTGACAAGGTCTTCAGCGCGCGCATGGGCCGTATGAAGGCGTTCAGAGAGCTGCGCAAGCTCGCCAAGCAAGCGCAGTCTCAGCAAGACAGCTAGGGGCCGCGTTACGCGATTGATATCTCACGCGTAGTGAGTCGTTACCAGGGTGGTTGCTAACGTCTTTGCATGGGAACCGACGGGGGCCGCGCGCCAATGTCAACACCGGTCAAGGTCTTCATCGCACTCACCTGCGTCGCCTTTGCGTTCCTCCTCATCCCTGCCTTCATGATCGCCAACCCGAATCTCGTCGGCCCGTTGATGGGCGACCCGTCCGAGTCGTTAGCGTCCGTCCGCAACGACTGTGGCGCGACGCTGTTATTTTCCGGCGGTAACCGCACCGAATCGACGGTCACCTCAGCTGCCGGGTACAAAGTCGAGGCGGGCGAAACCTATTCGGACGCTCTTGGCGCTCGCTACAGCGCGCGGGTATACGGAGGCCTGTGGACCCCAGGCGTCATGCCCAATGGCGAGACGGAAACGCCACTTGGCGCCGACTGTCCGCTCGCGGCCACTCCCACGGAGTTGGCAGTGTTGCGTGCCCCGATGCTCGCCGATGCCGAAGTCCTTTCCGTGGATGTCACGCCACAGGTACAGCTCGCGGAAGCACCTGAGGGTTCTGAGGTCACCACGATTGTCGCGACGGTTACCCCGGAGCAAGCGAATGAGTGGCAGGCCAGATTTGCTATGGTTCCGCTCGGCGGCGCCGATGATAATCCAGGTGCACTACTTGAAGGGGCCGTCCCGGGCGCTGACTGGTACCACTCCGATGCATTCGATTCCGCAATTCCAGCCGAACTTCTCGTTGGTTACGCATACCTAGACCCCGAGACAGGCACGGTGGTTGCACGCGTGAGGGACAAGCAGGAGAACTCGTAGACTTTGCGCGTGACCACCCCAACTGTCTGCGTCTTTGACTACGGCTTCGGCAACGTACGCTCGGCAACGCGGGCGCTCGAGCATGTTGGTGCGCAGGTCACTCTCACGAGCGACCGTCAAATCGCTGAAAACGCCGACGGCCTCATCGTGCCTGGTGTGGGCGCCTTCGCCGCCTGCATGGAGGGCCTACGCGCGGCACGCGGCGACCAGATCGTGGGCCGTCGCCTCGCAGGGGGTCGCCCAGTCATGGGCATCTGTGTTGGCATGCAGGTGATGTTCACCCGCGGTGTAGAGCACGGCGTCGAGTCCGAGGGCCTCGCAGAGTGGCCGGGCGTCATCGAGCTGCTCCAGGCGCCTGTAGTCCCCAACATGGGTTGGGCAACCGTTGAGCCGCCCGCGGATTCCAGGCTTTTCAAGGGCATCGAGGACGAGCGCTTCTACTTTGTGCACTCCTACGGGGCTCGCGAGTTCCCGCTCGGCACCACGGAGGACACCGGCCGGTTTGCCGCGCCGCTCGTCACGTGGTCAAACGCGGGTAACGCAGACCGGTCCGACGCCTTTGTTGCGGCCGTAGAGAACGGCCCGTTGAGCGCCACACAGTTTCACCCGGAAAAGTCCGGAGACGCGGGCCTGCAGTTGCTACGCAACTGGTTGGCGACGCTCTAGCGTTTGGCTACGTTCTAGCGGCTGTCAGCACCGTGTTCGTCAGCACCGTGTTCGTCAACACCGTGTTCGTCAACACCGTGTTCGTCAACACCGCACCCATCCGAACAGTCGTCGGCCGCTTCGTGGTCCCCATGCAGGATCACGCCACTCGTCACCGCACACGCGTCGCCCTTCCAAGCCTCAAGACCCTCGCGTACCGCGAAGCCAGCGATCGTGAGGGCGGCCAGAGCGTCGGCCCACCACCAACCGAGCGCGCTGTTCGCGACGAGGCCTACGAGCAGCGCAACCGAGAGATACGCACAGATGAGGGTCTGCTTGGAATCGGCAACCGCCGTCGCTGAGCCCAGCTCGCGACCGGCGCGCCGCTCAACGTAAGAGACCGTTGGCATTATCGCGACCGACGCTGCGGCAAGGACGATGCCCACGCTCGAGTGTGCTGGGGCGTCCCCACTGAGTAGCCCGCGCGCGGACTCGACAATGACAAACGCGGCAAGTCCAAAGAATGCGACAGCGATGACGCGGAGCGTTGGTCGCTCGTAGCGCTCGGGCTCCGGACGTGAGAACTGCCACGCGACGGCTGCCGCAGACAGCACCTCGATGACGGAGTCGAGTCCAAACGCGATGAGCGCCGTCGACGACGCCGCATTGCCCGCAAGCAACGCGATTGTTGCTTCCGCAATGTTGTAGGCGATCGTGAAGGCGACGATCAGCCGAATTCGCCGCGTGAGGAGCGGCTTGCGTTCGATGGTGAGCAGCGTCATAGGTGACCCCCGCATGCGCAGGTCACACCCGTGCAGCACTCCGGGTCCAGAACTCGCGCAAGGGCGAGCAGGTCTCCGAGTGCATGCGCAACCTCGGGTGCGGCAAGGCGATAGTGCATGTGCCGGCCCGACCGCTCCGCCACCACCAGCCCGCAACCGCGCAAACACGCGAGGTGGTTGCTCACGCTCTGCTTGGTCGCGCCAACGTGCTCACCGATGTCCGTTGGGCACATCTCGCCGGAACGCAGCGCGAGGAGAATGTGCGATCGCGTCGAATCGGATAGCGCGTGGCCTATGCGCACCATCGCGTCCGTGTGGCTCTGGTTGGAGGTCGCGAGCGTGGTCATGGTTCAAGGATAGTACAGATATGGATGTACTAATAGGGCGGTAGTAGCAACGTTGTACCGACAGCGAACGGCGGGGGGAGGCGCGACTGCGCACGGTCGGTACGCTGTTCCCCGTGACTGACACCCCTCGCCTTGAACTTCTCCCCGCAGTTGACGTCGCGGACGGCCGGGCCGTCCGCCTCACTCAAGGAGAGGCCGGCTCGGAAACAAGCTACGGCGACCCCCTAAGCGCGGCACTCGACTGGGTAGCCGGGGGAGCGGAATGGATCCACCTTGTAGACCTCGATGCCGCCTTTGGTCGCGGCTCGAACGCCGAGCTCCTCGCAAGCGTGATTGACCAGGTCAAGGACCGAGTCCAGATTGAACTCAGCGGCGGCATCCGCGACGACGACTCGCTGCGTCGCGCAATGAGCACGGGCTGCACGCGCGTAAACCTTGGCACGGCCGCGCTCGAGAACCCAGAGTGGACAGCAAAGGCAATCGCAGAATACGGCGACCGCGTCGCCGTTGGCCTCGACGTGCGCGGCACCACCCTCGCCGCTCGCGGCTGGACCAAGGAGGGCGGCGACCTCTGGGAGGTTCTCGCTCGCCTCGACGCCGAAGGCTGCTCCCGCTACGTCGTCACCGACGTCAACAAGGACGGCATGCTCTCCGGCCCCAACGTAGAACTACTCCGCGACGTAGCCCGCGCCACCGCCGCCCCCGTCGTAGCGTCGGGCGGTATTAGCTCGCTCGACGATATCGCGACCCTGCGCACCCTCACCGGAGAGGGCATCGAGGGGGCCATCGTTGGCAAGGCGCTTTACAACGGTAATTTCACGCTCCCGCAGGCGCTCGACATCGCGGGACGCCCGTAACGCTAGGGACTTCGCCACACACCCGTGTGCCGCGTCACCGTCACCCCGTAGGCTTCCCCCTATGTCCGAGGATGAGCCGCTCAAGGAGATCCCCGAGTCGCTGTTTTCCGACGACGACGGCACCGCCGACGCGCGTCTGGCCCAAGCCCTGATCCGCTACTCACGCGGCAAGGTGCCGCTCACCGACGTTGTCGACGCACTCGCGTACGCTCGCGTGCTCATTCCGGTCTTGGCGCACGGCGAACGGCGACAAGCCGGCAAACATGGGCTCCCACAAGACGCAGTGGCCTCCGCGGGCGTCGTTGCCGTTCAAATGCCCGACGGACGGGCGGCTCTGCCAGCGTTCACTGATGTTGACGCAATGAAGGCATGGAACGCTGACGCGCGGCCGATCCCCGCCGAGGGGCCACGCGCCGCTCTCGCCGCGATCAACGAGGAGTGGAGCGCAATAGTGCTCAACCCCGGAATGGAAACGGTGCTCATCCCGCGGCCGGCAGTGTGGGCGTTAGGACGCGGCGGGCACTGGCGCCCCGCGGTTGTAGCCGGGCGCGTTGACGACGAGGTGCGTTCCGCGGTTCAGGCGGCCGTCACCATCGATAACTCGCTGCAGTCGGTTGACGTTGCACCTGGCGCGGGAGCAGAAGTGACGATTGTGCTGCGACTCATCCCTGGACTTTCCCGCCCAGAACTCGACGAGATTCTTGCGCGGGTGCAGCGTGAACTCGCGTACAGCGACGTTGTTGCACAGCGCATTGACAGCCTCGAACTGAGACTCGCTGAGGCGTACTGAGCGCGGTCCAGTTGGCCGCGTGAGTAAACCCTGCGCGCTTCAACCCTGCGTGCTTTGACCCTGCGTGCTTTAACCCTGCGCGTCGCAGTCTGCGGTGTTGCGCTTAGCGTCGTCCAGGTTGTCGAGAAAGCGCTCAAGCGTTGGCAACGCCACCACGTACGAGGTATCGACGTCGTCAGAGGCGTAAAGCACGCCAATGACTTCGCCAGCCGCGTTCGCCACAGGCGAGCCCGAGTTTCCGGGGTGTGACTCAGCGTAAACTTCATAGACCAAATCCGGAGCATTGCCAATGTCGTCGTGAACGTCAGCAACGTACGGCCCCTCGCGAACAGCAAGTGCCTCACCTAGGGGGTAGCCCGCAATCGTGAGCTCGTCTCCGAGTTGGGGCTCCGACTCCGCCAAAGTGGCGATATTGGGGAGCTCGCCGTCGATCGTGAGCAGCGCAAGATCCGAATCCGGCGAGATCACCGATGACTTCACCGTGTACTGGGTGCCGTCAAAGCCGGTGAGGGTGATGTCGGTGGCGCCTTTGGCTACGTGTTTGTTGGTGACAGCGTGAGTCTCGTCAATCGCGAAGGCGCTGCCAGTTCCATACGCCTCGCACGTGCGTACGCGAACTCGGAGCGCTTCCCGCTCAAGGGCGCTGAAGCCACCAACAACATCGGCCCGTGGGTGAGCGCTCGCAGACACCGGGGGCACGAACGTCGACGGCAGCGGATCAGGGCCTTGCGGCAACGCCGCGCAACCAGCGAGGGTGAGCGCGGCGACGCTCACCAGCGCGAACCTAATCACTCAAGACCTCGTCGAGGCCGTCGGCGAGCTCATTGCAGTACTTGGTGATCGACTGTTCACTGGCGCGCAGACTCTCAGGAGTCCACCTATACGCCTCCTTGAGGTGACCAATGAGTTCTTGGCGGGCGTCGGCGCACTCCTGAAGGCTCTTTGCGATGTCTATCAAGGCTTGGCGGTCGTCGCCTGCCTGCGCCTCCGAGTTGGCGAGACCGTTGATCGTTGCCTTCGCCTCGTCGAGCTGGGCTTTCGTGTCATCGAGTTGCGCCTGCAGATCTGCGGCAATCGCCTTTTGCTGGGCAACCTCGTCGCCGAGATCGGCCGCTACGGCGCGGAGTTCCTCGTTCTGTTCCACGTACTGGGTGTGCACGGTCCACAGGTACGCGCACAGCCCCGCGAGCACAGCGACCGCCACGACGAGCACGGCGATTGCCGCAATGAGCCAGCCCCTGAGGCGGTTGCCCTTGCCCTGCTCGCTCACTGTGTCGGTGCCCACTGTGTCGGTGCCCACTGTGTCGGTGCCCACGGTGTCGATGCCCACTGTGCCGGTGCCCACGGCGTGCTGTTGCGCGTCACTTGCACCAGCGTCGGGCGGGAGTACGTCAGTCATTTGGAGCAACCCCCGGTTGCGGGCACCAGGAGCGCGGGCTCCGTCAGCAACTCGTTCAACGTTGAGATTGGGATGATGAAGCTCTGCTCGTTCTCGTTCTTCGCGTAGACAACGCCAACCACTTCACCAGAGGCGTTGAAAACGGGGGAGCCCGAGGATCCTGGCTCCACCTCCGCGGTCGATGCGAGCACCAACTGTTCGGTCTTGCCCACGGGATCTGCGGTCTCGCCAATCACCACGCCAGACGTGGTGGTCAACTGGCCGCCGCCCGGGTAGCCGACGATGGTGATGACGTCGCCCTCAACGGGATCCTCTTCGGCGCGGGCCGCGGGCGCTGTCCCCAAGGACTCCTTCGTCGTCACAATCGCGATGTCAGCAACCGTGGTGGTGGTCGTCGCCGTGGCCTGCACCACTCGGCCGTCGTAGGTGGAAAGTTCGATGAGCTTGGCGTCCTCCACCACGTGCCGGTTCGTCACCAGGGTGTGCTCGTCAAGGGCAAAACCGGAGCCGGTTGCGAGGAACCCGCAGCCGATGTTTCGGACCCGCACCGCCATGCGCTGCGCGTTCGAGAATCCGTCCGGTGACAATGCGCCTGTTGCTTCATTGGGCCCGGCAGAGTGTGAAGGCACAAAATCGGTTGGCGCCGCGCTGGGGGCGGCAGGCAAAATCCCGCAGCCAGCAAGGCTCGTGGCGAAGGCGGCTGTGAGGGCGACGGCGCTGAGTGCGGCAGCGGCGCGACGGCGGACGATCATTCGGTCAGCGACTTCTGAAAATCGGCCGACGCGTTCGCGGCCACTCCGCAGAGCTCGTTGACGCTCTGGCGATACTGCTCAATCTCTGCCGCGGTGTACCCCGGGTTCGCAACCTCTTCGTCACCCTCCACGTCGCTGGGTGTCACGCTTTCCACGGTGCTCGCCTCGATGTAAATCACCAGTTGCTGCTCGCCGTCGATGCAGCGCCCAAGTTGAGCCACAACAGATTGAGCCGCGGCAACCTGCTCGCTCAGCAGCGCGACCTGCTGCTGCGCAAAGGCGGTTTCGTCACTCCAGGATGCCTTCTCACCGGAGAGCGAAAGTACGCGATCTTTAGCTGTCGCCAACTGGTCCGTGAGCAGGCCGTTCGTGGACTCGAGTTGGCGAATCTGCGCTTGGTGATCCGCAATGCGATCGCCAAGGTCATAGCCGGTTGAGGTGAGGCTCGTCACCTGGGCTTGCCACTTGCCGTTGACGTTCCACAGGTAACCAACAATCACAAGAGCGGCAATCAGCATGATGCCGAGCACCCCAGAGAGCAGCATCCATGCGCGAAGGTGCTGCTTGAGCGGCAGGATTACCGGAATGGTGATGGTGGGCGGCTCCGAAGGCGTGAAGGCAGGCGGAACTGCCTCAGCGTCGGGCCGCGAACCTGCCATGTTCTAACTCACTGCTCCCGTGTACTTCTCGCCAGGACCTTCGCCCGGAGCGTCCGGAATGACGGAGGCCTCCCGGAATGCCAACTGAACACTGCGCAACCCATCGCGCAACGCGCGTGCGTGGGTGTCACCGAGATCGGGCGACGCGGCCGTCACCAGCCCCGCGAGGGCGTTGATGATGGTGCGTGCTTCGTCGAGGTCTTGGTGGTCCTCGCCGTCCTCCGTGAGCCCACAGCGCAGGGCCGCAGCAGTCAGTAGATGAACGCATACGGTCGTGATAAGTTCCACGGAAGAGACATCAGAGATGTCACGTGTCGCGCTCTCCGCAACGGCGTCGAGGGCACGGACCTGCTTTTCTGCGCTCATGGTGCTATTCTTACCTACTGACCGGTCGCGGTTTTCGCGACGCGCAAGTGGAGTTCACCTCCCACCCTCGGGCCACTAGATGGGCCAGGGTTTCGGTTTTGGCGGTGGTGCCCCCTTTTTGGGAGTGCCGGTGCCGGAGTCGTCGGTGGCCTTCACTCGTGCACGAGTGGGGGCTTTTTTCTTGCCCGGCGGTCACTGCACAGATAGACAAACGCAGACAGAACACAGACACAAGGAGCAACCATCAACGAGCCTCGCATCAATGAGCGCATCCGCGTCCCTGAGGTCCGACTTGTCGGCCCCGCAGGGGAGCAGGTAGGCATCGTCCGCATTGAAGACGCACTCCGGCTAGCGCAGGAGTCTGACCTCGACCTCGTTGAGGTTGCACCCGATGCTCGCCCACCAGTAGCCAAGCTCATGGACTACGGCAAGTTCAAGTACGAAGCCGCAGTCAAAGCCCGCGAGGCACGTCGCAACCAGGCGAACACCGAAATCAAAGAGATGCGGTTCCGCCTCAAGATCGATGAGCACGACTACGAGACCAAGAAGGGTCACGTTGTTCGCTTCCTTAAGGGTGGCGACAAGGTCAAGGTCACGATCATGTTCCGTGGACGTGAGCAGTCCCGGCCCGAGATGGGTCGTCGCCTGCTCATGAAGCTTGCGGAAGAGGTAGCGGAGTTCGCGATTGTGGAGAACGCTCCCAATCAAGAGGGTCGCAACATGTCGCTTGTGCTCGGTCCGCTGAAGAAGAAGGCAGAAGCGAAGGAAGAGCAGCGCAAGGCTCGCGAGGCTCAAAAGGCCGCCGCGGATGCAGACCGTGCGGCGCGACACCCGCAGAAGCCGGCCGACGCTGTGGTTGAGGCTGACGCTGAAGTTGAGTTGGACGCTGAAGTTGAGTTGGACGCAGAGGTTGAGTTGGACGCAGTGGTTGACGCTGCAGTTGAGGCCGACGCTGTGGTTGACGCAGATGCTGTGGTTGACGCAAACGCTGTGGTTGACGCAAACGCTGTGGCTGCGGCCGACGCAGAGGCTCAGGTGGACGAGGTTGAGGTTGACGAGGACGAGGTTGCTGAGGTTGAGGTAGCTGAGGTTGAGGCCACTCCGGCCGCGCCTGCGGCTGCGAAGCCGACTCCGAAGCCCGCGCCCAAGGCTCCAGCCAAGCCCAAGGCGCCGGCCAAGCCGGCGGCAAAGGCTCCGGCCAAGCCCAAGGCGCCAGCCAAGTCGGCGGAGTAGGCAGGATCGGCGAAGTAGTGAGAGCCGGCGGGGCAGCAAAACCCGTCAGTGCCGGCAGAGGAACCGCGGCCTAGCCGCGACGAACAGAGTGTGCCCGCCTCGGCGGGACAAAGAGCGAAAGGTGGAGCTATGAGCCCCAAGAACAAGACGCACTCCGGTGCCAAGAAGCGCTTCAAGCTGACTGGTACGGGCAAGGTGAAGCACGCGTCCGCAATGAACGTGCACAAGTTCCAGGAGAAGACCAACGCGCGCAAGCGTCGCGTGGCTGTTGACAACATTCTGTCGGCGCCCGACTCCAAGAAGATCAAAAAGCTGTTGGGCAAGTAAGGGAGAACTGAGAAATGGCACGCGTCAAGCGGGCGGTTAACGCCCAGAAGAAGCGCCGGAGCACCCTCGAGCGGGCGTCCGGCTACCGTGGTCAGCGTTCGCGCCTTTACCGCAAGGCCAAGGAGCAGGTCACTCACTCCATGGTTTACGCCTACGGCGACCGTCGTAAGCGCAAGGGTGACTTCCGCAAGCTGTGGATCCAGCGCATCAACGCTGCGGCCCGCGCGAACGGCATGACCTACAACCGTCTCATCCAGGGCCTCAAGGCTGCGGAGATTGAGGTTGACCGCCGCATGCTCGCCGAGCTCGCGGTGAACGACGAGGCCGCGTTCGCGCAGCTCGTCGAGGTGGCGAAGAAGGCCCTTCCGGCCGACGTCAACGCACCTGCCGCCTAAGGTCACCACCAAGCGATGACAGAACGCCCCGCAGGGCGCGACCTCGACGCGACGCTCGCCAATCCGCGAGCAGAGCGCGTCAAAAAGGTCGCAGCTCTTGCGGGGCGTTCTGCACGCTCCAGGGCTGGGCTATTCCTCGTTGAGGGGCCCCAGGCCGCGCGCGAGGCCGTGCGTTTTGCCGCGCCTCGGGTTCGCGACCTCTACATCACGCCCGACGCTGCGGCTCGCTACCGTGAGATCGTCACCTCCGCACAGGATGCGGGGATTTACCTGCACTTTGGCACCGACGAGGTTCTTCACGCGATGAGCCCCGACTGCCAGGGAGTACTTGCCGTCGTCGAGACAGTGGCTCCATCCCTCGACGAGGTCTTCTCGGGTGCCGGTGACGCGGCGGGTACGTCTGCGGGTGCGGGTGAGGGTACTGGTGCGGATGCGGGTGGCGCAGGAGTTGCGGATGGTGGGCTTGTCGCGGCTGGCGATGGGGTGGCGAGTTCTGGGGCGTCCGGCCCTGTCGGCTACGGCCCCGTCGCGATTCTCTGCGAGGCCCGCGACCCCGGCAACGTTGGCACAATCATCCGAGTCGCTTCGGCTGCTGGCGCCCGTGCCGTGATCCTCGCGGGGGACAGCGTGGACACCGAGAACCCCAAGGTGGTGCGCGCGTCGGTCGGCGCTGTGTTCCACGTGCCAGTTGTGCGAGGCGTCACCCTCGAGGACGCCGTGAGCGCCGCGCGCGCGGCAGGGCTACGAGTTCGCGCCACAGATGGCTCGGGCGAGACTGAGCTCAAGGCCGCGCGAGGTAGTGCAAAGGGGGGCCAAGGAGACGCGGCGAACGACGCGGCGAACGACGCGGCGAACGACGCCGCGAACGACGCCGCGAAAGACCCCGCATCCCTTCCTACTGCACCCACACCAACGGTCTGGGTCTTTGGCAACGAAGCGCACGGCCTCAGCCCCGAGGAACTTGCGCTCGCCGACGACGTTGTCCGCATCCCTATGCCCGGACCGACTGAGAGCCTCAACCTCGCCTCGGCCGTCACCCTTTGCCTGTACTCGGGCCTCTTGTAGGGCTCGCACGCGGCCCCTTCATAGGGCGAATTCTCGGGCCGCCGTGGCACGTGAGTCCGGGCGCCCGCCATGGGGGCAGAACCCCCGCCAGACATGGCTTCGCGCGCCTCGCGCCTTTAGGCGGCGAAGCGTGCGGAGCTCGCAGGTTGTCGTCTTCGACGAGGATCGGTGCTCGCGGGTGGGATGAAGGAGACGTCGTCGTGCTCGTCCACCTCGATGATCCACCCGCAGTCGTGCACGCGATGGTGGCACCCAACGCACAGCATCACCATGTTGCGTGCAGACGTCTTGCCGTCACGGGACCAAAATTCGATGTGGTGAGCGTCGCACCATGGCAAGGCCTTTCCACACATTGCGCAGCCTTTGTCCCGCTCGCCGATCGCAATCCGTATTGGACGCGTCGCGAGCCGTGACGCACGTCCTACGTCCAGCGGCAGCGAGCCGCCGCCCATGACTTCAGGGATGACCTCGGCATCGATCGCCATGCGTCGAAGCGTCTCCATGGAAATCGGCGCCTCGAGGCTGTCGCACGAGCCCAGACCCACGCCGGTGCGCAATGCCTCTTCGCTGACACGCACCACCATCGTGGTCTTGGGCCGGGTGGTCGCCTGTTCGCAGCCCTCGGCATGGTTTGCCAAAGCGACGAGGGTGTCTACGTTGATCTGCCACTCAGTGCGCTGCTCGGCATCGGGATAGTCGCGTTGCGCGTGTTGGGCCGCCTTTGCCTCGGCCTCAAAGTGAGGAAGTATCCGCCCAGCAGACACTGCGTCAAGCGTTCCCTTGAACCCCACCATCCCGTCCATTCGCGGGAAGAACACGAGTTCACGCTCAGGGCGCTGCGCCGCTTGGCGCGCCTCGTATGCATCGGGGTCCCACTCGGCGAACACCGTCAGGCACAGTCGCCGCACCTCGCGCGGCTTGAGGCCGCGCGCCTTCGACACGAGCAACGCCTCAACCTCGGCGGTATCGATACGCATGTCATCTAGCGTCGCGGCAATGATCCGAATCGCCTCGGTACCGAGCAAACGATCCCGCGCGGCCTTGGCCAGCGGCGACGCCTCCATAACCGGCGCCACAATCGGCGCCGGCGCGGGGGCCACGGGCTGTACGGAACCTGAGACAGCGTCGGGCAGGAGCGGGGGTACGGAAGCCGCAGGGAGGTCTTCAAAATCAATGCCAACCGGTGCGGCAACAACGGGTACCTCACGCGTCATCACCCGCCCCAGCGCGCCAAGCGCATAGGCCTGCGACTGGCTGATCCCCGTCTCGTGCGCAATGAGCGCTGCAGCGGAGCCAAATCCCTTCCAGCGCGCGTACCGCGATGGCCCTTGCGTGAGTTCCTCGAGCCGCACGGCAAAGGGCGCGAGAACCGCCTCACTAGCCCGCATCAACGAGCCAATTGACCGCACCCACGTGAGCGCGGCGTCGCCAGAGAGCGTGCTGGGATCGACACTGGCCAAGCCGGCCAACGCCTCCACACGCTCCTTGAGCGACTCCATCGCGTCCATGAATCCAGTCAACTCAGGGGGTCTGACATAAAGGCTCGTTCTTGGCCAGAAATGACCTACCGTTATCAAACCGTGTCCAAATGTGGATAAAACGGCCAACGCCAAAACTGGGGACGCCGGTTGATATTCACCCGCCGCCAAGCACACCACCCCCACGCTGGTACCCTCCCAACTCATGGACCTAGTCACCCTCGACATCCCAGGCGCGCGCCAATCCGTCGAGCTTGAGAACCCCCGCGGCATTTTCTACAAAATCCGCCTCGGCGGCGAGGTCATCAAGCGCGGACGCGGCGGCTGGCGCATCCCGCTCCGCAACGGCACCGAGGTGGGCATCAAATCCCGCGGCCTCATCCCCGGCTTCCAGGTGCTCAACCTGGGCGACAAGCGCCTCTACGACATGGGCGAGGGCGTTGGCCGGATCGAGCGCATCACGATGTTCGCGCCTATCTTGCTCACGCTGTGGCTGCCGTTTGGCGTCCTCCTTGGCCTCGCCCTGTTCTTCCTCGGGATCCCCGCGGTCAAGAATCTGCAAATGCCCCGGCCGCTGCGTGTCGCGCTGCCCATCATCAACTTCCTCGCGGGCGCGTTCATCCTTACGCTCATCACGGGCAAGATCGGCATCTGGGGTTAGGCTTACCCCCGTGAAGCGCTCGGCACTTTCGCCCTTTAGCTAGGCCAGCAGAGAACCTGCTGGCCTGACAGGACGAGCCGCCACAGCGTCGGGCCCCAAAAGGCCCCCGGGCGGCCGATAGAATCGCAACCGATTCCCAGCCGGAGAGCTCCCAAAAAACATGACTGATCTCAACCCACTTGACGCCGCCGCCGTTGACCAGGCACTGGCCGACGCTGTCGCAGCTTTCGCTCAAGCGTCAACTCTCGATGAACTCAAGGATGCGCGCCTTGCCCACACGGGCGACAAGGCGCCACTGACGCTCGCAAACCGCGGCATCGGCGCGCTTTCGCCTGAGGACAAGGCGACGGCCGGCCAGAACATGGGCAAGGCGCGCGCAGCCATTGGACGCGCGCTCGCCGCTCGCACGGAAGAACTCGAGGCCGAGCGCGGCGCCCGCGTCCTCGTGGAAGAGGCCGTGGACATCACCCTCCCGGTGCAACGCGGCCTCCAAGGCGCCCGCCACCCCCTCGAGGCACTCCAAGAGCGCATGTGCGACACGTTCGTCGCGATGGGCTGGGAGGTTGCAGAAGGCCCGGAGATGGAGGCCGAGTGGTTCAACTTCGACGCCCTTAACTTTGACCCAGACCACCCCGCACGCGAGATGCAGGACACGTTCTTCGTCGACCCGCCAGAGGCTGGCCTCGTGCTCCGCACCCACACCTCCCCGGTGCAGGTACGCGCAGCCCTCGAGCGCCGCGACGCCCTGGAAAACGAGGGCCGCGGCATCTACGTGGTCTGCCCGGGCAAGACCTTCCGCACCGACGAGCTCGACGCCACCCACACCCCGGTCTTCCACCAGATCGAGGGCCTGGCCGTGGACAAGGGCCTCACCATGGCGCACCTCAAGGGCACCCTGGACGCCTTCGCCCGCTCACTCTTCGGCCCCGACGCCGTCACACGCCTACGCCCCAGCTTCTTCCCGTTCACCGAGCCGTCAGCCGAGATGGACCTGCGCTGCTTCGTCTGTGGGGGCGCGGATCCGGACTGCCGCACGTGCAGAGGCACCGGCTGGATCGAGTGGGGCGGCTGTGGCATGACGCACCCTAACGTGCTTATCGCCGCTGGTATTGACCCTAATAAGTACACCGCCTTCGCGTTCGGGATGGGCGTGGAGCGCACGCTCATGTTCCGGCACGGCGTCAAGGACATGCGTGACATGGTCGAGGGCGACGTGCGCTTCTCGCAGCAGTTTGGCGTGGAGGTCTGACATGCCCAAGATTCCCCTGACCTGGCTCGCCGAGTCCGTAGACCTGCTCCCCGGCTCCACCCCTGAGGACGTTGCCGCCGCCTTGGCGCGCGTTGGCCTCGAAGAGGAGGGCATCGAGGGCGGAGGCGTGCGCGGCCCGCTCGTCGTTGGCCGCGTGCTCTCGCTCGTCAAGGAGCCGCAGTCCAACGGAAAGACCATCAATTACTGCCGGGTCGACGTTGGCGAGTTCAACGACCCCGCGGGCCCCGGTCATTCGCCCGACGACAAGGCTGAGTACCCCTCGAGCCGCGGCATCGTCTGTGGTGCCCACAACTTCGTTGAGGGCGACTTTGTCGTTGTCGTTTTGCCAGGCGCGACACTGCCCGGGCCGTTCCCCATCAGCGGGCGCAAGACCTACGGCCACTGGTCCGACGGCATGATCTGCTCCCAGCGCGAGCTTGGCTTGGGCGAGGATCACGACGGCATCATCGTGCTCACGCGCATGGGATTCAAGCCTGAAGACTTGATTACCGGCCAGGATGCCATCAAACTGCTCGGCCTCGACGAGGCGACCATCGAGATCAACGTCACCCCCGACCGCGGCTACTCGTTCTCCATCCGCGGCGTCGCCCGTGAGTACAGCCACGCCACGGATCAGGAGTTCCGCGACCCGGCCGGCATCGAGCTCAGCGGCACCCCCGGCGCCGGCTTCGCAGTAAGCATCGAAGACCAAGCCCCCATCCGCGACACCATCGGCTGCGACCGCTTCGCCCTGCGCATCCTCCGAGGCTTCAACCCCGCCGCCCCCAGCCCCACGTACATGAAGCGCCGCCTCGAGCAGTCGGGCATGCGCTCAGTCTCGCTCGCGGTGGACGTCACCAACTACGTGATGCTCGAGCTCGGGCACCCCCTGCACGCCTACGACCTTGCCAAGGTCACGGCGCCCCTCGTGGTGCGCAGAGCGTCGGGCGGGGAAACGCTCACCACGCTCGATGACGTAACCCGCACGCTTAACAAAGAAGACATCCTCGTCACCGACAGCCAGGGCGGCCACGGCGCACGCGCGATCGGCCTCGGCGGCGTCATGGGCGGGCTGGACACGGAGGTCAGCGAGACCACCACGGACATCCTGCTCGAGGCGGCCCACTGGGATCCCATCACGATCGCGCGCACGGCGAGGCGGCACAAGCTGGGCTCGGAGGCGTCGCGGCGGTACGAGCGCGGCGTGGACACGGCGCTCGCGCCTGTCGCGATCGAGCGCGCGCTGCGGCTCATGCAGGAGTACGGCGGCGGCGAGATCGAGGACGTCTACACGGACCTCGACAACACCGTGGCGCCTGAGCCCATCGGCATCGACATCGATTTCCCTGGCGCCATCGTCGGCGTCCTTTATGAGCCCGACGCCGTTGTTGCCTCCCTGGAAAAGGTTGGCTGTGCGGTGGAACAGAGGGGCGCGACGCTGCTCGTCACCCCGCCCACGTGGCGGCCGGACCTGACGCAGGCGATCAACCTCGTGGAGGAGGTGGCGCGGCTGCACGGGTACGAGAACCTGCCGTCGGTGCTGCCGGTGGCGCCCCCTGGGCGTGGGCTCACACACTCGCAGCGAGTTCGCCGATCGGTGGCGCGCGCGCTCGCCGATTCGGGGCTCACCGAGGTGCTGACGTACCCGTTCATCTCGCCCACCCGGCTGGACGACATGCTCATCCCCGAGGGCGACCTGCGGCGCGACTTTGTGCGGCTCGCTAACCCCCTAAGCGCCGAGCAGCCGGTGATGCGCACGGCGATTCTGCAGACGCTCGTGGACGCGCTGAAGGTGAATTTGTCGCGTGGGGCGCAGGACGTGGCGATCTACGAGATCGGGCGCGCTTACTTGCGGCGCTTCGTTGGCGCGGTGCCCCGGTTCGAGGGCGCGACCATCACGCCCGAGGTTGTCGAGGCCGTCAACGCCGCCATCCCCGGTCAGGTGAGGCGTGTAGCAGGCGTGATGACCGGTCACCGGGTGCTGCCGTCGTGGAATCACGCAGGGGAGGCCTTTGATTGGTCCGACGCTCTGGCGGCCGCGAATCTTGTTGCCCGTGTTGCGGGGGTTGAGTTGGTGGTCTCGCGCGAGGTGCCCGAGGGCCACTCGACGATGCCGTATCACCCCGGCAGGGCTGCTGTTTTGTCGCTGCCTTCCGGTGAGTACGTAGGCGTGGCGGGGGAGTTGCACCCCAAGGTGCTGGAGACGCTGGGGCTACCGGCGCGGACGGTGGCATTCGAGTTGTTGTTGGACCCGATGGTTGATGCGACCGATGGTGCGATCTCCGCCGCCGTTGCTGTTTCAGGGCGACCGTTGGCGAAAGAGGACTTCGCGTTTGTGGTGCCTGAGTCTGTGGCCGCTGCCGACCTGGTGCGCGTGGTGCGCGCGGCTGGCGGAGAACTTGTCGAGGATGCTCGGGTGTTCGACGTCTACGTTGGGCCGCAGGTTGGCGAGGGGCGCAAGTCGCTCGCTGTAAACGTAGTCATGCGGGCACCCGATCGGACGCTGACGGCTGAGGAAGTGCTTGGCGTGCGCCAAGCGATCATCGCGGCCGCGGAGTCGGAGCTCGACGCCTTGCTGCGGTAATCCGCGCTAGGAGCGTGCGTAGCAGCGCGGCCAACGACGACAGCCAACACGCCATGCATGGAAGTGCGCCTGGCGCGGCGCCAAAAGCCCGACACGCGCGACCAATTGGAAACCGATGCGCGACGCGAGACAATGGTGCATGCCCATGCGCGAGTACCTCGTTACGTTTGGAATATTCCCGAGCGAGACTGCGGCAAAACTTCGGCTGGACCGCACGGTTACGATCAAGGTGAACGAAATACCAGATCCGATTCAGGCTCGCGTCCAAGTTCGAGGCGCTACGATTCGGGCGCGTGTTCAGGTTGACGGGGGACTGGCACCGCAAACGGTTGTCAACATTCTGCGTAGTGACTTGGCCCCCGTAATCGACACCTTGGCCTATCTCGAAGGATGCGGTTGGCAGATCGAAGTACTCTCATTGCGCGGTACTGAGCCTCCGCAAGACTACGTGTGGACCGGGTACGTGGACGAGTTGCGTGACCCTGGGCGCGAGCGCATTGCCACCGAAGAGCAGGTCTATGCAGCGATGAACATGTCGACGCGAGTGTCGGATGCTCTCAGCGATCTCCGTCGTGCCATGAGAGACCCGTGGGACTCCGCGTTCTATTCTCAGCGAGCCATTGAGATGGTTCGAAGGTACTGGGAGGACACGGCCGGACTCTCAGAGAAGGCCGCGTGGTCGGCCATGCGAACGGATCTCAATGTAACCGAGAGCGCGATCCGCAGTTTGTCGTCAGCGGGGAACCGCCAACGCCACGGTCATCGAGATTCTGTGACCAGCCAGGCACAGGGCGCGGGTGTGGTGCTCGCAAGCTCGGTCGTGACCCGGTTTGTGCTGTACCTCATCGAGCCATCCGATCTGGCATCGTTCGCTCCCCTTTGACTCAGCCGCGACTGAGCCGCTAACGAAGCGGGGCCGCCGTGCGCCCCGCGTCGATAGGATTCGCCTGTGAGCCAATCCGTGTTCAAACGTGCCGACCTCCGCTTTCTGGCTAACGCGCTTGCGGAGCGTCAGACCCACTCAGGCATCACGACATTTGAGTTGGGACTGGACTTGAATCCGGAAAGCAGTGGGAACAAGGCAGAACGCGCCGCCACAATTTTGCGCCACGTGTTCTCTCGTGCGGACGCCGACCAACTCATAGTGCAAATGCTCAATCACATCTTCCTCGACAACGTCTATGCAAGTACTTCTGACACCGACGCGGTCTACGGGCCGCTCAGGTCGCACGTGCTAAACCCCCGGGGTGTGACACTCACCGAGGACGGATACACCCTGCCGCCCCACGCCGCCGAGGGTGGAAGTGTGCGCCCGGCCCCCGAAGTGCCAGTAGTGAACACGCCGAGCGACTCCGCCGGGACAGCCGATCAACAATCGCGGCCCGCTCCGGCCGTTGATCTCCAGCCGGCTGCCGAATCTGGAAGTGCTCCACGCGACGCGCGCAAGGTATTCGTGGTCCACGGGCGCGATCACCGCGCAGTCGACGTGCTCGAACAGTTCCTCCAGTATCTCGGCCTAGAAGCGATGGCGTGGTCCGACGCGGTGGCGCTCACGGGCGAAACGCAGCCGCACACCTACACGGTGGTCAAGGCTGGGATGACGGCTTGCGCAGCTGTCGTCGTACTCTTCTCGCCAGACGACCTTGCACGTGCAAAAGACGAGTTCACGGAAGAAGGAGACCCGGACAGGAAGCCGCAGGGACAGGCACGACAAAACGTGCTTCTTGAGGCAGGCATGGCGTTCGCCTTGGAGTCCGACCGGACCATTTTCGTTAAGAGCGCGCCTACTCGCGAGATCAGCGACATTGCGGGCTTCAACTGGGTATCTCTGGACGGCCGGTGGGACAGCCGCGCGGACCTCAAGGGCCGTCTGACTCAGGCAGGCGCAAAGGTACGGGATGGGCACTACGACTTGAACTCGAAGCTCGCGGGCCCATTCAAGGTGTGACCTCGCGGTCAATGTGGCGGCACCTGACTCTGCCACTGGCGTAGCGCACACGGCGCTTACTCCAGGCGAAGCTTGCAACGAACCTTGTGACGCGCGACACGAGGAATTCTCCACCGGAGCAAGTCGTCACTACATCCCTTGCACTGTTGCACCGCGGGAGTCTGAGTATGCTCGGCTTGAACCCGCCCAAGGCGCATCTACCCGGTAAAGGTGCGTCCGACCGCAGCAGGCGAGGGTGGTTGCCCGTTCGAGCCGGGCCGGGTCCGTAGGGAGTTCTCTCGCTGCGGTCGCGATTCAGGCTCCCGCCCACGCGCAAGTCGCGAAGTCGCACGGCCAACGGAGCAACTCGTCAATGTGGCTACCAGCGAGCGGGGGGTCCCGGACTGCCACAATTGCACGGTGACGACACAGGACGGACACGCTGCCACCCGGGACCATCTGCTTGAGACGGCGTTGCGGGGCTTCAGCCCACCTGTCATTGCTCCCGACAAGGCGGCGGCCTACGTACAACAGCGCCTAGGCGTTGACGATGCGCCGGTACCGGGGCTCATTGAGTTCGCGCTGCGGTTGATTGGCGCCGAGCATCATGGTCCCGGAGAAAAGGTTCTGTGGATTGCGGTCTTCGACTACGACGGTGAACGCTACGAGTTGGCGCACGCAAAGTTTGGCGTAAAGCTCTGGGTTCACACGGTCAAGTCAGAGGCGGACGCCCGGAAGACCCTCGCTCAGGTGGTTGGCAAACTTCGGGCCGCGTCGCGAATTGTCGAGAAGATGGTGCTAGACGGTGCTGGCGACACAATCAAGCGAGGCCGGGTGACCGTTTTGAATCAACATCGGCAAGTCAGGGAAGCGTATAATTACTTCCGGGAGCGGGCGGCCAACCCGACGCATGTCGACGATGTGGACCAAAAGGGCGAGGGTCAGTTTGGACGCTGGTGGTCGCACACGAGCGGTGCCAACGTGATGGCGATGAACTCACGTCACGATTTTTCAGCCGCCGTGACGGCATATTTTAGTGTGCTCGAGCACGACCTCGTTCTTTCCCTCGCGTTTTCTGACTTCGATCCAGACCACGATGACCTCACCGCATTCATCGGAGCGCGCTGGGGGGAGAAGTGGAAGCGCCTGCACGGGACACGTATGCCAGCAAATCGCTACTTCTCGGACCTCTCACGGGTCGCTGAACGATGGCGAAACCCCTACGCTCATGGCGGCTTCGAAAAGGGCCACGGCGCGACCCTCTTCCTCCATACTGAGGGCATCGGTGCGCTTCCGGTTGGAATGACCCGTTGGACCGATAGTCCGAGGTACTCGCTATACGCCTCGATCGCTGACGACATTGACGACGTCTTCGCGTTCTTCGACGAGCTCGACGAGTGGCTAAGAAAAACCCACGCCGAAGCGACGGAGTGGATCGCCTCGGGGCTTCCCGTCCGGTTTGATGAGCAGTTTCGACGCGAGGTGGCGCTCGCTCGCAAGCAGGGCAGGTTCGCGCGGTTCCTCAGCAAGCACGAACGGCTCCAAGATCAGCACGACAACATGGACTTCTGACCACTTCGACGAGTCGCATCCCTTCGCGACTCGGACGCGCACGCCGAGCGAAGCAACTCGCAAACCTGCCCTTGTGAATGCACTGAAGGGGTCGCCTGCTCGTCAACCCTCCGCGCCTGTCGTGGAAGTCGCGCCGCTCGCAGTTTCCGGGGTCGTGGGGCGCGGAAGAATGCCATCCGGATCGATGGTGTCCAACTGGTTCCAAAAACCGAGTTGCACCTCAGAAGCAATTGTGACCATCGCTGCGCGAAGTGTCGCACGCGCCACTTCTTCGGAAACCTCGCGCGGCGCCTGTGGGTCGTCGTCACTGGCAAAGGTGAACGCTGGCACCGACGCGAGGAGCCGAACGAATCGAGCTTTGGTGATGTCAACGTGCGCGCCGCCATCTTGGTTCGCGAGCATGCTGACAATGTCTCTCCGGGCAATGACTTCGCTGTTGGAAATCAATACCGGCGTGGTCCACCAAGTGTCGAAGTCGAGCAAAGTGCCGCGGGCTAGGATTTCGTCGGGCGGAACGGGGCCGATCTCCATCGTTGACTCGCCGTCGGAGGCTGCGAGCCGGATCGAGAAGAGTCCCATGAGCATGATGACACCGGTACTCGGCGGAGGGTGCTCCGTGGAGACCCACTTGAGCACGGACTTCAGCTCCAGTTGACTGTAGAGGCTTCGACTAAGGGCTGTGTCGTGGACTAAAACGCGGACGACGACAGCCACGCGGTTTGCTTCCGCGAAACGTCCTTGAACGAATCCGGTGAGGCTCGCGTCGAGGTGAGCCATCTGGTCATCGAGCATGCCGAGCAGCTTCGTGTGGTGCGCGGTGTCCTCCATGCGCGCATCATCGCACGGGCGCATCGCCCTCGTACCAATTCACTTGAAGTAGTGCGACGAAACTCGTGGCACTCTTGGGCGGCGGCACTAGCTGTGCACCCAACGGAGCAACCCGTCAATCTACCCACAGACGCTCAGCGCGGGTGGGGCTAAGGAAGCTTGTGCTCCTGCCACCACCGACGTTGGCGTTCGGCCTCGTCTCTCAAGTCTCGCGGCCGTTACGGCACCTGACTCGCGATCTGCATGAGAAAACTCTCGACAACGGGAAGCGCGTTCTCCGGGCGAGTTATGTCGCCCGCAACGATCACGGGGCCGACGGGCCGAGCGTCCCCTCGCCTTGGTGCATTTCTCCTAAGTGAGATTGACACGCGGTCGTCAGTCTCGTATTCGACCTGAACAAGTTCTTCGAATGGCCAAGTGGCCGTTTCAGGGTGCATGAACCATAGTCTGAACATCGAAGTCGCGACGCGAACGCGGTGCTCCCAACTGGGTCGCAGCGCGCGAATCAGAGCGGCATTGAACTCCGCGATAGGCGTGTCGATTGCGTCGTACCGATCGAGCGCGCCCTGCCATTGGTCCTGGAGATCGTCGGAGGTCACGTAATGAACCTAATGCTCGTGCGAAGGCGGCGCATTCTGCCCGGTGCGGGGGCGACCCACATGGGCAACGGAGTCCTGGTCTGTCCCCAATTGCCTCCGCGGACACCACGCCCCGACGCCCAGCGTCCCTAGGCGCAACCCGGCTAGACACGGGCCTCGGGAGCATACGACTTCAGCGGTGCCGGCCAGTCAGTGTCCGTCCACTCATCGGCCCGCAAACCGGATAGCGTGGCCGATGGCAGGCTGACCTTAGTGCTATCAACATGCGAGAGGTGCGACCATGGCGAGTCCTCTCCTTGCCTCCAAGTTCCACCTTCCGTCGCCGCAGTCCACGCTGGTTGCGAGGCCTCGGCTCACGGCGCGGCTGAACGTTGGCATGGACGCGCGCCTCACGCTTGTCTCGGCTCCCGCTGGGTTCGGCAAGACGACGCTTCTTGCGGACTGGCTCGCCTTTGTCCAGTCTGAGCGACGTGCGGTCGCATGGCTGTCACTCGACCAGCGAGATAACGATCCGGCGGTGTTTTGGAACTACATTGTTGGCGCGATCCAGGGGGCGCTCCTGGGACTCGGGTCGACCGCCACCGAAGCGCTTGCCGCGACTCCGAGCAACGCCGAGGGGATCGTTGGTGGCCTTGCCGCTGACCTCGAGGCCCTGGACACCGAGCTGATCCTGGTTCTCGACGATTACCACGTCATCGATTCCACCGAAGTGCAGGAGGGCCTCGCGTTCCTCATCAACCACCTGCCGCTGCACCTACAAGTCGTCGTTGGCACACGCACCGATCCTCGACTTCCGCTCGCCCGGCTGCGCGCGCGCGGCGAGCTCGTGGAGATCCGTGCCGCGGACCTACGTTTCACGCCCCAGGAGGCCGCCGCCTACCTCACCGGCGCGATGGGACTCGCCCTCACTGCCGCTGACGTCGAGGCGCTCGAGGTGCGCACTGAGGGCTGGATCGTCGCGCTCCAACTCGCGGCCTTATCTCTCCAGGGCCGCGAGGACGCGACAGGATTCATCGAGACCTTCGCCGGCGATGACCGGTTCGTCGTTGATTACCTCGTTGAGGAGGTGCTGGAGAGGCAGACCCAGAAGGTGCGGACCTTCCTCCAGCAAACGTCGGTCCTGACCGGCCTCACCGGAGCGCTGTGCGACGCGGTCACCGGTGACAACGACGGCGCCACGATGCTCGAGACGCTCGAGCGCAGCAACCTCTTCGTGGTGCCCCTTGACGACCAACGCCGCTGGTATCGGTACCATCACCTGTTCGCCGACATGCTCGCAGCCCGGCTGCGCGCCGAGGCGCCGGACACCATCCCAGAACTCCACCGCCGCGCGAGCGATTGGTACGAAACCAACGACAACCTCCCCGACGCCATCCGTCACGCCATGCTCGCCGGCGATCCAGTGCACGCCGGCGAACTCATCGTGCAGATCGCCCCCCTCATGTTCCGCGCTCGCCAAGAGGCCACCGTCCGCGCCTGGCTCGATGCCCTTCCCACTGAGGTAGTCCGCTCACGCCCAGAACTGGCCATCCACTACGTCGGGTCGCACGTCGTGGGCGGCGACGTTGCCGGCACCGAGCCGTACCTCGACGCCGCCGAGCAGTCGCTCGTGGGATACACCGGGCCGGATACCCCCATCATCCGCACCATCCCCGGCATGGTCTTCGCCTATCGGGCCGCCATCGCGCAGTCGCGCGGCGACATGGCCGGCGCGGCCGCACACGCGCGCCGCGCCTACGAGCTCGCCCACCCTGACGACCACCTAGCGCGCGGGGCCGCCGCCGGCCTCTCGGGCCTCGCGTCGTGGACCATCGGCGACCTTGGCGCCGCACGCGAGTCCTGGACGGACTCCCTCGCCAGCCTGGACGGCGCCAACCACGTCGCCGACGCCATGGGCGGCAGCATCGCCCTCACCGACATCCTCGTTGCCCAGGGGCGTCTCAGCGAAGCTGCCGCCGTGTTCGAGCAGCGCCTGGCGCTCGCCGCGCGCAGCGCCAACCCAACCGAGCGTGGCGTTGGCGACATGCACGTGGGCCTCGCCAGAATTCTCTGCGAGCGAGGTGACGTCGCGGCCGCCAAGGAACACCTCGACACCAACACCGCCCTCGGCGACGCCTCGAGCATGCCGCAGAACCCGTATCGGGCTCGTGTTGCCGCCGCGCACGTCGCCTGGGCCGAAGGCGACCTCGCCGTCGCAATCGAACTCCTCGACGACGCCGAGCGCGTCTACAACGGCGACTTCTTCCCCATGGTGCGGCCCATCCCCGCTATCCGCGCACGCGTGCTGGTGGCGCAGGGTAAGGAGGACGACGCCCTCGCCTGGGCACGCGGCCGCGGCCTCGGTGTTGTTGACAAGCGCGGCATCGACGACGACCTCACCTACCTCACCGAATACGAGCACATCACCCTCGCGCTTGCCCTAGTCGCGCACGGCCGACGCTCGCGCGACGAGAGCACCATCGCCGACGCCCTGCGCCTCCTGGAACGCCTCCACGCCGCCGCGGAAGCGGGGGAGAGGAACGGCAGCCTCATCGAGATCCTCGCCATCCAAACCCTCGCCTACCAGGCACAAGGCAATACGCCCGACGCTGTGGCGACCTTGCGTACGGCCGTCACCCTCGCCGAACCCGAGCAATACGCGACGACGTTTGCGCGCTTGGGTGACCACATCGTCGGGCCGCTGAAAGCCCTTGCCAAGGAGGGGACGGCGCCTGCGTACGTGCGAACCCTCCTCGCCGCAATCGCTGCGCAAGGCGACGCCCCTCAACGCGAACAGGGATTGATCGAGCCGCTCAGCGACCGCGAACTCGACGTGCTGCGGCTACTGCGCTCGGAACTTTCCGGGCCCGAGATCGCGCGCGAGCTCTTCGTCTCGCTCAACACGGTGCGCACGCACACCAAGAGCATCTTCATGAAGCTGGGCGTCACCAACCGCCGCGCCGCCGTCCGCGCGGCCGACGAGCTGGGGCTGTTCTCGCGCCCGAGCGGCGCCTAGCAGCGAAACCTTCCCTGCTGCCTCGGCGCGTCGGTGCTTGCACCGCGCCATGCGAAGGTGCATACTCAGTAACTAGTTACTCGGTATGCACTGGAGGATGGCGATGTCGGTAAAGATGGGAATCCTGACCCTGCTGGATCGGAACTCGGCTTACGGGTACCAGTTGAAGCAGGAGTTCGAGGCCACGACCGCTGGCCGTTGGCCGGTCAACGTTGGCCAGATTTACACGACATTGGATCGGCTCGAGCGTGACGGCCTCATCCGGCGCTCTGGCGAAGGTGCCGACGGCCAGGTGATCTTTGAGATCACGCCCGAGGGCAAGGTCGAGGTGACCCAGTGGCTCACGACAGCCTCGTTGTCTCCGAGCGCCGACCGCAACGAGCTCGCGGTGAAGATCGCGCTCGCGAGCCTGCTGCCCAACGTGGACATCCACGCGGTCATTCAGGCGCATCGCAAGGCGGCCCTCGAGACTTTGCACGGCGTGACGAAGGCGAAACGCGCTGACGCCGATGACCTTCTTGGCGAACTGGTACTCGAGGGAATCGCGTTCCGCGCGGAGGCCGAAGTTCGCTGGCTCGATCACGCAGAGGCGCGCATCGCGCAGGCGCGTCTCAAGGCTGCGCGCACGGTCGCTACGACGGAAGGGTCGGACTCGTGACCGGGGGCGACGCTGTGCTGCAGCTCAACTCCGTGAGCAAGGTTTACGGCGAGGGCGAGACCGCGGTCACGGCGTTGGACAACGTCTCCCTCACGGTGGCAGCTGGCGAGGTCGTGGCGATCATGGGAACCTCGGGCTCTGGAAAGTCGACCTTGCTTGCTATCGCCGGTGGACTCGCGACACCCACATCCGGACGTGTCCTGGTCGGAGATGTCGACCTTGGCACCCTCAAGCGTCGCGCGTTGAGTGCCATGCGCAGGCAACGCATCGGCTTCGTGTTTCAGGACTTCAACCTCATCCCGGGCCTCACCGCGTTGGAGAACGTTGCATTACCCCTTGAGTTGGACGGGGTAAGGGGCGAGACCGCGCGGTCCGAGGCGCGTCGCGCTCTGGCGGCCGTTGAATTGCGCGGGCGCGGTCACTCCTATCCGGATGAGCTCTCAGGCGGTCAGCAGCAGCGTGTGGCGATCGCTCGAGCGATGATCGGCACCCGCAGCCTGGTCCTGGCCGACGAACCCACGGGCGCCTTGGACTCCGTCATTGGGGACGGGGTGCTCGCGGTGCTCCACCAGCGCGCCGAGGAGGGCGCCGCTGTCGTCCTCGTCACGCACGACGCTCGCCACGCCTCGTGGGCCGATCGCATCGTGTTCCTCCGTGACGGTCGAGTCGTCGACGAGATGACGCCGTCCACGCCTGAGGCCCTCTTGGTGGCTAACCCGTGAGCGGAATGACCGTCGCCTTGAGGACATCGCGCCGCAACCTGCGTCGCAATCGCGCGCGTAATTCGCTGATCGCGGGAATGGTCTCGTTGCCAGTCATTGTCATGGTGGCGGTTGCCATCGGCCACTCGAGCCAGCAACCAACAACGAGCGAGTTGCTCTCCGCCGAACTGGGCACCGCGCAAGCCCGTATCCAGCAGGTCGCCGGGCCCAACGAACAGGTCGTCCAGTCGCCAGACGATCCGAACTCAGACTGGATCCCCGCTCACGAAGAGACCAACGCAGAGGCTCCGCCTACGGGCCGCCTCGACGCGAGTGTGCCCGAATCCAATACCGCGGTCGGTCTCACCGAGCTCTCTATCGACGTGGCCACCGACGCCGCGAACCTGACCATCCCAGCAACGGTCGGTGCTGCCTGGGATCGACTTCTCCACGGCAGGTACACCGTTGTGGACGGCCAGACGCCGACGGCGACCAACGAAGTGATGCTTTCGCCAACGGCGGCGACCCGTCTCGGACTCCAAGTGGGCGACTCGCTCACGGTCGACGACCACCGGGTCACCGTTGTGGGGACCCTCGCAAAAACGCACGATTCGTCGGAGCAGGTGTTTGTCCCGGATGGGCTCGTTGACACGTCAGCACCGGACTCGCCGACCGCCTGGTACATCGGCGGGGCGGCGCTCACGTGGGACCAAGTGACGGCACTCAACGACCACGGTATGGTCGCCTACTCGCGAGATGTCGTCGAGCACCCGCCCGGCGTCAATCCCCTGGGCGACACAGGCGGAACGAGCGGCGCGAGCCTCGGGGCGATCATCGCCATCGCGATGGGTGGAGGTGCAATCGCGATCCTCTTGGCAGGCTCGGCGTTTGCCGTGGGTCTGCGCCGCGAGCAACGGATGTTGGGCATGTTCGCGGTGACCGGCGCGGACAGACGGCACGTGGCCGCTGTGTCTATCGCGACCGGAGCCTGGCTCGGCCTCCTCGGCGGCGTGTTTGGCATCACGCTGGGTACCGCCATCGCATGGGGCCTTCAACGAGCGAGCCAGGGGTGGTCTGGCGCTGCGTCGGTGCTCGGAAGGCCGGAAATATGGGGATTTCACATTCCGTGGCTGGCGATCGTCGGCGGTCTCGTTTTTGCTGTCACGGTCGGCGCTCTATCGGCGGCGATACCTGCGGTGATGGCGTCGAGGCGAGACCCGCTCGCGAGCCTCCACGGTGCGCTTCGCCCGCACAAGGCGAGCCCACGCTCGGCCGCAACTGGGCTTGCTGTCATCGTCCTTGGCGTTGCGGCACTCGTGGTCGGTAAGGCGGGTCTCGAGCGCAAGATGACGAGCCTTGGAAACCCTCACGCGGGACAGGGCGCGTGGCCACTCCTGATTACAGGAGCGGCGATCGCGATATTCGCCGGTCTTGTGCTCGTGATGCCCATGATCCTGACGGGGCTCGCACGCCTCGCCGCGCACGCACCTCTCTCCGCCCGGCTCGCGGCACGCGATGGAGCCCGGCAATCAATGCGCACGGTGGGCGTGATCGTGGCGATCTCGGTCAGCGTGCTCGCCGTCACCGCGACCGCGTCCATCGCGACCCAATCGGCTCGGTCTGCGACGGCGAACTTTTGGAGTTGGTCACCGGCGGGGGCGTTCGTCTTCGACCTCAACCAAGATACTGCCGATGGCTTGGCGCAAGCGGACCCGGCGCCCGCTGTCGCCGCTGTCAAGGCCGTAGATCCCGACGCATCCACGATCGTCCTCGACGTTTTCCCTGATTCCGGGTACTACCAGTGGACCGAGAACCCACCGGCTAAGGGTCTGTCGTTGCTTGTGCCGCAACAGAACCTCTGCCCGGCGTACCACCAGTTCGACGAACCCATGTCGCAGGCGCAACTAGCCACCGACATCCGTTGCACCCAGTGGGAGTCGCTGTCGACCACCATCGCCGAACACGTTGTCGTCGGCGGAGCGCAGGAGCTCGAGGCGCTGCTCGGCAAGCCGGCGTCGAGTGAGGCGTTAGCGGCACTTGGCCAGGGCGGTGCGGTCGTGCTGAGTCCCGCATATCTAGACGGCTCGAGCGTCAAACTGGGGATATGGGACCAAGCAGCAGGCAACTGGCCGATGACAGACGACGGGTTGGACGGGGTCCCAGCATCTTCAGTGTCGCTGCCAGCGGTCCTCGATGAACCGACGCGATGGGCCATAGGACCCGGAGCTGTGATCTCGCCCGAGACCGCCGCGACCCTCGGGATCGAGCACTTTCCGAGCGTGGTCATCGCCACCACGCCGGGCGGCTTTTCGCAAACACAAGCCGACGCGGTGCGGGCCGCCCTTCATCGCACCGGAAATCTCGACATGATCTACTCGGCGGGCCCGCAGCCAGATATCAACGTTCAATTCTTGATCACCCTGGCGGTTGGTCTTCTAGTACTCACCATCGCTGCAGCGGCCATATCCATCGGCATCGCAAGGGTCGACGCCCGCAACGATGACTCGACGCTCATGTCTGTAGGAGCGCCGGTTGGCATCACCCGCCTGGTCGCGATGTGGCAAGCGCTTGTGACTGTTTCGTTGGCAGTCCTGGCGGGTACCGGAGTGGGTCTCGCCGCGGCGTGGGCACTCTCGCCCGCTTGGCCAGCGGTGCCGTTTGTCATGCCAACCGTCCTCGTCATCTTCGTCGTGCTCGGCTTGCCGTTCCTCATGGCCCTTGGCGCGCTCGCGTTCACCCGCCCGGCCCGCGTCACGGCGTATCGACTCGCTGCCTAACCGTCGACAGTGCTTCACCAACCGCCGCGCCGCCGTTCGCGCGGCCGAGGAGCTGGGGCTGTAGCGACGCACCGCGTGCCATAGCCTGTCGCCATGCCGCAACCGCGCGACCCACACGAGATTCCGCCGCACATCCGCAGCGCTATCACCACGGAAATTGAGGCCATCGAGGCCGAGCACAAAGTCCGCGTGCTCTGGGCCGTCGAGTCGGGCTCCCGAGCCTGGGGCTTCCCCTCGCCGGATTCGGATTTCGACGCTCGCTTCATCTACATCCACGAGCGCGATTGGTACTTGAGCATCGTTCCTGGCAGAGACGTCATTGAGAGGCCGGTTGACGAGGTCTTCGACGTCTCGGGCTGGGATCTCCGCAAGGCGCTCCACCTTGTCCGCGCAGGCAACGCGACCCTTTCGGAGTGGCTCGACTCGCCCATCATCTATGGCGCAACGCCGCACTTCCACGACGATTTCACCGCGCTCATTGACGCCACGTTCCGGCCCGAGCGGTCGTATTTCCACTACCGCTCGGTTTCCGAGAATCATCAAGCCTTGGCAACCTCGGGCGACACCGTCCGGCTCAAGAAGTGGCTCTACGCGCTGCGGACGTGTCTCGCGGCCGAGTGGGCCGCAACGCTCGGCACGAAGCCGCCGATGCGGCTCGTCGACCTGGCTGACGGTCTAGGCGTCGACGCCAAGACGCGCGCGCAAATCGACCACCTCATCGCCCAGAAGGCTGGGCTCGCGGAGAAATCCGAGGTTGCCGTGGAGCCCGGGCTCGTTGCATGGCTCGCACACCGCGTGAGTGAACTCCAACACCTCCACGTCGAGCCCGTGGCCCCCGCGGACGTCGCCGTATTCGACTCGTTCTTCATCGACTGGCTTGAGCGCCGCAACGTCTAGGCTGGTATTCACGGGTACTAGCGAGAGGGGGCGCACATGATTGTCACGATCACCACGACGCACGCCCCCGCAACGGACCTTGGCTGGCTGCTGCACAAGCACCCCGACCGCGTTCAAACCTTCGACGTTTCCCACGGCAAGGCCCACGTCTTCTACCCAGAGGCGAGTGAGACCCGGTGCACCGCGGCATTGCTGCTTGAGGTTGATCAAGCCGCGCTCGCCCGCTCGGCGAAGGGAAATGCGCCGCGAGACTTCACGCTCGGCCAGTACGTCAACGATCGCCCGTACGCCGCGTCGTCGCTCCTAGCGGTGGCCATGAAGCGTGTGTTTTCTACCGCATTCGCGGGCATCCTCGCCTCCAATCAGGCTCTCGCGGACTCCCCGCTCCCACTTGAGATTCGCATTCCCGCCATGCCATGCCCGGGCGGTCCGACGCTGGCAAAGGCAATATTTGAACCTCTCGGTTGGGAGGTGGTTGCGCAAGTAGTCCCGCTGGACCCCGAGTTCGAAGACTGGGGTAACTCGCGCTTCGTTGACCTGACGCTGCGCGGCACGTTGCGCCTGGCAGATGCCCTCAGCCAGATCTACGTGCTGCTGCCTGCGCTCGACGGCGCGCGCCACTATTGGGTAGGCCCCGACGACATCGACAAGCTCGTGCGCCACGGCGAAGGATGGCTCGCGGAACACCCCATGCGTGACGACATCACTCGGAGGTACTTGGCCCAGCGCCGCTCGCTCGTCAACGAGGCACTTGATCGCCTCGTGGAGATCGGCGGCGACGATGCGGAGGCGGTTGCGGCGGACGTGACGCCCGAAGAGGAACTTCCCGAGCCCCGCCGACGCCTCGCGCACGTGCGTCGGGACACCATCGTCGCTGAGCTGAAGGAATTGGTTGCCCACACGGTGGCCGACGTTGGCTGCGGCGACGGCGCCCTGCTGCGGCCGCTTCTCGAGGACTCATGGTTCACGCGCGTGGTGGGAACGGACGTGTCAGCGACCGTGCTGGCGCGCGGCGCCCGCAGGCTCAACCTGGACCGCAAGGGCGAGAGCCAGACGTCTCGGCTCGAACTCTTCCAGTCGTCGGCAACATACAGAGACGCACGCCTGAACGGTCTCGACGCGATCGTGCTGATGGAAGTGGTGGAGCACCTCGACTGGGATCGGCTGCCCGCGCTCGAATCGGCGATATTCGCCCACGCGCGGCCCCGTCACGTCATCGTCACCACGCCCAACCACGACTACAACCCCCTCTTCGAGTTCCTCGCGGACGGCGAAATGCGTCACCCCGACCATCGCTGGGAACTGACTCGTGCCGAGTTCAGGGACTGGTCCCAAGGCGTCGCTGCCGCGCACGGATACGCGTTTCGCATCGAAGGCATAGGCGATGAGCACGAGGCCCTGGGCCAGCCAACCCAAATGGCGATCTTCACGCGCGAGTCAGTCGCAGCAAAGGGGGCTAAGGAATGACGCGCCGCATCGAGATCCCCGAATTGTCCCTGGTGATGCTCATCGGCATCTCGGGATCGGGCAAGTCGACTTTCGCGCGCAAGCACTTTCTGTCCACCGAGGTCATCAGTTCCGACATGGCGCGTGGTCTTGTTTCCGACGATGAGAACGACCAGTCGGCGACCCCTGATGCGTTTGACGTGCTCCAGTTCATCGCTGGCAAGCGGCTCGACCGCGGCAAGATCACGGTGATCGACGCGACGAGCATCCAGCCAGCAGCGCGCCGTGAACTTGTAGACCTCGCCAAGGCGCACGACGTGTTGACGGTCGCCATCGTCATCGACACTCCGCTTGCGGAGTGCATCGCCCGCACTGAGGCGCGCCCGGACCGAAACTTTGGCGCGGAGGTAGTGCGTCGCCAAGCGGCAACGATGAAGCGAGGCATCAAGGGTCTTGGACGCGAGGGCATCCGTCACGTCCACACCGTGAAGGGTGACGAGCTCGACGATGTCGAGATCGTTCGCACCAAGCTCTTCAACGATCTGCGCCATGAACACGGACCATTCGACGTAATCGGCGACGTGCACGGTTGCCTCTCCGAACTCGAGGAGCTGTTGACGACCCTTGGTTGGGTGATCACTCGCGACGAGAAGGGACGGGCGACGTCGGCCGCGCACCCGGCACAGCGTCGGGCCGTCTTCCTTGGCGACCTTGTGGACCGCGGACCCGACACGCCAGGCGTGCTGCGACTCGTGATGGGCATGGTCGCCGACGGCACCGCGTTCGCCGTGACCGGCAACCACGAGGCAAAACTGGTGCGAGCGCTCGGTGGCCGCGCGGTCACCGTGTCGCACGGTCTGCAGGACTCGCTCGACCAACTCGCGCGCGAAGAGGAGGGTTTCGCAGAGCACGCCCGTACCTGGATGGATAGCCTCGTGGCGCACTACGTGTTGGACGACGGCAAGCTGGTGGTCGCGCACGCGGGACTCATCGAGAAATACCACGGCAGGGCGTCGGGCCGCGTGCGCTCGTTCGCGCTGTATGGGGACACGACCGGCGAGACGGACGAGTACGGGTTGCCCGTTCGGCTGCCATGGGCCAACGACTACCGTGGCCGCGCGACGGTGCTGTACGGGCACACGCCTACGCCGCGCGCCGAGTGGATCAACAACACGATGTGCCTTGACACGGGGTGCGTGTTTGGCGGCGCCCTCACGGCGCTGCGCTATCCCGAGCGCGACGTGGTCTCGGTTGCCGCGCACGAGACATATTACGAGCCCGTGCGCCCGCTGAACCCACCCGTTCAGCAGCGCGAGCCCGGCCTCCTCGACATCGATGACGTGCTGGGCGCCGGGGGAGTGGAGACCACCTTGGCCGGGCGCGTCGCGATCAGGCCGGAGAACGCCGCGCCGGCGCTCGAGGTGATGGCGCGCTTCGCTGTGGCCCCCCAATGGCTGCTTTACCTGCCGCCCACCATGAGCCCAGTGCCGGCGTCGAGCGTTGAGGGCGTCCTTGAGCACCCGGTGGACGCGTTTGCGGCATTCCGCAAAGACGGCGTCGATAGGGTCATCTGCGAGGAGAAGCACATGGGTTCGCGCGCCATCGCCGTGATTGCGCGCGACGCCGACGCCGCCCGGCGCCGATTCGACGAACGCGGCGAGCGCCTGGGCGTCGTGTACACGCGATCGGGACGCGAGGCGTTTGCCGGCGACCTGGGCGCGGAACTCGTGGAGCGCGTGCGCGCCGCCGTGGAGAAGGCCGGTCTATTCGAAGAGCTCAACACAGATTGGATCGCGCTCGACGCAGAATTGCTGCCGTGGAGCGCAAAGGCCCGCGGGCTGCTGCGCTCGCAGTATGCACAGGTGGGTGCGGCCGCTCGCTCGTCGATGCCGGTGGCTCTACAGGCGCTTGCCGCAGCCACAGCGCGAGGTCTGGACGTCGCAGCTCTTGCTGAAGCGACGCGTCGCCGCGCCCACAACGCCGAGCAGTTCGTTGACGCTTACCGCCGCTATTGCTGGCCCACGGACGGACTGGACGGCGTCCGACTCGCGGTTTTCCAGGTGCTCGGCGCGGAGGGCGAGTCGTTTGAGGCGCGACCACATGCGTGGCACATGGAGGTCGCCGACCGCCTCGTGCTGGCGGACCCGGAACTCTTCCAGACCACCCGCCGCATCGAGGTCGATCTCGCCGACGACTCTTCACGCGTGGAGGGGGCGCGATGGTGGGAAGCCCTCACGGCGTCGGGCGGCGAGGGCATGGTGGTGAAGCCGGCCGCCAACCTGGACCCAGCTCGCGCGAAGCCCACCCAGCCGGGCATCAAGGTGCGCGGCGCGGAGTATCTGCGCATCATTTACGGCGCCGACTACTTGGACCGCGATGCCCTCAAGCGGCTCAAGGGGCGGTCGGTGGCGCGCAAGCGTTCGCTCGCATTGCGCGAATACGCGCTGGGCATTGAGGGCATGCGTCGGGCCGCTGCTGGCGAGCCGTTGTGGCGCGTGCACCAGTGCGCGTTTGGGGTGCTCGCGCTCGAGTCGGAGCCCGTGGATCCGCGGCTCTAGTGCCGGCGCGTGGAGTGGGTCCGGGCCGGATGACGTCATCCCCGGCGGCTTCCTGCGTCACGCCGCGCCGTGACCGGTGCCGCGCGGAAGTATCCACTGCGTCGGCTGGCCGGTGACTGCGGCGATGAGGTCAAAGTCCTTGTCGTAGTGGAGCACGGTGGCGTCGTGGACCAGCGCGGTAGCGGCAATCAGGAGATCGGGGATGGGGCGTCGGTGCTGGCCACCTTTGGCGAGCGCTCGCTGGATATCCAGCGCCTTGCGCGTCACCGCCGCGTCGACCGGGAGCCAGACGAGCGACTGCAGCCCACGCCAGCGAGCCTCGAAGTCCTCGGGCCCGCGCGTCGAATACAGCAGTTCAAGCGCGACGATCTCGCAGGTGGCAAGTTGTCCAGCTTGGGCTAACTCCCGGAGCACTGCGTCCGCGGCCTCGCTGTGCCGCTGCTGCTCGAACGCCGACTTGTCGACCAGGAAAAGTGTCAACGCCAGGCCGAATCCATGACCTCGTCGTCTCCCAGGTCGTCAGTCGCGACGCGCAAATCCTCAAGGAAATCGAGGCGCACGCGCCGGATAGCGATCTCTGCGAGCGCCCGATTCACTGTCGCAACCTTCGTCTTTGTGCCAAGTTCTTTGGCGGCGGCGGCCAAGGCGTCGTCATCGATGTCGATAAGGGTCCGAGTCATTGCGGCGCTCCTTGATATATCAATTGTTGTTTCTGACGATATCATCCGCGACGGCGCCCGATGAGTTATCCACAGCCCTGCCGCGCGTGTCGGCACCCGCCTCTAGCCTGTCCCAAATGAACTCGACACTTCTTCCGATACATGTTCGTTTGCGGGCCAGCGATGATGGTCCGCTCGGCGAGTCGTTATGGGCCGAGCCCGTGGACGCGACCGACGCTGGGGGTAGTTTCCGCCTACCGGATGACCTGACGTATGTGCCATTGCGCCGCGGCGACCACGTTCAGTGCGAACTTGATGCGAACAGCATCCTGCAGGTCGTCAGAATCAACTCACTCGTTCCAGGGTTCCTCATTGGCCTCACGCACCCGACGAGCGCCGAGCTCCTGGTCAAACGCGCCCTCGAAGCACTGCTCGGTGCCGGCTTCGAAGTTCATAGGCCCGGCGACGGCTACGCAGAAGTCTTCATTCACGCTCCGTTGGGAACCGACATCGAGTCGGTAGACCTGCCAACGGTCCCCGGCTCTTGGCGGCCGGTGGTGTTCATGAACACGGAACAGCGTCGCGCACAGATTGAAGCTGAGGTGGACTTCAGGCTGGATGCGACACCCGTCATCAACACAGACCCGATCGACTACTGGGCCGCGGATGACGAGGCATGGTCACTCCTCGGCGCCGACGACCCAGCTCTGCTAGGCGCGATTCAAACCATTGCTGCTGCCGATCCACGTGTGTTGGCCACGATTGAGGCGGGGCGCCATCAGGACGTGTTGACGTACTTGGATCGCCTCATGGTGTTCGACCCGCGGACGCTGCCGCCACTCGATCGTCCGCTGCTAGTCGATCCCACAGCGGTCTAGGCGGGTTGAGTGATCGCCTCGTACGTCGGCGTGTTCATAGGAAATCACATGTTGTGTACACAAAGTACGCAAGGTACGCTTTGCCTATGAGCACTATTGACGACTACGTCGCGTCACGTCTCCTGCGTCAAGACATCTCCGATGTAGTAAATCGCGTCGCGTACGGTCATGAGCGCATCGCGGTGACTCGCCACGGCAAGACGGCGGCTGTTCTCGTGAGCCTCGCGGACCTTGAGTTGCTCGAGCGACTCGAAATGGAGCGGGACGTCGCCGAGTACGACGCGGCAAAGGCGGCCGACGACGGTACCCGGGTCACGCTCGAGGAACTGGAGCGCGAACTCGCGTAGTCGTGTACAAAGTCGAGTTCACCACCGCAGCATCGCGCGAAGTTCGCAAGTTGCCGCACCACGTGGGAAGTACCGTGCTTGCTGCTATCAGAGCACTTGCTCAAGACCCGCGACCGCACGGCAGTACAAAACTTGCAGGGAGAGAGAACGCGTGGCGGATAAGAGTCCGCGACTATCGCGTGATCTACGAGGTTCATGACAGTGCACTAGTGGTGACGGTGGTGCGGGTCGGCAATCGTCGCGATGTGTATCGATAGTGGGTGCCCCGACGCGCACAAACGTCTCCCAAGAAATCACCACATGTGGTGAGGCGCTCTCACCACGCCTGCTCGTAGCGTCCAAGCATGAAGAACACGCCCAGCCTCGACGGCCCCGGCCGCTACGAGATCCGAGTCCAAGGACGCATCGACGCCCTGTGGGCCGCCTCGTTCGACGGTCTGAACCTCACCGCGGGCAGCTCGGGCACCACGCTCGTGACGGGCTGGTTTGCTGACCAATCCGCACTGCACGGCGCCCTCGAAGCGCTGCGGGACCTAGGTTTGCCCCTGGTCTCAGTCATCCCCGTCGGCGACGACAACCCACTCACATAATCAAGAAGGAGAACGTCGTGTCCACAGCCACCCCTACTCGTACCAAGACCAAGGCGCCCATGAAAGCGTCCCGCAAGCAGTCGCTCGCGGCTGGCCTGTTGTATTTGGCGACCTTCGTGTCGATCCCGACGCTTGGGCTCTACACCGCCGCGCACAGCTCGGACTTCATGACCGGAACCGGTCCGGACTCGTCGGTCTACATCGGCGCTGCGCTCGAGGTCATCGTTGCGCTCACGTGCATCGGCACCGCTATCGCCTTGTTCCCGGTGGTTCGCAAGCAGAACGAGTCGTTCGCGATCGGTTTTGTCGCCACCCGCACGCTTGAGGCTGCAGGGATCATGGTTGGCGTGGCGAGCCTGCTCTCGCTCGTGGCGCTTCGCCAGTCCGGTGCGGGCGAGGACGCTGCGGTCACTGGCCAGACGCTCGTCATCATGTACGACAAGGTGTTCATGCTGAGCCAGAGCCTGCTGCCGGCGATCAACGGCCTGCTGCTCGGCACGCTGCTCTACCGCTCGCGCCTTGTGCCGCGCATCTTGCCCACGATTGGCCTGATCGGCGCCCCGATCCTGTTCGTGTTCACGATGCTCGCCATCACCGGCGTGGTCGACAACCGCTCCGCAGGAGCTGGGCTCGCGGCGCTGCTGATCGCGCTTTGGGAGTTCTCGCTCGGTATTTGGCTCACGTTCAAGGGCTTCAAGCCCTCGCCCATCATCGACGAGTTCGACGCAGAGGCTGAGGCCAAGAAGATCGCCTACGCGCGCTGAGTTCAGCGACCCCCGTCGCTTGGCTCCGGCCCGGCGACGGGGGAGACGTACGGGTCGTTCCTTAGGACTATGCCTCGCTACGCGTAATCGCAGGCGTCTCGTAAGTCCCGTCGAGCACCGCGGCGTCGGGCTCGTACATCCGCAGCACTGGCCGGAAGTCGCCCTCCGGCGCGGGTAGCCAGTTCGCGCGCGCGGTCGGGTCCTCGGGCTCCGCATGGCTGATGGTGATCACCAGCGAGCCGTCGTCCTCGTACACAATTCCCGGGGTGCGGTCGCCGATCGAGTACCTGTCGATGGGGTTGTCGACCATGAAGAAGTTGGGAACGTCGTACATGGTCAGCGACCAGAACGCTCCCACCGGGGGTGTTGGGGCCAGGTGCAGCGTGTAGGTGCGGGCACCGGTCAGTTGCTCGCCTTGGTCGTCGTGGTACGTCATGATGTACGCCGCCTCGTAGGCGTGGTTTCCCCATAGCCCGCCGGCCGCGGATGCCGCCCGTTCCACGATCCGCACCTTTGGGTCCGTGATCTTGAAGCTCGGCTCATCCAGAGTGCCCACCTGGAAGTAGTCGAGGTTGTAGTCGAAGACGTGGAACGTCAGCTTCCACCCGTTCACGATGGGGCTGCTGCCCCCAGAGCGCTGCACCTTCTCCAGCAACGCCGCGCCCTTCGCAAACCCCTCGGATAGCGCCTGCGCCACCGGTGCGTCGGCATCCGTGACGGACTCCTCAGCGGAGTTGATCCCGAGCGGGGCCAGCGACTCCTGCAGTGGCTGGTCGCGCTCTGGGCCAGGGAACGCGTGGCTCCACAGCCGGACCTTGTCGAAGAACACCAGCGCCTCCGAATCGGAAGCGGCGGGCTGCGGGATGCCCGCTGCCACAGCGTCGGGGTCCAAGGGCGTGAGCGTGGTGGCGTCCTGCAGAGCCGCAACCGCGGCCAGGTCGTGGTCCCCGGCACATGCCCACCTGCCGACGATCGACGCCACTCGCGTGGGGAACTCGATCACGGTCGCGCCGGCAGGCGCGTCGCCGGTCCATCCCGGTGGCACGAGCAGGAAGTCGCCGGCCTCGGTGCCCGTGACGCGGTGGCCCACGTAGGCGAAGTTGTTGGTCCACGCGTCCACAAACTGCAGCACGTAGTACCGCCCCGCGGTGTCAGGAACATGCAGCAGCACCGGGCCCACGCTGAGGTCCAGCTGCGCCATCGAGTACACGGTGTCGTTGTTGATCGTCACGAACGTGTCAGCCGGCCCCGCCATCTTGCGGGCATGACTGAACGAGTTAAACGGCGCCGCCGGGTTGGCGCCTACGCCCTCATTCACATACCTCTGCACCTGATCAAGGTTGAATACCAGCGGGAATCCGTACAGGTAAGCCTCGGTCGAGAGTGCGTTGAGGTCGACGCCCGTCATGTTCGCTCCTTTAGTCCGATTTGGCTCTGTGTCCATTCTGGCCCGCGACTGGGCTTGCTCGCAGCGTCTAACCATGAACAATTCGCCGAGCCTCCACGGCAGGCGCGGGCCTCGCGGCCGCGGTGCTCCGTTAGAGGCCCAGCGCCGAGGCCAGGGCGGAGTCGACAGACAGCATCACGGCGGGGGAGAGCGCGCCTATGAGCACAGGGTTGTCGTCCTCGTACATCGCGGTGAGGTCGTCGCACAGAACGCTGCCGGCAACGCACTCGCCGTGGGGAAGTTCAACGATGGAGCTCAGCCGAGGCTTGGGGCTGGTCGTGATCCGCGCAACGAGCACGTCGTTGAGGCTCCGGTTCCGCAGGTTGTTGGAAACCACGAGCCACGGCTTGCGGCCAAGCTTCTCGTCGAACGTCGCCCAGTAGACCTGGCCGCGGAGGAAGCTCGTCATCGGATCCGAGGGCTATCCGCGCCTGCGCGCCTTGGTCGTTTGCACGAACAGTTCGCGTTCAGGATCCTGCGCGAGCTCGGCGTAGCCCATCTCGTCGAGCACTTGGTACGCATGCTTAACCCCCAGCTCGAACAGACGATGCATGATCGCGGCCTCCGACATCGACGTATCAAGCCCGAGCAATTCTGGAGCCGCCTGCGATTGGCTGATCGCCGCGAGGTCGCGGAGGTTCTGCGTCGTTAGGGGCACGGACGCACGCTTCGACACCTGGTGCTTAAGTGGCGTGCTCATGGTGCCTCCTTGGAGACTCTTGATGCGGCCGGAGTCCTATAACTGTGGATGACATGCTACATGAAATGCCGCAAATCTTGCAGCACTTCACGGAACGACCGAAGCGCACACGACGGCCCGCTGAGAGTGCCTCACCGAGCACGGTGCCAACCTCAGCGCGCGCCTCGCCGCCTGGACGCCCGACCGCACGCTCCTGGTCACCAGCCCAGGGCAGGGCAACGTAGTAGCGCTCAACCCAAGTGAGGATGAGAAGGCGCCCACAGCGTCGGGCGCCTGCACCGACGTGCACCGGCTGAATTCCCTGTTGAGGTTTGCGTGGAGCAATTAGCTGCCTACGGGCGGCCGGGTGAACCCAGCACGGGAGTGTCACAGACCGAGCCTGTCGCCCCGCGCCCATTCTCAACGAACCGGTGCGGCGGGTAGTCGGTGTAGTCGATCCCCTTGACCCTGCACAGGCCGTAGCGCGCATTCTTGTTTGACGTGAGGTCTCTGCCGGAGCCGGAAGAGCCAGCGAGGAACGCCACACCGTTGCCGCCGTTCTTGTAGGCATAGGCCTCGGTGAGGTCCGCGCGGCCGCCGGCAGCACGCACGCCGTCAAGCGTGTTGAAGGTGAACGTGCCGCGGTACACAGTCGCGGTGCCGTCGCTGATGAACAGGCCGTGCTTGGAGTTGCCGCGCGATGACAGATCGGTGATGCGCACGGCGTCGCTCTCGGTGCCCACGTTCATTCCGTGGGAGCGATTGAACTCCACGCGATCCTGCGTAGACGAACCCTTGGCGCCGAACCGCCATGCGATGCCAGCGGCCCCATTGTTGTGCGCCACGTTCGTGCTGAGCGCGCTTTGGCCGCCCATGAGCGAGATCCCGTCACCGGTGTTCTCCACCGCCACATTGCCCGTCAAAGTCCATCGCCCCTTGCCCGTGAGGGCGATACCCTCTTGGACGTTGTGGCGAGCGTCTGTTCCGGTGAGGCGTGCGGTGAACGGGAGTTCCGCGCCTGTCTTTCCGTCGATTCCCGATTCCAGCCACACTCCCGCGCTGCTATTGCTGAACGCGGTCGAGCGCGTGCTCACAACGATGGGGGCGTCGGCCACGTGTACTCCAAGCCCGCCGTTTCCGGTAGCAGAGACGTCAGTCAGCGCGACCTCGCCTCCCACATGGTTGATCTCGACGCCGGCAGCGCCGTAGCTAAAACTTGAGTTGGTGACCCTGGCGTTGCCGGCCGTGTCCCACAGCCACAGTCCATTGCCCCCGGTTTGCCACACGACTGCGCCTCCCACACTGACGGTGGTGGCGCGCTCCGCGAAGACTCCGCTGCCTGCCATCTGGGTGATGTCCGTGTTTTCAACCGCCACAGTGGTCGTGTCCACTGCGCCCACGCCGTGATCCGGCGAGCCGTCGCCGTCTTTGCCGCCCCGTTCCCAAATGCCGCGAACGTCGGAGTTGATGACCCGTATCGTTCGCGAGTGCGCCGCCCACACGCCCACGTGTTGAGGGCGGTCAATGCTCACTGCATCCACCGTCACGACTCCGGCTCCCTCTGCGAGCACGCCCGCATCGAAGCCGCGAATCGTGCCGTTCGTCACCACGGCGTTGGTGGCGCGGGTGACCCGCACTCCCGCGGAGTACTCCGGGTAGCCGAGAGCAGCGTCGCCGTACCATTCAAGCCCGGCCGACGTGCCTGACAAGACGTGACCATTGAGGTCCAGGCGCACGTTGTCTGCCGTGATGGTGAAGGCGGTGCCGTCACACGCGAGATCCGCGCCTAGCACGAGCGTTTGGCCCGGATGGTCCAGTACGGTGCCGCAGAGACTGTCTGCTTGAGCGCCCGTTGCGGGCTCCGCGATGACGATGACCAGGCCGAGCAGTGCCGCTGCGGTGGCGATTCGTGTGGTGTACATGGTTTCTCCCTAGGTGCTGTTGTCACTGCGACGAGCAACACGTGCCGCGCGGTTGACAGACGCACGGTTGGTGTATCGGATTCGGCCTAGCTCCGCGTTCGCGAACCCGTGGCGCTCGTAGAAGCGCCGGCACCACGTAGCCTCGGAAGATGCGTCCGGCACATCAGCACATCGCGGTACTTGCCGTTGTGGCCGCCCTCGCGCTCGCGGCCTGCACCAACGACGCGGACATCACCCCCACAGCTCAGCCCACCCAAACTCCGCCACCGACCGAGGCGCCCTCCCAAGCCCCACCCAACCCCAGCGTCGGCCCGTTGGTTTCCACCGCACTTACGGTTGCAGAGGGCACCAACCCGGCCGACGCTGAGGGCCAGTCCCTCAACATCCCCCAGGGATGGACGGCGGAGGTTTGGGCAAACGTCCCTGGCGCGCGCCTCGCGGCGTGGGACTTGGACGGCAGCCTGCTGGTCTCGAACGGTGGCGGGGGCACAGTAACTCGCCTCACACCAACCCAGCCGGGCACGGCTCCAACCGCACAGACGCTCCTCGACGGCCTCAACAACCCCCAAGGTCTCGCCTTTGCGCTCAACGGCAAGGTGCTGATCGTGGGGGAGAGCGACCGCATAGTCTCGTATGACTACCTCGACGGCGCCGCGACAAACCCCACCGTGCTCGTCGACAACCTCGCCACGAGCGGCCACGGCTCCAAGGGCATCGCAGTCGATGGCGACACGGTCTTCTACAGCCTGGGTTCGGAAAGTAATCGCGATTCCGCGGACCGCGATACGGACCCAAAGCGGGCAACCGTCTGGCAGGTGGGCCTCAATGGCGAGGGCAACAGCATCGTCGCCACGGGCGTGCGCAACGGCTTTGGGCTCGCTATCGCTCCTGATAAGACCCTCTTTGCGGTCGTCAATCAGATGGATAATCAGCCCTACCCCTTTGACGACGACACCGGCGACTACGGCCGCGAAGTCCCCGAGTACATCAACGAGAACCCCGTTGACCAGGTCACGCGCCTCACCATGGGCGCCGAGCTCGGCTGGCCCCTCTGCGTCCCCGACACCCGCGAAACCCCAGACCTCACCGACATCCCGTTCGTCAACGACCCGCTCAACAACCCAGACGGCGCGGAACTCGACTGCAGCGCCCTCGCCAACACCATGCTCGGCATGCCCGCGCACAGCGCCCCGCTGGGACTCTCGTTCACGGCCGGCACGCCGCTGGGTGGCACCATCGGCAGCGGCGCACTCATCACTTCGCACGGCTCGTGGAACCGCGAGCCTCCCCGCGAACCCAACGTCGCGTTCAGCGCGTGGGACGACGCCACGAACACCTTGGGCGCGACCGTCCCGCTGGTAACAGGCTTCCAGTCCGACGCTGGTGGCCGGTTTGGCCGTGCCGTCACCGCCGTTCCCGGCCCAGATGGCTCGCTCTACGTCACCGACGACGCTGCGGGCCTTGTGTATCGCATCACGCCTGCCGATTGAGTGTCTGCGTGGAGGGAGAATTGCGTGGACATCGGCGTGCTGACCGTGGTGACGGTCGGGTTGCTGGTCCTTGCTGTGCGCGCAACAGTCCGTGCCATCCGACGCAGGCAGTGGGAAGGTGCCACGGGCAGAGCCTGGTGGGCCGCAGTCCTCATCGCGTCCACGCTGGTCGCGCTCTACTTTGAGGTGGGCCACCACCGCCAGGAACGGCTCGCGACCTACGCAATGAGCGCCGTAACCGACAACCCCAACGCGCGCGCCGACTGCCGAAGATTCACGCAGAACTTCCTCAGCCTGGGCGGGTACGACGGCTACGTCTACCAGGACACATCAGACATTGCGCACTACACGAACGACTCCTGCAGGTCGCTTGCGTCGTATGCGTCGAGTTCCATGCGAAATCCGTCCCTGGACCAGATCGCCGCCGTGCATCTCATCGGTCACGAGACCATGCATGTCAACGGCTATTGGGCGGAAGCGGAGGCGGAGTGCCGAGCGGTGCAGTTAAACCATCTGATCGCGCTCAAACTCGGCGCCACCGAGGCGCAGGCACGCAGCCTGCAGAGGCGCTACTTCGCGGAGATCTACCCATATCTGAAGGAGGGCTACCCCTCGAATGAGTGCCGCGAGGGCGGAGCGCTGGACATCTTTCCTGAGCGAACGCAGTTCCCGTAGCCGCCGACGGTGTGCTTGCGTGGACTCGCAGCCCTACCGGCCGTTGGGTCCGGCAAGCTGTATTAAGGATTCCTGAAATAGCCGAACTCTCCGAGGACCTCCATCGCCCAACACGAGGCCTCGCCGCAGAACACGCTGCTCCCGCAGAGTCGCCTTACCGGCGCTGAGGCGGCAAACTTCTCGCATGGCGGGCAAACCGAGCGCGGTGATTGTTGACATCGATGGGACGTTGGCGCTCATTGCTGATCGCAATCCGTACTCTCACCACGGTGTACTCAAGAACCAGCCAAACCACGCTGTGATCGCGGTGGCGCGCGCCCTCGCAGCGCAGGGACACACGCTCGTGGTTGTCTCCGGGCGCAGCGAACTCGCTCGCGCGGACACCGAACTGTGGCTGACCCGCCACCTCGGCGCTGAATTCGAAGGCCCGTTGATGCGCGCAGAATCAGACCAGCGCAAGGACGCGACCATCAAGCGCGAGATCTTCCGCCGGGAGATAGAGCCTCGCTTTGACATTCTCTGCGTGCTCGACGACCGAGACCAAGTTGTCTCGATGTGGCGAAGCCTGGGGTTCACCTGCCTGCAGGTAGCCCCGGGCGATTTCTAGACGGTCTCTCGCCAGTAATACAGCCCGCGCTCGTCGGAGCCAGGCTCGGTGTTCGCGAACCCGTGGCGCTCGTAAAACCGCCGAGCGTCGTGGTCAAACTCGTCAACATTGACCTCAACGAGCCCCCAGCCCCTGGCACGCGACGCCTCGAGCAGGGCCAAGATCATGGCACCGCCGATTCCCAGCCCACGAGACCCGGGAGCCACGTACAACTCGTCGAGTAGCGCAACAGGGCCGTCGAACCACACATTCGTCCGCAGCGTCACGAGCGCGACGCCAACGGCTGGCTCGCCGCCTAGCCAAGCGATCGTCGTCTCGGAACCCAGCAACTCGCGTAGGCGGCCTTCAAGGACGGCTTCCCCGGGCGTCGGGCTGTCAAACTCGGTGTTGAAGTCATGGAGCAACCTCGCGACAACGTGCGCGTCATCGCCAGTCGCCAGGCGTACAGGCAGCATGCGGCCAGGCTAACCCCTGGCCCACGGAACCCGCCGGGGGTGGGACGGGTGCGGTCGCGGAACCCGTTAGGCTATCCGCGACCAGTCCTACCAGGGGGAATCATGCAACTCGGACGCACTTTGATGACCTTCGGCACCATTGCCGTCGTCATCTGCTTCACCACACTCGCGTATCTAGCGAACGCCCTGATGGAGCGCGGATACGTGGGGACTGCAACAGGCACGGACGGCTCCGCGACCACGCTGCAAACCGTGATTGGCATCGCGGCCCTGGCAGGGCTTGTGCTGGGCGTGACGGCCGTCATCGTTGGCCTTGTGAAGATCATTGCTTCCGGGCGCAACGCCGAGGCGCTCGAGTCCGAGCCCGCGGCCTGACGTCTACGCACGTTCGCCGTACATCCCACTCACCGTTAGGTAGAACCCATGACGCACCTGGTATTCATCCACGGCATGTACATGAACGCTCCCAGCTGGGACGCGTGGCGAGAGCGAGCGGAAGCCGCTGGGCACACCACCTCCGCCATCGAATGGCCCGGCCACGAGGGCTCTCCCAAAGACCTCCGCGCCAACCCGCCAGAGGTCCTCAAGACGCTCACCTTCCCCGAACTCCTGGACCAGCACGAGCGCGAAATCCGCGCCATCGACGGCCCTGTGACCCTCGTGGGCCACTCCATCGGCGGACTCCTTGTCCAGGCGCTGCTTGCTCGGGGAGTGGGGGAGGCGGGCGTCGCGCTTTGCCCGGCACCGCCGTCGGGCATGATGTCGCTCCGCGCAGACTTTTTGCGCGCTAACTTTCCGCACACCAACGCGCTTGCGCGCCGCAAGCCGCTCAACCAGAGCCCCAAGCGCTTCCACTACACCTTTGGCAACTCGCTGCCGCGCGCCGAGTCCGACGCGCTATGGGATGCCCTGTGCACCCCTGAGGCGCGTGGCATTCCGCTCAGCACGCTGACCGGTGGAGCCCGGATTGACGCCTCCAAAGTCACCGTTCCGCTACTCGTCTTTGGTGGCGCCAACGACCACCTCATTCCAGAGTCGCTCGCGCGCAAAGTAGCCAAGCGATACTCCACCGCCGAGTACCGCGAACTGCCAGGCGCGGACCACCTTGTGTGCAGCGAGCCAGGTTGGGAAAGCCTGTCCGACGCTGTGCTTGAGTGGGTGGCGCAGCGCTAGTTCACGCGGCGTTAGTTGGTGCAGCGTTCCAGGTTGTACTGAATCACCTGTTCGAGCCCGGTTGCGCCAGCGGTCGCGGCGGCGAGCACGCCTGGCTGGCTCAATAGAGCAGCAGTCGCCACCGAGTAGTCGTCGAGGCTTCCGGACTGAGCCGCAAGCGTGGCCTCCGGAATGGACAATGCCTCGAGCATCGTGAAGTAGTCCTCGAACGCAGTGACAACGTCGTCACCCTCGCCAGCAACAACGCTCAGCGCCCGAGCCCAGTGCAGTTGCACGTCGTCCGCGGCCGCGAGCATTGCCTCGCCCTCGGCGTTCATGGTCTGAACGTTTCCCTCGCCGTCCTTGCCAGTCTGGGTGCTCTTGGCATCTGTGTGGTCAAGCAGCGTCACCAGTGCGGCGTACCCCGCGTCCGCGTGCTCGCAATACACGTCAACTGACGGCGTAGGGGAGCCCGACGCTGTGATTGCCTCCTGCGCGGTGGCGACGGGGTCACTTTGGCTGGCTGTGGCGTCTGGCACCGTGGCGCCGACGCACCCGGACAGCGCGAGACTCGCGATCGCGACTCCGGCGAGGGTGGACACGGCAACGCTAACTTTGCGGGGCATCGTGCCAGCATGCCAGCCGTGGTGCTTGCCGCCAAAACGGCGACTATGAGGGGCTTTGAGCTCTGGAGCCGCTTAGCGCTCCTAGGTCGCGGGCGAACCGCTGGATGCCTCGTCCGAGCGCGCTGAAGAATTCTTTGTCCGCGGACTCAACATCGACTACGGCGGAGTTCGCCGCTCGGGCCCCGGCCGGAGTGACCGCGAGAGCGAACGCGCGTCCGTCCGTGGGATGTGGCGAGCGCGTGACGAGGCCTTTGTCGGTGAGCGCCCGCACCACTTGCGACGTCATCATGAGGTCGGTGCCGGCCTGAGCTGCAAGATCGGCCTGCGTGATGGGGGAGTCCGACTCCATCCACGTGAGCGACGCGAGTAGCACAAACTGCACATGGGTCAGTTCGTGTGGCGCCAGCGCGGCCCGCATGCTCGATTGCCAGCGTTGCGTGACGCGCCACAGCATGAGGCCTGGGCTGTCGTCGGCATCGACAAAGTCCGTGGCAAGGCCGCGTGCTTCAGACATCTGAGCCCTCCACCAACTCCACGAGCCGCGCGAGGTCGGCCGGCACAGAGGCGGCGAAACCCTTGCCCAGGATCTTCGCCCAGACGCGTTCGAGGGGACCCTCGATGGCGACGCGGATCGTGAGCGCGCTGCCCTCGGCTCGGGCCTGTGCGACGTGTTGGAAGGTGAGCGTGGCGCCCGGGAATCGCGAGGTATCCGTGTACTCGCGGCCCGGTTCGTATGCAGAGATGGTGAAGCGCACCTTGGGCACTCCGGTGGGCTTGAGCGTGCCGGTGGTGTTGAGCCCTGCGGGTCCGTCAAGGCGCACCCACTCGGTGTCTGGGGACCACTCTGCCCACGTCGAATGTTCCGCCCAACGGTCGAAGTACTGGGCCGCGGAACCGGTCGAGGGTGCCTGCGCGGTCGCTAGTTCGATCATGTGGATAGTATGCGCACATACTAAATCAGAGTCAACCGATGGAGCTTGTCGCGCGGCGGATGCGCGAACATGCCGGCCGCCCGCAGGGGCGCGCTGCGCCGGCCGATTGCCCATTTCAGGAATTCATAAAATGCCGCGAAAACTGTCACCTTGCGGGCCTCCATCCGCGACCGACGCGCCGTTAGAAAACTGGCGATACCCGGCCCCAGCGTCGGGCCTGGTATCCTTGTTATGTACGAGCAAGATTTACCTGCTTGTATGCGTCGCAGATTGCTTCCGCTTCTCGCCGCAGCCCCACAGGGCGCGGCTCGTAGAAATCCTCTCTTCGGCGAACGAACGCGGACACCTTCGCGCTTCGCCACCAACGCCGGTTCACAGATAATTACGCGCGCTTGCGCCACCGGCTCATGCCCCGAAAGGCACCTCATCGTGACTAGCTTCGCCGAACTCGGCGTGCCGACCGCACTGACCGACGTTCTCGAGCGCGACGGCAAAACCGCCGCGTTCCCCATCCAGGAGAACACCCTCCCCGACACCCTCGCAGGCCGCGACGTCCTTGGCCGCGGAAAGACCGGCTCCGGCAAGACGCTTGCGTTCTCGCTGCCGATCGCCGCTCGCCTCGCGAACCGCACTGGCCGCGCACGTCCGGGCCACCCCCGCGCACTGGTGCTCGCACCCACCCGCGAACTCGCAACGCAGATCGAGGCCGTCATCAAGCCCCTCGCTGCCGCGTTCGACCTCACCACGACCACCATCTACGGCGGCGTGAGCCAGCAACGCCAGGAGCAGGCAATGCGCCGCGGCGTCGACATCGTCGTTGCGTGCCCCGGCCGCCTCGAAGACCTGATGAAGCAGAACATCATGTCGCTCGACTCCGTGCAGATCACCGTGCTTGACGAGGCCGACCACATGGCCGACCTCGGCTTCCTCCCCGGAGTCACGCGCATCATGGCCGCCACGCCGCGAAACGGTCAGCGACTCCTGTTCTCCGCCACGCTCGACAACGGCGTGAACAAGATCGTCGACCGCTTCCTGAGCAACCCCATCGTTCACTCCGTGGACAGCGCTGACAGCCACGTTGACGCCATGTCCCACCACGTATTCCACGTGGCCGACGCTGGGGCCAAGAAGGACCTGGTCCGCACCTTGGCCTCTGGCATGGGTCGCCGCGTGCTCTTTACGCGCACCAAGCACCAGGCGAAGAAGCTGGCTATCGCTCTGACGGCCGACGGCATTCCCGCCGTTGACCTCCACGGCAACCTCTCGCAGGGAGCGCGTGACCGCAACCTCGCGGCCTTCGCTGGTGGGGGCGCTCGCGTGCTCGTCGCAACCGACGTCGCCGCTCGCGGTGTGCACGTTGACGGCATCGAGCTCGTTGTTCACGTTGACCCGCCCATGGAGCACAAGGCGTACCTGCACCGCTCGGGTCGCACGGCCCGCGCCGGTTCCTCCGGCGACGTCGTGACGGTCGTCATGCCTGAGCAGCGTCGCGACACCGACCAACTGCTCCGCAAAGCGAACATCCAGGTGCGTCCGCAGGCGGTTTCGGCTGCTTCGAGCCCGGTTAAGGAACTCGTAGGCGACGTCGCACCCTACGTGAAGCCAGAGCCCAAGGCAGCACCTCAGCCGCAGAACTCTCGTGGAGCCCGCTCCGGCGGTCGCCCGCAGCGCTCCGGCGGTCAGTCTCGCAACGCGAACCAGTCACGTGGGGCCGGTCAACCGCGCAGTTCCGGCCAGTCGCGTGGCAACACGCAGCAACGCGGCGCAAGCGAGCAGGGTGCCGGTTCGCAGGGTGCCGGTTCACAGCAGCGGGCTACGAGCCAGCAGCGCGGCACCGACCAGGCGCGTGGCACCAGCCAGCAGCGTGGCGCGAGCCAGCACCGCAACGACGTGCAGGGCCACGGCTCTTCGCGTCGCGGTGGTCAGTCGCAGCCGGGCCGCAGGGGTGCCGCTCGCACGCAACGCGCGCGCTAAGACACCCTCGCTCGGCGTTACCGTAGTCATGTGACGGAAGAGCTCGTAATCCACGGTGGCAAACGCAAGGCCCTTCGGGGCTGGCTGATCATTCTGATGGTCGTCTTGGCGATTGCGGTGAGCCAGTTCACTGGCGCCGTCGCCGTCACCGTGAGTGACGACAACGGCGGCGTTGGCAAGTTGTTCATCCCAGAGGCCGTTGCGGTCGGTTGCCTGTTTGGCATCGCGATCGTGCTCGCGCAGTGGTGGGACGATCGTTCGTTCTTCCGCGTCGACGGCCAACGCGTGAGCGTGCGCCACGGCGTGGGCCGCGTCCGGGGCCGCACGGCGTGGCTGGAGCACGACGAGCCGGTCAACCTGCACCTCGAAGGCAACCGCGGCAACGAGGCGGTTTTCATTGAGCAGGGTGATGTTCGCGTACGCATTGGCGAGGCGCGCCACGTGGTTCCCGGCGAGTCTTCGCAACTTCGCGATTGGCTCCACGGGCACGGCTTCGCTATCGATCGTGGCTGGGGCACGCGACTCTAACCGAAACGAGCGCGCGGGCACCATCACCCCCTCGCCGTTCCTCAGTTGGTCCGCATGACCTCTCCCAGGCGCAAAGCGCGCCCAAACCGCACGCCCACACCAACTGCGAGCCACGCGAAAGCGCCAATGACCAGGGGGAACAGTGCGGTCCACCAGGCGGAGACAGGCGCTGGGGGCTGGTCCTGACCCGTCGCGAGGTTCAGCCCTAGAGCTCCCGTCAGCAACCACGTCAGCGCCATGCCGGTCGCGACGCCAACTGCGCCGGAGATCACCACGGGAAGCGTCTCTTGAGCGCGCGCAACGTGGCCAACGCCTCGTGTGGACAGGCCAATAACGCGCAGCCGGCCCATCGCCGCTCGTCGCTCGCCCGCGCCGGCGGCTACCACCAGAGCAACGGCGAGCGCGGCAGCTGCGACGGCGACAACGGCGGCGCCCCAATACAAGGTGGTGAGACCCGTGGTGACGGGGGTGGCGAGCGCCTCCGCGTGCCAGCCGGTCCTTGTGGTGACGGTTGCGCCTTCGCCGTAGGCGGTACGGAGAACCTCGCCAGAGTCCGCACCCATCGCCCACACAACGGTGGCCAAGTAGTCGTTGGGAACTGCGCGCTCCAAGGTGCCGCGGTCCATCACCACCACCGCAGAACCAGCAATTTGCTGCCCGGGAAGATCCGGTGCCGCACCGATGCTCGTCACCGGCGAGGCGAGTCGGTTCCACGCGAGAGTGCCGGATTCCACCTGATTGAGATCGGCTGACATCAGCATGGGCACGGCGCCGTTGTTGCCAACGGGAGCCGCCGCGAGCTCTCGCCAGGGTTCCGGTGTGCCGCCAGGCACCAATTCTTCGAGGACAGCGAGGCGCTCGGCATCGACGATCACTACCGTCACCGCTTGTGATCGCGGTCCGCCCGCTAGGTGACCCACCCCGGCATCGGTTGCGGTAGCCGAGGTCACGCCATCGACGTGCCCAACGGGTAGCCCAGTGATCAGCGAAGACTGGGCCACAGCGTCGGCCCCTACAACGTCCCATGAGGCGTCCTCGAGGCCGCGAGAAACCGTCGCGGCAGTGGAGCCTGCAAGCGCAACCACCGCGCCCGCCAGCACCATCGCCAGCGTGGGAGCAATCGCCGCCTTCAATCGCGCAGCGGCGACAAGCGCGGCCGGACCGCTGGCCTTGCCTGCGATCGCGCGTAGCCAGCGAGAGATGTACGGGAGCAGTCTCGCGAGCACCACTCCCACGCCGAGTGCGCCAAGCGCGGGGGCCGCGAGCACCACGACGTCCGCACCAACGGATCCTTGCGACGACCCTGCACCGCGGGACCTCAGCGCGAGCAGCGCGGCGATCGCGGCAATGATCACGACCGCCTCTACCGTGATGCGGCGCAGGTCCGTGCCTTGGAGCGCAATCCGCCGGCGAGAGAGCGCGGGCGGCGGAGCATGCCGCAGCGCGACCGCCCTCATTCCCAGCACGGGAGCCGCGAGCAGCGAAACAGCGATGGGTATGGCCACCCACGCCCACGCCACCGCCCCAGGCACGAGCACGGCCTGGGTCGCCAGGCCCAGCACCGCGCCAATGCCGGTGACGACGGCCGCCTCTGCGAGCAGGCCGAGTCCGGTTCCCCGCCGCGATGCCCCGCGCGTGCGCATCAGGCCGAGAACGCGAGAGCGGCGATCGATGATCACGGTCGCGGCGAGCACTTGGGTCAGCGCCACCAGTGCGATGAGCGAGACGAGAAAAACCGAGGCTTGCGTGGCCGCCGCTCCGCTGCGATCGAGCGAGAGGTCGATGACGGTGTCGAGTTTGGTCATCACGGTCGTTGAGACGCCGACGATTTCAAACGTCTGCTTGCCAGAGGCCAGGCCGCGCGCCTGAGTGGCCACTGCCTCGGCGTTGGCTGCATTGAGTTCGCTTGGCAGCACGTCGTACGTATAGACGCGCTCCATTGCCAGCGGAGATACGGCGAGGCGCGCGAACGGCAGGGACTCGGCAGTTACCAGGGCAGTTGCCGCTAGTTGCGGGTCGGCACCGGCGGTTACCTGGGCCTCAAGCAGCGTGGGTACCGTGGCGAAGTCGCGCGGATCCGCTGCTTTGAAGACGCCAACCACGGTCACGTCCAGCGCAACCTCGTCTTGGTCAACCACGGGTAGGGCATCGCCCACACCAACGTGGAGGGCATCGGCGACCGCCGCGGTGAGCCCCACCTCTACCGGCATCTTCACCGGATTCTTCACAAAGTCCAGACGCGTACCGGTAGCGAGTGGGGGGCGTCCCTCGACCCAGGTCAGCTCGGGCCCGTCGCCAATCGCCACGTACGCGAACCTCAGCCGCGCGGGAACGCTGTCTACGGTGCCCATATTGAGCTGCGGACTGAGAATCGTGGTGACCTGGTCATCGAGCACCGAGCGCAGGTCAGGAGGCATGCCTGCCTCGATTCGCGATCCAACCCACTGTGCGTCATCAGCCGAATCCAACGCAGGGCCGGCCATGCTTTCGCCAGCGTTGAGGGGAGCGTAGACACGCACAGCAGAACCCACCACGTCGTGTTGAACCTGCCGCGTTGTCACGCCGTCCACCGCAACGGGCAATGCGGCCGCGAGGAAGACCGCGACGGCAACGACCACGGCGCTCACCACCAGCACAGCCACGCCCGCGCGAGCCTGCTGCGCGATCAGCCGCACTGGCACCCGTCCGCGCCCGCTCACGCCACTTCTCCAGTCCGCAGCGCCGTCACGGTTGAGCGGCTCACTGCCGCACGTGAAGCAGGGATTCCTGCCGCAAGCACCAACCCAAGCAGCCCGACGCCGAATGCGGCGAGGATGCCCCACGGCACCACGAGCACGGGGCCGGGTACGGGACGGCCACCGGCTTGGGAAACCACCAGGGCGGGAGCGAGCACCGCGGCAATCACCAGTCCCACCGCAAGTCCAGCTACGACCGCACCGCCCACCGAGAACGCGTGCTGCCCAAGATGACTCCACAGTGCCTCACGGCGAGTGACGCCGATCGCACGCAGTCGCGCAATCGTGAGGCCACGGTGCTGGGCCTCGGCCGCCGCGTGGGCCGCCGCGCCCACGAGGGCAAGAAGCGTCGCCGCGGCCACAGCGAGTATCCACGCAAGGCGCAAGGGCACCTGCGCCGGGTCATCTCGCAACTCGTCCGCGCGCTCTGCGCGAGACTGAACGGGCCCAAAACCCGAGCCGGCAAGATTACTCGCCGCAGCGTCGGGCAGTCCGGAGCCCCACCATGCGTCATTCGCGCTCGATAGTTCGCCGACGCTCAGCAGGGCCCTTTGGAGTGCGACGTGGTCCGCCCACAGAGCCGAACCGTGAACGTGGCCCGGAACGTAGTCGACGGTGCCGGAGACCACCGCCGTAAGCGTTGCGTAGCCGGTGTTCAGGGTGATCGAGTCACCGGTTGTCAGGCCCGCGTCGGCAGCGAGTTCGGTTGAGACCAGCACGGGCACCGCGTCCGAGGCCTCGAAGGGCACGATCGTGAACGGCGAACCAGTCGCGGAGACGGTGTACGGGGAATACGTGAAGCTTGCGGAGATCACGCCGTCGGATTGGCGTACGGGGCCGGGGACCACGCGCGCGAGCTGCGTTTCGCCGCTCGCGTCCCACGTGCCGCCGCCTGTTGCGCCGTCCACCGCCACCGTAAGTTCGACTCGTGCATGCTCGGTGACCGTGTCGAAAAAGTCGTCTTCTGGGAGCTGTGTGAGCCGCAATTGAATAGCGAGGATGCTCACCTCGCCTTTGAGCGCCTCTGCTTGAGTGGCGGGGGACGCGGTGACGGTTCGCTCTACGCCGTCGAGCGTCACGCCGTCCGCACTGAGCACGGCGGTGGTCCCGTAGTTGTCCTGGACCACGACGAGCGGAGCCACTCGTACCTCGGCAGCCAAGGGTCCGTTGTCCGACGCCGCAGTACCAGCAATCGTGAGAGTCACGTTGGGGCCGGTGACGGTGAGGGTTTCCAATGGTGGCGTTGACCCAAGTTGGGAAACGGCGTCGTCCCACGAGGCCACGCCTACGGGGCGGCCACTAACGGTCTCCATCGCGATCTCAGAGTCGATAGCGAAAAGGTCCACACCTTCCGGCCTGGTACCCAGCACGATCGCCCTGTCAGAAACGGGATAGAGGATGCCGCCAGCGGAGTCGGTGAGAGCCGCACCGCCGCCCGGTGGCGATGACTGTGACACGGTCACGTCTGCGCCAACCTCTGCGTCCGCCTGGTCAGTTTGAGACTGCGACCAGGTGCCCAAGAACACCACGCCGAGCACGAGCGTCACGGCCGATGCGACCGCGAGGAACGTGCCGCGCATCGCGCCGCCGCGCGCCACATGCCAGCCCGCGAGGGGCAGCGCCACGGCAGTTGATCGCCGCGGAATCCGCTCAGCGGCGCGCGCAATCGCGGGCAACAGGCGGGCAATGAGCGCTGCGGCGGCCAGCACACACAGCGCCGGCCCAGCCACCAACACCGGGTCCAAGCTGCCGGCTTTCGGTACGTGCGTATAAACCTGGACGAGCGCGACCAGAGCGATCACCGCGAGCGCCACGTCCGCCCCCGAGCGAGCGAAGGCGCCCGTTCGCGAGCGTCGGGCAAACGCCCTCTTGCCGGTGGTGCGCAGCGCAACCAACACCACGATCACGGCGGAGGCGAGAGCGGCGAGCCCCGATCCCCACCATGCGGCCGCGGGAATCGCCACGGCCGGTGCGCCTGCGGACCACGCGGCGCCGAACCACGTGCCACCTGCGACAGCTTGGTAGGCCAGCCAAGCGACCGGCACGGCCACCAACCCTGCCGTGAGGCCAATGACGAGCGCCTCGGTTGCCGCCCTGCGTCCCAGTTGCGCCGACGATGCACCGCGATCCCGGAGCAGGGTCGTCTCCGTTGTTCGCCGGCGCGTGAGAAGCTCCGCTACAAGGGCGACCGCGGCAAGGGCAATCGCGACCACAACGACGAGCACCGCGGCCGCAAGTGACGTTGCGAGTTGCATGTGCGCATGCATCGTTGAGTAGGTCGCGGGCAGCTCCGACCGCACCACCACCCACTGGGCCGAGTCGCCCAACTCTTCGGTGAGGCGGTGGCCCACAGTCGCCACGGAACTCGCCATTCGCGGGATGCCACTCGCGTTAGAACCGATGTGCGGGTCCAACGTGGTGTTGAGCCGCCCTATCGGGTCGTCGCTCGTTGCGAAGGTGCCCGCAGCGACGAGGAAGGGGCCAACCTCTGGTAGCCCGGCAGACGGTCTGTGCGTGCCTAGGCCGCGAAGAGGATCGCGAAGCCACTCCTTAGACGAGTTTGGGGTGAAGACGCCCACGACGGTCAGCACCGTGACCGGCACCGGGTTGCCCGCCCCGTCCTTCGGCGGGCCAAGCGTCACCGTGTCGCCGGGGCCGACCGCCAGGAGTTCAGCGACGTTTGCGGGGATCGCGACCTCAACGCCGCCGCTCACAGGTTGCGGCCATTCACCTGAAACGAGGGTGGCGTTGGCGGTTGCGGTGTCGGCATCGAGGAGGTACCCGGTGACGCGCGCGTCCGTCTGCAGCAACTTCTGGGGTCCTGCAACCCACGTCGAGATGTCGGCCTCGTAGTCGCCGGCAGCATCGCGGAGCGCGTTCGTAGTCGCCTCCACCGCGGTGTGTGCAGTGAGCGGCTCAACATCGGCGTCGTCACTCGCCATCACAGTGACCGCGGTCCGGTCCTTGCCCTCTGGACTAGTGTCCATCGCGGCAACGCCCGCGGAAAACGCGTGGTCGTAGCCAGCCGTAGAGACAATCGCGGCGAAAGACGCGATGGTCGCGCACACGAGCACCACTGCCCACACGGCCGCGACAAGCGCCGCTTGCGCTCCGGCGCGGTGAGTCAGGGCGAACCGCGGTCGCGACACCGCCCTACGCATCGACGAGTCGGCCGTCCTCGATGCGTACTACGCGGTCTGCGAGGGCAATCATCACCGGGTCGTGGGTGGAGACAATGGCGGTCATGCCTTCCGCCTCGACGACGCCGCGGATGAGGGCCATGACCGCGAGCCCGGTCTCCATGTCGAGTTGCCCGGTGGGCTCGTCCGCAATGAGCACTCGCGGTGAGCCCGCGAGTGCGCGGGCAATCGCCACGCGCTGCATCTGTCCGCCAGACATTTCGTCTGGCCTGTGCTCCTCATGGTCAGCCAGCCCAACCAGCTCAAGTAGCAGTGACACCCTGCGCTCGCGGTCCTCTGCGGACCAACGCTTGAGGCGCAAAGGAAGCCCAACATTCTCTGCAGCACTGAGTTCGGGCACCAGGCCGAATCCCTGGAAGATGAACGCGACAGTATCTCGCCTAAGCGCGTCTGCCTCGTCCTCGTTGAGGGAAGCAACGGCGACGCCATCAACCGAAATCTCCCCGGCGTCGGGCCTATCGAGGCCGCCGATGATGTTGAGCAGCGTGGTCTTGCCTGAGCCGGAGCGGCCAACGAGGGCAACGAGTTCGCCGGCCTGAACGGTGAGCGAAACGTCGTGCAACGCCGTGACGGCAGTGTGGTCCGAGCCGTAGGTGCGTCGCACTCCAGAGACCTCAACCATCGCGGTCATGGTTGGTTCCCTTGGAACATCGCGACGTGATCGGCCTCCAGTGCCAGCCGCACGCGCCGGGTCAGTTCTAGTGCCTCGCGAAACTCGCGTGGTACCTGGACGCGGCCCGCGCGATCCATGACTGCGTACTCTTCGGCGATGACGTGCGTCTGACCATCGTCGCGAGTCTCTGTGCGCCGGAGCACCTCGGAACTGGTCCGTCCGTCCCTGATCGCAACGGCGCGGCCCACTTGCGAGCTCACCGCAGGGTCGTGGGTGACCACAACAACCGTGATGCCGTCTTCTTCGCTCGCGGCACGCAGGGTATTAAAGATCTGGTGGGAAGTGTCTGTGTCAAGCTCTCCCGTTGGCTCGTCCGCGAGCAGCAGGCCGGGGGAGTTGGCGAGGGCTACGGCGATAGCAACGCGCTGCTGCTCTCCGCCGGACATTTCGCTTGGCTTGCGATTGGCGCAATATCCCACGCCGACCCGATCGAGTAGCGCATCCGACTGTGCTGTGCGCTTGGAGCGCGCAACCCCAGCCAGGGACAGCGGAACCGCGACGTTATCGAGAGCGGTGAGGTACGGGACCAAGTTGCGGGAGGTCTGCTGGTGGACCACACCCACTGCGCTACGCCGGTACCTGACGCGATCATGTGCGGTCATCGCGGTGAGATCCCAGCCGTTCACCTCGACCTTGCCGGCGGTGGGCTCGTCTGTGCCGGCGAGGATCGACAGCAGTGTTGACTTTCCCGCTCCGGAGGGTCCAACCACCGCGATCATCTCGCCAGCATTCACGTGGAGATCAAGGCCTTGCAGCGCCTGCACCTCAATGGGGCCGTGGCGGTGAATACGAACCACCGATTCGCACACGACTGCGGTGGCGTTCGCGCTGGCGGCGGTGTTCTTTGGCGCGCCTGTGGTCATGCCTACTACCTCCTGGGCCAGGGGCCCTCAGCCCTGCGGCGCGCTTCGTTGCCAGCCTGCGTCCAAGACTAACCCCGCGCGCTGGCATGTCATGTGCCATGGTTGCGCCATGCGGTTCGTGAAGGCCGTACTCGTGGTCTGCGCGGCGGTAGCGCTCGCCGGTTGCGCTGCGACCTGCTCATGTGTGGCGCCGATCGTGGCCGACCTTCCTTCCGCCGCCCAAGCGGGCGGCACATTGACGCTCGATCTTGTGGGCCTCTATGCCACGTGTTGCGACACTGGCAATTGGCCGTTTGGCTCCGCCGAGTCCGCTGCGCTCGATACGGTCACCATTCAGTTGACTGACAACACCGGCGCGGTGCTGGACGAAGAGGTCGTGGACGTCACCGACGACGCCACCGCGGTAGCGTCCCTCGACGTGCCGAGCGACGCTTCCGGTGCGATCACGGTCCAGATCGACGGTTTTGACGCGGGTACCGTCCCGGTCACCGGCTAGGAACTCGCTGTGCGCCAACTGGCGCCAAGCGCTGTGTCCGGTAGTAGCGTCGGGCCGTGGCCCTGACTCTGTACGTACTCACCGGCCTGCCCGGCGCGGGCAAGTCAACGCACGCTGCGGCGCTTGCGGCCTCAACCGGCGCGCGCCACGTCGCGATGGACCACGCGGTGGTCGCCGCGGGGCTCAGCCTCGTTGACTATGAGGCGCGGTTTGCGCTGCAACCGAGTGTCGAGGATTCGATCCCTCCGTTGCTCGCCGCGGGGGAGTCGGTGATCGCGGAGTTTGGCTCGTGGACGCGGCAGGAACGCGATCGGTTGCGCTCGCTCGCGGACGGCACCGGCGCGCGGACGGAGCTTCACTGGCTGGACGCTCCGCTGGAGGTCTGCCGCGAACGCATCCTTGCGCGCGGCGGCGTTGGGTCCGAGGACCTGGCGGGAGCGGTCCTCGACAGTTCGAGAGAGCTATTCGAGCCGCCAACGGACGGCGAGGGTGCGACGTACGACGCGTTCGTTCGAATCGACTCGCTATAGCTCCGGCTTTGACAGCTTCTGGACCATGCGCGCGATCCGCCGAGCGCGCGTGGCCTCGCTCGCGGAGATGTTGAGTTGGTAGATCGAGAAGTTCCGTTCCACCTTGGAACTGGCTGCGAACCGGTCCTTTGCCAGCGGCGACGCTTCGAGGGCAGTCGCTAGGTCGTCCGGAATCACCGGCTCGGCGGATACGGAATACGCGTTCTCCCATAGTCCGCTCTGCTTGGCCTTTTCAACCTCGACAATGCCGCGCTCGCGCATCCGGCCCTCCGCCTCAAGCCGCGCAATGTGCCCAACATTGCGCGCAGACCAGATTGACCGGGGCCGGCGTGGCGTGAAGCGTTGAAGAAACGTCTGCGCGTCTCTCGAGCGTTTTTGGCCGTCGATCCAGCCGCTGCACAGGGCCTCGTCGAGTGCCTGCGCATACGTGAGCGAGGTTGGCGATGTGACGCCCTTCTTCGCGAGCACCAGCCACACGCCGTCGGACTCCGCCTCCTGGGCGTCGAGCCACGTGCGCCACACCGCGGCATCGGCAACGATCAACTCAGGGACTTCCACGGGCGCCATGGCGCAATCGTGGCAGAGCCCACTGACAGCGCGCGCCGCACGGCCGTGTCGCCTTGCTCTTGACTCGAACATATGTTCGAATAGGTGCATGCGGTGGGAGGCACAAACGCTTGAGGCGCCAGCGGCCGGCGCGCTCCCGGGCCTCGCCAAGCTCCACGGCCTTGTCCGCAGCGTGCAGACGCCCGAGTTCGCCGGGGTGACCTTTCATGAGGTGATGTCAAAGAGCGCGCTCAATAGGGTGCCCGCCGGGCCCATGCCGTTCTCGTGGACCGTCAACCCGTATCGGGGATGCTCGCACGCGTGCGTGTACTGCTTTGCCCGGCCCTCGCATCAATATCTTGAGCTGGATGCCGGCCGCGACTTCGACACCCAAGTGATCGTGAAGATCAACGTGGCGGAGCAACTTCGCCGCGAACTCGCGCGCGCATCGTGGGGGAGGGAGCCCGTCGCCCTGGGCACCAACACCGATCCCTACCAGCGCGCGGAGGGCCGCTACTCGCTCATGCCGGGCATCATCTCCGCGCTCGCGGACTCGGGAACCCCGTTCAGCATTCTCACCAAGGGCACCCTGCTAAGGCGGGATTTGCCCATCCTGTCCGACGCTGCGGCGAGTGTCCCTGTGTCGCTGGCTATGTCGATTGCCGTCTTTGACGACGAACTGCAGCACGCGGTTGAGCCCGGCACACCAACGACTGCCGCGCGGCTCGCCACCGTCACTGCTGCGGCTGAGGCCGGCTTCGAGGTGTCAGTGTTCATGATGCCTGTGCTGCCGTTCCTCACCGATAGCGCCGAGCAACTCGACGAGGCGCTGACACGCATTAAGGCGGCCGGCGCCACCGCCGTCACCTACTCCGCGCTGCACCTGCGGCCCGGGGTTAAGGAGTGGTACGCGCAGTTCCTGCACCAATACCGACCCGACATGGTGTCCCGTTACCGCGCGCTATACGGGGACGATGCGTACGCACCAAAGTCGTATCGGCGCGCCCTCGCGGACCGCATCAAGCCGCTGATCGAGGCGCACGGGCTTTCGCGCGCCCAGGTCATGGACGGCACCGGCTCGCCAGCGGTCGAGCGCGTCACCTCACGTGACGCCAATGGTGAGTGGCGTGCCCGCCCGGCCATAGCGTCGGGCATTGCGGAGCCAACCCTGTTCTAGCCCACGCTGGATACGATGGCGGGCATGGAGGAACTGCTCGCGGTCGCGGTGTTGGCCCTGATAGGCATCGCGTTCGCAACGCTGGCCGGCCCGCGGCTTGGCATCGCGGCTCCGCTGCTGCTCGTTGCTCTCGGTGTCGGCGCGAGCCTGATTCCGGGAGTTCCCGAGCTCACCATTGAGCCCGAGGTGATCCTCGCCGGGATTCTTCCACCCCTGCTCTACGCGGCGGCAGTGTCGGTACCGGCCACCGATTTTCGGAGGGAACTCCGGTCTATCTCGGGCCTGTCGATCGTGCTCGTGATCTTGTCCACCGTGGTGCTCGGGTTTGTCTTCCATGCCCTAATTCCGGGGCTCCCGCTGCCATGGGCGTTCGGTCTGGGCGCCATCGTCAGCCCCACCGATGCCGTTGCGACTGGGATCATCCGGCGCCTCGGTATCAACCCGCGCGTCGTCACCGTGCTCGAGGGAGAGTCGCTGCTCAACGATGCCGTGTCGCTGGTGCTGCTGCGCGCATCGATCGCCGCCGCTGCCGTGGCAGTCACGGTGTGGGGAGTGACGCTCGCATTTGTGTACGCGCTGGCGATGGCCATTGTTATCGGCTACGTCGTTGGCAAGGTGAACCTGTGGGTGCGCGGTCTGATCTCGGACCCGGTCGTGACTACCGTGATCTCGTTCACCGTTCCGTTTGCGGCATCGATCATCGCGGAGTTGCTCAACTCCTCCGGCCTTGTGGCGGCGGTCGTTGCGGGACTCGTGACGGGACACGGCGCGGCGCGGAAGTTCGCTCCACAGCAGCGCATGTCTGATCGCACCACGTGGAAGGCGATCGAGCTCGTGCTAGAGGGAACCGTGTACCTCATCATGGGTCTCGAGCTAGTTGGTGTCATCGAGGACGTCAACAAGAGTCACTCTGGTGTTGCGAGGGCGCTGTGGATCGCGGCGATTGCTTTGATCGTGATCCTCGCGGTGCGCGCAGCGTTCGTGGCGCCGCTGATCTTTGGGATCCGACGCAGAGCAATGCGGGCCGAGCGCATCAAGCCCAAAGTTGCCGAGTTCCGCGCCCACGTCGAGAGTGCCCCTGCGACCTCAGCAATCAAATTGCCGCGCCGCAAGCACAAGCCGATGGGCCCCAACGCCTCGCGAGAGCAGATGCGGCACCGGCTCACGCGCTTTGAGGCGGACCTGTCGCACGCCATCGACTCTCCGCTCGGTTGGCGCGAGGGAACCATCATTGTCTGGGCAGGCATGCGCGGGGTAGTCACGATAGCTGCGGTGCAGACGCTGCCCTCTGACACGCCGTCGCGGCCGCTACTGGTCTTGATTGCGTTCGTGGTCGCCATCGCGTCTCTTGGTATTCAAGGAGGGACGATTGGTCCGGTCTTGCGTTGGGTAAAGCCCGCGAAGGGCCTCAGCCCAGAGGAGCGCGAGCTGGAGCGCGCGCAGCTCGCGGAGCTGCTTCGCGAGGCGACAGCGGACCTACGGGCGGAGCTCGAGGCATCTGGCGCAGACAGGGTCGATGCCGGGCTGCAGCTCGTCAAGGCGAGCCGCGACGCGCTGCTCGACATCCGTGATCTCGGCACCTTCAGCGGCATCGTCCTTGAAGATCAACTGCGTCGGCTAGACGCAGACCAAATGCGCCTAGAGCTCTAGCCCTGCCTGCCCGTCTCTCCTCCCGCGCGCCGAGCCTCTCGCGCCGAGCGCCGAGCGCCAAGCGCCAAGCGCCCCGCGATCACCTTGAAGCGCGCTGGCCGTGCACAGATGCAACTAAACGGGCTTTAGTGACTTGGCTGCACGGCGGGCGCGCTACCGGGCCGCGCCCACAGGCGACGCCTCGTCTCGCACCATCCACAATTGCGTTCCTCACCGCCCGTGGTCCAAGCGTGGTGACGGAATCTCGACTCATGCCCAGAACAGATCGCGTCCACGAAGTCACTCAATTTCTTGATAGGGACGGAGCGGTGGCCACGAGCGCAAGTCTCCGAGCCCGCTTCGGTAGGCGTTCAGTCGAGCGAGCGCTGGCGACTGGCGCTGCGGTTGAGTTGCTTCCGGGCCTTCTCGCGCACCGGTCACGCGCGTTTGACTTCGCGACCCGTGTGAACGCCGCAAATCGGTGGCTGCCGCGCGGCGCAGTCGTCAGCGGGATGGCTGCGCTGAGCCTGTATCGCCTGACGGAGACCATTTCGCAAACGGTGACCGTGGTCGTGGGACGCAAAGTGACTCTCCGTAGCCCCCAATGGATGCGCGTCGTGCACTCCAGCTCGGTGTCCCGAACGGGCATGCGTTCTGGCGTACGTTGCGCCTCGCGTGCGCGAGCAGTGATTGATGCGTGGGTAGAGTCACCAGTCGCTGATCGTGTGTCCGTAGTCCTAGAAGCCATGCGGCGGAGCAACCTGTCAGGTGACTCAGTGTTGGCGGAGGCCGACAGGATGCCGAGAGTGCGCGGCCGCCGAGACCTTGTACGACTCCTCCACGAGGCGTCGGAGGGCATCCAGAGTTACCTTGAGCATCGCGCACACCGCACGATCCTCAATACTGCGGACTTCCGGGGCCTGCGTAGGCAGGTCGCGTTTGTCGCGATGGGCATGGCGTACACCGTTGACACCTATGACGAGGCAACGCGCACCGTCATCGAGTTCGACGGCGCGAAGGTTCACGGCACCGCGGCGGCGAAAAAATACGACAACGCGCGAGATGCCGCGTTGGCGACTCTGGGACTGCTGACCGTCCGCATCGGCTACGACGATGCCATGAGAAGGCCGGGCTGGTGCCGTGACGTGATTCGACGGACCATTGCAGCGCGCGCTGGCCGTACGCAGGAGCTCGCAAGACCCGCTTAGTTGCACATCTGCACGGCCAGCGCGGTGTGGTCGCGGGGCGCGAGCCCGCCGACTAGACGCAGACCAAATGCGTCTAGAGCTCTGAGTTCACCCCAAGATCAGGGGACGTTCGCGCCGCCGTTCACGTTGATGACCTCGCCAACCACAAAGCTCGACTCTGGTGATGCGAGGAACACGTAGGCGGGCGCCTGCTCCACCGGCTGCGAGGTGCGTCCAAGCCACGACGATTCGCCAAACCCGTTGAGCTTCTCGACCGGCTGTCCGTCAGTAACCTGCAGCGGAGTCCATACAGGCCCCGGCGCAACGGCGTTGACGCGAATGCCGCGCGGAGCAAGATCGTGAGCGAGTGCCTTGGTGAATCCGTTGATCCCAAACTTGGTGGTGGCGTAGTTGATGATCATCGGCGACGGGTTGTAGCCCTGTACCGAGGTCGAATTGATGATGGTCGATCCTGGCTGCAGGTGGGGGAGAGCCTCGCGCGTGATCCAGAACATCGCGTAGAGGTTGGTCTTGATTGTCTGGTCAAGGTTGTCCTCGTCCAGTTCCGCGAAAGTCTCGTGATACACCTGGTAAGCGGCGTTGTTGACGAGGATGTCGAGCCCGCCAAGGCCTTCAACCGCCTCCGCGACAAGGCGCGTGCAAAACGCGCGATCCGTGATGTCCCCGGGAATCTGCACTGCAGTGCGCCCCTCAGCTCGCACCAGCTCGGCAATCGCGTCAGCGTCCTGCTGCTCGGCTGGCAGGTACGTCAGCGCAACGTCAGCGCCCTCGCGCGCAAAGGCGATAGCCACGGCGGCACCGATGCCAGAGTCCGCACCTGTGATGAGCGCCTTGCGCCCAATGAGCCGACCGGTACCGCGGTACGTGGTCTCGCCGTGATCCGCCTTGGGGTCCAGTTCCGCATCAAGCCCGGGGAACGCCTGCCATGACGCCTTGGGGACAATGTGCTTGTGGCGTTCCACGGGATTGTCAAAACTGAGTTGGTCCTTGGACATGGCGTTCTCCTGTCCCCGCCGCGGAATGCTAGCGGGAGTCGACATCGTTGACGAGTGAGCGGCGCCGTCCGCACGCGATAACGATATCGAAGTCGACCGAAGGAGGAGAACCATGACTCCCAAGGCATGGTCCGCCAAGCGCGAACGCCAGTACAAGCACGTCAAGGAATCGGAACTCGACCAGGGCCGCAGCGAGGATCGCGCTGAAGAAATTGCGGCCGCGACAGTCAATAAGACTCGCAAGAAGAAAGGTGAGACCAAGACCAAGTAGGCCCGCGCACGGGTAGCGTCAGAGCATGGCTAACGACGGCCCGCCACTGGGCCAACTCTCGCTCGCAAATGAACGCACGTTCCTCGCGTGGATCCGTACATCGCTCGCCCTCGTGGTGACGGGTGTCGCTCTTGAGGCGTTCGAGGTGCCGATGCCGCCATCGCTACGTCTCGCGTCGGCCAGCATCTTCATCGTGCTTGGGCTCGCGGCGGCGGCGCAAGCGTGGATTGGGTGGCGTGTCACCGACGCCGCCATCCGGGGAGGCAGGCCGCTGCCTGCGCCTCTGGTCCGCACGGCGCTGATCGTCGGCGTCATTGCCGCAACGGTGATTGTGGGGATCGGCCTGGTCCTCGGTTGAGTTTTCTGGACGCCAGCGATCAGGCTCGCGAGCTCACGGTGCTCGCGTGGCGCCGCACCCTGTTGCGCTGGGCTGTGATCGCGATCGTCGGCGCGCGGGTCTTCGCTGACCAGTTCGGCACTCCAGTTGTCGCAGTCGCGCTAGCAGTCGTGGCCGTGGCAGTGGGTCTGAACTTTGTGGCTTCCCGCGAGTTCTCAAAGGTGAGAAGCGGTTCCGGCGTTCCCGCTCCGCGCCTGCCCGACGCCGTGCGCAAGGTTCGTGTTCGGCTTGCCGTTCTTGCGGTGGGAACCGCCGCAGTAGCGCTCTTGGCGCTCGTTTGGGTTCTCACTGCTTGAGTTGTGTCACGATTCGGCAAAGTCGCCTTCACCTGGGCGGCAAGCACTGCTAGGTTCGTTGGCGGTCCAGATAACGACAACGCGAAAGGAGGCGCAGCAATGATGGTTTTGATCGGAATTTCTAAGGATCCCTTCGCTGCGCCCTCGCGACGTCAGCGAGCCCGCCGGGCATAACCGCCCCCCTCGCGACCGCACTTGCGGTCATCGCCTCACGGCACCCGATTCGTCACTGACAGCGCCTTTTGGCGCGCATCCCTTCGCACGCCGAAGGGAGGTGAGAGGACCATGTATACCCACGACCCTGTGTCGCTGCTTTCGCTGCACCACCGCGAACACGCAGAGCTTGTTGCCCGCGCTACCAGCGCGTCGGCAAGCCCGCTTCGCGCTGTTCGCCGCAGCGTCGGCACCGCCTATTACGCGGCTGTTCGCCGCGCCTACCTGCACGCACGAGCCGCGCGTGTCACCGCGAGCCGTGCCACCCTTTAACCGGGTGGCGCGGCTCGCGCCGTGCTATTCGCCAGTGGGCTTTTCTTGGTGCCCACCAAATCCTTTGCGCATCGCGCTCAGCGCCTTCTCCGCAAAGATGTCGAGGTCTCGCGACGCGAACCGCGAGTACAACGCGGTGGTGAGCACCGGCGTCGGGACGCCTTCGTCAATTGCCGCGATTGAGGTCCAGCGGCCCTCTCCGGAATCGGAGACGTGGCCGGAGAATTGCTCAAGGCTTGGATCCGAGTGGAGCGCCTCCGCCGTGAGGTCAAGCAGCCACGACTGGATCACGGACCCTCGTCGCCACACCTCGGATACCGCCGCAATGTCGATGTCGTATTGATAGAACTCCGGGTGCGCGAGCGGAGCGGTCTCCGCATCTGCCGACGCAGACGCCTTGCCCACGTTCGCATTCTTGAGAACGTTGAGACCTTCCGCGTACGCGGCCATGAGGCCGTACTCAATTCCGTTGTGAACCATCTTCACAAAGTGACCCGCTCCGGTTGGCCCGCAGTGGAGCCAGCCCTGCTCGGCAGTCGAGGGTTCACCGTCAAGTCCAGGGGAGCGCGGCGCAGCGTCCACTCCAGGAGCAATCGTTGACCAGATGGGAGCGAGCCGTTCAACGGGTTCTTTCTCGCCGCCGATCATGAGGCAGAAGCCGCGGGTCAGGCCCCACACGCCGCCGGACGTGCCGCAATCAACGAGGTGAATCCCCTTGGAAAGCAGTTGTTGGGCGTGGGCGATGTCGTCGCGGTAGTACGAGTTGCCGCCGTCGATGATCGTGTCGCCAGGCTCGAGTACCTCTGCGAGGCCCGCAATCACCTTCTGGGTGATCGCTCCCGCGGGCACCATGACCCACACGGCTCGCGGGGCCTCGAGCGCAGACAAGAAGTCCGCTACGTCGGGCGCGGCGATGGCGCCTTCGGCGGCAAGCGCCGCGATGGCCTCCGCATTGACGTCATGCACCACCACTTCGTGTCCGTCCCGCATGAGCCTGCGCGTGAGGCCCGCGCCCATGCGCCCAAGGCCAATCATTCCGAGTTGCATCAGTTCTCCTTGAGAGTGGGCTCGTGCCAGCTGTCGTCGCCAACGATGAGGTCGTTGGCCTCGGCGGGTCCCCATGTGCCTTGCGCGTAGGGGATTGCGGGGGAGTGGTCGGTCAGTACGGGCTCAACAACAGCCCAGGCCGCCTCGACGGAATCTTCTGTTGAATAGAGCGCACGGTCGCCGTCAAGGGCGTCGGCGAGGAGCCGCTCGTAAGGCGCTCGCTCTTCCGGGTGTTCCGTCCCAACAACGAGCTCAGTGCTCGCGCCAACGAATTCCTCGCCGGGCGTCTTGACCCGGGCACCCAAAGCGATCACAGACTGTGGCTGCAAGCGAATACGCAGGTAATTGGGGTGGTGGTCGGGAGAGACGGCATCGTCGAACAGCGCTTGTGGCGGCCGCTTGAACCGAACCAGCACCTCGTGAACCGTCTCTGTAAGGTGCTTCCCCGCCCGCAGATAGAACGGGACCCCCGCCCACCTCCATGAGTCGATGAACAGCCTCACAGCGGCGAACGTCTCAACGTCGGAGTCAGCCGCAACGCCCTCCTCAGAGCGGTAGCCCTCGAATTGGCCGCGCACAAGATCCTCTGGCGCAAGCGGCCGCATTGCCTTGAACACGGAGGTCTTCGACTGCTGAACGGCCCCATATCCCTGGTACGCGGGCGCCTCCATCGCGAGCAGCGCCACAATCTGGAACAAATGGTTCTCGATCACGTCCCGAAGGGCTCCAGCGGATTCGTAGAACGCCCCGCGCCCTTGAACCCCAAAGTTCTCCGCCGCGGTGATCTGCACGGACTCGATGTAGTTGCGGTTCCACACCGGCTCAAGAAAGGAGTTGGCGAACCGGAAATAGAGAAGATTCATGATCTCCTCTTTGCCCAAGTAGTGATCGATGCGGAACACGGATTCTTCGGGGAACGCCCGCGAGATCACCCGGGCAAGCTCCTTGGCGGAGGCAGTGTCCCTGCCGAACGGCTTCTCCACCACCACGCGGGCTCCCTTGTTGAGCCCAACGCCCTTCAGCCCCCTGACGACCGTCTCAAACATCGACGGCGGAATCGCGAGGTAGTGGGTGGGGTGCTTAGCCTCTCCAACCGCCTCGCGGAGCGCCTCGAACGTCGCAGCATCTGCGTAGTCGCCGTCTACGTAGTTGAGCAGCCCAAGTAGCGTGGCGAGCGTCGCCTCATCGACAGACTTGCGGGCCGCGCGCACGGATTCCTCTGCGCGTTGCCGCAAATCGGCGATTCCCCACTGCGAGAACGCCACCCCAATCACGGGGATCGTGAGCTGCCCGTCGGCCACCATCCCGTACAGCGCGGGAAAGATCTGCTTCTTCGCCAGGTCGCCTGTTGCGCCAAAGAACACAAGGACGTCTGATTGCTGAGTGCCCACGTAACCTCCCGTTTCGGTGACCGATTACACCCTACGCCGCAGGAAAGGTCGCGTCCGCGTGGGCAAGAACTTGGTCACGGTTGGCAAGGCAGTGTTCGACGTGCGGCGCGAGCCAGTCGCCATGGAAACCGCGGGGCACCACCTCAACGAGCATCACTGTCAGCACGGTGAGGCGATACAGGGTTACGCGCTGATCCGCCAATGCAGTGAGTCCAGTCGCGGTCCCGGCGTCAGCATCGAGCGGCAAATCACCACCGGCCTCGAGGTAGCCGGCCACGTAATCCGGTGCGAGCTCTCCCATGTTGAACGGGTTGTGACCCACAAAATCCATGAGCGGGTCCGCGTAAAGCATCCGTTCAAGGTCCACAATCCCAAGCACACGGCCCGACGCTGGCTCAAGTAACACATTCCCTGGCCACAGATCGTTGTGCACAAGGCTTGGGCGGGTCACCTCCGCGAGGGCGCGTTGCCCGCGCGCAAGGAGACCAAGCAACTCGTCTCCGCGAACCTCAACGCCAAAGCGCGCCGCGTCCGCGAGCAGCGCGCGGACGACGGAACTGAACGCCTCGTCCCACGTGCGGCCGCCGAGCGCGAACCCGGCCGCCGGGTAACCAAACGTGTCGTTGGTCAGTTCGTGAAGGCGAGCAAAGATCGAGCCAACCCCACGACCTGCCGCGGCCACAGCGTCGGGCAGGAGGCCTTCAGCCCTGTCCCACGGAACGCCCTCGAGGAAGTCGCTCACAACCACGTCAACCTCCACGCGGGATCGCGAGAAGTCCTCAAGCAGCAGGGGAGCGGTGGGCACGCCGGCAACAGTGCCCAGGAGGGAGAGCATGTCAGCTTCGACTCGGGCGAGGTCGTGTTCGTACGTGAGCAATGCGGCGTGGTCAGGGGAGTCGGGAACTGACGTCTTCACCACAATGCGCCGGCCGCCGACGAGTTCAACAAGCTGCACCGAGCTGAACGTGCCGCCGGAGAGTTCCCTCGCCGCACGTACTTCTCCCAGGGATGACAGCACGTCGGTAAGTTCCGCCTCGGAAAGCGGCCGCTGGGATCGGAGCATGCCGCCATGCTAGGGGGCGAACCTTCAGATGGCGCAGTACGGTGAGAGTTGAACGCACAACGACTGTTTGGAGGGACCATGTCGACCGACCGCCTGGGCGCGCTGAGCGCCGCTGGAGTCTCCGTGTGGCTCGATGACCTCAGTAGAGAACGCCTTGAGTCTGGGTCGCTTGCAAGGGATGTTGCCGAGCGCCACATCGCGGGCGTCACGAGCAACCCGAGCATCTTCGCCGCTGCAGTGAAGGGAGCGACGCAATACGACGAGCAGATAGCGGAGCTTGCGGCGAAGGGTGCGAGCGTCGAGGAGGTTGTGCACGACCTCACCACGGACGACGTCCGTGCGGCCGCCGACGTCCTCCGCTCGGTCTACGACGCGACAGGGGGAGTCGACGGACGGGTGTCAATTGAGGTCGACCCTCGACTTGCCCACGACGCCGCGGGCACGGTCGCTCAGGCGAAGGAGCTCTGGGCAACGATTGACAGGCCAAACGTGTTCATCAAGATCCCCGCGACCTTTGAAGGACTTCCGGCCATCACGGCCGTGCTCGCGGAGGGCATCTCCGTCAACGTGACCTTGATCTTCTCGCTCGAGCGCTACGCCGAGGTTCTCGATGCCTTCCTCTTGGGTCTGGAGCATGCCGAGGCGAAGGGGCACGACCTCTCGCAGATTGCTTCCGTCGCCTCGTTCTTTGTGAGCCGCGTGGACGCCGAGGTGGATTCACGCCTCGACGCGATCGCCCCCGGCTCGGACCTTCGTGGCACTGCGGCTATCGCGAACGCGCGGCTCGCCTTTGAGCATTACGAGCACGTGATGCATGACCTTCGCTGGCGGGAACTCGCGGCCCGCGGGGCCATGCCGCAGCGGCCGCTGTGGGCCTCCACCTCAACCAAGGATCCGTCGTACCCAGACACGATGTACGTCGACGAACTTGTCACCGCGGGCGTGGTCAACACCATGCCCCAGTCCACGATCGACGCGTTCAGCGATCACGGACCCGTGCCGAGTGACACCCAGGGCTGGGACACCGTTCGCGGCACCTACGTTCAGGCGCGCGCAGTTTTCGCTCGCCTGGCCGACGCTGGGATTGACTTTGGCGATGTCACTCACCTCCTCGAGGAGCAAGGTGTCGAGAAGTTTGTGAAGGCGTGGGAGGAGCTGCTCGGCACGGTCGGGGACGCGCTAAAGCAGTGAGCTTTTCCCACCTAGCCCGAGTACACGTAGCACTCGACGTTCGCCTCGGCGAACACCTCGTGTTGCGCCGCATAGATCTCGTCAAGCGTGGCATCCGCGGTAAGCGGGTGGCCGTGAGCTGCGGTGCACGCGGCGATTTCATCGAGATGAGCGAGCGTGTCTGCCTCTTGAGCTTCGATCGAAGACGGCTGCTGGTGTAGAGCCTCCATAGCGAAGTCCATGGTCTTCGTCAGACATGCCTGGGTCAGGTCATTGCCTTGCTCCATGGGCAGTCCGCCAAACTCGACGTAGTAGTCGGGGGCGCTTACATTGGGGGCGATTGGCCGGTCCTCGGCGCGTTCCGGGCGCAGGCCCGCGTCGCGGGCGCACTCAAAGAAGTCCGCCATCCGGGCGTCCACTTGTGCGTAGGTCACGCCACCCGCATCTGCGGCGGCCCGCAGTGCGGTCATCTGTTGCTCACCCGCGCCAGCCACTGTCGCGCGCGCAATGAGGTCCTCGAAATAGCGAGTGGGGCTAGCCGATACTTCAGGGACCGAGTTGGTACAGCCGCACATCGCGGCACACGCGACCGCCACCAAGGCGATTGCGGCCACGCGGGGGCGACGAGTTGACATGACTTGCACCCCCTTCACCACTGAACGTAGCTCGCTCGCACACTATCGGGCGAGCCCCGTACTGGGTGAGCGCGAATTCCGAGAACACCGCGAGCGCCACCTAGCCCGATCAACACGCTAGATTGTTCGGCATGCCGAACATTTCCGCCAAGGGCCGCGTGGACCCGCGCCCTGAGCGCGGACTCTGGCGCCTGTTCGGCCCAGCATTCGTCGCGGCCGTTGCCTACGTTGACCCCGGCAACGTCGCCGCCAACCTCACCGCTGGCGCCAAATACGGCTACTTGCTGCTGTGGGTTCTCGTCGCCGCAAACGCCATGGCCGTGCTCATTCAGTACCTCAGCGCAAAACTTGGTCTCGTCACGGGCAAGACCCTTCCGCAACTAATCGGCGAGCGGATGGGCCGCAAGGGCCGCCTCGCCTTCTGGGGGCAGGCGGAGATCGTCGCCGCCGCAACGGACATCGCAGAGGTCATCGGTGGAGCGCTGGCGCTGTACCTGCTTTTTGACGTGCCGCTGGTATGGGGCGGCGTCATCGTCGGTGCCGTCTCGATGACGATGCTCGCGGTGCATTCGCGTCGCGGGGAGCGCACCTTCGAGTTCGTCATCATCAGCTTTCTCGCGATCATCGCGATCGGCTTCACCGCAGGGCTCTTCGTGGCGCCCGTGAGTTGGCCGGATGCCGCAGCCGGTCTCATCCCGCACTTCGCTGGGCCGGAGACCGTCTTGCTCGCGGCCAGCATGCTCGGCGCCACCGTCATGCCGCACGCGATCTACCTGCACTCCGCCCTCGCTCGAGATCGTCATCGCTCGGCTCCGGACTCGCAACCCACCCCGCGCCTTCTGCGCGCTACCAGGCACGATGTCACGTGGTCGATGCTCGTAGCCGGCGGAGTGAACATCGCCATGCTGTTGCTGGCCGCCGCAAGCCTGCGAGGCATAGAGGGCACCGAGACGATCGAGGGAGCCCACTCGGCGCTCTCATCGCAGCTCGGCCCGTTCATCGCAACCATCTTCGCCGTTGGCCTGCTCGCCTCCGGCCTCGCGGCAACGTCAGTTGGTGCTCACGCCGGCGCGGTCATCATGGAAGGGCTGCTGGTCAAGCGCATTCCACTTGTGCTTCGCCGCGCGGTCACGCTAATCCCCGCGCTCATCATTCTCGCGATGGGCGTGGACCCAACCTTGGCGCTCGTGCTGTCGCAAGTGGTACTCAGCCTTGGCATTCCGTTCGCGCTCATTCCGCTTGTGCGCCTCACGTCCCTCAAGGACCTGTTGGGCGATTACGCCAACCGCCGCGTAACAACCATCATCGCGATCGCGATCGCCGCCCTGATCATTGCGCTCAACGCCGCCCTGATCATCATCACGATCGGGGGATGACCCACAGGGCTCGGTCGTCGCCGTCGGCAAGTGCGTAGACCCCATGCCCGACGCCCAACTCGCCGTTCGCGCCAAGGGTCACCACAGCGTCGGGCACGATGCCTGCGGTTGCGAAGGCGCGCAGGCGGTCCGGGGAGGCGTCAGAGATGCGCGCGACCGTCGCGCTTGCGCCGACAGTCAGCGTTGCCAACAGCACGGCATCCGGCAGGGCGGGCGCGCCTTCGGCGGGCGGAATCGGGTCGCCGTGGGGGTCTCGCGTTGGATTGCCAAGGTGAGCGGCGATCCGTGCGATGAACGTGTCGCTCACCGCGTGTTCCAGTGACTCAGCCTCGTCGTGAACCTCGTCCCACGAGTAGCCGAGTTCGCTAGCGAGGTACGTCTCAAGCAGCCGATGGCGGCGCACCATCGCGAGCGCATGCGCCGTGCCCGTGGGGGTCAACTCGATTGCGCTGTACGGAGAGTGCTCCACGAACCCCTGATCGGCCAGCTTGCGAACCCCGTCGGAAGCTGTCGAGGTCCGCACGCCAAGGCGCTCGGCAAGATTGGTGACGGTGACGGCCGTAGGATCCCATTCTCCGAGCGACCACAGGGCCTTGAGGTAGTCCTGGGTGCTCGGTGAAAGGTCGCCGACGTCCGCCAAGGTCAGTCTGAGATCTTGCAGCGCGCGACGGTGTATACGGCAATCCTGGAGGCAGCTTGCGGGGCCTCTGTGAGGGCCGTGCGAACCTCGTCGTCGGTGAGGAGGGTCTGCATCTCTCCAAAGAAGTCACCGGGCGAGCCGGCATCGGCAGCGGACGTCGCGAGCGGAATCGTATATGTGTCGACGAAGGCATTCATCGCCACGAAGTCCGCATTCACCGCATCGCCTTCGGTTTCCGTGACACCGAGTTCGTAGAAGTCCTTTGACGGGGCCGTGAGTTCAAGAACGTCTGCTCCCCAGGCGTTGAGCACGGAGCCGTCGGCGCTCGTGATGAAGCTGGGGTCTGACATCAGTTCTTGAAGTTCGTTGACTTTGGCTTCGAGTTCGGCGGACGCCTCAAGACTGACTTTTGCGGCAGCGCATAGGGGGTCGTCTTCATTGCCAACCGTGGGCTCTGGCATCGAGGTTTCACTGCTCGCGACGTCGGTGGGCGCAGAGGACGGCGCGGGAGACTCCGGGGCGTCCGGGCTTCCGGAGCACGCTGCGAGTAGCAAGGTGGCAAAGGCGGTGAGTCCAACAGTTGCGATCTTCATGACTTCCCTCCGAGGTCCGACAGTGGTCCTAGCCTATGGCCCTCACGGGTTAATCCGCGATGTCACAGTGCGCAGGTATCGCCGTAGGGGCCGCCATTTTCAAGGTGCTCACCCCACGAGATCTCAACCACAACGTCGTCAACCACATCAAAGTTGTAGGTCGTTGTAGCGGTGGTCGGCACGATGATCTGGTTGCGCGGCCCGCGCGAGATGTCATCGAACACGATCTCAGTTCCGGCGGGGTACGCGGCGAGTACCTCTGCGGTGGTGGAGCCAATCGTGATGCCTTCCGCGGTGCGCGGCATTTCAAAACTGGCGGCCTCTGCCGGGTCAGCGAACCAGCGCAGCGTGAACATGAAGATGTAATCGCCCGGGTTCTCGTTGTCCGAGTACGCAGTCACGTAGAACCCTGGATCGTCCATTGCCACGATTTCCGCGATCCACGGGCAGATCTCCGGAACGGTGAGCGGCGCGCCGCTCGCTTCGGCCTCTTCGTAGGTCTGGCCGATGCACACACCAGCAAAGTTGATCGGGCCGATGGCTGCAGTTCCGTCGTCTGTGGCGTCGTCCCACGTGGGGCACTCCGCCGTCGCGACTGCCGTTTCGCTCTCGCTTGGGCTCGGTGATGGGCTAGGCGTTGGCTCGGCGCTCGTGGTTTCAGACACGCTGGGACTGGCCGACGGGCTGGTTGCCTCTGGCGTCGACGCACAGCCGGCGAGGAGTAGCAGGGCAATTGCAGCGGGGGCGATAGCGAGTCTCATGGGTCCACGTTAATGGGGTGGCTTGCGCGGCCGCTACTGTCCCGACTGCGCCAAAGCCTCTCGATACCGCACTCCGAGGGCATCGAACATGGCATTCGTGCGCTCGTCGATCGTCTGCAACTCGGGCCGTGACTCAAAGAACGTGATCGCGTCCGCGACTCCGTCAGCGAATTTCACGGCGGGTTCCCAATCGGGGACCAGGGAGCGCAGCTTGCTCGTGTCATAGATTGCAGGGTGCATCTTGTCGCCTCTAAGAGAGCCCTCTTGGCTGGGGGCCGCCGCCACAAGAGCGTCGGTGGGCACGCACACCGCCTGGGCCTCAAATTGCTCATCGCCGATGCCGGCCGCTCTCGCGATGCCAGCATGAATCGCCCGCCACGTGAGCGCCTCGTCACCGGTGACGTGTACGGCCTCTCCCACAGCGTCGGGCGATTGAAGGAGCCCAACGATGCCGCGAGCGACGTCGCTGGCGTGGGTAATGGTCCACAGGCTCGTGCCGTCGCCGGGAAGGATGATGTCCGCGCCGCGCCGCATGCGATCGACGAGCGTCCACGGGTGACGAGAAACACCGGTGTAGCCAGGGATTTTGGATGCGCCGTACGTGTGGGCCGGGCGCACGATTGTGTAGTCGAGTCCCGCCGCGGGCGCGGCCTCGCGCAGGGCTGCCTCGCATTCAGCTTTGTCTCGTGCGTACTGCCAGTAGAGGTTCTCGAGGGGCACCTCTTCTGTCAACGGACGCAGTCTGTCTTGCTTGCGATAGGCGGCGGAGGTGGCGATGAGGACGTAGCGGTCCGTGAGGCGCTTAAAGGTCTCGATGTCATCGCGGACATGCTGAGGGTCATAGGCGACGAATTGCACCACTGCGTCAAATCTCTCGCCCCGGAGCCTTGGGCCGCGCAAGGCGGACCTCAGCGCCTCGGCGTCGGTGGCGTCGGCGTGGATCACGCGGGCGCCCGCAGCAGCGGGGAGCGCCGACTGGCCGCGGTTCACCAGGGTGACCTCATGTCCTTGTGTCAGTGCGATCGCAGATACTTCGGATGAGATGAGTCCAGTGCCGCCAATAAGGAGGATCCGCATGGGGTCGATCGTAGGCGTCCACGGCGGGGGTTACGGTTTGACATCTATTATTCCAACTGGAATAGTTGGTGTGGGATAGCCGCGAAAGGACGACGTGGGACACAAGGCAGCACCGTTACGACCACTCGCCGTGGTCACGCTGGCGTTGCTGTGCGAACGTCCCATGCACCCGTACGAGATGTACCAACTACTGCGGTTCCGTGGCCAGGACAAGTCGGTCAAGGTGCGCCCAGGCACGCTGTATCACGTCGTCAACGGGCTCGAGGCGAATGGCTTGGTCCAAGCGGTCGGCACGGATCGCGAAGGCAACCGACCTGAGCGGACCACCTACGCGATCACCGAACAGGGTCGCGAGACGCTCGTTCGAGCGGTCGAAGACATGCTCGGAGAGCCGCAACTCGAGTATCCGGACTTCACGGTGGCGATGGGCGAGGCCCACAACATCCCAGCTAGCACGGTCATTCAACTGCTCCGTGAGCGAATCTCGACCGTCAAGGCCGCGCTCGCCGCAGGAGAGGCGCGGCTGGCCAAGGCGCAAGAGCGCGGTTTGCCTCGGCGCTTCATCCTGGGCGGCGAATTCGCCGTCAATCGTGCGCGTGCAGACGTCGAGTGGCTTGCCGCCACGATCAACGACATCGAATCTGGCGCAATCTCTTGGGACGCTCCCGTCCCCGCAAAAATCAAGGAGTCTCAGTGACTAACGAACGCAATCCGTGGCCAGCGCTTTGGGCGCTCGTCATCGGCTTTTTCATGATTCTGATCGACACCACCATCGTGTCGATCGCCAACCCTTCAATCCAGGAGGGGCTTGGGGCCACGATCGACGAGGTCATCTGGGTCACGTCCGCGTACCTCCTGGCGTATGCGGTTCCGCTGCTCATCACGGGCAGGCTCGGTGACCGGTACGGACCCAAGCTCGTCTATCAAATCGGCCTTGTGATCTTCACACTGTCGTCACTCGCTTGCGGTCTTGCCGATTCACTGCCGGGTTCCGGCATCTCTAACCTGATTGCGTTCCGCGCGGTGCAGGGAATCGGCGCGGCACTCATGACGCCGCAGACCATGGCAGTCATCACCCGCACGTTCCCTGCTGCACGCCGTGGTGTCGCGATGGCGCTGTGGGGTGCCGTCGCCGGTATTGCCACTCTCGTTGGCCCGCTGCTTGGCGGCATCCTCGTTGATGGCCCGGGTTGGGAGTGGATCTTCTTCGTCAACCTGCCCATCGGTGTCATTGCCTTTATCGCCGCACAGATACTCGTTCCTCACCTCGAGACCCACCAGCATTCGTTCGACTGGCTGGGCGTGGCTCTGTCCGCAATCGGCATGTTCCTTCTCGTGTTTGGACTCCAGGAGGGGCACAAGTACAACTGGAATGGATGGGTGTGGGCAAGCATCATCGGCGGCATCGCCATCCTCGGCTTGTTCCTGTTGTGGCAGAGCAAGAACAAGAAGGAGCCGCTGATTCCGCTTGGTCTTTTCAAAGACCGCAACTTCTCCGTGGCCAACGGCGCAATCTCGACCGTGGGCTTCGCCTTCACGTCGATGTTCATCCCGCTCGTGTACTTCTTCCAGGGAGTTCGTGGGTTGACGCCGACGCAGACTGCGCTCATGACGATTCCCACGGCTCTCGCAACACTCGGCCTTGCGCCCGTAGCAGGCAAGCTCACGGACAAGATGCACCCCCGGGCCACTGCAGTTCCTGGCCTTGCGATCGGTGCGTTCGCGATCGTCCTTTGGGCGCTCATGCTCTCGCCAGACATCGCGATTGGCTGGCTGTTGCTGCCTCCGCTCTTGCTCGGCATCGGCTCGGCCTTCATCTGGGCGCCGCTTGCCTCAACCGCAACGCGGAACCTGCCCATGAGCGCAGCCGGCGCCGGATCCGGCGTTTACAACACCACCCGCCAGGTTGGCGGTGTGCTCGGGTCTGCCGCGATCGCCACGCTGATCGTCAACCGCATCGACGCTAACCTCGGTGGGTTTGGCAGCTCGCCGCAAGGGGAGTCCACAAGTCTTGTGCTCCCAGACCCTGTCAAGGAGGGGTTCTCAACGGCAATGTCGCAGACCCTGCTGTTGCCGGCGATTGTCCTGTTCATCGGAGCGGTCGTCGCGCTGTGGTTCGTTCGTCCTTCACACCTCAAACTGCCCGACGCCGAGCCTGGGTTTGACGCAGAGCCTGGGTTTGACGCCGAGCCTGGGTTGGACGCAGAACCCGCCGCAGCGTCGGGCCAGCCAAGCGCCTAGTAGACGGGCCTCGCGAGCAAGGAGACGCGCACGGAATCGCCGCGCGTCTCCTGCTCTGCGAGTTGGCGAAAGCCAAGGCGTTCGTGGAACGCGATCGAGCCTGGGTTTACCGGGCGAATAGTGACCTCACAGGTCACCTCGTTGGCGCCACGTTCGCGGGCGCGTTCGAAGACGGATTCGTAGAGGGCCCGGCCAATCCCCGTGCCTTTGGCAAGCGGTGAAACCACGATTCTGTCGATGTATTGGTGGCGAATGCCTCGATCCTCGAACCAGCGGTAGTTTTCCGAGGCATACGGTTGCCCGGGGCCCATGCTCAGCATGAAGGCAAGCAGTTGGTGGTTGCGGTCTGTGGCGACGAGGCGCACATCGCACATCTCAAACAACGCGGCCAGCTCGTCTTCCGTGAGCGGGTTGATCACGGGCGCCGCTGCGTCGTTGAGCTTGAGGACCTCTGGGAGGTCGGTCTCACGCATGACGCGGAGCCGGAAGTTCTGCATGGTGTCAATTGTGCCCGCTCCACATGACGATCGTGTGACGCGGTCGCGCGGGCGCCGAGTGTTGCATTGCCCCTTTATGCAGGGTCATGTATGGTTATGCATATGTCCATCTCTGTTGCGGTTGCCGGCGCGTCCGGATACGTGGGCGGTGAGGTGTTGCGCGTATTCAGCCAGCACCCAGACGTCACCATTGGCGCAGTCACCGCACATTCCTCAGTTGGCGACATGCTGGGGGAGCACCAGCCTCACCTTGTCCCACTTGCGAGCCGCGTGCTTGAAGCAACCACTGCCGAGGTCCTCAGGGGTCATGACGTCGTTGTGCTTGCCCTTCCGCACGGCGCGTCGGCGGAGATCGCCGCGCAATTGCCTCCGGAGACGCTGGTAATCGACTGCGGTGCCGATCACCGGCTCAGCGACTCGACCGCGTGGTCCGCATATTACGGTGGCGAACACGCAGGTACCTGGCCCTATGGTCTTCCCGAGCTCATCACACCTACCGGCCACCAGCGGGATTCGCTTGCGGGAGTCAAGCGCATCGCGGTTCCCGGCTGCAATGTGACTGCGGTGACGCTCGCGCTCCAGCCAGGCGTGGCGTCGGGCGTTGTTAACCCCAGCGACATCGTTGCTGTCCTAGCCAACGGCTACTCGGGCGCTGGCAAAAAGCTTGCCGTGAACTACCTCGCATCCGAGGCACTCGGTTCCGCCGCGCCGTACGCCGTTGGCGGGCTGCACCGCCACATCCCAGAGATCATTCAGAACCTCGAGTCCGCAGGTGCCGCGGACGTTCGGCTCAGTTTCACGCCCACGCTCGTGCCGATGGCACGCGGCATTCTCGCGACTGTGACAGCGCCCATCGCCGACGGCGTCAATGTGGAGGCAGTACGGGCCGCATGGAAAGAGGCATACGCAGACGAGCCGTTTGTGCACTTGCTTCCCGAGGGGCAGTGGCCCTCGACCGCCGCAACGCTGGGCGCCAATACCGCGATCATGCAGGTCGCCGTTGACGGGAAGGCAGGGCGGGTCGTGGTGGTTTGCGCAATCGACAACCTCGTCAAAGGCACGGCGGGCGCGGCTTTGCAGTCGATGAACCTCGCGCTTGGATTGCCGGAGACCACGGGCCTCAGTGTCTTTGGGGTGGCGCCATGAGCGTGACCGCCGCGGCAGGCTTCGTCGCATCCGGTGTGACCGCGGGTCTTAAGGCCTCTGGGCGGCCCGATGTCGCTCTCGTCGTCAACACCGGTCCGCTTCACGTAGCGGCCGCAGTGTTCACGACCAACAGGGTTGTCGCGCCGCCCGTTGCGTGGTCGCGCCAGGTGCTTGCGGACTCTCGCGTCGACGCAGTAGTTCTCAACTCCGGCGGCGCCAACGCCGCTACCGGTGCTGACGGGTTCGCCGATACTCACCGGACCGCAGAGCACGTGTCGAGCGCTCTGGTGGGCACGGGCCACGACGTTTCTGCCACGGACGTCGCGGTCTGCTCAACCGGGCTCATTGGCCTGCGGTTGCCCATGGACACGCTGCTCGCCGGCGTGGACGCCGCGGTTGGCACGCTCGCGACTGACGGCGGTGACGACGCGGCGCACGCGATTCTCACCACCGACACTGTCACTAAGCAGTCCGTCGCAAACGGCGACGGTTGGACGGTTGGCGGCATGGCAAAGGGCGCGGGAATGCTCGCCCCTGGGCTCGCAACGATGCTGTGCGTCATCACCACGGACGCCGTTGTCGACGCAGAACGGGCAGACGCCGCGCTCCGTGAGGCCGTTCGCACCACCCTCAACCGGGTCGATTCAGACGGTTGCATGTCCACAAACGACACGGTGCTGCTGATGGTGAGCGGAGCGTCGGGCATTGCCCCTGCAGACGGCGAGTTTGAAGCCGCACTTACCCAGGTTTGCGCGACTATCGCTCGCGGACTCATCGGCGACGCGGAGGGCGCGTCCCACGACATTGCCATCACGGTTCTCGAGGCCACGACTGAAGACGCAGCGGAGGCCGTAGCCCGCGCCATTTCGAGGTCAAATCTCTTCAAGGCCGCCGTCTTTGGTGGCGATCCCAACTGGGGCCGGATCATCTCCGCGGCAGGAACGGTTCCCGAGGAGGTGGCGCCGTTCGACGCCACCAACCTCGATGTTCACATCAACGGCGTGCACGTGTGCCGCGCCTCAGGAGTGGGGGAGTCGCGGGACCTCGTTGACCTCAGCGCTCGCGAGGTGCAGGTGGAGCTCAACCTTCACGCGGGGCACGCCTCCGCAACCATTTGGACCAACGACCTCACGCACGACTACGTCCACGAGAACAGCGCGTACTCCACATGACAGAGATCATCACCCCAGACCTCACGCCCCAACAAAAGGTCAGCGTGCTCATCGACGCGATGCCGTGGATCGAGCGCTTCCGCGGCGCGACCGTGGTGATCAAGTACGGCGGCAACGCCATGGTCGACGACGAGCTCAAGCGCGCCTTCGCACAAGACGTCGTTCACTTGCGCTTGCTTGGCCTGCACCCCGTTGTGGTGCACGGCGGCGGCCCGCAGATCTCGTCGATGCTTGAGCGGCTGGGAATTGAGTCCGAGTTTCGCGGCGGACTGCGGGTCACCACGCCTGAGGCGATGGACGTGGTGCGGATGGTGCTCACCGGCCAGGTGTCTCGCGAACTCGTTGGCCTGATCAACGATCATGGGCCGCACGCGGTTGGACTTTCCGGCGAGGACGCGGGCCTGCTGCAGGCGAAGCGTCGCAATGCGACCGTTGACGGCGAGGCCGTCGATGTTGGTCTCGTTGGTGACGTCGTCAAGGTCAACCCTGCCGCTGTGCTGGACATCATCGAGGCCGGCCGCATCCCCGTAGTCAGCACGGTCGCGCCGGACATCGACGACCCCACAACGGTTCTCAACGTGAATGCGGACACCGCGGCGGCCGCGCTCGCGGTGGCGCTCAGGGCTCGCAAGCTGATTGTGCTCACCGACGTCGAGGGCCTGTACCGCAATTGGCCGGATCGCGACTCACTTGTGCGCCAGATCGCGGCACACGACCTCGAGGAATTGTTGCCTTCCCTCGAATCGGGCATGCGCCCCAAGATGGAGGCGTGCTTGCGTGCGGTGCGCGGCGGAGTACCGCAAGCGCACGTCATCGATGGCAGGCAGGCGCATTCGATGCTTTCCGAGATCTTCACCACCGCAGGTATCGGCACCATGGTGCTGCCCGACAGGGAGCTGTGGACATGACCGGGGCTCTCGGCACCGGCGGCCCCGGCGCGCTCGACCAAATCGCGCTCGACCGCTACCAAAACTCTGTCATGGGCACCTTTGGCGTGCCCCAGCGGCTCATCGAGCGCGGCGAAGGCTCGTATGTGTGGGATGCGGACGGCAACCGCTACCTTGACCTGCTTGGCGGCATCGCGGTCACCGCGGTTGGCCACGGGCACCCCGCCTGGGTTGCCGCAATCGCTGCTCAAGCAGGCAAGTTGGCACAAGCGAGCAACTTCTTCGCAACGGAGCCGCAAGTAGCGCTCGCCGAGCGTCTCTTGCAGGTGTCCGACGCTCCGCTTGGCTCTCGCGTCTTCCTCACCAACAGCGGTACGGAAGCCATGGAGGCCATCTTCAAGATGGCCCGCAAGACGGGTCACCGCAGGATCATCGCTCTTGAGGGTTCGTTCCACGGACGCTCGATGGGCGCGCTCGCAATGACGGGCAAAGAAGCGATTCGTGTGCCCTTTGAGCCGTTGCCCGCAGGCGTGGAGTTTGTGCCACGCAACGACGTTGCCGCGCTCCGCGCTGCGGCCGCTGCGGGCGACCTGGCGGCGATCGTGCTCGAACCGATCCTTGGTGAGTCGGGCGTCTATTCGCTCTCGCACGAGTACTTGACGGTTGCTCGCGAACTCGCCACCGAGCACGGCGCTCTCCTCGCGTTCGACGAGGTGCAGACGGGCATCGCGCGTACGGGCGCGTGGTTCGCCCACCAGCTTCACGGGGTGGTTCCGGACGCGATGGCTCTCGCAAAGGGGCTTGGCGGTGGTGTGCCCATCGGCGCCGTCGTCGCCTTTGGCCCGTGGGCTTCAACGCTGCTCGTCAAGGGAGAGCACGGCTCAACGTTTGGGGGTAACGCGCTCGCTACCGCGGCCGCGCTTGCCACCCTCAACATCATTGAAGACGAGGGCCTCATCGCCAACGTCAAGGGAGTTGGGGAGCACACCCGCAACGCACTCACCGCGCTTCCGTTCGTCACCGAGGTTCGCGGCGAGGGCCTCATGCTCGGCGCGGCACTTGGCGCTGCCGTTGCTACCGAGGTTGCCGCGGCGGCCCTGGAAGCCGGATTCATCGTCAACGCCCCCAATGCGGACACGCTGCGCATCGTTCCCGCGCTCAACATCACCACCGAGCAGATGGACACGTTCATTGCGTGGCTCGCTGAGGCGGTACCCGCGATCATTGCCGCGCAGGAGAAGCCAGCCACAGCGTCGGGCGGTGTCGCATGACCCGGCACTTCTTGAGGGACGACGACCTCACCGCTGCCGAGCAGCGGGAGGTGCTTGAGCTCGCGCTCGCGTTCCGTAAGGATCGTCACCTTCATCAGCCCTTTGCTGGGCCGCAGGGCGTTGCCGTGCTGTTCGACAAGCCGTCAACACGCACGCGCGTGAGCTTCTCTGTTGGCATCGCGGAACTTGGCGGCTACCCGCTGGTTCTCGACACTGCAACCTCGCAGATGGGACGCGGGGAGTCCGTTGCGGACACCGCGAAGGTGCTTGGGCGGCAGGTCAGCGCGATCGTGTGGCGCACCTTTGGCCAGGACCGCATCGAGGAGATGGCCCAGTTTGCGTGCGTGCCCGTTGTCAACGCTCTCACCGACGCCTTTCACCCATGCCAGATCCTCGCGGACCTGGCTACGGTGGCCGACGTCCGGGGCGGGGTAGACGCTCTTGCTGGCCTCACTCTCACGTACGTTGGCGACGGCGCGAACAACATGGCACACAGCTATCTGCTCGGCGGCGCTGTTGCTGGGATGAACGTGCGCATCGGCGCCCCCGCCGATTACCTGCCAAACGAGGCGGTAGTTCTCGATGCCAAGCGGATCGCCGCGGACAACGGTGGCTCAGTCACTGTCACCACGGACGTCGAGGATGCCGTTGCGGGTAGCGACGTGATCGCCACGGACACGTGGGTGTCGATGGGGGATGAGGACACGTCAGGTGACAGGGCGGGCTTGTTCGACGCGTACCAGGTGAACGCGCGGTCGCTCGAGATCGCCAACCCTGGCGCGCAAGTGTTGCACTGCCTTCCCGCGTACCGCGGCAAGGAAATCACCGCGGAAGTCCTGGACGGCCCCCAGTCGCTCGTATGGCTCGAGGCCGAGTACCGCCTGCATGCGCAGAAGGCGCTGCTTACCTGGCTGGTGACACGGTGACTGAGGTGACACGGTGACTCCCAACGAGATTCCGCACACCAAGGCGGCACGCCAGGCGCGCGTGCGCCATCACATCGAAGACGGCGGTGTCGAGTCGCAGACGCAGCTCGCGGCGCTTCTGGAAGGCGAAGGCATTCGCGTCACGCAAGCGACGTTGTCTCGCGACCTCGTTGAGGTTGGTGCGGTCAAGGTGCGCGGGGCCGACGGCAGGCTCTCGTACGCGACACACGCAACTATGGAGGCGCTCGAGTCCACGGCTACGCGGCTCAACAGGCTGTGCGCGGAACTCTTGCACTCGGCGGCGGGCAGTGCGAACCTCGCAGTGCTTCGCACGCCAGAGGGGGCAGCGCAGTTCCTCGCCATGGCGATCGACTCTCACGATGACGAGGAGATCCTGGGAACCGTTGCCGGCGACGACACCATCATCGTGATCTCAAGGGAGCCAAGTGGCGGAGAAGCCATGGCTCAAAAGTTTCTTGCCCGAGCGTCGGGCCACTGAACCACTAGTAAAGAAAGTTGTGACATGACTGAGCGCATTGTGCTGGCCTACTCCGGAGGCTTGGACACGTCGGTAGCTATTGGCTGGATCGCCGACGCCACGGGGGCAGAGGTTGTTGCCGTCGCCGTTGACGTGGGTCAGGGAGGCGAAGACCTTGAGGTCATTCGCCAGCGCGCGCTCGACTGCGGCGCGGTGGAGGCCTATGTTGCCGACGCTCGCGACGAGTTCGCGGAGGAGTACTGCATGCCGGCCCTCAAAGCCAATGCGATGTACCACGACAAGTACCCCCTGGTATCTGCACTCTCGCGCCCTGTCATCGTCAAGCACCTGGTTAAGGCGGCTCGCGAGTTTGGCGCCACGACCGTCTCCCACGGCTGCACGGGCAAGGGCAACGATCAGGTGCGCTTTGAGGTGGGCATCGTGTCGCTCGCCCCCGAGCTCAAGTGCATCGCGCCTGTTCGTGACCTTGCGCTGACGCGTGACCGCGCCATTGAGTACGCGGAGCGTCACTCGCTTCCCATCGCGACCACCAAGAAGAACCCGTTCTCGATTGACCAGAACGTGTGGGGCCGCGCCGTAGAGACGGGGTTCCTTGAGGACATCTGGAACGCGCCAACGAAGGACGTGTACGACTACACCGACGACCCCGCCTTCCCCCCGGTCCTTGACGAGGTGGTCATCACCTTCGAGCGCGGCATCCCCGTCGCGATCGACGGCCAGCCTGTGACAGCGCTCGAGGCGATCGTGGAGATGAACCGCCGCGCCGGCGCGCAAGGAGTTGGCCGCATCGACATCGTTGAGGACCGCCTGGTGGGCATCAAGAGCCGCGAAATCTACGAGGCGCCAGGTGCCATCGCGCTCATCGAGGCTCACCGTGAGCTCGAGAACGTCACGCTCGAGCGCGAGCAGGCTCGCTTTAAGCGCCGCATCTCCGACGAGTGGACCGAGCTCGTATACGACGGCATGTGGTCCTCGCCCCTCAAGAAGTCGCTCGACGCCTTCATCGAGGACACGCAGGAGTACGTCACCGGTGAGATCCGCCTGGTGCTCCACGGCGGCAAGGCCACCGTTACCGGCCGTCGTTCCGAGGTTGGCCTGTACGACTTCAACCTCGCCACCTACGACGAGGGCGACACCTTTGACCAGTCCGCTGCGCGCGGATTCATCGAGATCTACGGGCTGGCGGCCAAGCAGGCGGCGGCGCGGGCGGCGGCGCTTTAATCATGGCGGAGAACAACGAGGGTGCCACCGTTGAAGGTGCCACGGTCGAAGGAGCCACCGTTGAGGGAGCCACGGTTGAGGGAGCCACGGTTGAGGGTGCACTGTGGGGCGGCCGTTTTGCCTCTGGGCCTGACGCTGCGCTCGCCGCACTGAGTAAGTCAACTCACTTTGACTGGCGCTACGCGGACGACGACCTCGCTGGTTCAATTGCCCACGCCCACGCACTGCATCGCGCGGGGCTGCTGAGCGATGACGAGGTTGCGGCAATGGAGGGTGCGTTGAGCGCGCTCCGCGAGGATGTCGCGTCTGGTGCCGTGGTCGCGTCCGAGTCTGATGAGGACGTGCACGGTGCGCTTGAGCGCCTGCTGATCGAGCGCGCTGGCGCTGAACTCGGTGGCAAGCTTCGCGCCGGGCGCTCTCGCAATGACCAGATCGCGACCCTTCAGCGGAGGTACCTGCGCAGGCACGCGGGCCAGATCCAGGCGCTGGTGCTGCAACTCGCGGAGGCGCTTGTCACCCAGGCGGAGGCACATGTCGCCTCGCCGATGCCGGGCCGCACGCACTTTCAGCACGCGCAGCCCGTCACGCTTGGGCACCACCTGCTCGCGCACGTGTGGGCGCTGCTGCGTGATGCGGAGCGGCTCGCGGATTGGGACAAGCGCGCGGCGCTCTCGCCGTATGGCGCTGGTGCGCTCGCAGGCTCGACGCTTGGGCTGGATCCAGTCGCCGTCGCAGAGGAACTTGGCTTTGCGGGCGCTACCCAGAACTCGATTGACGCCACGGCGTCTCGTGATGTCGTGGCCGAGTTCCTGTTTGTCACGGCGATGATCGGCGTCGACGTCTCCCGCATCGCGGAAGAGGTCATCGCGTGGGCCACGGTGGAGTTCGGATTCGTGTCACTTCACGACTCCTTCTCCACGGGGTCCTCGATCATGCCTCAGAAGAAGAACCCGGACATCGCGGAACTCGCTCGCGGCAAGGCCGGTCGCCTCATCGGCGACCTTGCCGGGCTGCTCGCGACGCTCAAGGGGCTGCCCCTCGCGTACAACCGGGATTTGCAAGAGGCACACGAGCCCGCTTTGGACGCGATCGACACCCTCGAGGTGCTGCTTCCCGCCTTCACGGGGATGGTCGCAACGCTGACCTTCAACACGGACCGCCTCGCGGAACTTGCGCCGGCCGGATTCTCCCTTGCGACTGACGTCGCCGAGTGGCTCGTCAAACAGGGAGTGCCGTTCCGCGAGGCCCACGAGGTCGCCGGAGCGTGCGTCAAGACGTGCGAGGCCGCAGGCAAGGAGCTCCACGAGCTCACGCCCGCAGAGCTCTCCGCAATCTCGCCCTCGCTCAACGAAGGCGTACTCGACGTGCTCACGGTCGAGGGCTCGCTCGCAGCGCGCAACGGAGCAGGCGGTACCGCTCCCGAGCGGGTCACAGAGCAACTAGCCGCCGCGCGTTCAGCAATCGTGGCGCTCGCAAGCTAACTCGCCTCCACCACCACTTCAGTCGCACCAGTAACGGCGAGCAAGTCGTCGTAGGCGATATCGAACACAGAATGCGGCGTTCCTGCCGCGGCCCAGAGTTCGCCGTGTTTCTTAAGCTCCACATCAATATAGGTAGGCACAGGCACGGGGTGGCCGAGCGGAGCCACACCGCCAATCGGCTGCCCCGTTGCCGCGCGCACCTCCTCGGCAGAGGCTCGCGCAATGACCCCCGCGCCAATCTGCGACGCGAGCAGGTCGGTGTCCACCCGGTGAGAGCCGGACGTCAGTACCAAAATCGCCGCGCCGTCCGCAAGGAACACCAGCGACGACGCAATCGCGCCAACATCGCACCCCAGGGCGGCGGCGGCTTCCGCGGCCGTGCGAGTGGAGTCCGCAAGCGTTCGCACTTCGCTGTGAAGCCCGGCAGCGGAGAGTAGATCGAGAATTCGCGCGCTCGAGGGATGCATACGCTCACCGTAGCCTGGGCGGCTCCCACGTTGCGCTGCGCCTGCCGAGCGAACATCCGCGCGTGCGCAATGATGCCAAGGTGACCCCAACCCAGGTCCTGGATGCCAACGCAGTCCAGCGTCGGACCCTCATCGTCGTTTCCGCGGCGCAGGTGTTCTCGGGGTTCGGCCTCGCTGCAGGCATTACGGTTGGCGCACTCCTCGCCGCAAGCGTGTGGGAAAGCACCGCACTCGCCGGTGTTCCCGCGGTCATCATGACCGTGGGCGCGTCCGTAGCTGCCCTTGGAATTGCTGGCCTGTCTCAACGCGCGGGCCGCAGGGTGGGCCTCGCCGCCGGCTACGCGGCGGGCGCCGTCGGCGCGGTCGGCATCGTGTTGGGCACAACCCTGGACCTGCCGCCCCTCATGCTCGTCGCGTTCCTCGTCTATGGCGCTGGATCGGCGGCCAACCTGCAGGCGCGCTTCGCCGCCGCAGACCTCGCTCCCGCGGATCACCGCGCGCGCGCAATGTCGATTGTCCTCATGGCAACCACACTGGGAGCCGTCGTTGGCCCACTCTCGTCAGGCTGGAGCGGCGCCGTCGTCTCGGAGTGGGGGCTCGCTCCGCTCCTTGGCCCGTTCGTCATTGCGTGCATCGCGTACGCGCTGGGAGCAGTTGTGCTCGCGCTCGCTCTCCGCCCAGACCCGCTGCTCACGGCACGCACGCTCGCCGCATCCAACACGAGCCAAAGTGCCGCACCACCCGCGGCTCTCGACGGCTGGCGTACTCGCGTCGCAGCGGCGATCGGAATCATGATCGTCGCGCAGGGCGTGATGGTTGCCGTGATGACCATGACGCCCGTGCATCTCAAGGAACACCACCACGCCATCGGCGCGATCGGCGTGGTGATCGCCGCTCACGTCGCCGCCATGTACGTTCCATCGCCGCTGTCAGGATGGCTCGTGGACCGCTACGGCTCGGTCTTCGTGGCAATCCTCGCCGGTGGCGTCCTCATGCTCGCCGGCACCCTCGCGGCAATCAGCGACCCCGACGCGCTCTCCGGCTCCGTGATCTCCCTTGTTTTGCTCGGACTTGGCTGGAGCCTCGCCATGGTTGCAGGCTCTGCGTTGCTCACGGCATGGGCGCCAGCTCACCTCCGCACCCGCCTCCAAGGCAGGTCCGACGCTCTCACCACTCTCGCTGGAGCGTCCGGTGCCGGCCTCGCTGGGGTTGTGATGGGATGGCAGGGATACACGACCATCGCCGTCACCGCAGCCGTGCTGGCGGCGCTGATGATTCCCGTCGCTGTGCTCGCCAGAACCCGCCGAACAGGGGAGTAGCAATGCCCAACCCGAGCATCACTGAGCTCGCGACACAAATCCGCGCGGCCGAACCCCGCTGCGGCACCACCCGCCTCGTCTTAATCGACGGTCAAGCGGGCGCGGGCAAGTCAACCCTCACAAACCGGTTGGCGGCAGAACTGGGGGGCGAGGAGTCGGGCGGTGCCGGCACCTTCCTGCCCGACGCTGAACTCGCCGAGGACGATTTAGTTCAGATTGTGCACGGTGACGATTTGTATGAGGGCTGGGGTGGGCTTTCAACGCTCGATGACGTTTTGCTCGACCAGATCCTTGAGCCGCTCGCCGCTGGCGGTGTAGGCGAATTCCGCATGTGGGACTGGGTACACGGCCGCCGCTCGTACAACATCCGCGTTCCTGCGCGACGGTTTCTCATTGTGGAGGGCGTTGGCGTAGGGCTTCCGCGCGCCCGCGAGCTCGCGGTGCTGACCGTGTTTGTCGCGGCACCATGGGAGGTGCGGCTTGCGAGAGGGCTCGAACGGGACGCGTATGACGACGTGGAGTCGCTTTGGGAGAAGTTCGAACTTGACGAACAGGCACATCACGCGCGCACGCGCTCTCAAGATGAAGCTGAAGTGATCGTCGACGGCACGGCACCAATACCCGACTGAAGCACTCAAGGTGCGTGAGCGTCGGGCTATGAAAATCCGCGCAGTAGTCATTGCGATCGCAGTGTTGTTTGCTGCCGGTTGTGACCTCGTGGAGGCGGAACCCACCGCGACTGGTTCGGCCTTCACTGAGGCCGGTCAGTACTGCGTCGACAAGGGTGGCGAAGTTCAGGACAGGGTGCCCACGTACGGCACCAACAACGACCCTTCGGCATGGGTAGGGCTTGCCGGCTCACTCGCAACCTGCAAGCTGGCGACCATGGGGGACGACACAGCGATTTTCGTGGACCTCACCACCCTGTATTCGGAAGAGCCGACCCTTGCCGCGCTCGCGTACTTGCAGTCCTCGACGCCGGAAGACTTGATTCCGAGTGGTAATCCAGCATCGGCCGTGTGCGCCTACCTTGGCGGGGCGTCACAGTTTGGGCCCGGCGCCAACGGGGGCGGTCTGGTCGATCAATCAGACCGGCGGTTCACCGTCTTTTCGCCATGCATGTTCGCGGACGGCTCGTTCATCGAGGAGTGGGGAATTACGTACCACCAGGAGGGCGTGATCCGGGGTGCTGACCTCGAGCCCTTGTTCCGATTCGACACCGACGCCGCGCCCCAGGTCTTCGACTGACGGCTAGTGGCCCCGTGCGCTGGCAGAATGGCCGCATCATGACCGAGCACATCCTTGACGACCTCGCCTGGCGCGGGCTCATCTCCCAGACCACGGGCGACGATGCCCTGCGGGACGCACTCGACGCGGGCCCCATCACGCTCTACTGCGGATTTGACCCTACGGCGCCGAGCCTGCACATCGGAAACCTGGTCCAGATCCTCACCGTGCGTCGGCTCCAGGACGCGGGCCACCACCCACTCCTCCTGGTTGGCGGTGCCACCGGACTCGTTGGCGATCCCAAGCAGGCTGGCGACCGTGTGCTCAATCCCGTGGAGCTTGTTCACGAGTGGGTGGAGCGCATTCGCGCGCAGATCGAGCCGTTCATGCGTTTCGACGGCGACAACCCCGCTCGGATGGTCAACAACTACGAGTGGACAAAGGACATGTCCGCTATCGAGTTACTGCGCGATGTCGGCAAGCACTTCCGCCTGGGCACGATGATCGCCAAAGACACCGTGGCGCGTCGCCTCAACTCTGATGAAGGAATTTCGTACACCGAGTTCAGTTACCAGGTGCTGCAGGGGATGGACTACCTCGAACTGTTCCGCCGATACGGCTGCACGCTACAGACGGGCGGCTCGGATCAGTGGGGGAACCTGACAGCCGGCACGGAACTGGTTCGCAAGGCGGAGGGCACCTCCGTTCACGCGCTCGCTACTCCTCTCATTACCAAGGCGGACGGCACCAAGTTTGGGAAGACCGAGACAGGCACCGTGTGGCTCGACGCCGCACTCACCAGCCCGTACGCGTTCTACCAGTTCTGGCTGAACGCGGCGGATTCCGACGTCATCGGCTACCTCAAAGTCTTCACCTTCCTCTCTCGCGAGGAAATTGAGGGCCTGGAACGCGCAGTCGCCGAGGAACCATTCAAGCGAGAGGCGCAGCGCACCTTGGCAGCGGAAGTCACGGCACTAGTGCACGGGCCCGACGCTATGGCTGGGGTAGTTGAGGCCAGCCAAGCGATCTTTGGCAGAGGAGAGCTCACAGGACTCGACGAGCGCACTCTCGACGGGGTCGCTGAAGAGGTGCCGAGCGCCACCGTTACGGCGGGTACTTCGGTGGTCGACGCGTTGGTTGCGACGGGCATCGTCGAGTCGCGCGCAGCGGGCCGTCGGGCCATCGCTGAAGGGGGCGCGTACGTCAACAACGAACGCGTGGTCGCGGACGACGCCGTGTTGACCGCAGAGATGACGCTTGCTGGCGGCTGGGTTGCCGTACGAAGAGGAAAAAAATCTGTGGGCCTCGCTCGCGTAGTGTAAGCGCGCGCTGACGCTAACTAACCATCTACCAGGGCGAACAGTGGCGACACGCCCGAGATTCACGCGATTTGACCTTCACGTAACCAGCCCGTAATGTTCTACCTGCTGCCGACGAGGGAAGCACTTACCGCAGGACTGAAGAAGGCCGCGGGAGTCACCCGAGACAGCACCTCCATCACAACGATGAGCGGTCGCATGCGCGCCCGATCAGAGGTACGATAGAGGGCCCCTCCACCAGGGAGACGCGCCGACGAGGCGAGTTGACAAGGTGGGTCAAAGGGAGTAAGTTAGAAGGGTTGCCCCAAAAAAGGCCCGAGAGGGTTGATTGCGGTGCGCGTCCGAACCTTGAGAACTCAACAGTGTGCCACATGTCGATGCCAAAACCTCCGGCATCGTGAGAGCTTCCGCTCGATCGATGTTGGATTCCTTTGGTAAAGAATAAAATGTCAGTGACATTTGTTCATTTGCTAGAGATTAAACGGTTCCTCGGAACCACTTCGTATGTCTGTGAACCGACTTCGGTCGGATTGCTAATAAACATTAACGGAGAGTTTGATCCTGGCTCAGGACGAACGCTGGCGGCGTGCTTAACACATGCAAGTCGAACGGTGACCTTGGAGCTTGCTCCGAGCGATCAGTGGCGAACGGGTGAGTAACACGTGAGTAACCTGCCCCAGACTCTGGGATAACCTCGGGAAACCGGGGCTAATACCGGATACGAGACGCTCCTGCATGGGATGCGTCTGGAAAGATTTATCGGTCTGGGATGGACTCGCGGCCTATCAGCTAGTTGGTGAGGTAACGGCCCACCAAGGCGACGACGGGTAGCCGGCCTGAGAGGGCGACCGGCCACACTGG
>Ga0164241_10000283_pt1 | contig 108621 bp, 97 predicted proteins | sample OricomyardsoilBY_FD_108780 | JGI IMG/M metagenome (GOLD analysis project Ga0164241, IMG submission 108780) | Backyard soil microbial communities from Emeryville, California, USA - Original compost - Back yard soil (BY) | ecosystem: Environmental > Terrestrial > Soil > Unclassified | place... | reverse complement strand
TCCGCCCGCGGTGACCGTGGTGGTCTCGCCCTGCAGGATGAACGGGCGCAGATCCACATGGCGTGGCTCGAGCTTGCCCTCGACAAAGGTCGGCACCGTGGAAAGCGTGAGCACGGGTTGCGCAATGTAGTTGCGCGGCAGGGCCTTGACCCGCGCTGCGAATTCCTCGCGCTCCTTCTTGCTCGCGTGGCTGCCGACCAGCATGCCGTAGCCACCGGATTCATTCGCCGGCTTCACCACCAGCTTGTCGAGATTCGCGAGCACGTATTCCAGCTCTTTCGGATCACTGCACAGGTGCGTCGGCACATTGGGCAGGATGGCTTCTTCATCGAGGTAATAGCGGATGATCTGCGGCACGTAGGCGTACACGACCTTGTCGTCGGCGACGCCTGACCCGGGCGCATTGGCCAGGCTCACATTGCCGGCCCGCCAGGCGCGCATGATGCCCGGCACGCCCAGCACCGATTCCGGATCGAACACTTCCGGGTCGAGCGACGTGTCGTTGATGCGGCGGTAGATGACATCCACCCGCTCCAGCCCCGAGATGCTGCGCATGTACACGCAGTCGTCGTCGCCGACCACCAGGTCACTGCCCTCCACCAACTCCACGCCCATGCGCTGCGCGAGATAGGCGTGCTCGAAGTACGCGGAGTTGTAGATGCCAGGGGTAAGCACCACGACCTCTGGCCGTTCCACCGGGCGCGGCGACAGCGAGTTCAGCATGTCGAACAGCTGCGAGGTGTAGTCGCCGATGGAGCGGATGCTGGTGGACCCGAACAGCTCCGGGAACACGCGCTTGGTGATGATGCGGTTCTCGAGCATGTAGGAAGCACCCGAAGGAACCCGCAGGTTGTCCTCCAGCACGTACATGGTTCCGTCGGCGCCGCGCACCAGGTCGGTGCCACAGACATTGGCCCACACGCCGCGCGCGGGCTTTGCCCCGATGCAGGCTTTCAGGAAATTGGTGGAAGTGGCAACGATTTCTTCGGGCACGATGCCGTCGCGGATGATCCTGCGTTCGTGGTACAGGTCATCGATGAAGCGGTTCAGCGCGGTGAGCCGCTGCACAAGGCCCGCGGCAATGCGGTCCCACTCCTTCGCAGCGATGACCCGCGGAACGATGTCGAACGGCCAGGCGCGGTCGATGTTGCGACCTTCGCTGTACACCGTGAAGGTAATGCCCATCTCGACGATAGCGCGCTCGGCAGCCTCCTGCCGGGACTTCAGCTGCTGCGGATTGAGACTGGCGAGATGTCGCGTCAACGCCGCAGCGGCTTCGCGCGGGACGCCGGGCGCACTGATGAGTTCATCATGTGCGGACCCGGGGTCGTATTGTTTCCAGTTGATCTTCACCGGTCACTCCAGCGTACCTGAAGCAACCGCTTGGCATGCGGCGACGTTGCGGTCAGCCGCGCGCACCGATTCGCTTGGCCGCTGGCTTCTTCTTTGCCTGCGAACGGGCCGCCCACACGGAGCGCCCACTGACCGCGCGCTCGTTGAAACTGTGCGCGAGTTGTTCGGCATTGCGCCGTGTCTGGGCAAGCGTGCCCCTGAACCTGCCTACCACCCGGGATGTCCGGTTCGAGATGACGTAGCGACACCAGTTGCCGGGCGGCATGTCGCCGGGCATGTCGCGTGGCGCCGGGGATGATTCGACAACGTCGACATGAAACCTGTCTGTTGTGTCCATGGTTCCTCCGAAAATTGCGGATGGATGCGGCCCCTTCGGGGAGCCGACGAACGACGGCCCTGGCGGCGACCGGGCCGCAAGGCTCGTGTTCGGCATCAGGGGATGCACAAGTTAAGTGATTGATTATTATAAGGAAACAGCGCATCTTTGTCAACCCCGATGCCGCAGGAGGCTCCCGTGGCCCTGCTCGATCACACCGTCAGCTACGTACACGCGAATTCGCAAGGCCCCTGGGGCACTTACCTCGCCCAGGTGGAGCGCGTCGTCCCCTATCTGGGTGAGCTCTCCAGCTGGGTGGGCACGCTGACGCGACCCAAGCGGGCGCTCATCGTCGATATCCCGATCCGCATGGATGACGGCAGCGTGCGCCACTTCGAGGGCTTTCGCGTGCAGCACAGCCTGTCGCGCGGACCGGGCAAGGGCGGCGTGCGCTTCCACCAGGACGTGACCCTCGAAGAGGTCATGGCACTGGCCGCGTGGATGACGGTCAAGAATGCCGCCGTCAACCTGCCCTTCGGAGGTGCCAAGGGCGGCATCCGTGTCGACCCGCGCCAGCTGTCGCGCGGCGAGCTGGAGCGCATGACGCGTCGTTACACCAGCGAGATCAGCCCCATCATCGGCCCGCAACGCGACATTCCCGCGCCGGACATCAACACCGATGCGCAGATCATGGCGTGGATGATGGACACCTATTCCACCCAGGCCGGTGGCACGGTGTCCGGCGTGGTCACCGGCAAGCCGGTGGTGATCGGTGGCTCACTGGGCCGCGTGAAAGCCACCGGGCGCGGCGTGTTCCTCGTTGGTTGCGACACCGCGCGGCGGCTGTCCATTCCGGTGAAGGGCGCGCGCATTGCCGTGCAGGGCCTTGGCAACGTGGGTTCGGTGGCGGCTGAACTGTTCGCCCAGCAGGGCGCGCGCATCGTGGCCGTGCAGGATCACGTCGGCACTATCTACAACGCAGCGGGCATCGATGTGGGCGAGGCCATCGCGGCCACGCAGCGACCCGAGGGCCTCACCAGCTGCAAGGGGGCCGAGGTGATCGCGAACGAGGAATTCTGGAAGATCGAAACCGAGTTCCTGATTCCGGCGGCCATCGAGGGCCAGATCACCCGCGCACGCGCGCAGCATCTGGCCACGCGCTGCGTGCTCGAGGGCGCGAACGGCCCGACCACACCGGATGCCGATGAGATCCTGGGCGAGCGCGGCATCGTCGTGGTGCCCGACGTGATCGCCAATTCAGGCGGCGTGATCGTTTCCTACTTCGAGTGGGTGCAGGATTTCAACTCGTTCTTCTGGTCCGAGGACGAGATCGAACGCCAGCTGGAGCGGATACTGCTGCCGGCGTTCGGGCACATCTGGGATCTGCACCGGGAGCAGAAAGTGACGCTGCGCACCGCGGCGTTCATCATCGCGTGCCGGCGCGTGCTGCAGGCGCGCGCGCTGCGGGGCATCTACCCGTAGCGCGCAACCTGGCTCAACCCTTGCGTGCGCGCAGCTTTTCCAGTTCGCGCAGGTACAGCGAGTTGTGCATGGTGACCCCTTCCTGCGCCATGCGTTCTGCTGGCGCACTGGTGCCGGGCAACGACGCCATCAGCGCATCCATCCGCTCCTGCAGACCATCGCGGAATTCCGGATGCGACAGGATGAACAGGTCGTTGTTGCGGACGCCCGCCAGCACGATTTCGGCTGCCTCCATCGGATCCATGCCCGCACCGATGATCTGCTTGATCATCTCGGTGTTGGCGGCCGCATCGGCAGGCTGGGCGGTCTTCTCGTCGAAGGCCGCGTTCAGGTTCTTCTGCAGCTCGTAGATGTTCGTGGCCACCAGGCCCGGGCAGTACACCGACGCGCCGATGTTGGCCTTGGCCGCATCCAGCTCCGAACGCAGGATCTCCATCATCCCCGTGACACCGAACTTGGAAGCCGTGTAGGCACCGGCACCGCCGCCCTCGGTGGGCAGGATGCCGCTCATCGAGGACGTGGCCAGCACATGGCCGCCCTCGCCGTGCTTCATGATGCGCGGCACGAATTCGTGGATGCCGTTGTAGACCCCGGTCAGGTTGATGGAGATGGTCTGGTCGAAATCCTTGGGCAGGGTGTCGAGCAGCCGGGTCAGCGGACCGATGCCGGCGTTGTTGGAGACCAGGTGGATCTTGCCGAACCTGGCCTCGATCTCATCGGCCGCCGCCTTCATCGCCGCACGGTCGACCACGTTGACCTTGATTGCATGCAGGCGATCCTTGCCGTCCGCGAAGCCGTCGAGCGCGGGGCCGATCTGGTCGTCACGGATGTAGCCGATGACCACCTTCATGCCCGCCCTGTGGAACACATGCGCCTGGCCGAGGCCAATGCCGCTGGACCCACCGGTGATGAAGGCCACCTTGCCCTCGACATCCCGCATGGGCGCCGGCACCGGCGGTGTGGCCGGAGCTGCCGGAGCGGCCGCCTGTTGCTTGGCGTCACTGCACGCCGTGCCGAGCAGGCTTGCAGCACCCGCGGCCATCGCCATGCCACCCAGGAATACGCGCCGGTCGACGCCTGATTTTTCGTTTGCCATGACCGCCCCCCAACTTGACGTGCCCCGAATGCTACTCCGCCTTCTTGTAGAACTCCCGGATCGGCGCGAACGGCCCCAAGCGATGCTGTTCCGCGCTGAACGGATCCGCATAGGGCGGATACGTGCTGTCGACCGGCTTGCCCTTCAGATCCGGGTAGTCCTTCTCCAGATTCGCCATGCCCGGGCGCTGCTGCACATTGATGTAGGCGGCCACGTCGAAGGCCTCGTCGTCGCTGAGCGTTGGCTGGCCCAACGGCATGCGCGCCTTGATGAAGCGCGCGGCGGTCAGTACGCGCGCCATGCCCGCGCCGCTGTTGTAGGTATCCGTGCCCCACAGTGGCGGGAACAGGTAGCCATGGGCAAGGTCCGCGGTGGCCTTCAGCCCCTCGCCGTTCTGCCCGTGGCAGACCATGCAGCGATTGCGGAACACGTTCGCCCCCTGCTCCAGGTTTGCCTTGCGTGCCGGTTCGACAAAGCCCGCGGGTTCCGCTCCGCCGCGCTGGCTCTCGCTCATCGCCTCGTAACGCCGGCCCAGCTCCTCGATGTACGTGACCATCGCGCGCATGGGCACGCTGTCCTTGTCCAGTGGACGGCCATTCATGCTTCGCTGCATGCACCCATTGATGCGGTCCGCAAGATCGGCCTCTGCTCCGTCACGTTTGGAGAAGGCTGGATACTTCGAGGCCGCCTGCATCAGGCTCAGCATGCCGGGCATCTGGCCCGAATCCAGATGACAGGAGGCGCAGGCCAGATTGTTGCCGGTGAAACGCCGCGCAGGGTCCGACTGGCCACTGCCCAGCTCCAGCGCGGTGTTGCGGATCAGATGCTGCCCATACTCCGCGGTCACCGCCTCCACCATGGCGACCGGCGCGTGCGCAATCCGGTTGTGCATCACCAGCGCAACCACCAGAGCGCCGATCACCGCTGCCCCCGCGCAAACCAGCAACGCGCCCTGCTTCATGGTCGCCGGCCCGCGTCGTCGAATTCCTGCGCCTGGCGCAGGAACTCATGCTTGGGCCGTTCGATGCGTTCGCGAAACTGCGGGCTGCGCCACCACCAGGCGAAGTACAGGCCCGCCAGCAGGATTGCCGAACCAACGATCAACTCAATCACCACCGGCCTCCCTGAACAGGTTGCGAACGTACTCTACGACGGCGCGCATCTGGACGTCGTCCAGGCGATCGCCCCAGGGTGCCATCGAGGTGCCGGGCACGCCGTTCACCATCGCGCTCATGCCCTGCGCCAGCGTGGGCCGGCGCACGGTGAAATCCACCGGCGCCACCTTGAATGAGCTCGCAGCGAAGCCGTCGCCGCGGCCCGAAGTGCCGTGGCATTGCACGCAGTGGTTGGCATAGATGACCGCGCCCCGCTGCAATGTTGCCCCGTCCGGGACAGTTGCTGCATCGACGGAGAAGCGCCGCACCGCTGCCATCAACGCTACCAGACTGGCCGGTGGCTGGTCGCGCCAGGCCGGCATCGCCGTGCCCTGCCGTCCTTCCCACAACACTCGCTCCAGGTAATCCCGCTGGTAACTGTGCGCGGTGAGATCGCCTGGCCGCGGCGTCAGCCATGCCGCCGCGGGACCATCGCCTGCACCGCCGGCCCCATGACATCCGGCGCAATTCTCCCTCCACAGCTGCGGGCCATTGCCGATGGATGCCACGCGCGCCAGCGAAGGCCGTTCCCCACCGGCGCGTGGCGCTGCCGGGTGTGCATTGAGCACCGGCGACTCGAAGGCCATGTGCGCCATGTGATCGTGGCCCAGCGCTCCTTGCGCATGTTGCTCGCCTTCGGGCCCGGCCAGTTCCCGCGCACGCCCCAGGCTTTGCAGGTAGGCGACCAGATCGCGTGCCTCGGCCGTTGGCTGCAGGGGTGAACCATCGAAGAACGCCGCATAGGAAGGCATGACGGACTGCGGCACGACCGAACGCGGTGCGAACAGATGCGCATACTGCCAGTCGAGGCTGCGCGTACCGCCTTCGCGCGACAGGTCCGGGCCGATGCGACGCGTGCCCCACAGATGCGGCCGGTCGAACTGGATTTCCCAGGCCAGTGTCGGCGCGCCGAAGCGGCGGATGTCATCGGGCAGATAGCGCACCTGCTGCGTGTGGCAGTAGGCACAGCCCTCGCGCGCGTAGATCAGACGGCCGCGTTGTTCGTCGGGCGTGAGCTGCAACAGGTTGGGCGGTGAAGTCGCGGCGACCTGCGTGGCGATGACTTTCCCCGGCCACCAGCCCAGCAGGCACATGGAAAGCGCAAAGAAGCCCACACCCGCCACGCCGGTCACCACATAGGCCATTGCAAGGCCCCGCGCGCGCGTGGCGGGCGCGACCGGTTGCACTTCACCCGGCCCGCGCGTGGCCTTGATCGCCTGCGCACCAGCGCCACGCCGCCCGGTGAAAAGGCCCACGCCCAGCAGCACGAACCCGGCCACGATGGGCAGCGCCGACAGCGAGCGCACGGCCCAGTACGGTCGCGATGCGCGCACTGAATCGAGCCACGGCACGGCCTGCTGCCACAGTCCGCCCTGCACCAGCCCGGCGATGGTCAGGTCCACCACCATGACGGTCACGCCAACGCTGAGCAGCCAGAATGACCACTCGATGGCGCGTCCGTCATAGCGCGCGTCCGGGAGCCGCTGCCACGCATGCACCAGCCCGCCGATGCCGGCGAAGGTGGCAAAGCCCAGCATGGCCAGGTGCGAATGGCCCACCACCCAGTCGCTGAAATGCACGGACTGGTTCACCGCCATCTGCGCCTGCGCCGCGCCCTGCAGGCTGACGATGAGATAGAACACCACCGACAGCGCCACGAAGCGCAACGCCGGATCGCGCGGAATGAAACCCGAGCCGCGCAGCGACAGCAGCAGGTTGGTCACCACGATGACCACGATCAGGCCCAGCACTGCCGAGGCCGCGATGGCCCCGAGCTGCGCCGCCATCGGGATCACCGAGAACACATAGTGGTGCGTGCCGTTCAGCGGGTAGAAGAAGAACAGCCCCCAGAAGCCCAGCATCGACAGGAAGTGGCTGTAGATGGGCCGGCCGCTGGCCGCGGGGATCACGTAGTAGAGAATGGCCAGCGCCAGTGGTGTGACGAACAGCCCCACCGCATCGTGGATCCACAGGCCGCTGAAGGCCGCGCTGGTGGCGCCGCCTGTGACCTCCGGCACCACGTTGCCCATCGGATACGCCAGCAGCGTGAACACCAGCGCGCCGAGGATGTACCAGCCGGAAACGTAGAGGCTGTCGAGCCCTGCGCGGAAGAAGCCCGGCAGGAACTGCACCGCAGCCAGCAGCAGCGCCAGCACGATGAACGCGTCGATGGCGAGCGGAAACTCGGCCCATTCCAGCGGCTGGCTCACGCCACTGAGTACCAGTATCCAACCCGGTATCACCGCAACGAAGTTCCACAGGCCGAACAGCCACCAGCCCAGCGCGCGACTGGTTACCTCGCGCCGCGTGAGCACCGGCACCGCGTGATACATGAACGCCAGGAACGCATTTCCCAGCCAGCCGAGCATGATTCCCTGCGTGTGCGCGTAGCGCAGTCGCCCCCAGCCGAACACCAGCGAGCCGCCCGACAGGTCGGGATACAGGAACTGCAGCGAGACCAGGATGCCGAATGCCGCGGCGATGGCCAGTGCGGCCAGCGCGGCAATGGTGTGGGCGCGGACCAGGTCCGCATGCACGAGCACAGGCGATGTCCGCGCCACCGTCATCGAGTGCCCGGACTGCGGGCTGTCAGCCGGCCGCGTAGAGGAAGCTGTAGCCGTATTCCTGTGCGCGCGTCACCGCGATCACGCCGGCCGGCACCATGCGCCCATTGGGAACCAGATGCGCCACCAGTTCATCGTGCACATCTTCGGCCTTGGTGCCGGCCTGGCGGGCGATCATGCCGGCCATCAGCGTGGTGGCTGCATTGCAGATCGCAAACTGGACGCCACGCTTGGCGGCGTTGCCGAGAGCCGTCGCCTGTGCATTTTTCGTCGGCGGCGCCGTCTCCGCACCGGCCGCTGCACCGCCACCCGGGCCGGCCCCCCGCATCAACGCGCCGAAGGTCGCGCCGTACTTGGCCCACATCGCATCGTCATACCCCAGCGGCGTGGAGGCATGGCGCAGGCACACGACGATGGCCATGTCCGCATCCTTGCCCTGGTAGCCACTGGCCTGGGCATTGAGGATGTTGGTCGCGTACAGCAACGCGTTGGAGGCGCCCGCCGCGTCGTCGGTGTCGATGAATACGCGATGCGTACCGGGCAGCGCGTCCATCCACGCATCTTCCGCATGACGCCTGGGTTCGAAGGCGGATTTCTTCTTCGCTTCGGCCCGGCTGCTGCCCAACGCAACACCGGCCACTGCGGCGACGCCCAGCCCACTCAAGAGGGCCCGGCGATCATTCGACCCGGTATTGCTGCTGCTCATCGGCTTTCTCCCTTCTTTTTCAGCTGCTCACGCAGCATGTCCAGGTGATCATCCCAATCCGGCTCGGTGCAGGCGTATTCCATCATACGTCCCTCGGCCAGCTCGGTGTATTCGCGCTCCAGCTTGGGTGGTTCGGTGTAGAACTCGGGGTCGTCGATCGTCACTTCGACCTTCAGGCGACGCCGTCCATCCGATGTGAACGGCGTGTAGCGCTCGATGATGCGGGCGTTTTCGCTGTGCGCGGTTCCCTGGTCGATGGCCTCCTTCAGGCCATTGGTCTCGACCACCAGCGTGTCGCCCTCCCAGTGGCCCCAGGACATGCCGTCGCGGCTGGGCAGCACATCCGCGGGGTCGATCTTGCGGCCATCGAGGTACACGCGCCGCACCTCGCTGTACGCCTCGTAGATGATGGTCAGCTGCTCGGGCCGCTGGATGAATTCCACCGGATAGCCGCCACCCAGGAAGACGGCCAGCGGCATGCCATGGAACACGCAGTGCGCGCCGGAGGAGTCGCCGGTCGGATCCACCAGCGCGTGGTATTCGGCCAGTTTGGCGCGGGCCGCGGGGGTGAACGGCGCGGTGCTCTCGAAATTGCCCACACCATTGAGCGCGGCACCGGCCTTGCCGTTGGCATCGATCACCCACAGACCGGTCAGATCCGGCGGCCCCGACTTGCCGCAGCCGGAAAGCAGCACCAGTGTGGCAACCGCGAGCAAAGACTGACGCCCCATGTTTCCCCCTCGAAACCGTCAACGAAACCGAAGCGGGAGGTTAACGCAACTTGGGGTTACCCTAGGGATCAACAACAAGAGCGGCCCCGCACGGGCCATTTGGGGCAATCGTGGGTGAGTACTATCCCTTGCTGGTGATGGGCATCGGCGTCGCATTCGTGGTGGTCACCATCATCCGGTTCCGGGTGCATGCGTTCATCGCGCTGATTCTCGCGGCCCTGATCGTCGGCCTGCTGTCGAGCCCGCCAGAAAGCGCGACCAATGCCGCCGTCGCCGCCGTGGACCTGACGGTCACCGAATTCGGCAACATGGTGGCCAGCATCGGCGTGGTGATTGCGATGGCCGCCATCATCGGCAAGTGCCTGATGGACAGCGGCGCGGCCGATGCCATCACGCGACGCCTGTTGAAGTGGCTGGGAGTGCAGCGCGCGCCAGCGGCACTGCTGGGCAGTGGCTACATCCTGTCGATGCCGGTGTTCTTCGATACCGTGTTCTACCTGCTGGTGCCCCTTGCAAAGTCCTTCAGTCTGCGTACCGGCGGCCGCTACCTGCTCTTCGTGATGTCGATCTGCGCCGGAGGCGGGCTGGCGCACAACCTCATCGCCCCGACGCCCGGACCACTGGTCGCGACCTCGAACCTGCACCTGAACCTGGGCACCACCATCATCGCGGGCATCGCGTTCAGCCTGCTGCCGGCCGTGCTGGTGGGTCACTACTTCGCTCGCTGGCTGGACCGGCGCAATCCCATTCCGCTGCGCCAGACCCCTGACCTGGACATGGGGGAACTGGAGCGACAGATGCAGCGTCCCGACGACGCCCTGCCTCCATTCTGGCTCGCCATCCTGCCCATCGTGTTGCCGGTGGTGCTGATTGCCGCCAGTACGGTGGCCGACACGCTGGATGCATCCGCGCGCGCTGCCGGCGCTGCCGGCATCAACGCGCTGACCCTGCAGGCGCTGGATTTCCTCGGCAACCGCAATATCGCGATGCTGGCCTCGGCGCTGGTCGCACTGCTGGTGCTGCTGCGCCAGGCACGCGAGGACATTGGGCAAGCCATGGCGGGCCTCGAACCCGCCATTGCCTCGGCCGGCGTCATCATCCTGATCACCGCGGCCGGCGGCGCTTTCGGCGCGATGATCAACCACGCCGGTGTGGGCGACTTCGTCCGCGCGCACGTGGCCGGTGGCACGTCGGGCACCGCGCTGCTGCTGGTTTCCTTCGGCATCTCGGCCGTCATGAAGTCTGCCCAGGGTTCCTCCACCGTGGCCATGATCACCGCCTCGGCCATCATGTTCGGCGTCATCGACGGCCTGGCACTGCCGTTTCATCCGGTCTACATCTTCCTCGCCATCGGCTTCGGTTCGATGGTGATCTCGTGGATGAACGACAGCGGGTTCTGGGTGGTGGGAAGAATGAGCGGCTTCACCGAAAAGGAAACCTTCCGCACCTGGACGACGGTGTTCGGTCTTTGCGGCATCGTCGGCATCATCGAGGTGCTGATCGTGTCGACGTTCCTGCCTCTCACATTTCTGCCATGAAACCGCAATAAGCTGGGCAATGGCCCACTGGAGTTGTCTATGCGTCGGAGCCTGAGCCTTGTTCTTGCCGTGATCCTGCTGATCGGTGCGTTCTGGGCCGTGACGCATACCGCGCATGAGCGCAACTACGGAGAGGATCGCGCCGAAATCGACGATCTGCTGGCCCGCTACCTGTTCGCGCTGGACTGGCAGGACCCGGAAAAATACGGCGCGGTCTTCGCCGAAGACGGCGTGCTGGTGTGGGCGGGTGGCACGGTCAATGGTCGCGCTGCCATCGTGCAGGAGATTCGCAATGCACGCGCGGCGGATGAACGCACCAATGCGCAGACGCCGGAGCTGCGGCCCTTCAAGCGGCGCCATTTCATCAGCAACTTCACCGTGCGCATCGACGGCGACCATGCCACCGCCCGCTCGCTGTGGTTCGAGTTCAACAACGACACCGCGGACCGCAAGCCCTACGTCGGCGCCTACGGGCACCTGGAGGACGAGCTGCAGCGGATCGACGGGCAATGGCTGATTGCGTATCACCAGGTGTTCAACGAGCAGCGCGAGAACATGGCCGCGGGCCCAGCCAACCCGGCCTGGTAGCCCGATGAGTAGAGGGCCTTCGTGAAGCTGGCACTGATCGACGCCATCGGGCCGTTCTTTCGCGGGCTGGACCAGCGGCGGATCAACTGGTCGAAGATCCACTTCACGCACCTGGCCACGCGCGGACCCGCATTCGCCGCGCAGTGGGACAGGATTCTCGAAGACTTCACGACGCTGACGCGCCGGGTCGCGGCGCTGGGCTACAACGCCATCACGCTCGATGACCTGCCGCACCTGGCCGACCACCCGTGGTTCGAGCCGGAGCTGCGCGAGCGCAATGCGGTGCTGCGCGAGGAGTTCCGCCAGCTGTTCGATATCGCGCGTGCGCAGCAGTTGCAGGTGTTCATCACCTGCGACTACCTCACCACCTCGGCCGCGGTCGATGAGCGGCTCGCCGGTGACCCGGCCGCTTCACGCGCGTGGTTCCGCGATCTGCTGGAAAGGTTCCTGATCGAGTTTCCCGAAGTCGCTGGCATCATCCTGCGCATCGGGGAAAGCGATGGCCACGACGTGGTCGATCCGTTGCGCAGCCGGCTGACGGTGCGCACTGCACGGGAAGTGCGGCAACTGCTTGATGACATCCTGCCGACCTTCGAACAACAGGGGCGGCTCCTGATCTTCCGCACCTGGACGGTCGGTGCGCACCTGATCGGCGATCTGATCTGGCATCGCGGCCGCTTCGCGCAGGCTTTCGCGGGCATCACTTCACCCGCGCTCATCGTGTCGATGAAGTACGGCGAGTCGGACTTCTTCCGCTACCTGCCGCTGAACCGTCACTTCTTCCGCCTGCAGGTGCCGACCATTGTGGAATTCCAGGCGCGGCGCGAATACGAAGGCGCCGGCGAGTACCCCTCGTTCGTCGGCTGGGATGTGGAGCAGTACGCACAGCAGCTCGCCGGCGCGACAAACCTGGTCGCCTTCTCCGTGTGGTGCCAGACCGGTGGCTGGCATGCGTTCCGGCGCCTGGCCTTCCTGCAACCCGAAGGCTTCTGGATCGAACTGAATGCCCGCGTGATCGCACGCATCATGCTGCGCGGCGAGAACGTCGAGACCGTCATCGCCGATGTCGTTGGCGAACCGCGCGCTGCCGACGCACTGGAATTCCTGCGCCATGCCGACACGGCGGTAAGGCAGATCCTGTACATCGAGGAATTCGCGCGGCAGAAGCTGTTTTTCCGTCGCGTGCGCATTCCGCCACTGCTGCACGTGTTCTGGGATTGCGTGTTCTTCAATGACGCCACGCGCAAGCTGCTCGGGCACCTGGTGCGCGACCCGGAGACAGCGCTGCGCAGCGGCGAGGCGGCGTTCAACAACTTTCCGCGCATGCTGGAACTGGCGGCCAGACTCGACTGGCCCGTCGAAGACGTGGAGTTCATGCGCGACACGTACGGCATCCTGCTGCTGGCGCGTCGCTACTACTTCGAACCGCCAGGCCCGGATCTGGAACTGCAAATACTGGAAGCCAAGGCCGCGTACAAATTGCGCTGGCCGCGTTCCCACCGGCAACGCTACCGGCTCAGGACCTCATTCGAGCCGCTGCCCGTCAAGGTGCGCACCCTGCGCTGGCTATTGGCACTGATGCTGCGCCGCCAGCGCGGCTACCGGCCCGTGCTCGACCACCTGTTCACGCTGCGCGTGCTGTCATGGATCTACCGATTGTTCCGCGCCCGCAATGAAGAGAAGCTGCCCAGGCTCGCGCGCGAGACGGCGATGGGCGTGGATACGCTGTTCCGCTAGCGCAGGCCCGCGCCACCGCCCCGCGCTGCGCCCGACAGCCGCTGCACGAACTGTTCGCGCACATGTTCCTGCAGCGATGTGGCGTAACGCGGAATGTCCTGCTCGTTCACCGGCAGCATTTCCAGCGTGATGCTGCCCATCTCGTCGGTGGACTGCTGGCCGAACCGCACGCGCCGCGGGGGATTGGACGGATTGGCGGGGTTCGCGTCGGAATTGTCGTAGGCAATCTCCACATCGACCCGCGTGCCCGCCTTCAAGCGCACCGGCTTGTCGAAGAAGTAGCGCTCCTGCCAGTTGAAATCCCAGTTGCCGATGGAGAACAGCTCGGTGGTGACGCCGCCCGGTGGCGTGATCTTCATGTGCATGTCGGTGGCAAGGTAGTGCGCGTGGCCGCCGGCGCCGAGCACGTCCACATCCACCGGCAGCGTGTACGAGTCGTTGATCACCGTGCGGCGCGCGCCGGCCGGCAGGTCGATGCCGGCCAGTGCGCCGAACAGCGATGGCAGCTGCAGCTCGATGAGCGTGCGCTTGGGCGCGGACTTGGCGAAGTAGATGCCGATGGTGGCCTGCTCGGTCTCGGGCTTGCCATCCGGATGAAAGTGCATCTGCATCACCAGCGCCGAACCAGCCGGCAATTTGCGGGCCGTGACATCGGGCAGCTCCGTGGGCGAGCCGCCGACGGCCCATCCGCCCAGCGTGCCGAACTGCGCCTGCTCGGAGGCACCGCCAGCCAGCAGCGCGCGCAGCGCATTGGTGCCGCCCTGTCCGCCCACGGCGCCACGCAGGCCGCCCTGGCCCGCCAGGAACGACATGCCGCCGAAGCCCGGCCCCGGATCCTGTTCATCCTGCCGCAGCGCATTGCCCGAGGCATCGAAGAAGAACAGCGCATGGTGCGAAGCCTTGCCCGAGGGGCGGAACTCGATCGCCCGCACCCACTTGTCTTCGGTGAGGTTCAACGGAATCGCAAAGTTGCGGAACAGGTCGGGGCCATCCTCGGGAATCTGCATCGCATCGGTCATCTTCACCACCAGATCCGGCTGACCCAGCTGCCAGCCCGGCGTGAACGTCGGCACCGCCGGCTCCTTCGCGGCGTTGCCGCGCGGCATGCCACCCGCATACCAGTCGGCCAGCGTCTGGATGTCCTTGTCGGACAGCCGGCGGTCTTCATGGAACGGCGCGACCTCGGATTTGGCATGCCACGGCGGCATGTAGCCCTCGTTGGTGACGCTGGCGATGAGCTTCGCGCGGCGCTTCACATCGTCGTAGCTCAGCAGCGAAAACGGCGTGGCTTCGCCCGGCCGATGGCAGGGCGCGCAGTTCTTGTACACGATGGGCGCCACGTCGGTGGCGAAGGTCGGCGCGGCCGGCGGTGCCTGTGCAATGAGCGGGCTGGCCACTGCGAAGGCCAGTACCAGCGGCACGAATCGGATCAGCTTCATGTGAGTGGAGTTCCCGGTGCTATTCGATGAAACACCCGGTGGCCGGGGTGCGCGGCTTGCGGACACTGCGGCCCGCCATCAGATCATCCAGTGCATCACGCAGGTCATGCTCGGTCACCTGCTGGCGCGGCTTGCCCAGTTCGTTGTACAGGTTGTCGATGCGGCCGCTGTAAGCCAGCGTCGCGCCCTTCGTGAACACCGCAACCTCGGGTGTGATCGTCGCGTTGGCACGTGCCACCAGCGCATGCGCCGGATCGCGGGTGGCCGGCATGGTGTAGCCGAAGTCCGCGCGATGCTTTCGAATGGCCTCGACGGTGTCGTACGCATCGGCGTACACGAGCAGGCACTGCATGCCCTTGGGTTCGTACTCGGCGCAGAGGCGCTTGATCTCCGGTGCGTACTGGTTGGACACCGGGCAATCAGTGCGCACGAAGATGAGGCTGGTGTACTTGTCGGCCGGACTCGCCAGCGTGCCGTGCGCCACGCCATCGATGTCCACCAGTGGCTGGTCGGTCGGGAAAGCATCGCCCGGAATCACGACCTCGGGCACCGATCGCGACTGCCCTGAACAGGCGCACAGCCACAACATGGGCGCAGCCACCACCAGGGCGCGCTGCCATGCATGCTTCAACCGGGGAGGAAATGCCTGTGCCATCGCGATGTGGGCTCACTGCGGCGCTACCTAACGCCGGCTCGGCAATGCGGTTGACAGGAAACGGCGTACGCGCGGGCAGATTGCCACAACCGCGATGGGCCCACTTGCCCGATCAGGCAGCCTCGACCAGATCCGGGCACATTCGCCGCAGCGTGGCCGCAACGGCATTCGGCAGCCCCGGAATCCACAGGCTCTGACCCGTGCCGAGGCAGTCGGTGATGAGGTCCTTGCTGATGGCGGTCCACCCGCCGGGCGTGCGGTAGCTGACCAGCAGCTCGCCTTCCTCACGATCGTGCAGCAGGCGCGCCTCGTCCCAGGCTTCGGCGCGACCGGCCGCCACTGCTTCCGGATCCGATGACACCGCATAGCGGGTCGGCAGCTCCGGCCAGGTGGACTCGGCGGCCAGAGACAGACGTCCGGTCGTCGAAGGCGTTGCCGCGCCGTGGCTGCCCAGCGCCTGCTCGATGCGCGCAAAGATCTCTGCGGCGAACTGCTGCGGATATTCGTACATCTTCAGCACTTCAGGATCGATGTGCGGCAGCTTGCGCCAGCCACTGACCCAGGCGAGCCGGTCGGCGCCGTTCTGTTCATCGACGAAAGCATCTTCCAGACTGAAGCGCGCTCCAGTGTCGGCCTGCAAGGTCTTGACGGCCATGTGCTCCAGCAGATTGTTCGAGAAGCCGTAGATGACCCCGTAGGGCGAGCATGAACCGGGCACCGGCCGCAGGCTCGGGCAATCTGCATGCAGCGACCCCGCAAGGCGATGGATCAGCGCAGCGTATTCCTCGAGGCATTGGACATGCCGCTGGCCCGCGTGCGTATAGCTCGCGCGCTCTCCATCAACCGCGATGAACAGCGGCTCGATCATGCTGTACGGCACCAGCAGGTCGATGCGGTTCACGAACAGCTCGGGGTCCGGCGAGAGGCCCTGGCAGATGGCACTGGCCAGCTCGCGCCGGCGATCCGCATCGCCGTCACTGATGGCGAGCTCATAGGCCTTGAGCAAGGGCACCATGCCCTGGATGGCCATGGAGAAATCCAGCGCGTTGGACCTGCGGCTGCGCAGGATCAGGCTCTGGTCGGTGAGCGTCTCGCCGTTCGCCAGGAAGTAGTGCCGCAGCTGCGAGCGCAGATGCCCGCCGGCCAGCATCACACCGGCCCTGCAGATCTGCACGCGGTCCTCTTCGGCGAAACTGGCAGCGATCAGCTCCGCAATTTTCAAGTACGGTGCAAGACCCACGTTGGCCGGACTCTGCGCCAGCGGAATCAGCCAGCGCGCATCGCGTAGCAGTACGGGCTGATCGGGCGGTGAGGATTTCCACAATTCATCCAGCGCAGCCTGCAACTGGGCCAGCCGATCACCGGCGGCCTCGCTGCCCGCATCCCACAGCCGCAGGCTGAGCAGCTCCAGGTTCTGGATGATGAACAGGTTGAACAATGTCCCGGCGTAGCGTGCGCGACCATTGCGGCCGGGCCAGCGCGTCATCCGCCACACCTGGAAGGCGCGCACCATCATCTCGGCCGGGTCGACCACGTCGTTGTGCATGCCGGGGATCGCGGCGGGGACGAACCCGTGCGCCCTGTGCACGGCGCGCAGCTGACCTCGCAGGGCAGTTTGCCCGGGAGTCAGCGCGGGCAATCTGAAGAAGCAGTCCTCGAACACCCGTGAGAGTTGGATGCGGTCCTGCTGGTAGTGCAGCGGCTTCTGCTGCGCATTGAGCAGCTCGAGAATCCTTGCCGCTATGGAATCGCGCTGCGCGAGGAACAAGCGGAGCAGCTGGATGTGTGCCGCGAAGGGCAGCGCGCCCGGCCGCTCCACCGTCACCGATGATCCTCTTCGTGCTTGCGCAGGTATTCGGCGTGCGCCTGATCCTTTTCCTTCTTGATGGACTTCGACATGCTGCGTGCAACGGCCAGCGCCTTGCCACGCGTTCTGGTCGTGCTCACCGCAGCCGAGTACGCAAACTGCCGCTCGGGATCAGCCGCGTGGCAGGACGGGCAATGCGGCGTCTCGTCCGGCTTCACCAGCTGTTCGAAGCGGTGGCCACACTTCCTGCAGTGGTAGTCGTAGATGGGCACTGCCAATCGCCCGGCTCAGTTGTGCTGCCAGCCCGGTAAATGCGTTGCCGCGCAGGTCGCCTGGCGTCAGCTGGCGTACAGCGCCCAGAGTTCAGCGATGCGCTGGGTCACGTCATCACTGGAATCTGCCGCGCGAAACGCCTTCAGCGCTTCAGCCTTCTGGCCCGACTTCAGCAGTGCCAGACCCAGGTTCATCCGGGCATCGGCCGGGTTCTTCAGCTTGCCCTTGGCGATGCCGGCCTGCAGCGCGGCGACGGCCTTGTCGTACTGGGCAAAGCTCATGTACACCCTGCCGAGTTCAATGTATTCGTCGCCGGTCGCCGATGACTTCGCAGCGGCCTCGAGCGCCGGCAGCTCGGCCCTCCTCTGCGCGACCATGTTGATGGCGGATTTGCGGTAGCGCTCGGCACGGTCACGGTCAGCCCCGGCCGGGAATACATTGGCCTTGAGGCCATCTTCCAGCACCTGCTGGGATTCAGCCAGCAGCCCCATCGCGGTGGCCGCATCCGAATACGCCATGAAATCCTTGTAGTCCTGCAGGTTCTTCGTGGCATGCATCAGCCGGTACAGCTGCAGCTTCTGAACCTTGTCGAGGCGCGCGGTCTTCACATCGTGCAGCAGCGCCTGCCAGGTGCTGGCATCCGGGTAATACTTCACAACCTTCTGCAGCGTGGCACGGGCCGCATCCTTGTTGCCGGCCTTCAGATAGGAGGATTGCAGCAGGATCAGCTCGTTGCGATCCGGCTTGCGGCCTGCCTTCTCCTTCTGGGTCACCAGGTTGTTGAAGAAGTCGACCGCGGACTTGTAGTCCTTCAGCTCGTAGTAGGCCTGCCCCACCCACTGGTAAACCTCCGGGCTGGCATCCCCCATCTTGATCAGCTGCTGGCCATAGTCGATGGCCTTGTGATAGTCCGGCTGCTTGTAGGCCAGACCGATCAGGTTGCGGTAGTACGAAGCCTGCGCGGACTGGGGCAGGAAGCCTGAATCCAGCTGGCCTTCCAGCGCCTTGATCTGCCCGCTGACGTCATTGCGCGCCGCGGCGGTCTGCATCAGATACTGGTACGCCGTGAACGTATCGTCCCTGGTCTTCTGGGAGCTGGCGAGCACGCCATTGGCCTTGGTGTCCACTTCCGCATATCGCTTTGCGGCAAACGCCGACCCCATGTCGCGGAATGCATCGGCATTGGCCTGGCTGACCTTGGGTGTGGGGATCGCCCCTGCCCCGATGGCCGTTGTGCCGCCCAACACGAAAACTGCCGCCGCCATCATCGATGCCAGGAACGGCTTCGAGCACTCGAACTTCTGCTGCATGTCTTCCCCTCCGGGTTCTGGCTGCCTGGCTAACGCCAGGGAATCTTGCTGGTACTGCCGTCCATGTGCTGATCCCACAAATCCTGACCACAAATATACTCGCCCACTTCCACGCCGGGCGGCGCCGCATTAAACACCATGTTTATCGTGAATGGTTCGCGATAGACAACCGGGTCGATTACGGTTATCGCAACGTGCAGCTCCTTGCCCGAGGGCCCGTCTGGCACCAGTCTGAAGCGCTCCACGAGCCGCAGGGCCGGGCTGCTGGGCTCCCGATGCCCTGCGTATAACGGCAAGATGTGCGTGGTCTCTACCACCAGCTCATCGCCCTCCCAGTGCCCGTGCGAGACGCCCATGCGGGTCGGCAGCTGGTCACCGTGCTCCTCCGGGCCCAGATCGATGCGTCGCACCTGGCCAAAGACCTCAGTCAGCTGGTAGATGCGCTGCGGCGTGACCACGATCTCGAAGGGGTACTGCGGGATGGTGGTCATCACGTGTGGCAGGGTGTAGGGGATGCAGGAGATGTTCTCGTCGTCACGCGTCAGATCGATTGGCGTGTAGGTCCTGTTCCATTCCTCACGCGCGGCGACCATGGCCGGCGTGAAGGGCCGCTCGCCGGGCCAGCGGCCACTGGCCTTCGCGTCCGGAAACCACACGCCCGAGAAATCCGGCCTGGCCGGCTCCTGTTCCGTGGTGCGGCTGCAGGCAACGAGCCCGGTGCCGATCAGCGCGCAGGCCAGCATCGCAAGCGGGCGACTCATTTCGAGCCGCCCTTCTTCTTTGCGGCCGCGGCATGTTCCTGCAACCGGTCGAGCCACAGCTTGCGGGTCCACATCGCATCGACGCAGGTCGGATCTGCGGGCCTGGCGTCCGGAGCCCACGAGTAGTACCGGCGAGTCTTGATGGGCTCCAGGTACGCCTGCGGGTCGTGCAATTCAATGTCGTCGATCAGCACCTTGCCGCGCTCCGCATCCTCGACGATGCGCAGCTGTTCGATCACGTGCAGATCGGTGCTGTGCGGCAGGCCGTTCTCGCTGACGATGGCATCGGCGCGCATGCCCACCGTCTCGATGACCAGCGTCTTGCCGTCCCAGTGACCGGATGAGGTACCGAACCACGACGGCTCCGGCGAAGCCGGCAGCCCGCGGCCATCCAGCGCAATGCGGCGCACTTCGGCATTGGCAAGGTTCGGCTGCACGATCATGAGCAGCCGCTCGGGCGTCTGCACAATCTCCAGCGGATAAGCCGTCTGCAGCATGTTGCGTGGCGTGCCGAGGGGCATGCAGAAGGTAGTGGGGTCGCTGGCTTCCGGATCGAAGCCCTGCATGAACTTCAGCGCGGCCGGCGCCAGCGGCAGCGAATCCGGCCAGCTTTGCGCGCGATGCGCGTCGGGCAGCCACATGCCGGCGAAATCCGCCGGCGCTGCGCTGATCGCAGCCTGCGCACCGACCGCCTCGGATGCCGCACTGCCGGTCAGCGCCAGCAAGACAATCAGCGACCTGATGCTGCTCATTTCTGCAGCGCCGGGTCGTGGTTCCAGACCTTGCCGCTCGCGAACACGATCCTGCTCAGGTACATGAACTCGGGGGTCTTGCGGTCCGGGCTGCCGGTGACGGTGACCGTATCGCCGGGCTTCAGGTCATCCAGCGCCCAGCCGGTGCGCATCATCACCACGCGCGCGACGGTGAAGAACTTGTAGGCGTGCTCGACGCCCCTGGCGTCCTTCACCTTCATGTCGATGAACGAGTGCGGATTGGTGAAGCTGAAGTAAGTCACCGTGCCGGTCACGGTCGCCGACTTCGTGAAGTCGAAATTCGCCACCGAGTGGTGTGCGAGCGCCGGCACTGCAATGCCGAGGCCCAACAACGCGATTACTGCAATCACCAGTCGACGCATCGGCTACCTCGTCTTCAGTTCACGGGAAAAGAACGGCAGCACGCTTTCCGTGAAACGCTGCGGCACGCGGTTGGTGTGATCGCCCGCGTATACCTCGAAGCCATGCTGCACATGCAACCGCGTCAGCGCCTCGTCCAGCTGCTTGTTGGTGGCGGCGAGACCGTCCTTGTCGCCCACATCGATCATGATCGCGCTGAAGCTCTTCAGGGCCGGCACATGCTGGTCCACCATGATCAGCGGCGAATTGGCGATCCACTTGCCCTGCACCAGCGGTTGCGGCTCGCCATTCACGAATGGCCAGTCGAAATACAGCGGCGGATTGTCGGGGTTGGGTGCCCAGGCCGCGGCCTGCGCCGGCAACACCTTCGCAAAGCCCGGCGGCGGACCCTGCAACGGCCCATCGGAGACTCTTGGCGGTGGAGTTGGTGGCGATGGATTGCGGGCCGCCGCGATCTGCGCTTCCACCGCGGCCTTGTCGGGCGCCTGGTTCATCAGGCAGCACGCACTCATCGAGTAGATGGCGCGAAAGACCTCCGGAAATCGCATCGCAATGCGCATGGTGCCGTAGCCACCCATGGAGTGGCCTGCGAGCCCACGGCCGTCGCGGCGCGCAATGGTGCGGTAATGCTTGTCGATCCACGCGACCAGGTCGCGTGCCACGTAGCTTTCCCAATCGCCCGTCGTCGGCGAGTTCGAATACATGCTGCCGTTGTAGAGGGTGTAGGCGTCGGGAATGACCACGATGACTTCATGCGCGCCGGCGGCAATCGCCTTGTCTGCCGCCTGGGGCAGACCGATGGTGTCGACATAGAACTTTGCATCGGCGGCGTAGCCATGGAGGAAATAAACAACGGGATAACGCTTGCCGGTGTTGCCATAGCCCGGCGGCAGATACACGTACACCGTGCGGTTCGGATCATCGCCCTCCAGGTTGCCCCGCAGCGACTCACCCATGACCTGGATCTGCTCCAGCTTGCCCTGGGCGCCGGCGGCGCCGCAGATCGCCAGGCCCATTGCGCACAAGCTCAATAGCAGTGGCACGGACCTGTGGTGCAATGACATGAAGCCCCCGAAAAACTTGCGAAGAAGGTAATCGCGGCCCATGGGGCTTGGCAAGCTCGGCTACTGCGGCGACCATGCACACGGGAGCCGAATATGACCGCGATCCGCACACCTCTGTCCGCCATGGCACTGGCCGCACTCGCATGCGCTTTTGCACCGGCGCACGCGCCGGCCGCTGAAATATCCGCCACGCGGTTCGCCGAGAACCCGCTGGTCACGTTCCGTTCGGACCCGTCACTGGGCGACAACGTCAACGGCCCGTCGATCATCAAGGTGCCTTCCTGGGTCAGGAACCCGCTGGGCAGGTACTACATGTACTTCGCGCACCATCGCGGCACGTTCATCCGCCTGGCCTATGCGGACTCGCTGCATGGGCCATGGAAGATCTACAAGCCTGGCGTGCTGGATGTCTCCGCGACCGCGCTGTATCGCCCGCAGCCCGACCCGCCCTACGAGATCTACGGCGTGTACACGCATGTGGCCTCGCCCGAGGTGCTGGTCGATGAGAAGAACCAGCGCATCATCCTGTGGGTGCACGGCCAGTTCTCCGACGGCAGGCGCTGGCCCGATGATCCCGTCGCGGCGCACACGTGGTTGCGCGAGAACGGCTACAGCCAGGTCACGCAGGTTACGGTGTCGAAGGACGGCCTGCACTTCGAGGCGCAGCCCGCCATCAGCAAGGAACCCTACCTGCGCGTGTTCCAGCACGGCGGCGAGTACTTTGGGCTCGTGCGGCTCGGGCGCCTCGTGCATTCATCCGATCCGTTGAAGCCCTTCGAGAACGGGCCGGATCCATTCCGCGATACGCCCTACAGCGGCAAGGTGCGGCACGTGGCGCTGTACGTCGCAGGCGACACGCTGCACATCTTTCTTTCCGTGATCGGCGCGGCGCCCGAAAGCATCCTGCACACGACGATGTCGCTCGCCGGTGACTGGCAGACCTGGAAAGTCGGCGCGTTCGATGAAGTGCTGCAACCCGAAGCGCTCTACGAATGCCCGGACTGGCCGGTGCGTGCGTCCGAGGTGGGCGAGATCTATGGCGCCGCGCGCCAGCTGCGCGATCCGGCGCTGTATGCCGAGAAGTCCGCCGGCGGAAGCGACAAACTCACACTCTTTTATACAGTGTGCGGCGAGCAGGGCGTCGCAGCGGCGGACCTTGAAGTCAGCAGTCGCTGACCAACGCTGCTTGCGTTCGTCCGGCGTATCGCGGATGTCGGCGCGCCGCCATCCTCCGGCCCCTTGACGACCACGCGGTTGCGCCCCGCCGCCTTGGCGGCATAGAGCGCCTCATCGGCGAGCCCCACCAACCCATGCGGGGTGCGTCCGAGTGCGGGCTTGCATACGGCCACTCCCACGCTGAGCGTGACGATGGCCGCAGCGCGCGCGGCGGAGTGCACGATGCCCAGGCCCGCGACGGCGGCCCGCAACTGCTCCGCAACCTTGTTCGCGTGCTCAACCGAAACATGGTTCATGATCAGTGCGAACTCCTCGCCGCCATAGCGGGCCGCGAGATCGAGCGGCCGGCGGCCGAATTCGCGCAGCACGCCACCAATGCGCCGCAGTGCTTCGTCCCCGGCCTGATGGCCATACGTGTCGTTGAACCGCTTGAAGTCGTCGGCATCGATCATGAGCACGGCCACCATACGATCGTCGCGCAGTGCCTGCATCCACACGCGCTGCAGATGTTCGTCGAAGCTGCGCCGGTTCTTCAGGCCCGTCAGCGGATCGCGCTCGAGCAACTCATCCAGCAGCTTGCCTTCCAGGAACTGGGTACGGGCCATGATTTCGGCATCGCGGAACGCCACGGCGCCGATCAACGTGGCAATGCTCATCGTGATCACGTATTTGAGGGCGGCATCGGCCGGCAACCACAGGGCCGCGCCCACGCCGAAGCCGATCAGCATCGCGACGCACGTGGCCAGCGCCATGCGGAACAGCAGTCCCGTGAACTGGAAGATGCCGATGATCTGCAGTGCAAACAGGATCAGGACCTCGAAGTGGCCCTGCGCCGCCGCCATGGCCGAGAATGGCGCCGTCAGCGCGGACACGACCGGCGTCGAAATCCTGGCAATCGGCAGGTAGTGCGTCAGGTAGAAGCGGCTCCATGGCAGCCAGCCAACCACCAGCGCCATGGCAAGGAAGGCAAAGCTGGGCACGCTGCCCCAATCCAGAGGCCCGGCGGCCCACAGCTTCTGAATCGTGAAGTTGAGGGCAAAGAACGCCGTCACCACGCCCCAGGTCCTGGTACGGACGCGCGCGCGCAGCAGATGGTGCACCCGAAACCCGGCTTCCACGGCAGGAGCGAAGCGCTGCGTGGTGACGCCGGCCCGCAGTTCTTCCGCATGGGAGGAATCCGGAAACTGCGACAGCTCGATGGAAGTGCGGTTCTTCAATGGTCGTCCGGTCGGAAGGCGGGCCAGCGGTCTGACGGGCGTGGTTCATGTTAGGACGCCATGGCGACTGCCGATATGTAGCCGGTCACAACTGCACCTGCCGGCGAAGTCGCAGGCCTTGATCCACGGCCGCGGCCATCAGGGAAACCCCTAGCGGCAGGGTGCAGTAGCCATCGGTCGATGCGCGCAGCGCATCGCGGTCACGCTGCGTCCCGCACCGACTCCAGGAACTCGCGCACTGAACGCGCCGGACGTCCATTGATCTCGCGGTAGTCGCCGCTGACGATGTCGAACTCGCCGGCCTCGATGGCCTGCATGGTTCCCACCGTGCTCTTCGACAGCTCCGGCGGCACGCCCCAGTTCTCGGTCATGTAGCGCGGCCAGTCGGCCGCGGCGACAGCCTCGTAGCGCACCGGCCTGCCGAACACCGCGCTCATCTCGGCGGCAATCTCATCGCCCGACCAGGTTCGCTCCATGGTTTCGGAATACACGCGACCGGCGTGACCTTCGCCCAGCAGCACCTTTGCCGCCGATGCGCCCAGGTCGGTGCGCGCCACGTATGCGCAGCGGGCAGTACCGCCACAACGATGCAGCACGCCACTTGCCAGGGTCGCCTGCAGATCTCCGACCATCAGGTCGGCGTACAACGCATGTCGCAGGATGGTGAAGTCGAGCCCTGATGCCTTGATCGCCTGCTCCGTCGGGTAGTGCACCATGCGGCTGTGCTCGACCAGCTGCGACTCTGCGTTGAGGAAACTGGGGTACACGATGTGGCGCACACCGCTCGCAACGGCAGCCTCCACTGCATTCAGGTTCTGCCGCAGACGCACGTCGTTGGTGTCGTAGGTGGGGATGAACAGCGCCTTCTCCACACCCTGCAGCGCGCGCCGCATCAACGCCGGGTCGCGAAAGTCGGCATGCCGCACGCTGACCCCGCGTGCCACCAGAGCCCGGGCGAAGTCCGATTCGATGTTGCGCGAGCCGACGACCAGCCATTCTCCACGACCTGCCGCCAGCAGCGCGTCGATGACTGCCCGCGCAAACTGGCCATTGCCTCCAGATACGAAGATCATGCCCAACCCCTGTGGCCACCACTATTGCCGTGAAGCCTACCCCAACCAACGGCGCTGGAAAGTTGAGCCTGCCGGCTTCGGGTCATGGGCTGTGCGCTCCACGGCAGGGAGACAAGCCAATGACCAATGGCATGAATCGGGCTCGCCAATACCTGTCTGGGCCGAGCTGGGCAACGCGGCCTTCACCAGCGTCTGGGTCCCCGAGCGCATCAACCCGATGTGCGTCAGATGCAAGGCCTGCGGCAACATGAGTGACTACGACAAGAACGCTGCGCAATGCGAATGCGGCCTGCCGCTGCCGGAGGCCCCGGCGTACTTCTGATGCGTCGCGACAGTTGTCGGACCCTCGCCTTTGCCCATTCTTGGGCATATCCTCCCTGTCCGTTCGGGCGCGGGGGCGACAACTCGGATTTTCTGTCAGCTGTGGCGTCTAACGCAGGTCGGTGATTGCTTCGATCTTCATTCCTCAAGGAGTAAATCCATGTACATCAGGCGGATTGGTATGGCAGCACTGTTGTCAGTCGCTGCGCTGCATGCGTGGGCCGGTGGTGGCGGTGCTGCAGCAAACGCCAATGCCAAGGCGAGCTACAACGTCACTGGCACCTGGACCGCCAAGATCGAGGGCGGGCGCGGCCCGGCCCAGACCATGGTGTTTGTCCTGAAGCAGGATGGCGAAGACGTCACTGGAACCGTTTCGACCAATGGCGGCCCGCCGGTGGAAATCAGCGATGGCAAGGCCGGGCGCTCGGCCGTGCATTTTTCCGTCAAGACGACCATGCCGGCCATGCAGATGCCTGGTCAGCCGGCGAACCCGAATGCCAAGCCCATGGAAATGGTCACAAAGTACTCCGGCAAGGTCACGGGCAATGACATGGAGCTGGAGCGGCAGATGCAGATGCCGGGCGGCATGGGCGGCGGTGCCCCCATGGGCGGTGGCGGCGGCGGCATGGGTGGCGGTGGAGCCCCCATGGGCGGTGGCGGCGGCGGCATGGGTGGCGGTGGTGCGCCCATGGGCGGCGGTGGCGGCGGCATGGGTGGTGGTGGCGCCCCCATGGGCGGCGGCGGCGGCATGGGCGGCGGGCGTGGCGGCATGAATGCCCCATTCACCGCTCACCGCGAGTAAATTCACCCCCCTGCAGAACTGAAAAGCCCCGCTCGATGCGGGGCTTTTTCTTCCATGCCACGCCCCCAACCACTCCTGCGCTGGTTACTCGCGATGCTGCTGCTGACGTCGCTGGCTACCGTCGTGTACGCAGCGCGCGAATTCCGGGTTTACCGCTCGCTCGAAGCGCAGGCTGACCTGGCGCCGCTGCCGGATGACTGGGACAAGCCGGCCGGCTTCGTGGTGGCTCGGCTGATGTATCCCGGCGATCTGGGCGACCTGTTCGGCAACAGCGGCCGGATGCGCTTCGGCGCCAGCGACAACTGGCGCCAGGGCGGCACCTCCTGGGCCGTCGACTATCCGCGTGGCGATCGTTACTTCGCGCGGATCCTGCGGCGCCTCACCACCATCGACGTGCGCTCGGTGGAGCAACCGGTGAACCTGGACGATGGCGACGACGTGTACGACTGGCCGTATCTCATCGTGGGCCTGCCCGGCTTCTGGGAACTGACTGATGCGCAAGTGAAGAAATTGCGCGAGTACCTGCTGCGCGGTGGCTTCCTGCTGGCCGACAGCTTCTTCGGCAGCGATGAATGGGACGGGTTCGAGTACTACATGCGCCAGGTGTTCCCGGACCGCGACTGGGTCGACCTGCCTGCCAGCCACCCGCTGTTCCATACGGTGTATGACCTCGCCAACACCGGCCAGGTGCCCAACTGGAATGCAATGAACCGCGGCGGCTACCGCAAGGACGGCGCCGTGCCGCACTGGCGCGCGATTCTCGACGACAACAAGCGGGTGATGGTGGCCATCGCGTTCAACAACGACCTGGGCGATTCATACCAGTGGGCTGATGATCCGGATTATCCGGCCGAAGGCGCCCAGCTGGGTTTGCGCATGGGCGTGAACTTCGCGGTGTATGCGCTGACGCATTGAAAGGAGCAATGATGATGAAGATCCGGTTCACTCTGCTGCTGCTGGCCTGCGCCACGACGGCGTTCGCGCAATCCGCCGACAGCGCCCTGCCCGGGAAGCCGGCGCCCACCAACATGCGCAGTGCGCAGTTCCCGCGCATCCTGCCCGACAACCGTGTGATGTTCCGCATCGAGGCGCCCCAGGCACAGAAGGTTCAGATCGACCTGGGCAAGGTGTATGACCTGAAGAAGGATTCCCAGGGTGTGTGGACCGTTACCACCGATCCGGTGTCCGGCGGCTTCCACTATTACTCGCTGCTGATCGACGGCGTCGCCGTCGCCGACCCCGCCAGCGAAACCTTCTATGGCATGAGCAGGATGGCGAGCGGCATCGAACTGCCCTTTGCAGGCAGGGATTACTACGCGCTGAATGACGTCCCGCACGGCGACATCCGCATGAAGCGCTACTACTCCAAGGTCGCCGGCGCCTGGAAGCGCTTCTTCCTCTACACGCCACCCGGTTACGACACCAGCAAAGACCGATATCCCGTGCTGTACATCGTGCATGGCGGAGGTGAGGACGAGCGCGGCTGGGCGACCCAGGGCCTGACCGATCTGATTCTCGACAACCTGATCGCGGCCAGGCGCGCGCTGCCGATGCTGGTCGTCATGGTGGATGGCAATGCCGGGGAGCTCAGCCTCGAAGAGGCTTATCTGCAGCAGTTCGACCGGGAACTCAAGCAGAGCATCATCCCTTTCGTGGAGGCGCAGTATCGCGTGAAGGCCGGCGCCGCCAACCGCGCGCTGGCCGGCCTGTCGCTGGGCGGAATCCAGACCCTGTACACCGGCGTGAACAGCACCGACCTGTTCTCGTACCTGGGCGTCTTCAGCTCCAGCTGGATATTGCCGGACCAGGCGGCAATGGCCGAACGGCAGTACGCCTACATGGCCGCGAACCGGGAAAAGATCAATCGCAACCTGAAGCAGTTCTGGATCTCGCAGGGCGGCAAGGAAGACATCGCCTACCAGAACAACCAGGCGATGCTGGCGCGGCTCAAGCAGCTGGGCATCAAGTACTCCTACTCCGAAAGCCCGGGCGGCCACACCTGGCCGGTGTGGCGCCACGATCTGTACCAGTTCGCGCCGCTGCTGTTCAGATGACGCAGGCGCGCAGATGCAGGTGATCGATGCGCTGCTGCGCTCCAAACGCAGCGGCGCCTGGGAATACGGTGGAGACGTGATGGCACATCGACTGACGCAGCAGATCCTCGGCAACGAGACGGCCCTTCGTGAATTGCTCGGCGAGCCGACTCCCATTGTGTGCGCCAAGGTGACCAATCGCCTGAACCCGCTCACGCGGCAGTTCATCGAGAAGTCGCCGTTCGTGTGCCTCTCGACCTCGGATGCGGCCGGCAACTGCGACTTGAGCCCGCGGGGAGATCCGGCTGGCTTCGTTCGCATCCTCGACGACTTCACCCTGCTCCTGCCCGAGCGCCCTGGAAATCGCATCGCCGATTCCCTGCGGAACATTCTGCAGAACCCGCACGTGGCGTTGCTGTTCGTGGTCCCGGGCGTCACCGAGACCTTCCGCGTCAACGGACGCGCCTTACTCACCACCGACGCCGCGCTGCTCGCACCGTCGGTGGTCCAGAAGAAGGTTCCCAAGCTGGGCATCCTCATCGACATCGATCAGGCCTACACCCAGTGCTCGAAGGCTTTCCTGCGGGCGGACTTCTGGAATCCCGCCAGCTTCCTGGATCGCAGCGCCCTGCCCTCCAACGGCGAGATCCACCGCGCCATCCAGGGCGGGAATTTCGACGCGCAGACGTACGATGAGGAGCGCGCAGCACGCTACGCGCGACGCGAGGGCTTCTATTAGGGGTTTGTGATCTTGTCGCGGGTTCGCCGCTCCTTGCGCATTGAACTTCAGGCGTCGGGCTCTGGCGACGTTGGGCAGCCCGCTGGCGTCGTGCAAAGATCCGCTCGGGAGTTTCAGCAGGCTCGCGAATGGAGGATCGAATCATGAAGACTCTTCTCGCAGTGACGACCTTTGCCATCTTCACATCGGCTGGCGCGCTGGCAGACGGCCCCAAGGCCACCAGCACCGCCGCACAACATGCAGGCATGGCTGCCGGCAGCGCGGATCTCGCCGGCGCGCAGCGACACCTGCACCATGTGCTGAACTGCCTGGTCGGGCCCGACGGTCAAGGGTTCGACGCGGCAGCGGGCAATCCCTGCGCGGCCGCCGGCGGCGCCATTGCGCAGACCTCCGACAAGGAAATGAAGGAGAAACTGCAGAAGGCGGCCAACCAGGCCCGCGCGGCGCTGGCCGGAACAGATGCCGATGCGACCAGGAAGGTCGCGGGCGACATCGAGAAGATGCTGAAGTAGCACCCGCCCCGGCACCCGCCCCGCCCCGTCTGCTCGCAAACCGTGGCAACAGCGCCGCGGGCGGGGCGTGTCGACAGAATTCAGAGTACCTGTCCGCTCACTGCGGCACTCTATGGATAGATAGAGTCCGGACGAGGTATCTGGCATGTCGGCGAAGTGGCATTTGTGCATCCTGGCAATCGGGGCGGCAGTGGCGGGCCAGGCCGGGGCGGCTGTGCCGGACCCATGGGGGCTGTACATCGGCGCCGATGCGGGCAGGACGACCTTCAATGTCCAGAGCGCTCAGGTGGATGATCTGCTCGGCACGGCCCGTGGTTCATCGCGCCTTGATTCGAACGACATGGGCTATGCGCTCGTGGCCGGCTTCCGCTTCACCGAGAATCTCGCCGTCGAAGCCTCGTGGCTGGATCTCGGCCGATCCCGATACACGACCAGCCAGGGTGAGCTGTGGATGGGCTCGCGCGGCCCGATGCTGTCCGGGATCTTCAACGTGCCGCTCACGCGTACCTGGTCGCTGGAGGGGCGCGTCGGCATGTACTTCGGCAATTCGCATCCGCGCGGATACCTGACATTCAACCTGGGCATCGACTCCGACGGCATCAAGATCGTGTCAGTCGAGGGCGCCGGTGGCGCGGATCCCGCGGGAACGCTGGGCGCTGGTCTGGTCGGGTCGATCGGCCGGTACTGGACGATCCACATCGGCTACGAATACTTCATCGACAAGACCATTGACGTGACGTATGCGGGCACCGATCAAACCCTGGAGGTCAGCGGCAGCCGCGCGGTGCTCGGCGTGCGCTATCGCTTCTGAGGAGGAGATCGCCATGAATACTCGTCGCATCTTCATCAACACGGCGCTGGTGGCGGCGCTGGCATTGCCGCTGGCTGCATTCAGCGCGCAGGCTCCGGCCGCCGGCAAGCCGAAGATCGGCATGATCGGTTCGGGCAATGTCGGCAGCAACCTGGGCAAGGTGTGGGTCAGCAAGGGCTATACGGTGATGTTCTCCTCGAAGGACATCGAGGCGGATCGTCGCCTGGCCGCGCAGATCGGGCGCGGCGCGCTGGCCGGCACGCCAGAGCAGGCCGCCGCATTCGGCGATGTGCTGGTATTGGCGGTTCCCTATGGCGCGCTGCCGGAACTGGGCAAGTCGCTGGGCAGCGCGCTCAAGGGCAAGGTGGTAATCGATGCGAGCAACCCCTTCGCGCAGCGCGATGGCGCCATCGCGGACCAGGCGCTCGAACAGGGCGCGGGAATCGTCTCGGCGCGCCTTCTGCCGGGCGCGCGCATCGTGCGGGCTTTCAATGCGATTGGCGCGGCGCGCATGGGCGCCGTGCATGAAGCCCCCGGCAAGATCGGGATGCCCCTGGCCAGCGACGACAAGGCGGCGGTGGATGTGGCCAGCGCGATGATCCGCGACATCGGCTTCGAGCCGGTGCTGGTGGGCGGGCTGGCCATGGGCAAGTACCTTATGCCCGGCACACCGCTGGCCGGCGAGCACACGCCCGCAGAAGTGCGGCAGATCGCCTCGACGCTGAAGCCCTGACGATCGGCCGCCGTCCGGCGAATTGCGGTTACCATCCGCCGGCAGGCAGGGATCGACTGCGCGCGGCATTCGCGGCAGCGGGCAGGGAGGCGACATGATCCGGCGTATCGGCATCAACGCAATCGGCAGCGGGTTGATCATGCTGGCCTTGCTGCCAGCGCCGGCACTGCCCGCCAGCCCGTCCACACAGCAGCTGGACGAAGTCCTCGTCAATGGCAGGCGGGTCAAACCCAACCGCGACCCGCAACAGATCGTCAATTGGCTGAAGCTGCTGGTGGGGCAGTTCCGCTATACGGGCTTCGTGGAGGTCAAGGCAGAAGGCGTGCCATCCGCCCCGCGGCAGGTCCGTGGCAAGGCCGATTGCATTGCCTTCGGTCTGGCGCCCGGCGTCATCTGCAGGATCGACGTGAACTGGCCTGAAGTGCATGGCCCGAACGGCGAGGAAGTGCCTGGCGGGATCTCATCGCTGACCCCCGCCATGGTGCAGTACGGCCTCGACGCCGACCGCCTCGCCATCCGCTACATGCAGGTGGACAACAAGGGCATGGCCGACAGAGGTCACGCTTACCTGGTGTCCGACTCGCTGGTCACCACCGCGCCCTGCATGGGCATCGAAGGCAATTGCCAGCGCATCTCGCGCATCACACCCCAGGTGGACGGCCGGATCGTCGAAATGCAGGTGGACTTCGTGCGGGACTCGGAGCCGATCGCTAGCTACCGGTTCGTGTTGCGCCGCGTGGGAGCAGTGGCGGAAGGCGCGATATCCGGTGGTGAGCCGTGAAGCGCGCACTGCCAGGCCTGATCGCGCTGCTGTCAGTCACCACCCTGCTCCTGTCCGTCACTGCCGATGCGGACCCGCGTGACATTGCGGGGCCGCCCGAACCCGCTACACCGGAAATGATCGAAGCGCGGCGCTTGCAGCAAGCCGCGGACATCGCAACCTTGCTGCCGCGGCTGGTGGGGAAGTTCGATGTCGAAGGTGTTTTCGGTCCCGAGTCCCCGCGGCCGATGACAGCCACTGGCAAGGCGGATTGCGTCGCCATCGGCGCGGGCCCCGGCGTGCAGTGCGTGTTCCACGTGGTCTGGGGTATGGAATTGCAGGGCCAAGGCGTGAACGTGCGAATGGGCAGTTCATTCCTGGCGCCGGCTGCATACCTGTTCGGGTTCGATCCCAACGAGGTGGTCGTGCGCACCATGCAGCTGGACACCTCCGGCGTTGCCGAGGACATGCCGACCACAATCAACGGCGATACGCTCAGCTGGTGCAAGGGCGACATGGGAGACTTCTGCTACAAGGCTTACGCACCACCAGAAGCGGATTCGATCCAGGTGACTCTCTATGTCGGGGTCAGCAAGGTGCAGATGCTGAATCTGCGCATGCAGCGGCCTACGAAGTCCGCGCCGCCCCCGCCCCGGACATCAGCCGACTGAACAGTCGGAATCTGGTTCAAAGTCAGGAGCGCAGCGGCACGCGCCAATATCAGTGGTGCGTCGTGCCGGTCAGGCCATCGAGTCGCGCCCGCACGGCGACGAGCGACAGGTCACGCTGAGTAGCGCCATTGATCACGACACGCGGCAGCGCGCCTGCACCGTCCGACAACAGGGTCTTCAGCCACTGGTACGACTTGGCGCCTGCCGCTGCAGAAATGTCGTAAGAACACTGACTGGCGCCGGTAGACTTGAATATCGCCTCGAGGTTCTCGCGCACCTTGTCCCGATAAGCATGGGCTTCCTCGACACTCATCGGCCCCCCACCAACTGGCGCCCATTCAAATCGCGAGGCGATCAGGCGGCCAACCATCGCCATGCGCTGCTCCGCCGGCAGGCAATTGATCAGCAGATAGCCGGCAAAATCATCCGGGAACAGGTTCAGAACCGGGCGGAACACATATCGCAGCCGCCCGGTGTCGATGTAGTCCTTCTTGAGCTGCGGCAGGACCTCGCCGTGAAATGCGCCGCAATCGGTCTTTGAGAGCGAGCAGTATTCGATCATCGTGGCAGGCGCGGTGGGCGAGCCGGCCGTGAACAGATCGGCCCGTGGCCCACTCGTCCACTCGATGGCCCACGTGACCTTCTGCTCGACGAACGCGGTCAGCCTCTCGGCAGTCATGCGCCCCGAGAACCGCTCGCCGCCAATGATGAAATCCGGTGTCTTGGTGAGGCCAAGGGTTGCAAACGCCTCCTGGCGGATCACCTCGAGCCGCGCGTCGATGCTCTTGTCCGCCTGGCACTTCTCGAAGGCTCGAGTGCCAAACATGGCGCCGAGCTTGCTCGCGGCGAGTTCATCGTCTGCGGCAGTGCTTGCGGGATTGTGGCCGTTGGGGGCCCACTCGCCCTGGGCTGCGAAGAGCTTCTCGAGCGTCCCTTGCCTGTCTTTCAGTTGAGCGCATGCCAGCATACGCGCCGCATAGAGATCCGGCCCGTAACCCGCACGCGCCAGCGGCCGGATGATTACCCGCAGTTGCCCTGTGTCGACGAACTTCGCCTTGATCAGCGGCAAGATCTCGTTGTGAAACTGCGCACAGGGCGGACAGGCGGGGGAACTGTGCACGAGCATGGTGACGGGCGCGTCCTGGCGACCCAGGGATACGTCAAGCGTGCTTGCGTCAGGGACATTGCCAGCCGCCCACGCTTTCGTAGACGGGTGGATGGGAAGAATCGCAAGCAAAGCCGCAACGACAATGATTCTTGCGCGCTGCACTTCTCGCCCTTGGCAGAGGGGAACCTCAACTCGCATGGCTGGCTGCCTTGATGGCCAGAACAGGCCTCTTGTTGAGCAGCAGATTAGCCCCGTGGGCCTGAAATGATCAATCGGCAATCACCGGCGACGCCAGTTCCGTCCGGGAAGCCGGCCGGCGTCAGCCTTCAGGCCGCGCTGAAGCCTTCAACGCCTGTTCGATCAGGAACAGGTCGGTGAGCAGGGCGCGCATGTGCACCGACGCATTGAAGTTGTCGATGAGCAGCGAGCCGATGTGCTGGCGGCTGAGCACCACGCCCAATGCGCCGCGCGCCACTTCCACGTCACGCTCCACGGCATCGGTGAAATGCGCTGCGCCGCTGGCCGCCGGCAGGTCGGCGAAGGCCGCACGCAACGAGCCCTGCATGTGCGTCATGGCTTCATGCATGCGCGCCAGGGTCTCGCGCAGCTCGGTGCCGGCGTCGTCCTGCCGGCCCTGCGCCGCATAGGCCAGCAGGAATTCGTAGCCGCGCTCGATGATGTCGATGCGCTGCGCAAGCAGCCCGGTTTCACTCACCGCGCTCTACCCGCTCCACATCGTGTTCGGCCGCGAGATCCGCGCGACTGATGCTGCCGCTCACCATTGCGCGCAGGTAGGCGCGTTTCTCGGGCAGCACCGCGAAGTACACATGCACCAGCACCAGGAACACCGACAGCAGGGCCGCGAGATCGTGCAGCAGCGTCAGCACGCCCCACGTGCCGAGCGAATACATGTACGGGTCGCGCTCCATGAACGGCACGCCCGCCTTCTTCAGCAGCAGCAGGCCCGTAACGATGGCCACCAGCACCGCCAGCATCCAGCCCAGGTGCATCATCTTCTGCGCCAGCGTGTACTTGCCGGCACCACGCGCCGAGAAATCACTGGCCGACAGCAACATGGTGCCGGGCCTTTGCCAGAAAAGCGCACGCACGATGTGCAGCAGGATGAGCAGGGTCAGCAGCAGGCCTGCCACCCAGTGCACGCCATACCAGGCCCAGTTCCAGCCCAGGATTGGCGACAGGCTGGTCAGCAGCAGCATGGTCATCGCAATGGCGGTGAGCCAGTGGAAGCAGCGGTCGATGCGCGCATGGCGCAACAGCTTGTCGTTGCTCATGCGCACTTCCCGCGCCGCAATGCGCGCCAGATGAGGTGCACTACGATCACCGCCACGCCGGCCCAGAACGCCACCGGCAGCAGATCCCACGAAACCCCGTTCAGCACGGTTGCACCATACGCATCGTGGCCATAACGCAGCAGGCTCATGCCGGGATGCTCCTCAGCGCTCGGCGCACCAGGTTCTGCAGCAGCGGAAGTTTGAACTGGTTGAACTGCAGCGGTTCGGCGCCTTCGGTGGCGAGCAGCGCCGCCTTTTCGAACAGCGCTTCGCCGGGCACCTTGCCGATCAACGCATTCTCCACGGCAGTGAGTCGATGCGGCACGCACGCGGCCGCACCGCAGACGATGCGCGCATCATCGATGGTGTCGCTGGCGCGCTTCACCGCCGCAGCAATGCTCAGCAGCGCGAAGTCCCAGGCCGCGCGGTCGGCCACCTTCTCGAAATAGAAGTTTGCCTTGGCCCACGCACCGGGCACACGCACGGCCGTGAGCACTTCGCCGGGCTCGATCACCGTCATGCGGCGGATGTTGTGCGCCGGACCGAGGAAGAATTCCTCCATCGGCACGATGCGCTCGCCGGACTTGCTGCGGATCACCACCTCCGCATTCAACGCCGTGAGCGCCGTGGCGGTATCCGATGGTGTCACCGCCACGCAACGGCTGGCGCCGAAGATCGCATGCTCGCGGTTCTGCCCTGCGGGCGTATCGGCATAACACGTATTGCCGCCGGCCCGGTAGCAATCCACGCCGCCGCGGTAGTACCAGCAGCGCGTGTCCTGGCACAGGTTGCCGCCCAGCGTTCCCACATTGCGGATCTGCGGGCTGGCCACGCGGCCGGCAGCCGTGGTTAGCAATGCATAGCGCTCGCGCAGCAGCACATCGTTTTCGACTTCGCTGAGCGTGGTCAGCGCGCCGATCTCGACCCCGTTGCCGACCTCGCGCACGCCCTTCAACTCGGCAATGCCGGAAAGATCGATGACTGCGGACGTACGCTTGGTGCGGTTCTTCAGCCAGTCCCAGCTGTCCTGCCCACCCCCGACGATCCAGCCTTCCTCGCCAAGTCGCGCCGCGAGGTCAAGCGCGGCATCCAGCGTGTCAGGCTGGAACAGATCGAAGTGGGGCATCATGTCGCGCAACATCTGGTGCCCCCTACTGGCAGTTGACCTGCAGCCGGCCATGCGCCTGCGGCTGCTTCGCAAGGTGATTCAGGATCATGTCGGGGACGATCGGCGTGCGGTTGAACACGTGGCCGCCAATGGCTTCGGAAATTGCACACAGCAGAGCAGAGCCTGCGCAACCGAGCAGCGGCTCGCCGATGCCCTTCGTGCCCAGCGGGCTCGACGGGTCCGGCTTGTCCACCGCACTGGTGCGGAAGCGCTGCGCCACATCGCCATAGGTGGGCGGCCTGGCCTGGTAGAAGCCAACGCTTGCCGGCAAGCCGTTCTGCGGGTCGTAGACGATGCGCTCGAGACTCGCCACGCCAAAGCCCTGCACCGCGCCACTCTTCACCTGTGTCTCGAGGCCCGAAGGATGGATCACCGTGCCGCAGTCGGCCACGCCCAGGTAATCGATGATCACGTGCTTGCCGGTCTCCAGGTCCAGTTCGATCTCGATGAACGCGGCGGCAAAGGCTGACGGGGCGCCATTGACGGCGAGGTTGTCCTTGGCCACACCCACAAGCCCGGTACCGGCAATGGCGGTAGCTGAAACCTGCGTCATCGGGTTGATGTCCTTGGGCAGCTCGTGGCCGTCGTATTTGCCACCCAGCGCAATCGCGCGCCGCGCGGCGTCGCTGTAAGCCATGCCGATGCCGGGCAGGCCCTTGCGGAACACGCGCTTGCCATCGATGTCGTAGTCATCAGGCGTTGCGCCGAATTCCTTTGCGGCAATTTCCCTCAGCTTGGTCAACGCATCCATGGCCGCCACGTAATTGGTGCGCGCCATGGTGAAATTCGTGTTGCTGCCAAACTGGCCGATATTCCAGGGCAGGTTCTTGCGCGTGTCGCCACGCTCGATCACCACGTCGTCCCAGTTCAGCTTCAGCACTTCAGCCGCGATGCGCGACGTGCTCGAGTGCGAGAACGTACCAAGGTTCCCGACGCCGGTGTGAATGTGCACCTTGCCATCGGGCAGGATGCGCAGCAGGCCGTCGAAACCATTGAAGCCCGCGGGATGGAAGGCCTGCCCCACGGCCACCGCGGTGACCTTGCTGCCGTTGCGCTGACCATTGCGCTTCATGCGCTCGTCCCAGCCGAACAGCTGCGCACCCTTCTCCAGCGCATCCTTCATGTAGCAGCTGGTGGCCGGCGTGCGTTGCGGCCCGATCGGTGCAGCGATGCCACCTACATTTCGCAACCGGATGGCCAGCCGATCAATCTTCAATTCGCGCGCCGCGCGATCCATCAGCGGCTCCATGATGTGCACCATCTGGTTGTAGCCCGGACCACGCTGCGCGCTGCGGATCGGCGAGTTGGCGAACACCGGCACACCGCGCCAGCGCATGGCCTCGGGCTGGTACAGCACCGAAAGGCCATCGGGCGCGTTGCGGAAATCCCAGAAGCTGTTGCAGGCGCCGTTCTCCTGCACGATGTACAGGTCGGCCGCCAGCAGCTTGCCGTCTTCAGCGAAGCCCAGCTTCACCTGGCCCTGGAACCCGAGGCGCGCGGAGCCGTTGTAGTACTCCTCGGCACGGCTCACGCGCATCATCACCGGCCGGTTGATCTTCTTCGACAGCAGTGCGGGCAGCGCCTGCAGCGGATACGCCCCGCCCTTCGACCCGAAGCCGCCGCCGCAGTATTCCGCCACGACCACCAGGTCCGTCGCAGGAATGCCGATCATTCCGGCCAGCGCCGGCGTGATGAACGACTGGCTCTGCGAAGACAGGTGCAGGATGCACTTGCCGTTCTGCCAGTACGCCATTGCGGTGCGCGGCTCCATGCTGTGATGCGAATTGCTGGCATGCACGAAGGGTTCGTCGATGATCAGCTTGGCCTTCGCAAAGCCGGCTTCCACATCGCCGAAGGTCCAGTCCTGCTTCGGTGCCGGCTCGCCCATGGGCATGCGCTCGCCGGCGCTGTCGAAGTCCTCGCGCTTCCACTTCAATTTGCCCAGCGCCACGTTGGCCGACCCACCCGCGCCGATGTTGCCGTCGGTACGTGCATCGGGTGCGTCCGGATGCAGGCTGGCCAGCGGATCAACGGTGAACGGCAGCGGCTCGTAGTCGATGCGGATCTTCTCGATCGCATCCTGCGCGGTGGTTTCGTCCTCTGCCGCCACCAGCAGGATGGGCGCGCCCACGTAGCCCGGCTCCATGGTCAGCAGCGGAATTTCCGGCGGGGCCGGATTCGTCACGTCTTCGGGCAGCAGCACGCCGACCACGCCCGGCATGGCCAGTGCCTCGGTCGCATCGATGCTTTTCACCCGCGCATGCGGATACGGGCTCGACAGGATGCGCGCGAACACCATGCCCTCGGCGCGGAAGTCCTCGGCGTACTTGGCCTCGCCCGTGACCTTGGCGATGACATCCGGCGGCAGGAAATCCTTGCCCAGCAGCTTATGCGCCATGATGGATCTCCGCGGTGTTGCCGGCGGCGCGCATGATGGCGTTCAGGTAGTTGTCGTAGGCGCCGCAGCGGCACAGATTGCCCGACATCGCATGGCGCGCCTCTTCGCGCGTGGGTTTCGGGTTCTTCTGCAGCAGCGCCACTGCGGCCACCACCTGGCCCGGCGTGCAGAAGCCGCACTGCGGCCCGAGCTCATCCACAAAGGCCTGTTGCACCGGATGCAGCTCGCCATTCGGGCCGCGCAGGCCTTCGATGGTCATCACCTTGCGGGCCCGCACGCTGTGCGTGAGCGTGGAGCACGAATAGGTGGTGACGCCGTCGATCATCACCGTGCAGGCACCGCACTCGGCGCGATCGCAGGAGAGCTTGGTGCCGGTGAGCCCGAGCTTGTAGCGCAGCGTCATCGCGAGGGTTTCCTGCGGCAGCACGTCCACGCGCCGCAGCTGGCCATTCACGTCGATGGAGATCAGGCGCTCGACCGATCCGGCCACCGCGCCACGCGGTGAACTGCAGGCCGACAGGCCGCCGAACACAAAGCTGGCCGACGAAGCCACCGCGCCCGAAGCAATGACGCGCTTGATGAACTCGCGGCGCGACAGGCGCCGCTTTTCCGCTTCCGCTTCGATGGTCGGATCGCTCACGAATTCCCCCGGTACCGCAGCGCGTTAGAGCCTACGCGCACATTGCAAGCAACGGCAAGGGGTCAGGAGCCTGTTCGGAAGGCCCTTCACCACCCGAACGCGTATCGCTCTCCCCTCACATCCGCGCCACCGCGCAGGGTGCCGAACGCGGGGTCGACACCCGCCGCAACCACTGCCGAACCAATGCCGTAGTCACCCGCACCGCCGATGCGGTGCCCGCGACGGACCAGCGCCTGCAGCATGTCCAGCGGCAGGCGCGTCTCGGCCTCGAATACCCCGGGCGCATCGCGCTTGTCGCCGAAGGATTGGTGCATGTGCATCACATCCACGCGCGGCGCTTCGATGGCCTGCTGGATGTTCAGCTTGCCCAGGATGATGTTGAGCAGTACCTGCAGGATCTGCTGGTCCTGCGTATCGGCGCCCGGCGTACCGATGGCCAGGAACGGTTTGCCATTGCGCGTCACGATGCTGGGCGAGAGCGTGGTGCGCGGCCGCTTGCCGCCGACCAGCACGTTGGGGCTGGCCGGATCCAGGTCGAACACCGTCATGCGGTTGCTGAGCGGCACGCCGGTATCGCCTGCGATGTAGGCACCGCCAGCCAGCCAGCCGGAACTTGGCGTGCAGCTGAACAGGTTGCCACGCGCATCGACGATTTCGATTGCCGTCGTGTCGCTGGCCGGGTCGCCCGGGCGCGTCAGCTGATGCGGCACGAACGGCGTGGCCGGCGGTCGCCCGCCCTGCTGGTGCGCGTACGGATTGCCGAAGCGATGCTGCAGCGAAGCCTGGTAGCCGATCAACGCCGCACGCTCGGCCGCGTAGCTCTTCGACAGCAGACCCGCCGCGGGAATATCGGCAAACAGCGGGTCGCCGAACCAGGCATTACGGTCATCGAGCGCCAGCTTGAAGGCCTCGACCAGCGTGTGCACGTACTGCTCGCTGCCCGGGCGCAGCTTGTCGATGCCCGCAGCATCGAGGATGTTGAGCATCAGCAGCATCGTGGGCCCCTGGCTCCAGAAGCCGGGCTTGTGGATGTCATAGCCCTGGAAGCGCGTGCTTACCGCGGACTCGAGCCGGCCCTTGTAAGTGGCGAGATCTTCGTAGCTGAGCAGGCCGCCATCGGCGTGGACACCGGCGGCCATGCGACGGGCGACATCACCCTTGTAGAACACATCGCGACCGGCCTCGATGGCCTTGACGCGATCGGTGCCCTTCTTCAATGCCTCCTGCTCACCCGCGGCAATCGCGCGCAAGGTCGCGGCGAGATTGGGCTGGCGGAAGATCTCGCCGATCTCCATCACGCGCCCGGCCGGATAGTAGGTGCGGCGCGACCAGTCCCATCTCACGGTCCGGTCGCGGTTGTTCACCATCGACTTGCGCAGCCAGCCGTACATCGGGAAGCCGTCGGCCAGATCGATGGCCGGCTGCAACACCTCGGCCAGCGATTTCGTGCCGAAGTTCTGCAGCGTGAGCGCCATCGAATCGACCACGGCCGGCACCGTGCCCGCATTGGGTCCGTTGCCGGGAATCAGCCCCTCGGGGCGAAAGAACTCCGGCGTGGCCGCCTTCGGTGCCGTGCCCTGCCCGGACACGACGGTGACCTTGCCGTTGCCGGCCTCGAACAGGATGACCGGTGCTTCACCGCCGAGGCCGAAGTGCGAGATCTCGCAGACGGCAGCAGCAAACACCGATGCACGCCCGCATCGAAGGCATTGCCACCCGCCGCCAGGATGCGCGTGCCGGCTTCGACGGTGTAATGGCGGCCGGCGGCGACGATGCCATGCGTGCCGTAGAGCTCCGGCCGCAGCGTAGGTTCGGGTTCCGGAGGCGGCGCGGGCGCGGCCTGTTGCTGGGGCGCGGTCTGCGCCGTTGCCTGGGCGGACATCGCGGCCGCCGCGGCGGCGATCGAAAGTTTGTGGAAATCGCGTCGTGACGCCATGCCACGAGGCTAGCGCTTGTCGCGGCGCATAGCCACCAGCGGCCCCGACAGGCCGCGAAATGTTCAGGGCCCCGGCGAAATTTCGCCGGGGCCCTGCGACTGACGCCGGATCAGGCCGAAATGCGGTTACTGCACCATCAACTTGTTGTGCACGTCCCGCACGTCCCCGGCATTGCGGGCAATCTCGGCGGCAAGCTGCTTCTCTTCGGCCGACTTCACCTTGCCTGACAGCGTCACCACGCCGGACTCGGTGTCGACGTCGATCTGCAGCCCGTGCGTATTGCCGTTGGCGAGCAGTTTCGACTTCACCTCGGCGGTGGTGGTCGCATCACTGACCCATGCCGAGAACGAACGACCGCTCTGGTTCGTTGTCGGCCTGGCCTTCGCATCCACGGTCAGGTCGTTGTCGACCCTGGTCACGCCGTCGATTCCCTTGGCCAGTTCCCCCGCCAGGTCACGATCGATCGAGCTCTCGACCTTTCCGGTCAGGTGTACCGCGCCGTTCTTCACGTCGGTATCGATGTCGAAGCCATTCAGATGCGTGTTGAGCAGGTAGACGGTCTCGATCTTGCCGGTGATCCAGGCGTCTTTGGTCTCGCCCTTCATGTCGCCGGCCAGCACCGGGAACGCAACTGCGGCGCCCGCCACGAGGGCGAGAAGTGCTGTGGATTTCTTCATGTGATGTCTCCTTGAGTGAGCCTCACGATCAGGTGAGCCCATGCTGCCGCGTGGCACGGCGCGGGAGCAGCCCATCAGGGACTATTTCGTCGTAGGACAATTCCTAGCAGCGGGCACGGGGACAAACGCCACGAGCCAGCCAGAATCGAAGATGACCGCGCCGCCGGCCATCGACCGCCAGATCGTCAGGATTCCGGAGCCGTTTCCGGACCTGATCGCCAAACACGCGCACGCCGGCCGTTTGACGTGTGGTGGTTCATGGACCACTAGCGAGAGCTACTGCAAGGCCAACGGGATTCCACTGAACCCGGAGCTGTACCTGTAGACTAGGCGGCCGCTGGAAGAACAAGACGAGTAATGAATTCACGACCCGTGCTGATCGCGGGCGCCGGCATCGGCGGCCTCAGCGTAGCCCTTACCCTGCAACAGATTGGTGTCTCCTGCCTGGTCTTCGAGTCGGTGGCGACGCTGAAGCCGCTCGGCGTCGGCATCAATCTGCAACCCAATGCGGTGCGCGAGCTGCATGAGCTGGGCTTCGGCCCCGAGGCGCTCGATGCCATCGGCATCCAGACGAAGGAATGGGCGCTGGTTGGCCTGAACGGCAACGACGTGTACTCCGAACCGCGCGGCCTCGCCGCCGGCTACAACTGGCCGCAATACTCGGTGCACCGCGGAAAGCTGCAGATGCTGCTGTACCAGGCCGCCTGTGACCGCCTGGGTGCAGGCGCCATCCGCACTGGCGTGAAGGTCGTGGGCTATCGCAATGAACCGGATGGCGGCGGGGTCACGGCACTGCTCGAATCCAGCGATGGCGTTGCGTCCGAAGTGTCCGGCTCGCTGCTGATCGCCGCCGATGGTCTGCATTCGGCGGTGCGCCGGCAGATGTACCCCATGCAGCCGCCCATCCACTGGGGCGGCGCGATCATGTGGCGCGGCGTCACGCGCGGCAAGCCGATCCGCACCGGCGCTTCCTTCGTGGGACTGGGCACGCATCGTCATCGGGTGGTGTTCTACCCGATCTGCGCGCCGGACCCGGTGACGGGCCTCGCCGACATCAACTGGATTGCCGAGATCACCGTGGACAACACCGGCGGCTGGCCGGACGGCGACTGGAACAAGCGGGTCGCGCACGCGGATTTCATGCACCACTTCGAAAAGTGGAACTACCAGTGGATCGACATTCCCGGCATGTTGCGCGGCGCGGCCGACGTGTACGAATACCCGATGATCGACCGCGAGCCCGTTCCGACCTGGCGCGATGGCTGCGCGGTGCTGCTCGGTGATGCGGCACATGTGATGTATCCCACCGGGTCCAATGGTGCGAGCCAGGCGATCGTCGATGCGCGCGTGCTCGGCGCCGCGCTGCTCGAACACGGCGTCAATGCCCGCGCGCTCGCCGCGTATGACGGGAAGCTGTGCCCGGAGATCTCGCCGCTGATCCTGCGCAATCGGGGCGCGGGGCCGTTCGGGCTGCTGAACCTGCTGGATGATCGCTGCGGCGGGGTGTTCGACGACATCGACGCGGTGATCCCGCAGGCCGAGCGCGATGAATTCATGCACCGCTACAAGCTGGCCGCCGGCTTCGCCGCCGAAAAGCTCAATGCCGCGCCGTCGATCATTCCGGCAGGCGCCAGAATTTCCTGATCGGTCCAGGTGGAGAGCCCCATGCTGCAGCACCATGTATTCATCAAGTTCGTCGACGGCACCAGCGAAGCGCACATCAACGAGCTGTGCCGGCGCATGGAAGGGCTGCGCGCCACCGTGCCCGGCATCGAATTCCTGGAAATCGGCCGCGACGCGCTGCATGAGGCCCGCAGCTGGGACCTGATCCTGAACATGCGCTTCGCATCGGTCGAGACGCTGCGCACCTACCAGCAACACCCGGATCACGTGGAGTTGATGAAGTTCAACGCACCGGCCGTGGCCCAGGTGGGCGCCGTGGATTTCATGGTGCCCTGAACAGCCGGCAATTCCCGCCCGCAGAAATGGGCTTAGAATCCCCCGCTCAGCAGAACAACGCTCACGCGGGGGAGATCTTCATGACGTCGAGGAATCCGGGAAATTTCGCCATTGGCCTGGCCACTGCCGGCCTGCTCGCACTGGGCGCGTGCAGCAAGCCATCCAGCACTGCCTCCACGAGCTGCGATCGCCAGTGCCTGATCAATGCCACCGACACCTACATTGCAGCGCTGGTGGCCCACGACCCGGCCAAGGCACCGCTGTCGGACCAGATCGCCTTCGTCGAGAACGTGCACAAGATGAAGCCGGGCGAAGGGCTGTGGCAGACCATCGTGAAAGGTCCCAGCACCTTCGCGATTCATGTGCCGGATCCGGTCAACCAGTCGGCCGGTTTCATCGGCATGGTGACCGACCTGCTGCCTCCGCAGGCGCCGCAGGGCGCTTCCGCGGAGCAGCGGGCGGAAATCGCCAAAGGCGCGCCCACCGAACAGCCCGCGATGATTGCCATCCGCCTGAAGTTCGACGCCAACGGCAAGATCGTGGAAGCCGAACACCTGGTGACCGGCGTGCGCGAGGGGCAGATGGCCCAGCTGCAGACGCCGCGGCCTGGCATCTTCACCGAGATACCGGAAGCCAATCGCAAGTCGCATGACGAGCTGATCACCATGGGCGCGTCCTACTACGACGCACTGGACGACAACAACGGCGAGCTGATGCCGTTCGCCCCGGATTGCGAGCGGCACGAGAACGGCATGATCACTGCCAGCGGCAAGCCGTCCACGGCGCCGGCCATTCCGGGCACAACCGCCACGCCGCAGGTGGCCCGCGACTGCCGCCAGCAGCTGAACAGCAACACCTTCCAGTACATCGCCCGCATCGAGAATCGCCGCGTGTTCGCCGCGGATCCGGTGACGGGCCTGGTGATGGGGCTCTCGCACTTCCGTCACCCGATGGACAACCTGCCCTACAAGGTGAAGGCCATGGACGGAACCCTGATCGAACGCAACAAGGACAACCTGAACTTCGCGCCCTTCGACCTGCCGGCCGCGCACATCTTCAAGATCGGTCCCGACGGCCTGGTGCACGAGATCGAAGCCATGGGCTTCACCGCGCCGTACAACTCGCCCACGGGCTGGGAGTAAGGCGCAGGTCCGGATAGCGCCCGGCAAACACCCGCGAGCCCATCAACCGGGCTCGCGGGCGCATTGCACGAGCGGCTGTCAGTCGTAGACCGTCTCGCAGACGCGCTCTGTCGTCTGCTCGGTCGCGTTGTCCTGCACGCTCTTCTGCACTCGATTGCCCGCGTAGCCACCGGCCACGGCGCCAACGCCCGTTGCCACGTCCTGGCTGGTGCCCTTGCCGCCGACCTCATGGCCGACCACACCACCCACTACCGCGCCTGCAACGGTTCCCAGTACACGATTTTCATCCTTGACCGGCTTCTGGCGCGTGACCACCTTGTCCGTGCACACCTCGTGCGACTTGCTCTTTGCGGTGGCATCACCGGCACCGGAATCACTGCAGGCACCCACCAGCAGCAGCGGCAGACCACAGAGCAGCAGACCAGGCATTTTCTTGTTCGTGCGCATGGATGAACTCCTCGGATTTTCCTGACGCTGATCCTGCGGCGCGACCCGGCATCACACAGCTCCACAGCGCCGGAATCCGCTGTCGGCGCAATCCCACAGCCGCTCTTGAGTCCCCCTTGAGGCGCGTCTAATCTGCTTCAGCCATGAAGATCCCGAATCGCAATCTGCTGGCCGCCGGCATCGCGGGCCTGATGCTGGCCGGTGCGGCGTCTGCAACCAATCCGCTGATCATGGATCAGTTCACCGCCGACCCGACGGCGCGCGTATTCGAGGGCAGGGTCTACGTCTACCCCTCGCACGACATCAAGGCGCCACCCGAATACAAGGGCCGCCCGAACTGGTTCGTGATGCAGGATTACCACGTGTTCTCTTCGGCGAACCTCACGGACTGGACAGACCATGGCGTGATCCTCACGCAGACGGGCGTGCAGTGGACCGACCCCACCGCCTACGCGATGTGGGCGCCGGACTGCGTCTTCAAGGACGGCAAGTACTACTTCTATTTCCCGGCCACCGCGAAGAGCGGAGGTTTCCGCATTGGCGTGGCGGTGGCGGACAAGCCCCAGGGTCCGTTCAAGCCGGAGCCCGGCTATATCGAGGGCGTGAGCGGCATCGATCCGGTGGTGCTCATCGACAAGGACGGCAGCGCGTACCTCTACTACTCGCTGAACAAGATCTACGTCGTCAAGCTCAAGCCGGACATGCGGGAAATCGATGGCCAGCCCCAGGCCATCGACAACCTGCCGACTCAGGGGTTGCTGGAAGGCCCGTTCGTGTTCGAACGCAACGGCACCTACTACCTCACCTACCCGCACGTGCAGAACAAGATCGAGCGGCTGGAGTACTCGACCAGCAGCTCGCCCATGGGGCCCTTCAAGCAGGCCGGGGTGATTCTCGATGAATCAGGGAGCGGCTGCTGGACCGTCCACCATTCGCTCGTGTTCTTCAAGGACCAGTGGTACCTCTTCTATCACGACCGCGACCTGTCGCCCGACTTCGACAAGAACCGCTCGATTCGCGCCGACAAGCTGTTCTTCAATGCCGATGGCACGATCCGGAAGGTCATTCGGACATTGCGCGGCGTGGGCCTTGTTCAGGCCGCCAGCCAGATCCAGATCGATCGCTACAGCGCGACCAGCGGCAAGGACATCTCCGTTTCCTTTCTGGACGATGCCAATACCTTCGCGGGCTGGAAGACCACCTTCAGTGCGCCGAAGTCCTGGGTACGCTTCAATGAAGTCGACTTCGGCAAGGGCGGGCAGAAATCCGTTGAACTGCGCGCGAAGACCTCCGGCAGCGGTGTGTTCGAGATCCGTCTCGACAAGCCCGATGGCCCGGTACTCGGTCGCGTGCAAGTGAGTCAGAGCAGCGGCTGGATGAGCGCAGATGGAACACTCGGGAACATCCCGTCCGGCATGCACGACCTGATCGTGACGCAGGCCTCAGGCACTGCCGCAGAGGTGGATTGGGTCACAATCCGCTGAGTGGATCGCAGACCTGGCGCCGACGCGCGCCTGTACCGGGCCAGGCACGCGGGACGCAACTGCGCGGTGGCCAGCGACGCCGGCAACACCACTTGATCGAGCCACCACGCTGCCCCAGCATGGCGGCGTGTATTCGCACTGGGGCACCAATGCGCTGGTCGTCGCGGTTACTGCAATTACCGTGGCATTGGTCGTGGTCGTGCATTACAAAGGTCTGCGCTGGCTGCTGCTGCACATCCCGCATGCCGGCCAGCTGGGCGGTGTGGCCAGCACCAGCTTCCTGGACGCCATCTACCTGTCGGCAGTGACGTTTTCGACCGTGGGTTTCGGTGACCTGGTGCCGGTGGGGCCGCTGCGGTTCCTGTGCGGCACCGAGGCGCTGGCCGGGTTCATCCTGATCACCTGGTCAGCATCGTTCCTGTACCTGGAGATGGAGCAATTCTGGCGGCAGCGAGCCTGACCGCCGAGAATCCCCGCACCTATGCCAGCGCGTCGGGCCCATGCACATCCTGCGGATAGCCCGCCGTGAAGCGAACCACTTCGATCGGCTGCGCATAGCGCTTGCCCGTACGCCAGTCGGCGCGCGACAGCGTGTCGTACTCGAGCCGGCTGATCTGCCAGTTGCCTGCCGCATCCCTGCGATAGTTCAGGCGGTAAAGACCGCCTTCCCACCAGGTGCGCACACCTTCGCCATGCAGGCGCGCCATCGCGGCCAGCGAGCTCTCTGTCTCGAAGGGCACGCCGACCTGGATGGAATAGGGAAACTCCGCCTGCGCGGTCTTGCAGTCGGGAGATACCTCGACACGGTCCCGCTGCTGGTCAGCGCCGAGTTCAAATCCAGGCGCCGCCTCCATGCGACCACCGGTCTTGCCCGCCGCGAAGCGATCGCGATACAGCCGGCTCACGCCGTGCTCGCGCCCGATGAAGATGCCACCGTTGAACACCACCCTGGCGTCATCGGCAAACATGCCGATGACCTCATCGTGCAGACCTTTGTCCAGCGCCTGCTCGAAGCGCTGATGCAAGCTGCGCAGCTTCAGCTCCTCTTCAAGCATGGCCGCACGCTGCGCCGGATCAGCCATGGCAGAAACTGGCTTGCCCGAGGCAACTGCCGCGACTGCAGCAGATGCACCGGCGCCCAGCTTCCGGATGAACGAACGACGGGAGTTGGGAGTAGTCATCACGCCCTCCTCATCGGACCGTAGAACCTGTTGATGTCGAAATGGCCGATGTGACGGCCGATGGCGCCCGTCACGCCGAGATTGCATCCGCGGGCGCTGCCATTGAAGGTGAACCCGCAGTCATGCGAGGCCTTGGTGTTCAGCAGCTCGGTCATCTGGTTGCCGTTACAGGCCTCTTCGTTCTGGCAGAAAATGTAAACGCCGGGACGCAGCTTCACGAAGATGCACGGCGAGCACCACGCCGCGCCCATCTGCTGGGCGCCGGTGAAAATCACCCACGACATCGAATGCGGCGAGCCATACACGTGCATCGACGTCGTCTGGTCCGAGTACGACCACGAGAAGCAATGCCCGACCAGCTCGTCGGTCAGTTCATGGCGCACGTACATGGGTGCTGCGAGGCCTTCCATCTCGCAGACGCCGAACACGGGGCGGTAGGTGGTCTCGTTGCCATACCAGGGCGTGCCCATGTGCGACTCGATGCTGGTCACCAGCCCATTGGTCAGATCCAGCGCCACCATGGTGCAGGCACGGGGACTGGTGTCTTCGAGAATGTGCGCGAACCAGGCCAGGTTGTCGTCACCCTCGTAGGCCCGGTACTCTGTCTCGCGCCACTTGTTGTCCCTGTGATCGCGGTACTCGAGGCGGGTCTTGCTCTTGACGCGGTAGTCGCGCACCGGACCGCCGTGGTCGTAGCGCAGCGTGAAGTTCCTGCCCACCAGGATGTCGGAGAACGGCAGGTTGTTGCCGGTGGACTGCGGCGGCAGCGGCGCACCGCCCGGGGCAGCAGCCGGTGCCGGTGCAGCAGGGCCGTTGCTGGTTCCCACCGGAACACCGAAGGCTGCGGTGCGGGCATCGGCCGCCTTCTGCATCTCTTCGTCGGTCATGTGCGTGAAGGTGCGCACCGGGCGATAGCTGTAGCGCGCACCCTTCGCCGCGGAGGCCACCGGGGCCGGTGCGGCCGGCGCAAACATGGGCCGCACACCGTGGTCATCGAAGTTCTCGAGGTAGGCGATCTGCCCGACGACGTTGCCATCGCCCCTGAACAGGTAGTACTCGAGCTCGTCCTTCTCGTTGAACCCGAAGCGCGCGCCTGCCTGCTTCACGCCGTACAGGTCGCACACGAACGTGGTGTGGATGCCGGAGAATTCGCACTCGGTACGGTTGTAGATGATGGTGCGGTCATCGGCCAGCACGTAGTCGGAGGTGCTCACAAAGCCCAGATCGTCCGCGTGACGGGTCAGCTCCACGAAGTAGGTATTGGCGATCGACTCGTACAGCTCGACCGTCTCGATGCCGTTGTCCTGCTTCCAGTGGATGCCCTTGCCGGTCATCCGGTTGGTGTAGTCGTGCAGCTTCGCCGGCGCCGGCTTGCCGGTATCCACGTATCCGAAATAGATCTGCCGCTGCACTTCGCGGTCATCCAGCGTGTACTCGTTGGGAGCACGCCCCTGCCTGATGCCGCTGGAGAGCCACACCTCGAACACCGTCGCCAGGTTGGTCTTCTGGTCGACGTAGATGTTGTAGCCCTTCTGCTCACCGGGGATCAGGTGCGAGAAGAACACGATGTCGTTCAGGGTCAGCTCGCCGTATCCGGCGGTGCTCTGCCTGCCGCCCTCGGTGAGCGTGAGCTTGCGGTTGGCGGCGAACCTGTACTCGAGTGTCGGGCCGTCTCGGGTAACGATCTTCAGCGACTTGCCGCCCAGCACGTTCGAAAACGCGGAGGCGCTCTTCGGCCCGGTGCCTTCGACCGCCTTGAGCCGGGTGCCGATCTGATCCCTGGTCAGCTTCGTGTAAGCGAAGCGATGCATCGGAATGCGCATTGCCATTTTCTTCCCCGATTTCCGGAACTGGACGAAAAGTCCAGGTCGGTGAGGATAATCAGGTCAGCCGGGCTGAGCCAGTGCCCGAACTGTTTTCGATCTGTCGCTCACCCGCGGGCGTAGACTTGCGGCCAACAAAGGCCGGGGAGGTTCCCATGGATCAGCTGATCAGCGATCTCGTTGCGCGTTTCGATCGTGGCACGCTGTCGCGCCGGCACCTGCTGCAGGGGCTGACCGCACTGGCAGCGGCAGGCAGCGCACTGCCGGCTGCAGCCCAGCAGGTACCCTTCAAGGCATCGCGCCTCGATCATCTCAGCGTGCAGACCTCCGATCTCGCGCGGCAGATCGATTTCTACAGCAAGGTGTTCGGCCTCAAGGTGCTGAGCGAGGACAAGGCCAACAAGATCTCGCGCATGGGCGTCAGCAAGGTAATCGTGTCGCTGCACGAGAAGGCCCCGGTGGGCATCGTGGACCACTTCGCCATCGCCATCGATGACTTCGACCAGGCCCAGGTCACGGCCGAACTGGCGAAGCTGGGGCTGAAGACCGAGCAGAACCTGGACTACGGCTTCTTCGTGCGCGACCCGGAAGGCGTGCCGGTGCAGATCGTCCGCACCTGAAGCGGGAGCCTGCATGAAGTACTTCGTCTGGCTGGTGCGACTCGCGTTCGCGTCCTGGATGATCCCGGCTGGCGTGAATCATTTCCATCGCCTGTTCCCGCAGCCCATGGGTTCGCAGCCGCTGAGCCACGAGCTGATCGTCGCACTGTTCGACAGCCATCTGTTCGACATCGTGAAAGTGGTGGAACTTCTGGCCGGCATCGCGGTGCTGGTTGGCGCCTGGACTCCGCTGGCGCTGCTGGTCTGCATGCCGGTGTCGTTCTGCGTGTTCTGGTGGGACGCGCCGCTGGAAGGGTTCGGTTCGCGCGCCGCGCTGTTCGGCTATTCAGTGCTGGGCTGCAACCTGTTCCTTTGCCTCGCGTACATCCGCAGCTATCGCACCATGTTTGCATGGAGCCCGCGGCCCCGCTCCATCGCGCCTTCGCTGCTGCTGCCGATCCGCATCGTGTTCGGCGCATGGATGCTCGGCAACGCGCTGGTGCATTTCTTCGTCGGCTCGTGGGCCCAGCATGCCGGGCGCGAGTCGCTGTCCATCCAGCTCATGGATGCCTTCACGCACTCGGGGCTGCTGAACGTTGCGATGACCATCGAGCTGGTCGCAGGCGTGCTGATCCTGCTGGGCCGGTTCACCCCCGTGGCGCTGTGCGTGTTGATGCCGGTTTCGGCCTGTGCACTGTACTGGGCGGCGCTCGATCACCAGCCGCAGGGTCTGGTGCTGGCGCTGATCGGCTTCGCACTGAATGGCGTGTTGATGCTGGCCTGGCTCGATCACTACCGCGGCGCGTTGCAGAAACGTGCACCATCGCTGGGCGAAGCGTGAGGAGAATCCGATGACCTACGATGCATTGTTCGCAAGCCCTGGCGGCCGCACCGCGCGGGGCCAGTTCCTGGCCGCACTGATCGTGCTCGTCGCGGTGATCCTGTTCTATGCCTTCCTGGTCACGGGACGCACCGCGACCTTCTGCATGCTGGTGTTGATGTACCCGGGCTTGGTCCTGCTTGCGCGCCGCCTGCACGACATGGGACGCAGCGCAGGGCTGCTGGTGGTGCCTGCACTGCCGCTGCTCGCCGCGTTCGCGATCTGGCTCAAGTACGCCAGCTTCGGGGAACCGGTGGACAGGATGCTGCCGATGATCGCGCTGGTCGTCGCGGCCGCCTTTGCGCTTTGGGGCGCAGTCGGCAAGAGCCGCGTCACCTGAAGCGCAGGTTGCTCCGCGTGAGCTGAGGGATGGCGCTGCAACCCATCAGCTTCATGTCGCGCTCCAGTTCCGCGCGCATCAGGCCCAGCGCGCGCTCCACGCCCGCCTGCCCGGCCGCGGCCAGCGCAAACAGGTAGTAGCGCCCCAGCCCCACGGCCTTCGCACCCAGCGACAGCGCCTTCAGCACATGTGTGCCGCGCTGCACGCCGCCATCCATCATCACGTCGATGCGGTCGCCGACGGCATCAACGATCTCCGCCAGCTGGTCAAAGCCGCTGCGCGAGCCATCCAGCTGCCGGCCACCGTGGTTCGACAGGATGATGCCGGTGCAGCCGATGTCCACGGCGCGACGCGCATCCTCCACCGACATCACGCCCTTCAGGCAGAACTGGCCGTTCCATTCCTTCACCATGCCGGCCACGTAATTCCAGTCCATGGACTGGTCGAGCATCTCGCTGAAATAGCGCCCGATGGAGATTGCATCGCCCTTCATGTCGATGTGCTCTTCCAGCTGCGGCATGCGGAAGCGCTCATGCGTCGCGTAGTTGAAGCCCCACATCGGCTTCAATGCGAACTGCAGCAACGCGCCGGGAGTGAGCTTCAGCGGAATGGCAAAGCCGGTACGCAGGTCGCGCTCGCGGTTGCCGCCGGTGATCGTGTCCACGGTGAGCATCATCACGTCCACGCCGGCCCGGCGCGCACTCTGCAGCATGGCGCGGTTCAGACCATGGTCCTTGTGCACGTAGAACTGGTAACACTGCGGCGTGGAGTAGGTCTTGCGCAGCTCGGACATGCTCACCGTGCCCAGCGAGGACACCCCGAACATGGTGCCGAATTTCGACGCCGCGGCCGCCACGGAATATTCACCCGTGTGGTGGAACAGGCGCTGCAATGCAGTCGGTGAGCAGTAGACCGGCAATGCGAGCTTCTGGCCCATCACGGTCACCGACAGATCGATGTCCTTCACGCCGCGCAGCACATTGGGCACCAGGTCGCAGTCGTCGAAGGACGTGGTATTGCGCCGGTACGTCACCTCATCGTCGGCGGCGCCGTCGATGTAATTGAACAGCGGCCCGGGCAGGCGCCGCCGGGCCAGCCGGCGGAAGTCCTGGAAGTTGTGGCAGTCGGAAATGCGCACCGTGCGGATGGTCAGGCGAGGTAGGCGTAGAGGGTCGCCAGCACGCCGAGTACCGAGGCCAGCAAGACGCTGTGCTTCACGGTGAAGCGGAACAGCCTCGCTTCCTCACTGCGCGCCATGCCGGTGGCCGCAACCGCAACCGCGATGCTGGTGAGGCTGATCATCTTGCCCATCACGCCGCCGGCCGAGTTCGAGGCGGCCATCAGCGCCGGGTTCAGACCCAGGCTGTTGGCGGTCACCACCTGCAGGTTGCCGAACAGCGCGTTCGAAGAGGTGTCGCTGCCGGTGAGGAACACGCCCAGCCAGCCCAGTATTGAACTGAAGAACGGGAACAGGAGGCCGGTGAGTGCGAACGCCTTGCCGAGCGTGACCGTGGCACCGCTGTAGTTCATCACGTACGCGAGTGCCAGCACGCAGGCCATCGTCAGCAGCGAGAACGCCAGCTGCTTCGCGACGCGACCCAGGATGCCAATGTAGTTCTTCAGCGGCACGCGCAGCACGAGGGCAGCGGCCATCGTGGCAAGCGCACAGGCGCTGCCCGCCGCGGCCAGCCAGTTGAACGTGAAGCGCGCGGCATACGGTGCGGGTGTGGCGACCATCGGCGCGGAGCGCTCGACCTGATTGTGAAGCCCCGGCCAGTCGAACACGAAGTTGGTCGTCTCGAGCATGGCCTTGGTCTTCGGGTATCCCCAGATCAGCACGAAGAACACCAGAAACAGATACGGCGACCAGGCCAGCAAGGTGGGCCCGAATCCGTGCTTCTGCGGCAGCGTTGCAGCCTGGTGCTCGCCAGCCAGCACGAAGTTGTCCTTCGGCTTCCAGAACTTGAACAACACGACCAGACCCACGATGGCCGTCAGCGCGGCCAGGATGTCGACCAGCTGCGGGCCGACGAAATTCGAGACAGTGAGCTGCACGCTGGCAAAGCACAGGCCGCACACCAGCGCGGCAGGCAGTACGCCCTTGAGGCCGCGCCAGCCACCCATCACCATGACCAGGTAAGCGGGAATCAGCACCGAGATCGGCGCGCACAGACGCCCCACCCAGCTGCTGAGCTCCAGCTCGGAGATGCCGGTGGTACCGGCGAGCGTGACCACCGGCACGCCGATGGAACCGAATGCCACCGGCGCGGTGTTGGCCAGCAGGCAGATGCCGGCTGCGTAGTAGGGCGAGAACCCGAGGCCGGTGAGCATGGCCGCCGCCACGGCCACCGGCGTGCCGAAACCTGCGGCACCTTCGATGAACGCACCCAGCGCGAACGCGATCAATATCGCCTGCAGCCGCCGGTCAGTGGTCAACCCGCCGATCGAGTCCTTGATGATGGCGAACTTGCCCGTCTCTTCGGTGATCCGGTACAGCACCACCGCCCAGTACACGATCCAGCCGATGGGCAAGAGTCCGAACGAAGCGCCCATCGTTGCAGAGCTGACCGCAAGCTTCGCCGGCATGCCGTAGGCGCCGATCGAGACCACGAACGCGGTAGCGAGGCCCGCCAGGCCCGCGATCCACGCGGGCTTGCGCAGCACGCCGATCAGCAGCAGCGGCACCAGGATCGGCAAGGCGGCCACGAGGGTCGACCAGCCGAGGCTGTCCATCACGGGTTGGTAGTCTTGCTGCCACATGGTCAATCCTTGAAGAAGGGCTCGACGGTGCCCTTGTGTTGAACGGTCAGGGGTTTGCCGCGGCGATCCAGTGTCTTGCCGATCACCACGCGGATCCAGCCTTCAGAGATGCAGTATTCCTCGACGTTGGTGCGCTCGGCGCCATTGAAGCGAATGCCGATGTCACGGGCGAGCAGCTTCTCGTCGTAGTACCGACTGTCGGGATCGACGCTCAGGCGGTCGGGGAAGGCGTCGACCGCCTGCGAATCCTGGCTCAAGGGGTGTACCAGATGGGCGAGGAGTAGGCCCGCTCCTGGATGGTAGCCGGCTCCTTGGTGACACTGACGTCGATACCCAGCGCGACGGCATCGTAGAGTGAATGTCGCGGCGTCGGAATTTCCAGCGCGCGCACGTAGTAGAACGCCTCCTGACCGGGCTTGAAGTCCGGGTCGGCCCACACGGTGGCCAGCTGCGCCGTGCCGATGGTGTTTCTGTACATCGCAGTGCTGATATCCACCGTGTTGCCCACGGCAGGCACCTTGCCATCCGCGCCAACCTTGCGATTGCCGGACCAGGCCACGTCATAGACCTTCTGCTGCGGCTGCTTCCTGTCGTCGAGCCAGCCCTTCACGATCTGCACGCGATCCAGATTCGCGCCGGCCGGATCCTTGACCGCAAGAACCAGGAACGATGGCGCCTTGCCCCTGGGCGCCCTGGAAAGATCACTGCCCATGGGCACGCCTTTCTTGTAGCCCACTGCGGCCAGATCCGTTGCCTTGGCATCGCCGGCAACGAACGAGAAGCCGCCGAACATGCGCAGCGAAATGCGCGTGCCGGTGGTCGCATAGACCTCCTTGCGCTTCAGTGCCCCGAAGATGCCTTCGCGCGTGTTCTCGTCGGCCCACACGGCGGTGAGGCCGGCGGCGGACATTTCCCAGGACGGGAAGATCACCGCCCGCTGCCCGGCCACCGGCGCATGCTGGCTGAGCTTCGAATCGCTGGCGATCTTGCCGAAGAAGTTGTTCTCCTCGACCGAGGTCATGCCGACGTGGCCGTCCGTGCCGCCGATCAGGCCGAACTTGTACGGGTTGACGCCCAGGGAGTTCTTGAAGGCGAGGCCGCGCATCAACCCGGTTCGCGCATAGTCGGCTTCGGTGGGTGTGACGGGCGTGCCGATCAGCAACTTGCGGCGCACTTCGTAGTCCGCGAATTCATCGGTCGGCGCCAGTTCCGGCGCAATCTCTGAAGTTCCCTTCATCTGCGTGACTTCGATCAACGACTCCCAGCGCGCGCGGTTGCGCGCGTACTGCGCATCGAACGGCCGGCCGTCGCTGTCGACCACGTCGAACATCAGGCCACCGGAGATGTTGGAGTTGTGCGGAACGGCGATGAAGTCCACGCCCAGCTGCTTCGAGGTGGCATCGAGCCAGGACCACAGGTCTTCGGGCCGGTTGCTGTCCACGCCCTGCAGTGAATAGAACTGGCCCGCGGCATAGGGAATGAACTGGCTGGCCTGCTTGGCGCTGGCATTGCTGATCACATTGCGATGCAGGTTCTTGCCGGCAACCATCGCCGTCCACTCCCAGCCGAACAGCGTGGTGAACGTGCCGGGAATGTTGTTCTTCTCTGCGGCGTCGACTTCCTTCTGCCAGGTGGAGCTGCGCATTTCCGGAGTGGTGACTTTCTGCAGCACGTTCAGGGCAGGATTGGCGCGCGCGAAGCCCTGCAGCCCTGTCCACGGCTTTTCCTTCGCGGCAGCGAGCAACGTACGGCCGATTTCACTCTTCTCCATCACCGGATCGCCCGTCGACACCAGCGCGTCGATGCCCAGGCTGTCGGAGTGGTCGGTGACCGCGAGGAAATCCAGTGGCCGGTCGATCTGCACCTTGGTATCGAGCGTGCGGTGGTACACCGGGACGCCGCGCGCAAAGCGGTAGGCATCATCCGGCGTCATGTAGGTGTTGCCCACGCCATAGGCATCGAGCGAATAGTTGGTGTGCAGATGCAGGTCGCCCCAGTAGAGGTGGCGCTCCTGCCCGATGGCACTGCAGGACAGGCCCAGGGCAACGAGGCCGGTGATGGCGAGCCGGGATTGGAGCATGACGCTTCCTCTAGCTGGGAATTCGGTCCGGGATTATAGGCGACTCGCGCGCATGCACGGCCAGTTCATTGCAGCCAGGCAAGCAGGGCTTTGCTCACGGCCTCGGGTCGCTCCATGGTGCTCATGTGCCCACAGTCTGCTATGCCCACCAGACAGCTGCCGCTGATGAGACGCGCCATTTGCTCGTGCCTTGCGAGCGGGCTCCAGCTGTCCTCGCGCCCGCACAGCACCAGCGTCGGCAAGCGAAGCTGCGACAGCAGCCCGGTGCGGTCGGGTCGCCCGAGCAAGGCGCTGACCTGTGCCGCGAACTGCGCCACCGTGGCGCGTGCAATCATCGAATGAATCGCATCCATCAGTGGCGCGTCGGAGAGCCGCGCCGGATGCACCATGCCGCGCGCCCATTCGCGGGCCATGACGAGCATGCCATCGCGCTGTGCCATCTCGAGCAGGCGGTAACGTCCGGCCTTCTCGCGCTCGCCGGCGTCGCCCGGCGCCAGCGCCTCGTGGCCCGTATCCAGCAGTGCCAGCCGCGATACACGCTCGGGCGCACGCGCCATCACCTCGAGTGCAACCCGACCCCCCATGGAATGGCCCGCCAGTGCGAACCTGGGCGGAGCCTGATCCAGGATTCGCTCGGCCATGATGCGCAGCGTGTCGCTGTCGGCATGGTCGGGCACCTGAATCTCGCGGCCCGTACCGCAGGCTTCGATCTGGTGCTCCCAGACGGTGCCGTCGCACATCAATCCGGGGACCAGCACCAGTGGCTCAGGTTGTTTCATGCGTTGGCAGCCCTGCAGTTGAGGCCACATTAGACCAGAGGCCAGGCCATGCGCACGCGCCTGGAATTCCTGCGTGAACGCGGTTCGGAGGGTATCGGGCTCATCAGGTGGCTTATCATGCGTGTGATGAATGGAGATAGACCCGCAAGATGATTGACACGAAGCTCTTCTATATCGACGGCAAGTGGACCACCCCTGCCCTTCCCTTTGATCTGGACGTCGAGAATCCGGCAACCGGGCAGACAATCGCCAGGATCAGCCTCGGCGGCCAGGCCGATGTCGACCGCGCCGTGGCAGCCGCACGCGCTGCTTTCGAATCGTGGTCCGAGACCAGCGTCGAAGCGCGCATCGCGCTGCTCGAGCGCATCGTCGCCGAATACAACCGGCGCGCGCCCGAGCTGGCGAAAGCCGTTACGGCGGAGATGGGCGCGCCGTTCTGGCTGGCCCGCGATGCCCAGGTGCCGCTGTGCGCCGCCCACTTCGCGCAGGCCATCGAAGTACTCAAGCGCTACGAGTTCGAGCGGCGCTTCGGCACCACGCTGGTCCGCCGCGAACCGGTGGGCGTGTGTGCGTTGATCACGCCGTGGAACTGGCCGCTGTACCAGATCGGCACCAAGGTGGCATCCGCGCTGGCCGCCGGCTGCACCATGGTGCTCAAGCCCAGCGAGATCGCGCCACTGAACGCGATGCTCTTCACCGAAGCGCTGGATGCCGCAGGCGTGCCGCTCGGCGTGTTCAATCTGGTCAACGGCGATGGCCCGAGCGTGGGCGTGCCGCTGTGCATTCATCCCGATGTCGACATGGTGTCGTTCACGGGTTCCACGCGCGCCGGCATCGAGGTGGCGCGCAATGCCGCACCCACCGTGAAGAAGGTGGCGCAGGAACTCGGCGGCAAGTCGGCCAACATCCTGCTCGATGATGCGGACCTTGCCACCTTCGTTCCCGCGGGCGTGCAGGCCTGCTTCATGAACTCCGGCCAGGCCTGTGCGGCGCCGACGCGCATGCTGGTGCCACAGCACCTGCACGATGAAGTGGTGAAGCTTGCGAAGGCATCTGCGGAAGGCACGTTGGTGGGTGATCCACTCGCCGACGGCGTGAAGGTGGGCCCGCTGGTCAGCAAGACGCAGTTCGAGCGCGTGCAGGGTTACATCAGGAAGGGCATCGAGGAAGGTGCCACGCTGATCGCCGGCGGCCCGGGCAAACCCGACGGCCTCGCCACCGGTCACTACGCCAGGCCCACGATCTTTGCGAACGTGCGCTCCAACATGACCATTGCGCAGGAGGAGATCTTCGGGCCGGTGCTGGTGATCATTCCTTACCAGGATGAAGAAGACGCCGTGCGCATCGCCAACGACTCGCAGTACGGGCTGTCGGGTTTCGTGGTCTCGAAGGATCTGGAACGCGCGCGCAAGGTTGCGCGACGCATGCGCACCGGCCAGGTGCGCCTCAACGGCGCGAAGCACGATTTTTCCGCGCCGTTCGGGGGCTACAGGTATTCGGGCAATGGCCGCGAGTTCGGCGTGTTCGGAATGGAAGAGTTTCTCGAAGCCAAATCCATCTGCGGGTATTTCACCAGCTGATCGACAGCGTATCGGCAGCGGCACGATCAATCCGGGGATTGCTGCCGCAGCACCAAGACCAGGACCATGCTGCCGTGCGGTGAAGCGCAAGCCTGTGGCTGATAGGTCATGCACACCTGCGGTGATAGCCAAATCTTGTGGTGCTTCCCGCCAGTAACGCTCGCAGAATCCGCAGCGGTCGTGACCGGATGTCACGAACAATCACACAAAAAAAGATCTGCAATGGGAGGGAAAGTTCATGGCGACCCGATCGCGTTCGGACGCATTGCGCTCAAGGATTCACAGGACACTTCGGGGTCGAGCACCCTTCGCCTTTGCTCTCGGGCTGGCAGTCAGCTATTCCGGATTCACACCTGCAGCGGAAGAGAAGAAAACCGACTCCGCTACTGAACTCGAAGAGGTCGCGGTCACGGGTTCGCGCATCACCGTGGTGACGGGCATGGATACGCCGACTCCGGTCGCAACACTGCAGGCCGAAGAGCTGCAGGCCATGGCGCCCAACAGCCTGACTGCGGCGCTGGTGCAGCTGCCCCAGTTCTACAACAGCACGACGGCCGAGGGCTTCGGCAACATCGGCACCGTGAGCTTCTTCAACTCACCCGGTGGCGGCAGCCTGAATCTGCGCGGCATCGGTTCCAAGCGCACACTGACGCTGCTGGACGGGCGACGCATGGTGCCGGCCTCGGCGTACGGCGGACCGGACATCAACCTGTTCCCCACGCAGATGGTCCAGCGCATCGAAGCAGTGACCGGCGGCGCCAGTGCCGCCTACGGTACCGACGCGGTGGCCGGTGTCGTGAACTTCGTTCTCGATACCAAGTTCGAAGGGCTGCGCTTCAATGCGCAGACAGGGTTCACCAGCCGTGCTGACGCGAAGAACCAGCAGTACTCCATGGAACTTGGCCATCAACTGGGCGACCGGACGCACCTGCTTTTTTCGGCTGGCTACATGACCCAGGACGATGTCCAGGGCTTTCAAGGCCGCGACTGGTACCAGGGGTGCGGCCTGATCGCCAACCAGAACGTGCCTGCCGGCCACACGGCCGGAGAATCGCCCGACATCCCCGTCAACGTTCCCACCTGTAATCTGCACAACACTGGCGGCACCTATGACGGCATGTTCACCGTCGCTGGAAAAAAGTACGAGCTGATGCCGGATGGCAGTGCCATTCCGTTTGTCACCACCGCGACAGGCCCGTTGCAGCCAGGCGGTGGCGGGCAGAACGTGAGCTTCACCGACCAGCAGCTGGCGCCCTCGCAGAACCGCAAGAACGTGTTCGCCTATCTGGACCATGACATCACGGACAACTTCAACGTGTACGTCCAGGGTATCGGGGGATGGCAGACCCTGACCCAGGTCGCGCGCACCGGCGACATTCTGGCCGGCCCTCCGCAGCAGCTGACGATCTATCGCAACAATGCCTATCTGCCATCCAGCGTCGCGGACATCATGGACAACGCCGGAGTCACCAGCTTCACGATGACCCGGTACGGTATGACTGGCGAGGGAACCTACCAGAACATCACCGATACAAGGAGCGCCACGCTGGGCTTCAAGGGCACGATCAAGGCCGACGGGTTCTTCAATGGGTGGAACATTGATGGCTATGCGCAGTACGGCAAGAACGACCTGGATGCCTCGCAGGGCGGCAGCCTGCGCCTCGATCGCATCTATCTCGCTGTCGACGCCGTGAGTGATCCGGTGACCGGCGCCATCCGCTGCAATATCACGGCGACATCCGGCTACGTTCCGGGCTGCGTACCGTTCAACGTATTTGGCCGGAACGGCGCCAGCGCGGCTGCCGTGGACTGGGTGAAGGGCTACGACCCCGGCGAGTCCGTGACCGTCAACCCGTTCATTGGCTTCGATAACAATGGTGACCCCCTCTACGGCGACCCGTACAGCTACACCAGCGACGAGGCCAAGCATCGCCTGGTCAAGACCACGCAGAAGGTGTTCGAACTGAACGCCAGCGGCAAGTTGTTCGATGGCTTCGGTGCGGGTCCCGTAACGGCTGCGATCGGTGCCCACTGGCGCAAGGAAGCCATTGACCAGAAGGTCAAGGCCTCAGCCGAAGGCAATACCGCAGCCGATCCGACGTTCCACCCCGTGTGGTGCAGCGATGGCAACACTGCGGCCAGCTGTCTTGACCCGCGCGTGGGACGCCCGGCCGGCAACATCGGTATCCGTGGGGTTGGTGCCAATTCCTGGCAGAACATCGTCGACACGCAGTTCTCGAACGTGCCGTTCATCGCGGGCTCCTTTACCGTGAAGGAGCTGTATGCCGAAACGCTGGCGCCGGTGATTGCCAACGCGCCATGGATGCAGGAATTCAATTTCTCCGGCGCCATCCGCTGGGCGGACTACGGCGGCTCGGGCAGCATCTGGTCGTGGAAGGGCGGCTTGAACGCCACCTTTACCGACGAATGGCGTCTGCGCGGCACCTACTCGCGAGATACGCGCGCGGCGAATATCTCAGAGCGCTTCGACCGCACGGGTGGCTTTACACTTCCTCTCACTGATTACGTGACTCCGACTCCGACTGGATGGACCAACGGCGTATCCCTTGCCACCACAGTCAATGGAGGCAATCCGACCGTGGACCCGGAGACGGCCGACACCATTACCGTTGGCCTCATCTACCGGCCCGAGTGGCTGGACGGGTTCAATGCCTCGCTGGACTGGTTGCATGTCGACCTCAAGGGCGCTATCGAAACGCTGCCGGCTCAGGACGTGTTGAACTTGTGCTCGGCGGGCGACACGGACCAGTGCGCACGCATCACGCGTGATCCGACCACGAATGCCATCCTGTTCATTCCGCAGACCTTCCAGAACCTCAACAAGGTCACGCAAGAGTCGCTGGATCTGGAAATGTCCTACACCCGCCCGGTGCAGATCTTCGGCGGCGACGAGCGCGTCGGCGTGCGGTTGTTCAGCACCTTTTTGCTGGAGAATTCCGTTACCAGCACCAACGGCACCAAGACCGATTATGTCGGCAACGTTTCCGGCGGCACCCCGAACTCCCAACAGCTGTTCAAGAGGAAGGCAAACCTCTCCCTGAACTACGACAACGGTCCGTTCGGCTGGAATGTGCAGGTCCGTTATATCGGCAAGGGCAGGCTCTCGTATGCGTACAACCAGTTCAACGCAGCCTTCATGGGCGGAGCGGTGAAGTACGACGTACCCGATAACACCGTGGCTTCCGTCACTTACTTCGACACCAGGCTGAGCTACGACATCCGGCTCGGAGAGTCAGGCACGATGCAGATCTTCGGCAACGTGAACAACCTGCTGGATCGCGAGCCGCCCGTGGTTTATGGCCTGAACACCAATTTCCAGGTGGCCGGCGCCTACGACAATCTGGGACGCACCTTCGTCCTGGGCGTGAACCTGAAGTTCTAGAAGTCGCCATGTCAGGGCAAGCGGCCTTGGGGGTCCCCCTCCCATGGCCCGCCCGACCCGGAAGGTAGTTCCGGGTCGGGCGATCTCCAGGTAGCCGTCAGCAGGTCAGCCGTGCAGTATCGCGGCATGAGGGATGTCGTCGCATTGCTGTTGGCCGGACTGGCCTCGGCACCCTGTGCACACGCCGCACCGCTGCAGCTGCTGTGGGGCGATACGCACCTGCACACTTCCTATTCCACGGATGCTTATTCCGGCGGCAACACGCTGATCGACCCGGACACGGCCTACCGCTATGCAAAGGGAGAGCCGGTGCTGCATCCCACTGCGCGCACGAAGATCCGGCTCGACCGGCCGTTGGACTTTCTGGTTGTCTCCGACCATGCCGAGTTTCTGGGGCTGCAGGTGGGGCTGTCGAAGCAGGACCCCGCGATGCTGGCCACGCCGTCCGGTCGGCGCCTGGCAGACCTGCTGAAGCAGAATCCGGCGGCCATATTTCGCGAGATCGTGCGCATCGACAAACCGGAGGAATCGGAGCTGGTACGCGATCTGTATACACGCGCGGTGCGCACCAGTGCATGGGCCACCCTCGCCGAAGCCGCGGACCGCAACAATGATCCTGGCCATTTCACGGCACTGATCGGCTGGGAGTGGTCCTCCGCGCCCGGCGGCCTGAATCTGCATCGCGTGGTGCTGACCTCCACCGATGCTGCCACCGCGAAGAAGTTCCTGCCGTTCAGCTACTACGACAGCTACCGGCCCGAGGACCTCTGGAGCTGGCTGGAGAAGACCGCGGCGGCTACGGGCGCACAGTTCGTCGCCATCCCGCACAACTCCAATCTGTCCAACGGCCTGATGTTCGACAGGGTGGACAGCGACGGTCGCCCGATCAGCGCCGAGTACGCCCGCCACCGCGCTCGCTGGGAACCCGTGATGGAAGTGACGCAGGTGAAGGGCAGTTCCGAAACGCACCCGCTGCTTTCGCCCGACGACGAACAGGCCGCCTTCGAGATCCGCGACAAACTGCTCGGTGGCGGGCCGGTCATCGCCGCGGAGGGTTCGTTCGCGCGGCCCAGCCTGCTGCGCGGGCTGCAGATTGAATCGAGTACCGGCGTCAATCCGTACAAGTTCGGCCTGATCGGCGGCACCGATTCGCACACCGGCCTTTCCTCCACGGCCGAGTACGATTTTCTCGGCAAGATGGCCAGCGACATGCTGCCGGAACAGCGCGTGAAATCCACCGGCACCAATTTCCGCGCGTGGGAAATGTCCGCCTCGGGCCTGGCCGCGGTCTGGGCAGAATCCAACACGCGGCAGGCCATCGTGGATGCCATCCGGCGCAAGGAGGTGTATGCCACCACGGGCACGCGCATCGCGCTGCGTGTATTCGGCGGGTTCGATTTCAGGGCACGCGACACGCGCGAACGCGACCTGGATGCGTTCGGTCACTCGCATGGCGTGCCGATGGGTGGAGACCTGAAGCAGGCTCCGCGCAACAAGCCGGTCGGCCTGTTGATCCAGGCCGTGAGGGATCCGCTCAGCGCAAGGCTGGACCGGGTGCAGGTGATCAAGGGCTGGCTGGATGACCGCGGGGAGAAGCACGAGCAGGTGTTCGATGCCATCGTCGCCGGGAAAGACGGCGCCACCGAACTGGTGACCATGTGGAAGGATCCACAGTTCGACGCGGCACAACACGCCTTCTATTACGTACGGGTACTCGAGCGTCCCACGCCCCGGCACCAGGTCTACGATGCAATGGCGCTCGGCATGGATCCGGCGGGTACAGGCTTCGCGCCGACCATACAGGAGCGCGCCTTTTCTTCGCCGATCTGGTACACACCATGAAAGGGGGCGACACATGAAGCTCGGACACATGATGGCTGTTGCAGCACTGGCACCTGCGCTGGCATCGGCCGCGGATTTCTCCGGTACCTGGAAGCTGGACAACGAATTCAACGGCAAGGTCTCGGCCATCTTCTGCACGCTGGTGCAGGCGAAGAACGAACTCACCGGCAGCTGCAGGCCCGACATCCAGGGCATGGAGGCTGCGAAGCTGAAGGGTACGGTCGAAGGCTCGAAGGCCAGATGGGGTTACGACCTGGTTTTCAACGGCAAGCCGGCACGGGTGGATTACGAAGTCACGCTGGCTGCCGATGGGTCGCTTTCCGGAAGCCTGCTGCGCAATGGCAGCGGCTCGCTGATCAAGGGCGGGCGCAAGCCGTAACGAGCTGCGGCGGCAATGTTACTTGCCGCGCTTCCAGGTCACATCGAAGTGCGTGGTCTGGATTCCCTCCAGTTCGATGTCCACCTGGAAGTGAACGTCATCCGAACGTGAACCGACGGTGATCATCGTGTTTGCGAAGCAGTCGCGCACGTCGACTACCTTGCAGGTGGTGCGAAACCGCACGCTGTCGCCGCGCAGGTCACTCGAATCGCTGGCACCGTAGCCCTTGTCATCCACGGTCATGAAGCGGACCTTCGGGTCCTTGATCTCCAGGCCCAACAGCAGCGCGCCGGGATTGAAGCTGGTTTCATAGGTCGGCGTACGCAGCGTGACCATGCACCGCACACCGGCCCCAACGCCCACGCCTTCGCACTCGGTCGTGCCCGTGACAGTATCCAGCGGCCCATTCAGGCTCGACACCGTGCCCGTGTTGCGGTACTTGCCGATCAGCCGCCGGAGCCAGCCGTCGATGGAGCCGCGATCCCTGACTGGCCGCTGGGCAGTGACCAGCACCTCGGAGAGTTCATCGTCTTCCTGCGCCGCGCTTTGGGGTCCCGGCGATTGCGCCAGCGCCGTACCCGCCACCAGCAATGCCGCGTACCTGTACTTCATGCAGTGAAGCTACCACTTTGCACGGCGCCCCTCTCGCCGTACCGGCGGCAATGGGGTAGCGTTGCCATGGCAGTTCCGCCCGACCGATGGAGGCTGACCGATGCGCTGGCGCGATGGCAGACGCAGCGACAACGTCGAGGATGTCCGCGGCCGCAGCGGGCCGGGCTTCGGCCGCGGCGCAAAGTTCGGCGCCGGCACGCTGATCGTCGTGGTGGCCGCGTATTTCCTGGGCGTGGATCCGCAGCTGGTGATGGGGCTGCTGGATACCGGGGACCTCGGAGGCACCACACAGGTCGGGCCGGAGCAGACCGCACCGCCAGACGATGAGGCCGGGCAGTACGCGGCAACGGTGCTGGGGTTCACCGAGGACGTGTGGACCCAGCTGTTTGCCAGCTCCGGTGAGCGCTACACGCCGCCGCGCCTGCGCCTGTTTTCCGGGCAGGATGTTTCGGGTTGCGGCACCGCCGATGCGGCAGCCGGCCCGTTCTACTGCCCGGCCGACCAGAAGGTCTATGTGGATCTGGACTTCTTCCGCGAGCTGGTACAGCGCTTCGGCGGGCCTGGCGACGCCACCGAAGTCGGCAGTTTCGCGCAGGCCTATGTCATCGCGCATGAAGTCGGCCATCACGTGCAGACCCTGACCGGCATCTCGGACCAGGTGCACCGCTCCCAGGCGCGCGCCACGGAGCAGGATGGCAATGCATTGCAGGTGCGCATGGAACTGCAGGCAGACTGCTATGCCGGCGTGTGGGCCCATTACGAGCAGGATCGCCTTGACACCCGCGACATCGACAGCGCGCTGGCCGCCGCCGCCGCGGTGGGCGACGACATGATCCAGAAGAAGATGCAGGGGTACGTGGTACCGGAGAGCTTCACGCATGGCAGCGCGGCGCAGCGCCAGCGCTGGTTCCGCGCCGGCTTTGCCGGCGGCAAGCCGGCTGATTGCGACGCGTTTTCCGCGCGGAGTCTCTGACGCGCGCGTCTACAGACGGCTGAAATCGATGCGCAGGCCGACGCCGATGCGCGTGCCGAAATCATCGTGCAGGTAATCCGCCGCCAGCGCCATGCGCTTCCACAGGTAGTAGCGTGCTCCGAGCGTCACCACGGAACGGCATTCCTCGATGGAGGTGGTGAGCTTGAGCCGGCCCAGCAATTCCAGCCGATCATTGAACCGGTGGCCAATTTCGAAGTTGACTGCCGCACCGACGGAAACGCCGTCCATTCCCCCGGGTTCGTCTTCGGGACCGAAGCTGCCGCCCACGGCATCAGCCGACAGGCCCGCCACCATGCGCGTCGCAGCGCCCGATGAAAGGCGCATGCCAACGCCCAGCGACAGCATTCCGACGCCACCGCCCAGGTGCTCGCGCGCATCGATGCCGCCATCCAGCACCACGCGCTGGCCCGGCTGGGCGGCGACGCGGAAGCTCGCCCCCCGGTCACCATGCGACGGTTCCTGAAACGAGAATTCGGTGAAACTGCTGGCCGGTTCCGCGGCAGCAGCCGCAGCGCAGCCCAGCAGTCCAAGTACCAGCATCAATGGCACGCGCCTGTCCATGGCGGGAGTTTCCTTGTCGTGAAGCTTCGATGGCTTTGAATCGTGATGCGTCCGTGGTGGCCAGATTAGCACGCCGCAGGACTTCGACATGCGACATCAAATGCATGCGCAGAAACTCCTTGTCTCCGGCATGCGCCTGCTCCAGCATCCGGCATTCATTCGGGAACCTGCTGGCAATGGTGCTGAAAATGTCGATGAACCTGGTACGCAACGTGGCAATTGGCGCAGTCATCGGCACCATGGTTGCCTGCGGAGGCGATGGCGTCTCGCTGCGCCCGCCCAGTGCCTACACGCTGAGCCCGCTGGTATCCGATGGCTCGATCACGGCGGCATTCACCGACACGCATCTGCGCGACCCCCGGGGGCTGGCCCGACTGCCCGGCGGTGCGATGTGGCTGGCGAACAATGCCGATCACAGCGCCACCCAGTACGACGGCACCGGCGTCGCGCAATCGGCAGCGGTGAATCTCGCCGTCACCGGCAGCGCCGGTGATGCCACAGGCGTGGTGGCCAACAGCTCCCCTGCCGATTTCCAGATCAGCAGTGGCATGACCAGCGCACCCGCGCAGCTGATATTCGCCACCGCGGGCGGCCGGCTGCTGGGCTGGTCACCGGCAGTGGATGCGGGCAATGCCGTCACCGTCTACAGCGATGCGGGTGGTGCGCAGTACACGGGCCTTGCCATCGCCACCGCCGGTGGCGCCGCGCAGCTGTATGCGGCGGATTTCAACCACGGCCGGATCGACATCTTCGATGCGGGCTTCGCGAAGCTGGATGGCTCGGGCAAGTTCGTCGACGCGGGGCTGCCCGCGGGTTATTCGCCCTACAACATCCAGGCCATTCAGCGCCAGGGCACGACCGTGCTCGCGGTGGCGTATGCGCTGCGCGATTCCGTCAGTGGCAATGTGGTGCCGGGCGCCGGCAATGGCGCGGTCAACCTCTTTGACACGGCCGGCGCACTGGTGACCCATCTGGTGTCCGCCGGTGCGCGGCTCAATGCACCCTGGGGCATGGCCGTGGCGCCTGCCCCCTTCGGAACGCTGGGGGGCGGCTTGCTGGTGGGCAGTACCGGTGACGGAGTGATCAAGGGGTTCAGCGTGGTGAACGGCGCCTACCTCAACACGCTCACCGACGCGGCCGAGGCACCGATTGTGATCGACGGGTTGTGGGGCCTGGCATTCGGCAATGGCGCCAGCAACCAGCCAACCAAGGTGCTGTACGTCACCGCCGGCAGCAATGGCGGAGTCAACGGCCTCTATGCGCGCATCGATCTGGGCGCGCAGGCGCCGGATATCGTTGCGCCCACCGGTGTCGCGATCACCGCACCCGCTGCGGCTGCCACGGTCAGCGGCGCCATCAGCGTGTCCGCGAGCGCCAGCGACAACATCCACGTGACGAAGGTGGTTTTCTCGGTCGAGTCCGGCGGCACCACCAGCGAGATCGGCACTGCCACGACCGCGCCGTTCGGCATCGAATGGAACACCGGTACGGTCACCAATGGCGCGGCGACCCTGACCGCGCGGGCCTTCGACGCCGCGGGCAACTCGACCAGTTCCGCAGCGGTGATGGTCACCGTGGACAATGTCGCCGACGTGGCGCCGCCGACCGTGAGCCTGACCGCGCCGGCGGCCGGCAATGTCAGCGGCCTCGTTACGGTGAGCGCCACGGCCAGTGATGATGTCGGCGTGGCTTCAGTGCAGTTCTACGCCGGCACCACGTCGCTGGGCACGGATACCACCCCGCCCTATTCAGTGGTGTGGGATACCACGAGTCTGAGCGGCACGCAGAACCTCACCGCCGTCGCGACCGACGGTGCCGGCAACATGACCACCAGTGCGGTGGTGCAGGTAACCGTGACGGCCAACACCGTGACGCTGGCCCAGCTGCAGACGGACATCTTCACGCCGTATTGCGCCAGCTGTCACAACGGCACCAGCACCGACACGCTCACGCACCCCATGAATCTCACCAGCGCCAACGCGTCCTACAGTTCCATGGTGGGCATTGCCAGCGATCAGGTCGGCCTGCAGCGCGTGCAACCCAACAACGCGGCCAGCAGCTACCTGATCCGCAAGCTCGAAGGTTCGCAGTCCAGCGGCGAGCGCATGCCCACCAACGGGCCTTACCTGGATACCGCCACCATCGACCTGGTGCGCAGCTGGATCCAGGCGGGCGCGTTGCAGTAGCGCGGCTTCAGTCGCGCGTGCCGAACTGGTAGCGCACACCGGCTGCCAGCACGGATTCATTCGCGTCGAGCGTGCTCTTGTCGTACTTCTCGTGCGAGGCGGCGACGTTCACCGACAACGCCGGCGTGAGCTGGTAGCTGCCGCCCAGCGTGATGCCGATGATCGGGTCGATCTTCTCCATGTCGCGATACCTGACGCCGGCGTTCCATTCCAGCTTTGGCCCGAACCGGCCGCGCAGGCCGGCAGCCAGGCCCAGGCCGCTGCGCGAGGCATTGGTGTCGCGCGGTGTGTAGGCAACGTGCGGCGTGACCTTCAGGCTGTCGTAGGAAATGCCGCCCAGCAGATCCAGATTCGGGCCCAGCGACAGGTGGGCACCCACGAGCGCGGCGGCGTTGGTGAATTCCAGATGGTCACTGTCGGCCGAGTACTTGTTGCGCGAATAGCTCAGAGCCAGGAACAGCGGCTGGTCGTTCGAGATCGAACCTTCGATCCGCCAACCCTTGCCGCTATCCGAGTCCCCGCCGGATTTCACCCTGCTGCCGAGCACGCTGCCCTGCACGTAGTTGTAATTGAAGCCATCGGCCAGTGCATTGCCGCCGATTGCCGTTGTGCCGAGCGCGGCCAGGATCAGAGATTTGCGCATGACTCTTCCCATTGCAGTGGATCTTGTTGTTTCGAATCCGGCGATGCCGGGGCCGCACTATACCGCCTTCACGACTCGCGCCGAGTCTTCGACAGCCGAAGCGCTTTCAGCCGCCAGCGGGCCGCTTTTCAGACAGGTGGTCCGCCAGGCGCAAGGCAAGCGCAATGATGGTCAGCGTCGGATTCGCCCAGCCACTGGTGCTGAACACCGAGCTGCCGGCCACGTACAGGTTCGAATAGCCGTGCACGCGGCAATCGGCGTCGACCACGCTGGTGCGCGGATCCCGCCCCATGCGCGTGCCGCCCAGATGGTGGTAGCCCGCGATGGGATGATTGCCCACGGTGGGATCCACCGGCCATGCGGGACCGGGCTCGTTCAGCCAGTCGCTCAACGTGACGGACCCCTTGCCCTGTCGCTGCAATTCTTCGCTGAAGACTTCAGCAAGCACGCGCGCCGCCTGCTTGTCGATGTCGCCGAGCTGCCAGTCCAGATCCGCGCGCCGCACGCCCAGCGCATCGCGTTCCGCGGACAGCAGCACACGGCTGGCCGGATTCGGCGCCTGTTCGCCGCGCACGATCAGATACAGGCCGGCGCCACGGCGCGCACGCCATCGTTCCACGTTCGTGCGCACCGCCTTGTGGGCCCACGCGCGCACGCCGCGATACAGGTGATCGAGCACGCGGCCCGTGCGGTTCGGCGCAAGCGAATGCTTGAGCTTGTGATACAGCTGGTTGCCCAGCGCCACGCCTTGCTTCGGATCGCGCTGCAGCTTGAACGTGAAGATGCCGTTCAGCGCCCGCCGCTCGCGCTGCAGCCGCTCGCTCAGGCGCAGCACCGGCGCCAGCGGCGGACCTTCTTTCATGAAGCGCTTCTGGAAGGCATCCCAGATCTCGAATGCGTGGTCCGTCTTGACCTTGCCGATGCGGCCACAGGGATGTTCCATGAAGCAGCGCCCGACCTGATCGTGCGCGTTGCCCAGGCCATGCGGCTCCACGTCGTCGGAGACCAGCATGAGCCGCACATTCTCGATGGCGCCACTGGCGAGCACATAGTGGCGCGCCGTTACCTGCTTCTCGACGCCGCCCAGCGTCTTTACCAGTATGTGCCGCACATTGCGGCCCTCGTCATCGGCCTGGATGCGCACGGCATTGGCATGCAGCACCACCTGCACATCGGGCGCCTTGAACAGGTCGGTGGCCCGGCCGGCCGTGAAGCGCTCGGTGCTCTCGTCGAAGCGCCACAGCGCGCTGGTCATCGCTTCCGGATCGAACCCGGGGTCGTCGATGCCCAGCGCATTCCAGATGTCCTGTTCGTAGTTGAACGTGCCCAGCTCCAGCTGCGCGTGCGCCACCCGGTACCAGGGGTCGAGCACCTGGCGGTCGATGGGCCAGCCGCTGTAGGGCACCCAGTCACGCTGCGCGAAATCGATGGGATCCAGCAGCGCGCTGCGCCCACCCCAGATCGCCACGGTGCCGCCGAAGAAGCGCAGGCGCGACTCTTCCAGGTCGTAGTAGGGCATGCCGACATTGGCGCCGCGGTACAGCTCCTGCGTGTCGCGTTCGAAATCCAGCCCGCCGCTTTCCAGCAGGCACACGGAATGGCCGCGACGCATCAACTCGCGCGCGAGTGTGATGCCGGCGGCGCCGGCCCCGACAATGCAGAAGTCGGTCACGCTGCCGTTCCACTCGGGATTCCGCGCCAGATCGATCAACACACCGCACGCTCCGTCATCGCTGACTGCCCAGGATTCATGCCAGCCTTCCAGGCCTGTTCCCACCAGCAGCCGAACATCGCGATGGCGTAGAGGATGCGGCCGTGATTGGCCTTGCCGGCCGCATGTTCGGCGAACAGCTGGTCGACCGCCGATGGCAGCAGAAAGCCACTGCGCACCGCGCCACTGTCATGCCAGGCCTGCTGCGCGAACTGGTAGAAGCCGCCCCGGAACCAGTCGGCGAAGGGCAGCTGGAAACCCAGCTTGCGATCGTCCAGCGCGTCTGGTGGAAGCCACGGCTCGATGGCCTTGCGCAGCGCGTACTTGCCGACCCTGCCCCGCAGTTTCATCTCCTCGGGCATGGTCAGGCACCAGTCCACGAATTGATGCGAGAGGAACGGCACGCGCGCCTCCAGCGAGTGCGCCATGCTGGCGCGGTCCAGCCGGTTCAGCAGCGAGCCCGGCATGTGCACGGTGATGTCGGCCAGCATGAACTGCTGCAGCGGGTTCAACTGCCGCAGCGCTCCATCACCAAAGTACTCGGCCTCGAGCAGCGCGAAGGCGTGCGGCAGCTCCTGGCTGGAATGGAAGTCCGGTGCATAGATGCGCTCGCGTACCTGCGGCGTGCTGATCTGCGTGCCGGCGAAAAAGCGCTGGAAGTTGTCGGCCAGCAAAGCCGAATCGCGAAAGCGCCGCGCGCCATGCCGCAACTTGTTCCACCGGTGCGAGCCGGTGGCGGGCAGGGCTTCAACCACCGAGACCAGCGGACCCAGCAGCCGCAGCAGCGGCCGCCAGCGCGCCGCCGCCAACGCGGTGCGCTGGCGCTTGTAGCCGGCAAAGATCTCGTCGGACCCCTCGCCGCACAGCACCACCTTCACATGCTGCGCAGCCAGTTTCGACAGATGCCAGATCGGCACAGCGGCCGTGGCCGCGCAGGGCTCATCGAATGCGGCCTGAACGTCCGGCAGCAGGTCGCCGGCAGCGGCCGGCTCCAGGGGCAGCACGATGTGTTCGCAACCCAGGTGGCGCGCGATCCGTCCCGCCGCAGCGGTCTCGTCGATGGACGTACCGGGGAAGCCAATGGTGAACGCCTTGAACGAAGCATTCGAACAGTGCCGCATGGCCGCAGCGATGGCACTGGAATCGACGCCGCCGGAGAGGAACGCGCCCACCGGGACATCCGACAACATGTGCCGGGCGACGCTCTGCTGCACGCGCGAGCGTGTCTCCTCGATCCACTCCTGCTCCGACAGGTCGCGGCGCACCTGGAAGCGCGGTTGCCAGAAGGCGCGCATCTTGCCATCGCCGGCGGGCCCGAGATGCAGCAGATGGCCGGGATCCAGGCTGTGCACCTGGCGGAAGAAGGAGCGTGGTCGCTGCACGTGGCCGAAACGGAAGAAGTCGTGCACGCCGCGATCGTCCAGGTCGAAGCGGTGCTCGGGCAGCACGCGCAGCGCGCGGATCTCCGAGGCAAAGGCCAGCCCACCGTGCTGGCGCGTGAGGTACAACGGCTTGATGCCCAGTGGATCGCGGGCCAGTGTCAGCCCACGCTCGCTCCGGTCCCAGATGGCCACCGCGAACATGCCTTCCAGCCGCGCCCAGACCGCATCGCCCCAGTGGACGAAACCGGCCAGCACTGTCTCGGTATCGCTGTGGGTGGTGAAGACGTGGCCTGCGCCTTCCAGCTCGCGTCTCAGCTGCGGATGGTTGTAGATCTCGCCATTGAAGACGATGGTGTAGCGGCCGTCTGCAGTGGAAATCGGCTGATGGCCACCGGCCACATCGATGATGCTGAGTCGCCGCATGCCGAAGCCGAAATCACCATCGACGAAGTAGCCCGCGTCATCGGGACCGCGATGGATGATGGTGTCGCATTGCCGGGCAATGACCGATTCGGCCACGATCCGCCCCACCCTGCTGTACCAACCCGCGATTCCGCACATGCGGCGATTGGACGGATCAGCGAACCAGGTTCGGCTTGAACACCGTATTGATCAGCGACAGCGTAACGATGGGATACACGAAGCCGAAGCAGGTGGTGATGGCAGCGACGACCCCGAAGCCCCGCACCAGGATGATCATCGAACCAATCCTGGCCAGGATGGAAAGCACACCGTAGGCATTGCCCAGCGTGCGGCCCATCACGCGCTTCTGCTGCAGATAGCCGATGCCCGACAGCACCAGCAGCACGGTCAGCACCAGACCGGAGGCCGCCGTGAATGCGAGCAACCCGCGACCGGACTCGAGCATCTGCTGCAGGCTGCCCTGCACCTCGGGCGGCAGGGTGATCGCGCTGGGGTCCATCGACAGGATCGCGAGCCGGCTGAGCGCGCTGATCGCACCAAACCCGGCAATGATGAAGTTGATGATGGCGAGGGCGGTCAGGCCACTGGGCCGTGGATTGTCGTTCATGCTTCCCCCTGATCCGGCCGACAGGCTAACTGAACGCCTTGCGGAAAGACAGGGACAGCACCCGGCCCAGCGGGTCCACCAGCCAGGGCTGGTAGCGCAGCGGCGTGGCGCCGTTCTGGTCACGCACGCTCTGCCGCGCATCCAGCACGTTCTGCAGGTTCAGTGAAATGCGCACGCCCTTCAACGCCTTGTGGTCGGGAAGCAGCGTGTCGAGATTGGTGAAGGCCTGCAGGTCGAAACGCAGCAGCGAGCTGAAATCCAGCCGGCTTGGCGCATCCGCGCTGCCTGCATCCAGGTGCGAGCTGCTGGTCCAGTTCGAGTTCAGCTGCATGCCGCTGCCGTTGTAGGCAAGCCCGAGCGTGCCCTGCACCCGGTGACGTGCCTGCGGGGTGCCAAAACCCGCACCACCCGACAGCAGATCGACCACGGGCAGGCCCTCGCGCAGGACGCGCTTGTAGGCGATCTGCCACTGGTGCGAGAAATTGAAGTTCAGTCGCCAGCCCGCGCCGGAGAGCGTGTCACCGGCATCCAGCACCATGCCGATGGGCACTGCTCCGGAAGACATGATCACGTTGGCCGCAGAGGCCTGGGCGCCTGCCGGCCCCTTGGGCGCACCAAACGTGCGCCGGAAATTGCCGCCCCAGCGCAGCGATTCATTGCGGGTACGCGTGAAGTTCACCATGCGCGCATCGATTTCATACAGGCGCCCGTCGGCATCGCGCTTGAAACGATCGGGGAACGCCGCCTGCACTTCCGCGCTGGGCGGCGGCAGCGACTGCATGGGGTCGCGGTAGATGGTGCGCGTGTACTGCGCGTTGAGCGTGAAGTCCACCGTCTTCAGCGGCCGGACCTGGCCGCTCAGGTTGATGATGCCACGGTTCTCCACGCGCAGATCCGGGTTGCCGCCGGTGATGTAGCGCACCAGCACCGTCTCCTCGCGCAGGAAGTCATAGGCGCGATAGTCGTCGACAACGACGAGGGGATCGTTCAGTGCGCTGGGCGTCGGCGCCTGCTTTTCCAGGTTGTAGCCGATGCGCACATTGACGCGATTGCCATTGCGCGCATTCAGGCCCACACCGTACGTGTACAGGGTGCCCGTGGCCGAAACATTTCGGGCCGCACCGTTCAGCTCGCCGCCCATGCCAAAGCCCTGCGATTGCGGGGTGCCCATCAACGGCAGCTGCATGGTCAGGTACGCGACCTGGTCCTCGCGCGTGCGATGGCTGCTGACATTGTTCGTGCCGACGGTGCGGGAGTGCTGGCCGCTTCTGGACCACTGCGCGCTCAGGTTCGCATTGGCCTTGCCGGCGGGCAGGTCGAACATCGCCCCCGACAGCTGCACGCGCGCCGAGAGGTTGTTGCCACGCCCGCGCGCGTGGTCACTGAGCACATTACCCAGCAGATCCACCGGCAGCGCCTCAAACGGGTTCAGCGTGCCGGCGTCGATCGCGGACTGCAGGTCGGTGGTATCCACGCGACGCTGGCTGTTCGTGGTGGATTCATTCCAGCCAAAACTGGTATCCGTCATCAGCCGCCACTTGCCCAGCTGCGTGCTGAGATTCACCGACAGGTTCGCGTTGGTGGAATCCCGCTTCTGCTGCAGCGGCCCGCCCAGGTAACGGGCCATGCCCACGTCACTGTCGAAGGGGCTGAACGGCGAGGAGCCGGGAACATGCAGCAGCGTCGAGGTTGCCCCGGTGAGCGAGCTGGACTCGTTGCGATCCAGGTTGGCATTGAGATTCAGTGAAATATTGTGCGGCAGCTGGCGACCCATGTTGCCATTCAGGCCATAGCTGTATGAATCCCCGATCAGCGAGCGGTAACGGCCCATGTCGCTGACATTGGCGCTGTTGGCAGAAGGGACAAAGTCATCCAGCGCGGGATCGGTGAGCCCGGCCGGCACGCCGGCCACCGTCACCGGGAAGCCCGCGGCCGCGCTGAGACCCGGATCGATTTCGCCGCCGGTAACGGGCCATGACAGCACATTGCCGGTCAGGTCATAGGGCACGTTGGTCGACTGGGTCTGGATGCCGCGATGCGCTTCGAGCAGCGGCGATGTCTGGCTGCCGTACACCGACAGGTTGCGGATGTTGCCGTCCACCAGTTTCAGCATGCTGAAATTGCCGTTGCCACCGGTGCCCCGCCCGGCGGTCGACCCGCGCGCCGTGAGGCTGGCCGTTCCCTGTTTGAACTGACTCTTGAGCACCACATTGATGACGCGACGCGTGGGGCTCTCGCCAATGGCAGCGGCGGCCTGCGGCGGCAGCACCTCGACCCGCAGGATGGATTCCGGCGGCAGGTCGTTCACGCTGCGAATGCCGTTGGCCGGCTTGCCGTTGACCAGGATGATCGGCCCCTCGGCGCTGTTGTCCACGTCCGGGGAGATCTGGGTCAGCAGATCACCGACGGTGTTGGCGCCGTAAGCCGCGATGCCGGCCTCGTCCAGTTCGGATTCCGCATAAATGCCGGCCACCACTTCGCCGCTGGTGGCGTAAATGACCACTTCCTCGAGCTCGCGCGCAACGACGCTGCGCGCGGCGTCTTCTGGAGGCGCCTCGGCGCCCTGTGCGGGAACCAGGGTAGCGAGCGTGAGCCCTGCAAGCAGGGTGCACATCCGTGTGACAAGCGGTGACATCGCGATCCTCGCTGACTGCTGGCGCCAGCGTACTGCATCAGATTCGCCGAATTGCGAGGCTGTGGAATTCTTAACGAACCGCGAGGAAGAATGTGACGGGCGCGGCGCCGGCAGATGGCGCCCCACCTCTCACACGGTGAAGATGCTGCGCGCGATATGGCGCTTGCCGCCGCTGACCTGCACCGGGTCGTGCTTTGAATTGAAGTAGTAGATGACGCCGATCTTGCCGGGCGACGCCTCCCACGCATTGGGATAGCCCAGGTCCCAGCTGCCGCCGTCGTCGCGCACGATGAGCTCGCTGCCCCAGGTTGCGCCGCCGTCCTCGCTGACCGCCGCTCGCACGCCGTAGTCGGGCAGCCGGTAGCCATAGACCGCAACGACGCGCCCGTCGGACATCTGCACCAGGCTCGCCGGCGAGCCGAAATCGTTGATGCGCGACAGGAACCCCCAGGTGCGGCCACCGTCGTCGCTGTTGTACACCTCGGACCACATGACGCCTTCCGGGTCGCGCTGGCAGCGCAGCGAACACAGGATGCGTCCGTTCTTCAGCAACAGCCCGCGTGGATAGAACCAGCGATGGCCGCCATAGGGCGCCGTGGTCTGGTAATCGCCCCTGGCGTTGCCGTCGGCGGCATTCTCGGGTGTGATGAACGTCATGAAGTGAAACTCGGTGCCGTCACCGACGCTGCCGTAGACCAGTGGACGACGATTCCAGCCGTTGTCGGTCTCGTACATGAAGTGCAGGCAACGCCCGTCCGGCCGCACGATGTACGAAGAAAGCGAAGTCAGCGACTTCAGCGTTTCCAGCGGCTGCGGCGATGGCGCCGACCAGGTGCGGCCCGCGTCCTTTGAGACCTGCACATTGCGGCCGCCGAACGCGGAGTACAGCAGGTTGTTGCGGTTGCGCCAGTCGATCGGACCCGACGCGGCGAAGGTGGGGCGGGAATCGCCGCCCTGGGTCATGAGATTGATCTCCGGGTTGTCACCGTTCCAGGTCAGGCCGCGGTCGGTGGAGCGCACGGTGACCATCTTGCTGCCCGTCGAGGTGCGGAAGATGTTGTTGTGGGTGATGGTCTCGGGCGTGGTGGTGCTGTAGTCCAGCGTCAGCGCGTCGAAGTTCTGCATCAGGTGACCCTGCGCGTCCTGCCAGAACCCGCGCGTATAGGTCCAGGCGCAGAACTCGTTCTCGCGGCGGTACACCACCGCGTGATCCAGATCCTGCGCGGGACGTGGCGCGGCGTAGGCGTGAATGATGGCCGGCGCACCGGTGATGCGACGCGTGCCGGTGGTGCACGCAGTCAGGGCAACCGCGGGCAGCGCGGATGCGAGCAGGCTTCGACGAGTGATCATTGCAGCTTCCTGTTTACAGACGTACCCGCCCGGCGGTCCGGTCGGCAGCTTCGGCCATGCACACACAGGTGCTGCTTGCCGCGCCCATCATCGATCTGGCGTTACCTGGCCTTCAATGCCAGCTTTGCCACGTTGCCATTGGGCTGGCCCATCTCGATGGAAAAGGTGTTGTCGGCGCTGCGGCTGTAGGCCAGTGAGGTCATGCTGCCCTCGGTGACCGCCTTGAATTTCACGTGCTTGTCGCCGATCTCGGCCAGCTCCAGCTTCTGGGCCACCGGGGTGCGTGGTTCGAACCCGCTGCCCCACTGCTGAATGCTCATCGCCAGCGAGCCGTTCTTTTCCTCGATGGTGATGACCTCCCACATGCTCACGCCATTGGGCCCGCTCATGCGCACCATCGCGGCGATGCCACCGCCTCCGGGGCTGATCCAGTTCTCTTCCAATGTGTTGCCGCCCAGTGGAGCGGACCAGGTGCCGGTCATCCAGGCCAGGTCCGAGATCTTTGCCGGCGGCCCGGCCAGCGCCGTACCGGCAACCATGACGAGGCCGGCCATGAAAAACAGGCGATGCGCGCGCATGTGGCTCCCCTTGCGATGATAGTCGATGCGCAAAGGCTAGCGATTGCGCGCTCCGGAAGCCAGCTTCATCCGTCGCGCAGCGCAAATCCATTACCCGGCTGCGCGCTAATTGTCCTCGGACAGGATGCCCATTGAACGGAAGCGCCCTGTCGCCCCTTTGAGCGTGGAGCGGCCGAAGACGATGCGATTCTTGCCCGCAGCCTTGGCCTCGTAGAGCGCGCAGTCCGCGCGCGCAAAGGCGCCAGTCCAGTTCCTGTCGCCCGTGTTGCCGATGGCTGTGCCGAAACTGGAAGTGAAGGACACGGGCCCCTGCGGTGAATCGACCGTGGTGCGATTGATCTGCGCACGGATCCTGCCCGCCATCTCGTGCAGGGAATCCTCCGTGAAATCACCTGAACAGAGAATTGCGAACTCCTCGCCGCCCAGGCGCGCCGCCAGATCGTCACGGCCGCGCAGCTGACCAGCGAGCACCTCACCCACCGCGTGCAACACGCGGTCGCCGATCTCGTGCCCGAGGCGATCATTGATCTGCTTGAAATCGTCCAGGTCCAGCAGGATCAGCGCATAACCCTGCCCTGTTTCCTGCATTCGCCTGAAGACAGCTTCGCCTTGTTCAGTGAATACGCGCCGGTTGGCCAGGCCGGTGAGGAAATCCGTGGTGCTCTCCTTCAGCAACTTGGCATTGCTGAGCTCCAGGGCCCCCTTGGCTTCGGTCAGCTCGGTGACATCGGTGACCAGCACGAAGAATCCGTGCACTGCGCCCGTCTCGTCCCGGTCAGGCAGATATTGTCCCTCGGTGTAGCGCGCCTTCCCGTCCGGGTCGATTGCCTTGCGCTGGAATCGCTGCGGCTCGCCCCTGAGGGCAGCCAGCGCGCGCGGAGAGTTGCGCGCATAGAGTTCCTCGCCCAGCACCTCCCGGAAATGCCGGCCCAGCATCTGTTCGGGCGTGAGCCCGGAGTACTCCCGGTACGCGTCGTTGGCAAACTGGCAGCACAGCTCGGTGTTCCAGTAGCCGATGAGCGCCGGTATGTGATCGGCAATGCGTTGCAGCCGGCGCTGCATCTGCGCCCGGTCCTGTTCGGACTCGGCTGCGGCGCGGAGCAGTCCGCGGCTTTCCACGGCCAGTTCCCGTGCGTGGATCATGTCCTGCACCAGGCCGGCCAGATCGTTCATCGTCGCCAGCTCGCCGGCTCCGAATTCGCGCGGACGGATATCCATTGCGCACAGCGTGCCGATCGCATGACCGCCGCGCGTCAGCAGCGGCAGGCCCAGGTACGCACGCACATGCGGCGCACCCGCCACCAGTGAGTTGGCGGCAAAACGGTCGTCCAGCGTTGCATCACGCACGGCCAGTGCCCCGCACTCCTCGACCACGCGTGTGCAGAACGAGCCTCGCCGCGGAAATTGCGAGGCGTCGAGCCCCACTCTGGACTTCACCCACATGCGCTGCTCGTCCACCAGCGTGACCAGCACCACGGGGACGTCCAGGCTGCGGGCCACCAGCCGTGTAACCCGATCAAAGGATTCCTCGGGCGGCGAATCGAGCAGTTCGAGCCCCCGCAATTCGCTGAGCCGGACTCCCTCACCGGCAGGCAGATTCGCCAGCACCGGCACCCTGTCCGAACTCTCGGGATGTTCCATAGCCTCCATGCCCCTTTGCACAAGTGTGCAGTCGCGAGGATGTACCTGCGGCCCGCCTGGATCAACCGGCCATGTCCCAGAATTGCAGGGCGACCGTCCATGACAGCCCCCGGGGACGCGGCAAGACTTGTCGCAACAGCAATTGTCGGCGTTCTCTTGCATGCCGGCTAAGCTATTGGTCCGCCATCATGACCACCGGCACCCTGCAAACCACCGACCCCGGCCTCGTGCTGTTCATCGTCGCCGGGCTGGCAGCGCTGCTCGTCGGCCTGTCCAAGGGCGGCCTGACGATGGCAGGTGCGCTCGGTACACCGCTGCTGGCCACGGTCATGTCGCCGGTCAAGGCCGCCGCGCTGCTGCTGCCGATCTTCGTCGTCAGCGACTGGTTCGGGCTCTACGCGTATCGACGTCACTTCGACCGGCGCAACCTCTGGATACTCATTCCCGCGGGCATCGTCGGCATCGGCATGGGCTGGCTGTCGTTCAGCATGATCTCCGATCGCATGGTCGGCCTGGCCATCGGCGTGATCGGCATCGCGTTCTGCCTGAATGCCTGACGCCGCCGGCACCACGCGCCACCACCACGACCCGCCGATATCCCGCGCGGGCTGTTCTGGGGCGCCATCGCCGGGTTCACCAGTTTCGTCTCGCACTCCGGCGGACCGCCCTACCAGGTGTACGTGTTGCCGCAGCAGCTGTCCAAGCTGGTGTTCGCCGGCACCACCACCATCACTTTCGCGGCCATCAACTTCGTGAAATTGCTGCCTTACTGGCAGCTGGGCCAGTTGCAGCCGGACAACCTGAAGTTCTCGCTGCAGCTGATGCCCATCGCAGTCGCCGGCACGTTTGCCGGCGTATGGCTGGTGCGGGTCATTCCCGAGCGCGTGTACTTCCTGCTCGTGTACAGCGCACTGTTTGCGCTGTCGATCAAGCTGGTGATCGCGGCGATTCCACATGCATGAAGAACGGAAAGAAGGAGGATCGTCCAATGCCCAAGGCGTACTGGATCAGTTGCTATCACGAAGTCGCGGACCCCGCGAAGCTCGCCGCTTACGCGAAGCTGGCGCTGCCTGCAATCGAGGCAGGCGGTGGACGTTTCCTGGCGCGTGGTGCTGCCGCCAGGGCCTATGAAGCGGGGCGGCTCGAGCGCACGGTCGTCATCGAATTCGATTCAGTGGAGCAGGCTGTTGCCACGCACGACAGTGCCGCGTACCAGACAGCACTGAAGGCCCTGGCAGGCGGTGCGGTGCGCGACCTGCGTATCGTGCCGGGTGCGTAGCGCCTGTCCTGCGGCGTACGAAGAGCCGCGCCGCCTGTGATGCAGGAAATTGCTGGTACAGTTCCCGGCCTCGAGTCAATCGCCGGGAGACTGACATGCGCCTGCACCACTGCACTCGCCTTGCCACTGCCATCGGCCTTGCCCTGATCGGCTCCGCGTTGCACGCGCAGCAGAGTGCCACCACGCCCTTCCAGCAAAGCGTGCTCAAGGCCATGCAGGGCGACATCCGCACACCTGCAGAGAAGGCACGCGACGTCAATCGCCTGCCGGTGGAAACGCTGAGCTTCTTCCGCATGCGTGACAACATGCGCGTGATCGAGATCCTGCCTTCCGGCGGCTGGTACACCAAGATCCTCGCGCCCGTGCTCAGGGACAAGGGCAAGCTCTATGTCACGCATCCCGCCGGACGATATGCCGATGAATTCCAGGCCACCGCGAAACTCCCCGGCATGGAGAAAGTGGAGCAGATCGGCTGGGGCGCCGCGGCACCGGCCAGCGGCGGTGCGTTCGGTCCTTCAGGCAAGTGGAACGTGGCGCCGGTGGATCTGGTGCTGACCTTCCGCAACTACCACAACTTCTCGCCTGCTGATCGCGCCGCGGTCAACAAGTCCGCATTCGATGCGCTGAAGAAGGGCGGTCTGTACGGCATCGTGGACCACACCCGCCGGCACAACGAACCCACCACGCGCGAGAACGGCCGGCGCGTGGATCCGGTGATGGTCATCAAGGAAGTGCAGGACGCCGGCTTCGTGCTGGAGGATTTCAGCAACGTGCACTACCGGCCGGACGACGCACTGACGCTGGAGGTCGGCAACCCGGCGGTCAGCGACAAGACGGACCGCGTCACGCTGTTGTTCCGCAAGCCGTAGCGCGCTCGCTGCGCAGTTCAATCACGGTGCGGCTGCTTCCATGGCCTTTTTGACGTAGTCCTTTTGCAGGATCTGGCTGAGGGTATCCCTCACCATGGCATCTGGATCGCTGCGGACGGTCTTGAGCAAGGCTTCGCGAACGCGCGGCTCGCTGGCATGCGCTTCGGCCAGTTCCTGGGCGGCCACCGCGCGGTTCAGGGCTTTCGAGTCCTGTGCAAGCACAGTCAGCAGCAGGTCGGTGACAACCGGATTCCTGCGGTTTACGGCAGAGAAATTCCCCAGCAGGTTGTTCGACGGTCCGCGCCGGAATACCTCTGCCCGGGGAAAGATCTCGGCCAGACTCCGGACCGCTGCTTCGTCGAGTCCCTTCAATATCTGCCAGTAGTTCGAGGGCGAAGGATCAGGCACACCGTCGACCGCATCCGGCGGGTACAGCGCGTACATCAGCGCCTCGACACGCCGGGAATCGGGCAGCCTGGCATCCTCCAGCGACGAAACCACGTAGTTGTTCCATCCCTCCTCACCAGCAATGCCCCGTTGGGCCACCGCACGAACCAGCGGCCGCGGATCGGAAAGAGCGACTGTCTCCAGTGCCGACCACGCGCGCTGATCGCCACTGAAATCCGCGGCAAGCGTCTCGAGCGCGGCAATCCGCACGTCTTCGGGATCCTGCTGCAAGGAGGCCAGCATCGGTTCAACCAGCTGTGCATCACCCACGCCACGCATGGCCCGCCACAGCTGCGCCCGGTGCGCCGCGTCACTGAGTCGTGACAACTCGATCACAGCGCGCACCACGCTTGCGTCACTGACCAGGCTCCTGCCGCCAGTCTTGGCCTGCTGCTTGAAGAGTTCCACCAGGACGCTGAAGCGCTCCTCGGGCGCCAGCGAGGAGTCCTCGAACCTGGCCTGCAATGGCTGCGTTACCGAGGTGTCCGGCGGAAAGACCTGCTTGCGCAGCCTGCTGACCATTTCCGCGGCTGCTTGCGGCGCGTCGGGACAGGCAATGTCCCTGGCTGGCGGTACGCCGGGGCATGTTCCCGCAAGATCGACCCCGACAACCACTCCGTCATACAGTCGCTCCACACTTGCCCCACCCGGCTGCAGCTCCCGGACGATGAGACCCACCGGGTAACCATGCACCCAGTGCATCATCTTGCCGTCGTATCCCCTCACCCCGTCGGGCCCGATCTGCAACCGATAGTGCCTTTGCGCCGGGGTGGTCTGTGCCGGATCCTTGTCCACCAACGCCAGATCCGGAATCTTGCGCAACTCCGCAACCAATGCATTGTGCAGGGATCGCAGGATCTCCTGGACGACGGGATCGTTCGCAACAGCAGCCAACTCCTTCGAGTCGGGGTACAACGATTCCTGTACAACCCGCACCGTGAACCGCGGTGCCGCAGTGATCGCCACCGGCGCTGTCCCCGAACGAACGTCTGCCGGTGCCGTTGGCGTCTGCGCGGTGTTCACATCCACAACCAGTGGAACCGCTCCGGTCTGCGATACCTGCGCTGCCACTCCTGACGCATTCTGGTCAGTTGGCGCCGCAAGCAGCGCGAGTGCGGCCGCCGCCGCGGCCAGTGCCGCAAGTGAGCCCCAGCGCAGGATCCGGCCACGGCCGCTGCCATTTGCTCTGGATACAGGCATTGCGGCCACGGCCGCACGGCACTGGCCAGCAAACTCCTGCGACAGCGCCAGATCCGGCAGCAGAGCGAGACTGGTTTGCGCGTTCCAGACCCGCGCGCAGTCCGCGCACACAGCCACATGCGCTTCGACCTGCCGGCGCTGCGCGGCATCAAGGCGATCGACCTCCTGGTTGTCGAGAATCCCGACTACTTCCTGACAGTTCATGGGTTGCTCCCGATGAGGAGCGCCGTGGAGGTCGCTCCCGTCTGTTGTTCCAGATGGCGCGCAAGGCTGTTGCGCGCGCGATGCAACCGGGCTCTCAGCACTTCCCGATTGATGCCGGTGATGGATTCGATCTCACCCAGGTCGTAGCCTTCGAGGCGCAGCACCAGCAAGGTGCGCTGGGTTTCATCCAGCTTGAGGAAGGCGCGCTCGATGGCGCGCTGGGCATCCGCATGCAGCATCGACTCTTCCGGCCCGGGCCGGCCGCATATCAGCGGATCCGTCGCGTCGGCCTCCTCCAGCGGCACCTGCTGCGATCGCTTCAGGCGCCGGGTGCGATCGATGAAGCGGTTGTGCAGCACCCGCAGCAGCCACCGCACCGGGTGATCCACGCCGCCGAAGGCAGCCGGGTTCTCGCAGGCTGCCACACAGGTCTCCTGCACCAGGTCCTCGGCGTCGGAGCGGTTGCGCACCAGCCGGTAGGCCACCCGCAGCAGCGTGGCCAGATGGGGCGCCACCCGTGCGTCGAACCGGTCTGTTCTGTTGTCCGCCATGCGCTTCCTCGTCTCCCTTCAAGAGGATGACGTCGGGCGCAGGCAAATGTAACGGACGGCCCGAATCCATCGGGCCGTCCGGATCACTCACCGATGCGACGAACCCGCCGGCGAAGCAGTCTGCGGGGCACGGAATGCGCGGACCGCGAAGATCACGAAGGCCACTACGCCCACCGCGAACACCAGATCTCCCGGCACCCGCGCCCACACCAGCCCCTGCATGACCGGTCCGTGGATGACTTCCGCGCTGCGCGCGTAGGCATAGTCGTGCGTGTAGCTCAGATACGCCTGCCACAGCCCTTGCGGCAGCAGCGACAGGAACACCATCATGGCCAGGCCGATGTTCAGACACCAGAAGCTCACCGACAACAGCCGCTCGCTCCAGCGCGTCCAGTCGGTGAGTCCACGCATGCAGAACAGCATCAAACCCAGCCCCAGCATGCCGTAGACACCGAATAGCGCTCCATGGCTATGCGTCGCTGTCGTGTTCAACCCCTGCATGTAATACAGGGCCAGCGGCGGATTGATCAGGAAGCCGAACAGCCCCGCGCCGATCAGGTTCCAGACCAGCACGGAGCCAAAGAAGCGGAACGGCCAGCGGTAGGCTGACTGCCAGGGCGCGATGCCATCGTGCCTGGCGCGACTGTAGGCCTCGAAACCCACCACCATCAGCGGAACCACTTCCAGCGCCGAGAACACGCTGCCCAGCGCGAGCACACCCACCGGCGTGCCGCTGAAGTACAGATGGTGGAATGTGCCGAGTACGCCGCCGCCGAGGAAGATGATGGTGGCCACCAGCACCGAAGTGGTCGCCACCGAAACGCGCACCAACCCCATGCGCACCAGGAGTGCAGAGACGATGGCCGTCGCGAACACCTCGAACACGCCCTCCACCCACAGGTGCACCACCCACCAGCGCCAGTACTCCATGATCGAGATGTGCGTGTGCTGCCCGTAGAGCAGGCCGGTACCGAACAGCAGGCCGATTGCCAGCGTCGCGGTGACCACCAGCACGATCAGCGAGCGATTCTCCCTGGCGCGCAGCGCCGGCCATAGTCCGCGCAGCACCAGCGCCACCCACAACAACAGGCCGACGAACAGGTACAGCTGCCAGAAACGGCCCAGGTCCAGGTACTCGTAGCCCTGGTCGCCGAACCAGAAGTTGCGCGCACCGTCACCCATCATGCGGTTGATGGCCAGCCATTCACCGCTGAAGGAGCCGGCCACGATGATCACCAGGCTCACCAGCAGGAACCACGCACCGGCGGACTGCAGTCGCGGTTCACGTCCACCGAATAGCGGGGCAACATACAGGCCGGTGGCCAGCCACGCCGTGGCGATCCACAGCACAGCCAGTTGGGTGTGCCAAGTGCGCGTTACCGCATACGGAAAGTATTCCGACAGCGGCATGCCGTACAGCCCCTGCCCCTCGACCGCGTAATGGGCCGTGACAATACCCAGCAGCACCTGCAGCAGGAACAGTACGACCACGATCAGGAAGTACCAGGAGGTCGCCCGCATGGATGGCGTGATGGTCGCCGCCGCCATGAAATCCTCGCGGGCAAAACCGGTTTCCGGCTCACCGTCGCGGCGCCAGATATCGAATTCCCTCGCGTAGTACCAGACCAGGGCGCCAATGCCAGCCAGCAGCACCACGATGGACACAAAGGTCCATATGAACAAGGCGCCACCGGGTTCGTTACCGACCAGAGGCTCGTGCGGCCAGTTGCTGGTGTACGTGATCTTGCTTTGCGGTCGCTCGGTGCTGGCAGCCCATGACGTCCAGAAGAAGAACGCATCCAGCGCCGAGGCCTCTTCCGTCTTGAGCACGGCTGCGACAGGAAAGGCATACTGCTCGCGCAGATGGCGCGCGTCGGCGGAACGCCCCTCGAACAGATCGCTGTAATAGCTCGCCACCTTCTGGATGGCGCTCGCCCGCAGGTCGCCCACCGTGATGACGCCGGTCTGCGCATCGTAGGTGTTGGTGCGCATCTCGCGCTGCAGGCTCGCGCGCAGCGCTGCCTGCTCCGGGATGGCCAGCGCTTCATAACCAGTGCCATGTGCCTCGCTCGCCAGCAGGTCCAGCAGCGTCAGCGCCTCGCGATGCAGCCAGTCGGCCGACCAGTCCGGTGCCACGTAGCTGCCGTGCCCCCAGATCGATCCCTGCTCCATGCCGCCCATGGACTGCCAGACGTTCTGACCGCGTTCGATATCCGCGCGCGTGAACAGCGTTGTGCCGCTGCTGCTGCGCACTTCCTGCGGGATAGGCGGTTTCACCTGATAGATCTGGCTGCCGAAATACAGCAGCGTGCCGAACATCACGACCATGCTCGTGGCCAGGATGATCCACAGGCGCCGGATGGAGAAGAGAGTCTCGTAGGTCTTCATGACCGTCCTCCCGATTTTCTTGTTGAGGGCGCAATGGTCGCGCCCCCCGACCGTCGCAGTCAACGATCACGCGGTCACGTACCAGCCAGCGGTCCTATCGCGGCCGCCGCGCATTGGTCCGCGACGCCGTCTTCACCTCGCGCCCGCGGCGCTTGAGCGACTCGCGCAGCAGCCATTCGATCTGCCCGTTGACGCTGCGCAGCTCCTGGGCGGCCAGCGCCTCGATCTCGGCGGCCACGGCCGGATCGAGGCGCAGCAGGAACGGCTTGCGGTTTGGCGGCTCGCTCAAACCGCAGACCTCAGCCGTACAGCGTGCCGGCATTGATCACTGGCTGTGCCTCGGTCTCGGCGCAGAGCACGACCAGCAGGTTCGACACCATGGCCGCGCGGCGCTCCGGGTCGAGGTCCACGACGCCGCGCTCCGTCAGGCCATTCAATGCCATTTCCACCATGCTGACCGCGCCCAGCACGATCTGCTTGCGCGCCCCGATCACGGCTTCTGCCTGCTGCCGGCGCAGCATGGCGCCGGCGATCTCGGGCGCGTAAGCCAGGTGTGTAAGCCTTGCGTCCTCGACCAGCAGGCCCGCCATGGCGAAACGATCCTGCAGCTCCCTCTTGAGCTTGCCGATGATCTCGTCGCCACCGGCGCGCAGCGTCAGCGACTCGTCCGCTTCATCCACGTGGTCGTACGAGTATTCATTGGCGAGGTGCCGCAGCGCGGCCTCGGCCTGCACCGGCACGTACTGTTCGTAGTGGTCGATGTCGAGCACCGCCCGCGCCGAATCGCTCACGCGCCAGACGATCGCGGCGGCGATCTCGATCGGATTGCCGCGCTTGTCGTTGACCTTCAGCTTCTCGCTGTTGAAGTTGCGCAGCCGCAGCGACACCTTCTTCTTGTTGTACAGCGGGTTCGCCCAGCGCAGTCCATTCGCATAGTCCGTGCCGCGATAGGAGCCGAACAGCATCAGCAGCACCGACTGGTTCGGCTGCAGCATGTAGAGGCCCTTCAGCATGAGCGCCAGCAGCAGCACCATGCTGGCGACGAACCAGCCGGAAGGGTCGTGGCTGCCATATGGCGTCCGCACCGAAAGGCTGATGTGGACGGGAATTGCAATCAGCGCTGCCAGTGCAATCACCAGCGCCAGATATCCGCTGAAACTCCTGAAGGAAACTTCCTGTGTGCCACTGCCCGGCGTGTTCATTTCTCGATCTCCCAGGTGCGAATGCCCATCGAACGGGTGTGATACTAAAGTGATATCACTTTTCGGGCAAGCCCCGACCCGGGCGGGTCGCAGCAGGCGTCAGTTGGCGGCAATGCCAAGGCGCCCCAGCTCTGCGCAACCGGGCCCGCCGCGCGGCGTCGCCCGATTCGAACAAGTGACGTTGATATCGAGGGATTCCTTCGTCTCGTGCTGCAACCCTCAACCAGCGGGCCAGTGCGGCCCATGTGCGGGTCAGGCCGGAGCGTGCCAGGCCACCCGATTGCGGCCGCCGGTCTTGGCGTCGTACATCGCATGGTCGGCGGCGGCCAGCAGCTGCCTGGGCGAATCCCCGAGGGATGGGACCAGAACCGCGACGCCCACACTGACCGTCATGTGCGCCGCCAGGGGTGAAGCCGGATGGGGGAACGCCTGCTCCTCCACCGCAAGCCGCAGTGCCTCGGCCAGATGGATGGCGGCATCCAGCGTGCGCCCTGGCAACAGCACCACGAACTCTTCGCCACCCAGGCGCGCGACCAGGTCATTCTCATCTGCCACGAACTGCTCGCACACCTGCGCCAGCATGCGCAGGCAATCATCGCCACGCAGATGTCCGGCCGAATCGTTGAGCGCCTTGAAGAAATCCGCATCGGCCAGCAGCAGCGCCAGCGGCGTGCCGTCAGGAGCAAGGCGCGCCCAGGTCTCGGCCAGGCGGGCGTCGAACTGGCGACGATTGAAGATTCCGGTCAGCCCGTCGCGCATCGACAACCGCTCCAGCTTGCGATTGGCTGCGCTCAGCTCGTCGGCCATGCGCGCGAAGTGGATGGCACCGGCCACCAGGTCGGCGACCACATCGAACACCGCGCAGGACTCAGGGTCGAAGAAATCAGTGCGGGCACTCTCAAGATTGAGCACGCCGTGCAGGCGGCGGCCATGACGGATCGGAACCAGATACTCGGAACGGGCCGTCGCATTGCCCGGCACGTAGTCGGGATCGATGGCGGTGTCGCGAATCAGGTGCGGCTGCCCCAATTGCACGCAGCGACCGGCTGCACCCACCGTGATCGGCCAGCGGCCCGACACGGCCAGTGGCGACTGCGTGAATTCGCCGGAGTAGACCTCGTGGATGAATTCAGTCTTGTCGTCGTCGAGCAGCAGGACGCTGACAATCGCAACCGGCAGTTCCGCCACCAGGCAATCGCAGATCCCCTGCATCAGCGATTCCAGGCTCGCGCCCTGCAATGCCTCGCGGGAGATCCGGATCAGGATGCGCGTCAGTGTGGCCTGGCGCGCAGGCGCATCCTGCACTTCCCACGGCACAACCGCGGGCTGGATCGGCTGATCGCCCAACACGTCTGCAAACACGGCCTTCCCTGACATGGCCGTGAGTCTAACCCGGTCGATGTGGGATGCGTTGCGGGTGAGCCGCCATGCATGCACTGCAAGAGGCTCAGGTCCGCTGATTATGTTCAAGCCCCCGACACTGGCCCCGGGGCCCGGCACTGCGCCCGGATCAATGGCACACAACCGGACGCGCGCCACCATCAGGCATGCGACGCGATGGCGCGCTCCCGGAGCAGCTCGAAACGTTACGCGAGCTTCGTGGCCACCGGCAAAGCGGCGCGCTGAATCGCACACCCGAAAAAAAACCCCCGGCAATGCCGGGGGCTTCTGCTCATAGGCCAGCTTTCAGCTTACCGGCTGACCTGGATGCTGCCTGCAGCACTGGCACCGGAAATGGCGCCGAAGCCGCCGCCACGGCCGCCGGCAGCAGGCGGAGTCGCGACAACTTTCACCCACAGCGCATCCTTGTCCTTGAACCACGAGGTGTCGCTGGCCTTGCGCAGCGCATCCAGGCTCTTCTGCTCGGTACCCGAGGCTGCCTTGGTGAATCCCGGCAGCTGGAAGATCACCCAGGAACCTGGGTCGAGATAGCTCACGCTGATGGGCAGGTCCGTCCTCTCGGTGGCTACCTTGATTTCGGTGCCGGCCACGATTGGCGTTTCCCCGGCGAGGGTGAACTCCTTGCCATTGCGGCTGACGACGACGGGCGGCTGAGCGGGAGCTGCAGCACCACCGCCGCCGAAACCGCCAAATCCACCACCGCCGCCGCGAGCGGGAGCTCCGCCGGGAGCACCAGGACCGCCAGCTCCTGGACCACCTGCGCCCGCGCCCGGACCACCCGCGCCGGCTCTCGCGGGACCCGCAGCACCAGGACCACCAGGCCCGCCGCCACCAAATCCACCAGGAGCACCAGGAGCACCTGCGCCGGGACCACCCGCTCCGGCTCTTGCGGGCGCTGCGCCGGGCCCGGCGCCACCACCTCTACGCGCGCCACCGCCGCCGAAGCCCCCGAACCCGCCACCACCGCCACCGCCGATATTCATGCGCCCAAGGTCGCCCTTGCACAGGACAGCACCCCAAGTCGGCTTGGCCTGACAGGCTTCGACACCGTCCAGGATTCCGATGTCGTTCACGACGTAGGCATTCGGGCCGGCGCCGAGCGAACCGTCAATGTCCTTGAACGCCGCGCTCTTCCAGCCGCTGCTGCCGCCATTGTCGTTGCCCCACTTGCGCTCCATCGGCGGGAAATACACCGGCTTGGCGTTGACGAATTTGACCTTCTCGATCGAGTTTTCGGGGCTGGTCCCGAAGCTGGTGTACATCAGGTAGGAAAGCGCCCCCGCCTTGCGAGTCGCGTTGTCCTGGTAGTTCTCGAAGGTGACGTTCACGACGTGGTGCAGGAAGTCGTAGTACTCGAAGCCGCGGATCGGGAAATCCGGCAGTTCGGGCTTCGGCAAGCTGCGGCCATAAGCCTTTTCCGAATCAGCCGCGGGATTGCCGATGTTCTCGGTTTCGCCCACGAACAGCGAGTCTTCGACCCTTGAGGTGAAGGTGCCACCACCCGGCTCAATGCCGGGATACGCGTGCGTGTAGCCGATGGCGTTGTCGGCCAGCGTCAGCTTCTTGAACACGTGCATCTCGCCGCGGCCCCAGATGCCTTCATTGCGATTCTTGTAGGCGGTGAAATCCGTGATGACCGATTCCTGTCTGGTGCTGTTCGGGTCGGTGGGATCGGCATAGGCCATGTGCGGGTTGCCGCCCACATTGAAGGTGCCCGTCGCACTGGGTCCGCGGTCCAGAATCATGCCGTCGTAGTTCGAGTGGGCGATGTTGCCCGTGAACTGCTTGATCTGCATGCGGCGCGGAAACATGACCTTGCTGGTATCCGAGTCTTCAAATGCACCGGTCGGGTGAGCCGGAAACGCCATCCAGAAGCCGATCTGTTCGGCGCCCGCGGCCACGTTGTCGCGGTAAGAGTTGTTCGGATTGGTGATCCAGAACATCGAGACCGTGCTGTCGGAAGGGATCAGGACTTCCTTGGATTGCTGGTTGACTCCGTCCGCCGGCCGGGTCTCTCCGGATGCGGCCAGATTGGTGCCGATGCAGGGCTTGGATATGTGGCACCTGGTCAGGATCCCCAGGTTGTGCACGAACTCGTTGCCGTGCTCGACGCCGTCTTCCAGGAAGAAGCAGTGACCCACGCTGTTGTAGGTGACGTTGTTCTGGATGAGCACATCATTGGTGCCATGCACCGTCACGCAGCGGTTGTAGGTGTCGTGGATGGCCGCGTTCTTGACGTACTGACCCTTGGCATCGCCCACCAGATGCCAGTGGATCGGGTAACGCGCCAGCTCCAGATTCTGGCCCATGCGGTTGAGCTCGACGCCCTCGATGAACAGCTTGCTCGTGACCATCGCCATGATGTGGCCGCCGAAGAAGGATTGATCCGCGTCCTCGGATGCCTGGATCTTGATGTTGCGCGTCAGCAAGCCCACTTCACCGCGCTCATCCACGCCGGAGGTGATCTTGCCGAAGTGCATGTACTCCAGCTGCTTGTCGAGCGTGATCGTGTTGCCGCCGATGGCCGCAATGGTGCGGCGCTCGGCCTGGTGCGGATTGAAGTCCGTGGAGGCCAGCACGATTTCGTCGCCAACCTGCCACTGGGCAGCGTTCAGCACCTCGATGGACTTGCTCCCGGCCTCGGCGGTCTTCGACAGCTTGGTCCAGGTATTGGTGCGATTGCCGTGCAGATTGAGCGTGCCGCCGGAGAGCATGATGCCCCGATCACCCATGCCCATCATCTGCTCGTCCTTGACGTTGTTGGTCAGGGTGATGGTGGCCTTGTGCGTGTAGGGCTTGGCTTCGGTACCGATCGCCAGCTCACCGTGGATCATGACCCACTCGGTGGTGAGCCCGAGGTCCGAATTATCCGCGAAGGTGAGCTTGCCGTTGATCGTCAAGCCGTTCAGCGCCGGAGGGCTGACGTCCAGGATCACATTCTTGCCACTGGCGATCTCCACCTTGTCTCCGGCAGCTGGCACCTTCTTGTTTGGCCAGGTGGCCGGATCCGACCAGTTCATCGGTTTGGCCGATCCCGCGTTCTGGGCCTGCACGACAGCGAATACGCTGACGAGAAGGGCTGCTGGAAGCAGCGCAGAAAGCAGGACCGAGCGATTTTTCTTGCTCATGAATAACCCCCAATACAGGAAGATGACCCCGAAATTCAGCGGCACAGGATAGCGCGATTGCCTGGCGCCCAGCGCATTTGAAGAAGACCGGCGAATGACCGCAATTCGAAAAGCGCCTTGCATCCACGGGACGATGATCCTGGGGCCGAAACCGGGAGCACAAAGGGATCAACTAAGTAATTGATTTCGCGCGAGGAGCAAGAAGGAGAAGGCACTCACATCCGCGGTTGTGGTCAGGTCCGGATGAAACCTCGACCACGACCAGTCCCTCAGCCTGCGACCATCAAGCCTCGGCTGCCTGCTCCTGTATCATCCCCCGCCCCATGAAGCTGTTCTCCCGCCTGTTCAACGCACCGCCTGCGCCCGAAGAACCGGCAGCGGCGGAGCAGCCTCCTCCGCCATCCGAACCCGCCCCTCCGGTGATCGATCCGGAAGAGCAGCAAGGGCTGCTGCGTGCCATCGAGTCCGGCGCCATGGAAACTGCTGAACTCATGCGCCTTGCGGTGGAAGGTCAGACCACGCGCCTGCGCCAGGCGGCTGCATCGCAGATCAAGGATCCGGCTTTGTGGCAGGAACTGCTGCCGCACCTGCGCGGCCGGGACAAGGCTGCCTACAAATTGATCAGGGAGCGTCTCGACGCACGGCTGGCCGAGCAGCGAACTGTTGCGCAGGCACGGGCTGACGCCGAAACCTTGTGCGCCACCATCGAAAAGCTCGCCACGAAGCCATTTGACGCGCTGTTCGAACCGGCGGTGTCGGTGTACGCCGAGCGCTGGCACGCCCTGCCCACTGCAACGGATGACGCGATTCGCCAGCGTGGCGACAAGGCCCTTGATCGTTGCCGGGCAGTCATCGCGGACCATGAGCGCGAGCTCGCACGCATTGCAGACGAGCAAGCCCGCGAACGCGCGCTCGAAGCCGAACGACTGGCAGAGCAGCAGGCAGCCGAAGAACAGGCCGCCATCGAAGCGCGCGAACGGGCGGAGGCCGACGCTGCGCGCGAAGCGGAGGCCCAGGCCGACGCCGAAGCGCAGAGCGAGAAGCAGGCCGCCGATGCCCAGGCCCATGCGCAGATCCTGAGCCTCATCCGCCTCAGCGGCGCAGCGCTTGGTCGCGGCGACACGCGCAAAGCCGCCCGGTTTCGCCAGTCCATCGAAGACGCGCTGCCTGAAGCGCCGCCGTTGCCGCCACACCTGGCGCGCAGTCTCGAACAGCTGGACGCGCGGCTGAATCAGCTGCAGCAGTGGAAGGATTTTGCTGCAGCACCCAAGCGCATCGAACTGATCGAGGAAGTGGAAGCGCTGATCGGCGTGGAGGAAGCGCCGGATGCACTGCTGGAGCACCTGCGCGCGCTGCGCCAGGAATGGCGCACGATCAACAAGGGCCTGCCGGTCGACGCCACTGCCGAGGCCGGGCGATTCGAGCAGGCGTACACGGCGGCGTTCCAGCCCTGCCAGGTTTATCTCAACGAGCAAGCCGCGATTCGCCGCAGGAACCTGGATGCCCGCAAGCAGGTGCTCGAACGCGTTCTGGCGTTCGAGGCGGGCCTTGATGCCGGGCAACCCGACCATCCAATGATCGTGCGCGTGCTGCGCGAGGCGCCACAGGAGTGGCGCAGCCACGCGCCGGTGGATCGCGATGCAGGCCGCACGCTCGATGCGGATTTCTTCGGCGCACTGGATCGCCTGCGCGCGATGGTCAACAGCTGGTACACCAGCAATACCGCCGACAAGCGGGCATTGATCGGACGCGCGGCGCAGCTGGCGACGAGTCCAGACCTGCCCCGCGCCATCGACGACGTGAAGCGGCTGCAGGCGCAATGGAAGACCATCGGCCCGGTTCCGCACGCCGAGTCCCAGTCGCTGTGGGATGAATTTCGCGCGCAGTGCAACGTGGTGTTCGAACGGCGCCAGCAGGAGCAGGCCGAACTGAACGCGGAGTTCGAACGGGCGAAGTCCGCTGCCGAAGACCTGTGCCGACAGATCGAAGAGGCGGCCGAGCAAGGCCCGGCTGATCGCCCCAGCGGCGAAGCGCAGTTGCGCGCGTGGCAGGAAGCGTTCCAGGCGCTGGGTGAACTGCCCCGCAACGACGCGCGCAGACTGCATGAGCGCTACCAGCGGGCGATGTCCAAGTACGACGCGCAGCTCGCCGGGCTCGAACAGCGCGCACGTGATGCCGCGGAGGAAGTTGTGCTCACCGCTGCGCGACACGTACGCGCGTGGCAGCGCGCCGTCATCCAGGCCGATGCCGGGCGAGAGGAACTGAAGGCGGCCGCCGAAGCCTTCATCGCCGGTGTGCCACGCTGGCCCAGCAAGAACATTCTGCAGGCGCTGCGGCAATCCATCGCCAACGCGGAGTCCGCGCAGTTCACGGAGATCGACGACGCTGACAGGGAGCAGGCGCTGCGCAAACTGTGCATCCACGCCGAGATCCTGAGCGACACCACAACACCGCCGGAAGATGCCGGCCTGCGGCGCAGACAGGAAATGCAGATGCTGCAGCAGGGCCTTGGCCAGAAGCGGCAAGCCGACCAGCGGGACTGGGATGCCATGCGAATCGAATGGCTGGGCCTGGGTGCCGCAGAACCCGCGGTACATGACGAACTGGAGCGGCGGTTCATGCAGTGCTGGAAGCGCCGCAGGTAATCCTGGTACCGGCTGCCATCTCGCTGCCGGCCGGCGGATTGGACGAGGCAGGCTATACTGCCCGCCCGGTTCGACGAAGGCCGGTTCGTACCTAACAGCTGTGGGGCCCTACCAGGAGCGATTCATGAGTAAGCAGTTCAGCATTGCGGCAATGGCCGTAGCACTCGGCGCATTGTGCGCGACGGCCGGCTATGCACAGGCCCCCGGGCCTGGTCCAGGCATGGGTGGCCCGGGTCGTCCCGGTGGTCCTGGAGCGGGGCCGGCCACCAGCGTTGAAGCAGTGGCCAATCCGACCTACACGTCGCTGTTGATGGAAGTGGACGTGAACAAGCCCGCGGCGGAAGTCTGGAAGCGCGTGGGAAAATTCTGCGACATCGGTGAGTGGATGGGCTTCCCATGCCAGATCACCTCCGGCAAGGATGGCGAAATCGGCGTCGTCCGCAACATCGGCCGCGAGGTCATGGTGGGCAAGACGGATCTTTCGTACACCTACACGCAGCCGGTGACGGCAGGCCAGCCGTACATCCTTTATCACGGCACGCTGGAAGCGAAGCCGCTCACGGCGACCACGTCGAAGCTCGTCTACACGCTGATGTGGGACAACTCGACGTGCGCCGATGATGCCGCGCGCGAACGGGACCGGGACCAGCGTCGCCAGACGTTCGAGACCGCGCTCAAGAACATGAAGATTCTCGCGGAAGGCGGCACGTTGCCGGCCGGCCGCGCCGGCGGTCCAGGCGGTTGCTTTGCCCCTCGTGGCGGCGGCCCTGGTGGTCCCGGCGCCGGTGGTGGCATGCGTCCCGGCGGACCTGGTGGCCCTGGCGGTCCTGGTGGTCCCGCTGGCGGTCCACCGCAGCGGTAAGCAGGAAGCGCAAAGCCCCGGCAGCAATGCCGGGGCTTTTTTTGTATCGATCAAGGAAATATCAGTCGTTGATGCTGACCGGATCGTATCCGGGCTTGCAGACATCGACGATGCAGAGTGATTCGAGCGTACGTCCTTCCGGCGGCGCCTCGAGCCCGGCCTTCAGCATCAACTCACGCAGCACCTTCGCGGTTTCCGGATGCGCAATTGCCGACTGCACACCGACGCGCACCAGGCCATCGGCGTAATCGATCGGCAGCCAGGTGTGGGTCGACAGCTCGGCACTGCCGCGGTTGTCGGTGTTGCCGAAATCGCGCACGTCCATCCGTGCGCCCGCTGCCACCAGCACCTTCACCACTTCAGTCGCCCCCTTGTGCGCGGCGCCGTGCAGAGCAACGCGGCCGGTGTCGGCCTGCACATTCGGATCGATGCCCAGCGACAGCAGATACTTCACGGCCTCCACCGTCTCCGCCGGGGAGCGTTCACTGGTGACGCTCTCCACCCAGCCAATGCCGGCAGCGGCGGCGAGCGGCGTGACTCCCAACTTCGTGTTGATCTTCGGATCGGCGCCACGCGCAACCAGCAGCTTCAGCAACTGCAGATCGCCTGACTGCGCGGCACGCAGGAACGCCGTGGCGCCTTCTTCGTTCAACCATTGGTTGGTGAACACCGTGCGCGTTTCCGTGCTCTCGGTGATGCGCGCGTTGACGTTTGCGCCCTTGTCGAGCAGATAGGTGATGAATTCGAGACTGTCCATGTCAGCGGTGCGCGTCGGGTAGTCGCCGCCTTCGATATTGCGGTTGTCGGTGGCCAGGTACAGCGGCGTCCACCCGCCCTTGTTGGCCAGATTCACATTGGCGCCGTGCTCGATCAGGAATTTCGCCATCTGGTAGTTCTGGTTCTGCGTGGCGGCCAGCAGCGGACTCCAGCCATAGCGGGTGGTCTGGTTTACGTCGGCGCCGCCTTCAAGCAGCACGCGCGCGGCATCGATGCTGCCGGTACGCGCGGCATAGACCAGCGCGGTCAACGCGCCGCCATCGGGCTCACGCTGCGGGGGACGGCGACGCGCGTTGCCTTCCGGAACCGGATCACCATTCTCATCGAGAACCGGATTGCCATCCTCGGTCAGCAGGACGGCCGTTTCACCACCAACCCCGGCACCTGCATTGCCGCCGGCGCCGACAATGGTCACGAAGCCCAGGCCGCGGCGCTGAATGCCCTTGCACAGATCGGCGTCAGGCAACTTCTTCTGGCTGGGGCCCATCAACAATTCGCGCTGGGCTCGCACCTGCTCCAGATCGGGCTTCTCTGCTTCGCACAACACCGCGATGGCCTGCTGTCGCACGGCGCGACGGGGATCATCGGCGTTGCCCAATGCCGCGGTGCGTCCGTCGCGCATCAGCGGCCTGGACGTGGCCGCCACTTTGGCGCCGTGCTGGATCAATTCCTTCAGGACATCGGCGTGGCCCTGGTCGGCAGCCTGCATCAGCGCGGTGGTGCCACGTTCGGTTTCGCTGGCATTCACATCGGCGCCGTGTTCCAGCAATGCACGCACGGCATCGACATTGCCCGAGCGTGCCGCCAGCATCAGCGGGCGGCGGCCGAGCGGCAGCTTTTCATTGGCGTCGGCACCACCGTCCAGCAATGCCCGAATGACGGCGGCATCACCACGCGTTGCCGCGAGCCACAACGGCGTTGCGCCATCGTGATTGGCAAGGCCCGGCTTGGCACCCGCCTTCAGCAACAGCTCGGCCAAAGGCGCATCGCCGCGATAGGCGGCCCATTGCAGCGCCGTGGCACCGTCGGCCTGCTGGGCATTCACATCGGCGCCGCTCTGCAGCAGGCGCTCGACATCCGCCCGGTTGCCCGCGGCAGCGGCATCGGCGATTGCGGCTTGCGCGCACGCGGTGCCAGCCATCGCTGCCAGCAGCACTGCAGAGAAGATTTTCAACAGGAAGCTGCGCACGCTGTCACACCAGCCCGGGTAGTGGTCCGGTGCTGTCACCGAAGCTGTCACGGTGAATGTCGAACTGGTCGAGAATGCTGAGCAGCAGGTTGCCGGTCGGCACCTGCTTGGGCGGGTACGCCAGATGGCGTCCGCCTTTCAACTTGCCGTTGTTGCCACCGACCAGGATGTGCGGCACGTCGTAATGCACGTGCTGGTTCGGGTTGCCCATGTTGCTGCCGTACAGCAGCAGCGAATGATCGAGCAACGAGCCATCGCCATCATTCGTGCTGGCCAGTTTTTCGGCGAAATAGGCCAGCATCTTCACGTGATACTGGTTGATCTTCGACAGCTGGCCGATCAGGTTGGGATCTTCACCATGATGCGACACACCATGGAACCCTGCGGTCGGCGCCGCGCTTTCCGGGTAGACGCGACCGGTGAGGTCGCGCGCGAACAGCATGGTACCGACGCGGGTGATGTCGGCCTGGAAGCCGAGCGCCAGCAGGTCGAACATGATCTTGATGTGCTGATCGAATGACTGCGGAATGCCCGGCGGCACCGCGAAGTCTTCCGGTGCGGCAGTGGTCGCGCTGGCGGCGATCTGCAGTCGACGCTCGATTTCGCGCACGTTGTCGGTGAATGCGTCCAGCCGCGCGCGATCCGGCACGCTGACCTCCTTGCGCACGCCTCCGATCTTGTCCATGACCGAATCCAGGATGCTCTCGTTGCGCTCGCGGCGCAGCGCACGCTGCTCGGCAGTGCTGCCGCTGCCGAACATGCGCTCGAACACGACCTGCGGGTTCAGCTCCATCGGCAACGGCGTGGTCGGCGATGCCCATGAAATCGTGTTGGTATACACGCAGCTGTAACCTTCACCGCAGTTGCTCGAACCCGAACCCGGGTCTTCCACCGAAATCTCCACCGACGGCAGCAGTGTTTCCTGACCGTAGCGGGCGGCAATCACCTGGTCGATGGTCTGGCCGGCGTACACATCGGCACCCGCGGTCTTGCGCGGCTTCTCGGCACACAGGAACGCGGCGGCGACCCAGTGGTCGGCACCGGTTTCGCCCGGCGGCGGTTCGGACGAGCGCGAATGCAGGCCGGTCAGCACGTTCAGGTGTTTGCGCAGCGGCTCCATCGGCTTCCAGATGAACGGGAGTTCTGCAGGCAATGCGCCGACCTGCTCGGGAACCCAGTGGCCCGGTGCCGCGCCGTGCGGTACGAAGCCGCCGAAGAAGCGCGGCGGCACATTGGCGGCGGTCTTTGCCTGCGCCGTGAAAGCCGGGATCATCGCATCGAGCAAAGGCAGTGCCAGCGCGGTACCTGCGCCCCGCAACAACGTGCGGCGGCTGATGTGCTTTCTGGTGATGAACATGGCTTCAGCCCCCTTGCGATTTCACGTTCATGGTGAAGGCCGGGCTCTGGACCACACCCATGATCAGCGAGGAGAACCGGTAGTCCTCCTGCGCCGCATTGTGCGTCAGCGAACGGACCAGTGGCATGTCCTCATAATCGAGACCGCGGCCGATGGCGTAGGTCAGCAGGTTCTCGATCACCACTTCCGCGAACATGTCGCGCTTGCGCACCGACAGGTCGCGCAGACCCTTGACGCCGTCGATGCGGGTGCCGTCGGTGACGACGCCGACCGAATCGATCGGTTTGCCGGCTTCGGTGGTGCGCCACTGGCCCACGGCGTCGAAGTTCTCCATCGCCAGGCCCATGGGCTCGAACATCTTGTGACAGGTGGCGCAGCTCGGGTTGGTGCTGTGCAGAACCAGACGCGCGCGCATGGTCTTCGGAGTCTCACCGGCCTTCTGGTCCAGCTTGATTTCAACGCCCGGCGGCGGATCCGGCGGACTGACACCCAGGAAGGTCTGCAGGAACCATTTGCCCCGTTTCACCGGCGAGGTACGCGCCGCATCGGAAGTGATGGTCAGCAATGCGCCCTTGCCCAGCAGGCCCTTGCGCATGTCCTGGTCGGGCCCCAGCTTCACTCGCCGGAACTGCGGGCCGTAGATGCCGGTGATGCCGTAGTGACGGGCCAGACGCTCGTTGAGAAAGGTGTAATCCGCCGTCAGCAGGTCATCCACGCTGCGGTCTTCCTGGATGATGCTGGCGAAGAACATTTCGATCTCGCGCCTGAATGCGTCGCGCAGCGTGCTGTCGAAATCCGGAAACAGGTTCACCGCCGGCTCGCTGGCGGCAATGCCGCGGATATTCAGCCACTGGCCGGTGAAGTTCTGCACCAGCGCCCGTGAACGCGGATCGGCGATCATGCGATCGACCTGCTTTCTCAGCACGGCGGGCGTATGCAGCTTGTTGGCGGAGGCCAGGTCGAGCAGCTCCTGGTCCGGAATGCTGCTCCACAGGAAGAACGACAGGCGCGATGCCAGTTCCAGGTCGCTGATCCGGTACGCAGTGCCTGCCGCCACTTTGGCGGGTTCGATCTCGGCGCGGTAAATGAAATCCGGATCGGCCAGGATGCGCTGGATCACCGCTTCGATGCCGGAATCAAAAGTGCCGTCCGCGCGTCCGCTGTTGAAAAAACCCGTCATGACCTTGATGTCGGCATCGGTGGCCGGTCGCCGGAATGCCCGGGTGGTCAAGGTGGTGATGATCCTGCGTGCGCAGCCGGCTTCCTCGCTGACATTCCGCGGATAGCACTCGAATACCTTGCGCCGGCTCTGCGTATCGGTGGCCGCCACGCCCTTGAATGGCCCTTCGATGAACACCTGCCCCACGTGCGGATAGAAGGTGTAGCCGGAAATCGAGCCGGGCGAGTTCATCGTGCGCTGGAACGACTTGTTGAGCCCCGTGTCGGGCAGATCGCTGGTGGCGAGAAACGCCACCCCGATGCGGTGGAAACCGGCCGTGATCGGCAGCGGAGGGGTCTTGCCACCGTCCCCGCGTTTGGTGGCGATCTCCTTGTCCCAGTCGTACAGGTACACGCGCCTGCCGTCGACGGTGACTTCCAGCTTTTCACCTTTGACATTGCCGAGTACCGCGGTGAAGTAGCCGGTCATGCCCTTCACGGTGAAGGTGTACGCGCCGTCGGCCGGGAATTCGTGTTCGATCAGCATGCCACCGCGGGTTCCGAACGGCAGGCCTTCGACGTATTCGTTCTGGCTGGTGTCATGCGGCGCATCGAACACTGCCAGCGTCGGCGCCGTTTCGGTGCCGATGGCCAGGCGGCTGATGTTTCCGGCCGCCGACAGATACGCCTCCAGCAATGCCGGCGATGTGGTCAGCGTGCCCGCCATGTTGTCAAAGCCGTGACTGGAGTCGTCGGAGGGCAGGAACCTGGCGGCGTCGATGTTGAGCGCGAGCAGGTCACGGATCGCGTTGCTGTATTCGGTGCGGTTGAGGCGGTGCAGGCCCGGTGCAGGCAGATGAGCCCCCCGGGTCGCAGCACGCTTGTCGATGCTCTGTTCCAGGCTCTGCGCCAGCTTCTGCACCGTATCGTATTGCGGGCGCTCTTCACCCACTGGCGGCATCATGCCCGCGCGCAGGCGCTTGATCATTTTCTCGCCGATGTCCGGCGAGTCGGCAATCGTCGTGGCGTTGACGCCTTCCAGGTCGATCCCGCCCGCCCAGTCAGTGGCGTTGTGACACTTGGTGCAGTACTGGTTGATCACCGCGCCACTGTCCACAGCGCCAGTCTGGGCAATGGCGCCCTGCGAGAAGAAGGCAGCGCCCGCGAGCATCAGGAAGCTACGTGCGGCGCGGTTCAACACATGCATCGGCATCACTCCTAGCGCGAGCGATTGCTGTCCGCAACGCCGCCGCCGATCATCTTGGCGGGATCACGGTTGTTCTCCTGGCAGAGATAGTCGAAGGGCTCATTGCCCGCCGACCAGCGAAGGTTCCATCCTCCCGACCAGGTGGCCGTGTAGGCCCCCGGGTCGTCGACCGTGGCTTCATAGCGCAGCTGATCATGGTTCGGCCGCGACAGCCGCTCGACCAGGTGCAGCTTGCTGGTAGTGGGCACACCTTCGCGCGTCAGCCAGAACCGGTCATTGAAACCGACGGTATCCAGCACCAGCGTGTCGCCTTCCCACTTGCCCGTGGTGTGGCCATACCACAGGTCCCTTGCATCCTTTGGATGCGGGCGGCCATCCAGGTACGCGACGCGCCAGCTGTGCGGTGCGCCGACGTGCAGGAAGATGACCTCGTCGGTCTCAGGCAGATCGATGATCTCGATGCCGTACGGTGTGTGCCAGAAGCGCGAACCGCCCGATGGCTTGCAGCGTGTGTGCGGATCACCGGACTGGTCCCAGCGCGAGTCGTACAGCTCGCGCATTCCCGGCCGGAAAGGAATCTCGTCAACGGTCTTGTTGGTCGGCAGGCTGGCGGCCGGCGTGACCTTCTTGCCGTCGGTGATATTGAAAAAGATCGAGGCGTTGGCCGGGCCTTCCCAGTTGCCGACATCCTGCAGAGTGCCGCTGAAACTGATGCGGCCATCCGGCCAGCGCGGTGCCGGTGCGGGCGCTGGCGGCGCCGGCCGGCGCGCTCCGGGCGGCTGCACCTGCTGCCCCAGTGCGGTCAGCCCGACGAAGAGGCCGAGCGCGATGGTGCCGATTGCCAGTCTTTTCATGGGCTCCAGCTCCTTCGGTCAGGGCGCCGGGTCAGCGTTTCCCGCACTGCCGGTGGTCTGGCCGGCGGATGATGCCGCGCCCAGCACCTCACCGGTGGCCCTGCGCATGACGCGGCGCGCATTGCCGCTGTTGCCGCCATTACGCGCCATCCAGCCGTCGATCTCCAGTACCTCACCCAGCTTCAATTCGTTCTTCTTCCAGCCCGACTTCTGCAGCATGTGCGGCGGCCCCATCTCGAAGGCCCAGTTGGTGACCTTGCTGGTCGCCTCATCCGTCACATCGATATAGATGTAGACATGCGGGTTGGTCCACTCCAGCTTGGTCAGCACGCCAGTCAACTTCACGGGCTTGTTCGTGTCGTACTCGGCCGCGAAGGAATGATGCGCCTGGCTGGCGGCCGCCATCGAGGCCAGCGCAACAGCTGCCAGCAGATGTTTCGCGGCGCGGATCAGGGATGATTCGGACATCGTCGTTCTCCTATTCACGACCGGTTTCACAGAACTGTTCCTGGATATCACCCGGCATCCAGCGCAGGGTCCACGCCGCCTTCCAGGGGCGGGTGTACGTGCGTGGATCGTCGATCGTCACTTCGTATTCGAGCTGGTCCTTCGACACGCGTGTGAACCGCTCGGTGAGCTTGAGCGCCTCGGTGTGCGGCAAGCCGCCGTTGGACATCCAGAAGCGCGTGTTGAAGCCAATCGAGGTGGCTACCAGCGTGTCGCCTTCCCACTTGCCGGTGGCAAGGCCCAGGAAGGTCGCGGTGACCTCCTCCGGATCGGGTGGCTCGCGTCCATCCATGAAGATGGTGCGCCAGGTGCGGTTGCCACCACCGAAGATCATGTACATGCGCTTGTAGTTCTGGTCCTGGATGAAGCGCACACCGCCGGGCGTCATCATCTGGCGCGGATTGCCGGGGCCGATGCAGACGTTCATCGGATCGTCCGCGAAGTTGTTCTGCTGCCGGAACTTGTACAGCGCCAGCGCCCACGGCTGGAATGGCGCCACCTTGGCCGCATCCGCCAGGTTCTTCAGCTTGCCATTGGCCGAGAACTGCACCTTTGCGCCCTTCTCGACCAGGCTGGTTGCGCTGGGCATGTCCCAGTAGCCCTTCTCGCCGGGCATGCGATCCAGCCGGACCGTGCCGTCTTCATGGCGGGGCGGCGGTGCCGCTGCAACCTGACCAATGACACCTGCCGCCACCAGCAGCGCCGCCAGCGCAACCGGACCTCGATGCGTGTTCTTCATGGCCATGGCCTATTCGCGCACGAAGCGGACATTGATCGTGCTGCCGCCCTCGGTCCACTTGCCCGCCAGCACGCGGTCGTACTTGCCGAGGTCCGAGAGGGCGCCATCGAAGTGGATGGCAGCGCCTTTCGCGCTCTTCGTATCCAGCGTGAACTTCCAGCCGTCCGGATTCAGTTTGCCGCCGGTGAAGTCCGAGCCGTTGGGGCCGGGATTCACGGTGCCGGAGATCTGCTTGCCGTCCCACTGCATGATCAGCACGATGGTCCGGTGCGACCCATCCGCCGCTGTGGTCTCGCCGCGCCAGGTTCCGTCGAGCGGGAACCCCTCCTGAGCCAGGGCAGCCGCCCCGAAGGCCAGCATCAAAGATGTGAACACGACCCGCATTCTTGATCCCCCCGGATTCCCGTGTTCCTTTTATTACCCCAAAGACTCGGGCGCGTCACCCCGGTTCCTCATGCGGGCCTTCTTGTGGAGGCAATCCTGCCGCCTGCGGGTGTTGGCTGGCAATCTTCCGGGGAGGTGCACTCCGGACTCGCGGGCCGGACCGGGCCTGGCGGCCCGAGACCGCCACGTCAGGCCGATGACCAATTGCCGATGCAAGCAGCTCAGGGCATCTGGTCGGCGTACTCGGCGACGTTGGCAAAGCCCATGCGCGTCATGTCGTTGCGCTGTGCGGAAGCCATTACGCTGGCAATCACGTCGTACTTCGCCAGTGCCGACGGCCGCAGCTGGATCTGCGCCTGCGGATCCTTGGGCGATTCTTCCCTGAAATGCGCTTCAAGCGCGCCAATGCCGGACAGTGGCTCGTTGTTCCACACGATGGTGCCGTCCGGATCGATGTCGATGTAGATGCTCGGTGGCGGTGACACATCCTGTGGTCGCTGAGGCAGATTCATCCTGGTCAGGTGCACCTGCACAGGCAGCGTCACAATCAACATCACCAGAAGTACCAGCATCACGTCGATCAGCGGCGTTGTATTGACGTCGCTCATCTCCTGGTCCCCACGAACCAGAGAAGTTTTCTTCGCCATTGCAGTGACTCCTTTGTCCGAAGTGCCCATGGGTTCGGTCAGGAAGGCGAAACAAGGAATGCCCGTCGTCTGCAAATCTAGGCCTCCGACCGGCCTCAAGTCCATGGGCGCAACCCATGGCCGGGGAATTCGCGCTTGCGACGATCCAAGGCAAATCAATCAGTTAGAAATCCCGTGCGCCGCGAATTTCGCCGAGCGTATGGGCGTCGCCTGAGTTGCGACAGCGTGTCGCAGTCGCGCTATCCTCTCCCGCTAAGTTTCTGGGTCAATTTCATGTATCGGGGGTTTGTCATGAGCAAGAAGAATCGATCGCTCCTTCTTGGAGCGCTCCTTCCAGCATGCCTTCTCGTCAGCGTCTTCGCTGTCGTGCAGGCACAGAATGCCGGGTCGGCCAAGCCGACCAACTGGTCCGATCCTGCCAGCTGGCCAAACAAGAAGGTGCCGGCTGCGGGCGACAAGGTGGAGATCGCCAGCGGCAAGGAAGTGATCCTTGATGTCAGCCCTCCCGCGCTGCACGGCCTGACGATCAACGGCAAGCTCACCTTTGGCGACAAGGCTGATCTCGCGCTGACCACCGAGTGGGTCATGGTGCATGGCGAGCTGCAGATTGGCACCGAGGCAAAGCCCTACCAGCACAAGGCCACCATCACCCTCACCGACAACGTGAAGGACGAACAATTGATGGGCATGGGTGACCGCGGAATCATGCTCTCGGGCGGCACCCTGAACCTGCACGGCAACCGCACCAACACCTGGACCAAGCTGTCGAAGACCGCCGAGGCTGGCAGCAACTCCATCGAAGTCCTGAATGCCGCTCAATGGCAGGCGGGCGACGAGATTGTCCTCGCCTCCACGGACTTCAACCCCCGGCAGGCCGAGCGTCGCACCATCGCTGCCATCAACGGCAACACGATCACGCTCGACAAGAAGCTCGACTACATGCACTTCGGCAAGATCACCTTCGACGTCGATGAACGCGGCGAAGTCGGATTGCTGACGCGCAACATCAAGATCCAGGCATCGGAAGACGCCGCGCAGACCTTCTTCGGCGGCCACATCATGGCGATGGTCACCAGCAAGATGTTCGTCGAGGGCGTCGAGCTCAACCGCATGGGCCAGCACCTGGAACTCGCGCGCTATCCCATCCACTGGCATCTGGTCGGCGACGCAGGCAAGGGCCAGTACATCAAGAATGCAGCCATCCACGACACCTACAACCGTTGCGTGACCGTGCATGGCACCAATGACGTGCGGGTCGAGAACAATGTGACCTACAACATCGTCGGCCACTGCTTCTTCCTCGAAGACGGCATCGAGCACGGCAACCAGTTCGTGCACAACCTGGCCATCCAGGTGAAGTGCCACATGACCAAGCCCTGCGTCCCGACCAATCTCGCCGCATCCGGAGAGAACGCTGCGGCGTACACGGATCGCACGGTCGTCAGACAGAATGGCCAGCAATCCCCGGATGTGCTGCTGCCTTCGGACAACACGGTGGCGGCTTACTGGTTCACCAACCCGGACAACTCCTACATCGACAACGTGGCGGCCGGTTCCGACGAGAACGGCTTCTGGATGTCCCTGCCCGAGCACCCGAACGGTGCGTTCGAGGACTCGGACACCGCCAAGGCCATGTGGCCGCGCAACATGCGGCTCAAGGAGTTCCGGGGCAACGTCGCCCACTCGAACTACGACGGGTTCATGATGGATCGCAACATCGCGGCCAACAACACCTTCGGTGTGACCGGCAACATGCACATTCCCCGTGAGAACCCGGCGGATTCTCGCAGCAAGATCGTGGAAACGGTCTTCCGGGATCTCACCGCCTACAAGAACCGCAATGGCGGCTTCTGGGGCCGCGGGGAAATGCGCACTTACATCAACATCAAGTCGGCGGACGACGCCATCGGCTATACGCAGGCGTCTGGTCTGGCCGGTGGCGCCAGTCTTGCTGACCCGTATACCTCACGGGTCATTGACTCGCTGTTCGTGGGCGAAAGCGAAAACATCGGAAACCCCACTACTCCCGAGGAAAAGGCCTACGGCCGCAGCCTGCCGAAGCCGATGATGCCGGACTTCCCGGTGCGCGGTTACGAGTACTACGACAACCGTCATGACGTGATCAACACCAAGTTCGTGAACTTCCAGGACAACGCCACGCGCAAGACCGGAGCGCTGTCTTACCTGCTGTACACCAGCTTCGGGGTCAGCTCGAACAACGCCATCGAGGGCTTGAAATTCGAGAACGCCAAGCCGGTGTATTTCCCTCCGATGCAGGGCAACGCCCGGTGGGCCAACGACAATGGCAACAGCTCGGCCTACAAGACTGCGGTGATCCGCGACAAGGATGGTTCGCTCGGCGCTGGCCCGAACTCCTACGTCCTCATCAATGACGGCGTCAACGACAGCATCGCAGCCGATTCAGAAGCCTGCCAGATCAAGCCAGACTGGAATGCCGCGCTGTGCAAGGGCGACGTCGGGCGCCTGAACATTGGGGGTCCTGGCGGCGGCGGTGGATTCGGCGCGCGCGGCGGTGGTGCTCCGAGAGCCGGTGGTCCTGGGGCTGCAGGTCCCGGCGGCCCCGGCGGTCCGGGTGCCGCTCCCGCACGGGCTGGTGCCGGTCCCGGCGCTGGTGGTCCCGGCGCTGGTGGTCCCGGCGCTGGTGGTCCCGGCGCTGGTGGTCCGGGCGCATTTGCTGGTGGTCCTGGTGGTCCTGGTGGTCCGGGCGCCGCTGGTCCCGGTGGAGCTCCCGCTCGCCGTGGCGGCGGTGGTTTCGGCGGTGGTGGAGCCGCCCAGCCTCCCGTCGTGCTGAGCCGCAATGGCAAGAATTACGAAGTAACGGGCACCAACGTACGCGCCGGGACCGAGATCAAGGTGACTACCGAAAGGCCGGAGGTTTCACTCCGGCTGACAGAGCTGGACAAGGGCTCCTGGGTCATCTTCCAGCTGCCGGGGTTCACCAAGGCAGCTGCAGGAACCGAGCAGAAGAGCCTGGATGCCCTGCGCAAGGCCAGCGACACCTCGTACTTCCAGGACAAGGATGCACTGTGGGTCAAGGTGGTTTCCCCGGACAACGGTGAGATCGGTCTTGGCGGCCAGACCAGCCTGACGGTCAGCCGGTAAGCGACAAACCCGCTGTTTGAGCAAAAGCCCCCGGCTTGAAGCCGGGGGCTTTTTTTTGGCTGATGGGCGGACGTGCCTGATTCCTCATTCTTTCCCACTTGGCTCGGTGCTGGGTCCCGGACAATCGCGTTATCCTCGGGCGCCAGGTTTCCGGGTCTTCTTCAAGCATTGGGGGTTAGTCATGAGCAAGAAGAATCGCGCGTTTCTTCTTATGTCGCTGGTTCCAGCATTCCTTCTCGGCAGCGTCTTCGCTGTCGTGCAGGCCCAGAATGCCGGGTCGGCCAGGCCGATGAACTGGTCTGATCCGGCCACCTGGCCGAACAAGAAAGTGCCAGCCGCAGGCGACAAGGTCGAGATCGCCAGCGGCAAGGAAGTGGTCCTGGACGTGAGCCCCCCGGCGCTGAACGGCATAACGGTGAACGGCAAGCTCACCTTCGCCGACAAGTCCGATCTGGCGCTCTCCACCGAGTGGATCATGGTGCACGGTGAACTGCAGATTGGCACGGAGGCAAAGCCCTACCAGCACAAGGCCACCATCACGCTGACCGACAACGTCAAGGACGAACAGATGATGGGCATGGGTGATCGGGGCATCATGCTCTCGGGCGGCACGCTGAACCTGCACGGCAACCGCACCAACACCTGGACCAAGCTGTCCAAGACCGCCGAAGCCGGCAGCAGCACCATCGAGGTGCTGAACGCCGATCAGTGGAAGGCCGGCGACGAG